>Ga0134100_1000005_pt1 | contig 308273 bp, 284 predicted proteins | sample 11_taG_2_FD_94444 | JGI IMG/M metagenome (GOLD analysis project Ga0134100, IMG submission 94444) | Switchgrass degrading microbial communities from high solid loading bioreactors in New Hampshire, USA - 11_42_5_180_A3 metaG | ecosystem: Engineered > Bioreactor > Semi-continuous > Anaerobic >...
GGATCGCTGGTTCGTGTCGATTCAGGTCGGGGTGAAGGACGAGCAGTTCTACCGCCGCCGAAAGGCAGACGGGATCGTTGGCGTCGATCTCGGTGTCAAGGCCGCCGCGACGCTCTCCAATGGTGAAACTATCCAATCCCCGAAACCGCTCAAGGCGGCCCTGCGACGCCTTCGCATCCGCTCGCGCCGCCTCAGCCGCAAGCTCGAGGCGGCCAAAGTCGCTGCGGGATTCAACCCCAAGGGCACGCTGCCGAAAGGCACCCGTCTTCCCATCTCCAGCAACCGCCAGAAGTCCGCTCAGGCATTGGCAAGGCTGCATGCCCGCATTGCCCATATCCGAGCGGATTTCGCCCACAAGCTCACGACCCGGCTCTGCCGCGAAAACCAAGCGGTGGCGCTCGAAGACCTGAACGTCTCAGGGATGCTCGCCAACGAGAAGCTTGCGCGAGCGATCTCCGACGTGGGCTTTGGCCTCATCCGCTCGCAGATGGAATACAAGGCGCAGCGCTACGGCACCCGCCTGGTGTTTGCCGAGCGCTGGTATCCCAGCAGTCGCCTCTGTTCCGTCTGCGGCTGGAAACACGAAACGCTCACGCTGGGAGAGCGGGAATGGACGTGCCCGGAATGCGGCACGCACCACGACCGTGACCTCAACGCGGCGATCAACCTTCAACGGCTGGCAACCGCAACGGCCCTACCCGTGGCGAGTCCGTCCGGTAACGGCGGCGCTACCTCAGGAGGGGTTCCTGAAGTAGTCGGGAAAGTCACGCCTGTCAGGCACGAGCACGGTCATCGAGACGGCTCGGGGCAGGAAGAAAACCGTGCGCACTTTTGCGTACGTTTTTGAGAGCAGATGCGGCGATGAAGACGGCGATCGTGGTGCATTGCGAATGGCTGGGCGGCGAGCGCTGGCTCACGCTCGAAGAGTTGGCGCAGGCGGCAGGCGCCTCGCCTTCCTTCGTGCGCACCCTATGGGAGGAGGGTTTGATCGAGGCCGGGCAGGTCGAGGCCGGGGCGCCGCGCTTCGAGGGCGTGGCCTTGGAGCGGGTGCGCCGCATGCGCCGCCTGATGCGTGATTTCGAAGCGAGTTTCACCGCGGCGGCGATGATGATGGAGCTCATCGACGAGATCGAGCGGCTGCGGCGGCTACTCGAACGCGCCGGTATTCCCTGGCGCGACGAACCCTGAAGGGGAAGGGCATGAACGAAGAGCAATTGCGCAAGTGGAACGTCGGCTACTGGCTCATTGCCATCGCCCTGCTGCTTTTTTTGCAGAGCCAGTGGCAGGCGGCCAATACCGTAGAGACGGTGTCCTACCCGGAATTCGAGCAGGCGCTCGCCGAGGGGCGCGTGGCCGAGGTGATCATCGGCGACCGGGTGATCACCGGCCGCCTCAAGACGCCGGACGGCAGGAAGGTCGCCATCGCCACGGCGCGGGTCGAGCCGGATCTGGCCGCGCGGCTCGACCGCTACAACGTTCCCTATACCCGCGTCATCGAAAACACGTTCTTCCGCGATCTCCTCTCGTGGGTGGTCCCGGTGCTCGTCTTTTTCGCGCTGTGGTACTACGTGTTCCGGCGCGTGATCGAGAAGCAGGGCATGGGCGGGTTCATGTCGATCGGCAAGAGCCGCGCCAAGGTCTATGTCGAGCAGGATACCGGGGTCACGTTCGACGACGTGGCCGGCGTCGATGAGGCCAAAGCCGAACTCAAGGAGGTGGTGGAATTCCTGAAAGATCCGGCGCGCTACGGCCGGCTCGGGGCCCGCATGCCCAAGGGCGTGCTGCTCGTAGGACCTCCGGGCACCGGCAAGACGATGCTCGCCAAGGCGGTGGCAGGGGAGGCGAAAGTGCCGTTCTTCTCCATCACCGGTTCGGAATTCGTGGAGATGTTCGTCGGCGTGGGCGCGGCGCGGGTGCGCGACTTGTTCGAGCAGGCACGGAAGCACGCCCCGTGCATCATCTTCATCGACGAGATCGACGCGCTGGGGCGCGCCCGCGGGGCCTATCCGGGCTTCGGTGGGCACGACGAGAAAGAGCAGACGCTCAACCAGCTGCTCGCCGAGATGGACGGGTTCGATTCCTCGACCGGCATCGTGGTGCTGGCGGCCACCAACCGCCCAGAGATCCTCGATCCGGCGCTGCTGAGGCCCGGGCGCTTCGACCGGCAGATCCTAGTCGATCGGCCCGACAAGAACGGGCGGTTGCAGATCCTGAAGGTGCACGTCAAGAAGATTCGCCTGGCGCCGGAAGTCGACCTCGAGCAGATCGCAGCCATGACCACCGGTTTCAGCGGGGCGGATCTGGCCAACCTCGTCAATGAAGCGGCCATCGTCGCCACCCGCCGCGGAGCCGACGCCGTGGCCCAGTCCGATTTCACCGCCGCCTTCGAGCGCATCGTCGCCGGCCTGGAGAAGAAGACCCGGGTGCTGAGCGAGCGCGAGCGCCGGGTGGTGGCCTATCACGAGATCGGGCACGCGCTGGTGGCGCGCGCGCTGCCGGGAGCCGATCCGGTGCACAAGATCTCCATCGTGCCGCGGGGCATCGGTGCGCTCGGCTACACCCTGCAGCGTCCCTCCGAGGATCGCTACCTCATGACCCGCGAGGAGCTGCGCCACAAGATCATGGTGCTGCTCGGCGGGCGCGCCGCCGAGGTGCTCGTCTTCAATCGCCTTTCCACCGGCGCGGCCGACGATCTGATGCGGGCGACCCAGATCGCGCGCGACATGGTGACGCGCTACGGCATGGATGACGAGCTGGGCTTCGTGGTATTCGAGCAGAGCCGTCCGCGCTTCCTCGACGCGCAGGTTCCCATGCCGGGCGAGACCTTGGGGGTGTCGGAATCGCTGCACGAGCGCATCGATGCGGCGGTGCAGCGCATCGTCATGGAAGCCTTCGAATGCACCCTCGCCGTGCTCCGCGAGAACCGCGACCAGCTCGAGGCGGCGGCCCGGGAGTTGCTCGCCAAGGAAACCCTGGAGGAAGAGGACGTGGCGCGTCTGCTCTCCGGCTTGCGCCGACCGCCCTGCGTCGGGGAGATCGACGTCGGCGACGCCGCTGCGGCGGCAGGAGAATCCTCGACTTCGGCGGCCGCCTTGGCAGGCGGTCGACAGGGCGAAGAGGGCACGGTCGGAACCTCCCCGACGGGAGCTCCGCGAGATGGCTGAGGCCTTGTGGTACGACGCGCTCGGGGTGCCGCATCGCCGCGTCACGGGCACGCCGCGCATCGTCTCGCTGGTGCCTTCGCTCACCGAGACGCTCTTCGCTTTCAGTTTGGGCGAGGCGGTGGTGGGGCGCACCGGTTTTTGCGTCCATCCCGCCGAGGTGAAGGGGGTGCCGAAGGTGGGAGGGACCAAGGACGTGCGGCTCGAGCGCCTCTTCGCCCTCGAGCCGACGCACGTCATCGCCAACGTCGACGAGAACCGGCGCGAACAGGTCGAGGCGATCGCCGCGGCCGGCATCGAGGTGATCGTCACCCACCCCTGCCGCCTGGAAGACAACGTCGCGCTCTTTCGCCTGCTCGGCGGGGTGTTCGACCGCGAGGAGGCGGCGGACTACGCCGTGCAGGCCTTCGAATCGGTGCTGGAACTCGCGCGCACGATCGCCGCCTCCCTGCCGCCGGAGCGCGTGCTCTATCCGATCTGGCGCGGGCCGTGGATGACGGTGGCCCGCAGTACCTGGATCTCCGCCATGCTGGAAGCCGTCGGCTGGCAGACCTGGCCCGCGATCGAGGAACCCCGTTATCCCGTGATCGACGAAGAATCCGTCCACCGGGCGGGCATTGCACGGGTGCTGCTGCCTTCCGAACCCTATCGCTTCGGCGAGGAGCACGCCGAGGAGGCACGTCGCCTGCTCGGTGCGGACGTGCCGGTGACGCTCGTCGACGGCGAAATGGTGTCGTGGTACGGCACCCGCGCCATCTCGGGTCTGTGCTACCTCGCCGCCCTGCGTCGGGATCTGGCCGAAGCGCTTTCTGCCTGATGCCTTTGCCGGAAAGGGTATCCCGGGGGCGAGACCCTGTCGGGCTCAGAAGCGATGGTTCAGGCCGAGGTAGAAGAGGCTGGTATCGTCCACCTCGCCGTCGGCTTTGTGGCCATTGTCGTCCTGGCCGAGGGCGGTGGCCTGATCCCAGCGCAGATCGTCGTGGTCGACCCAGGTGTAGGCGGCGTAGACGGTGGTTCGCTTGGAGAGCGGATGCAGATACGCCGCGCCCAGCGACTTGGGCTTGACGCTGCCGCCCTCGCCCATGATGGGATTGCCGCCGTCGAGCTTGGCCTGGCCATAGGCGAGGTTGAACGTGTCTTCGCCCACGACGGGGATGATGAGGCCGATCTGCCAGAGATCGACGTCGAACCCGCTGGCACCGAGCACGTCACGACCCTGCTGCCAGGAGCCGGCAAGGGTGGCAAAGCCGAAGTCGTAGGCTGCGCCCAGCATCCAGTCTTTCTGCGTCTCGTCTTTGTGGGCGGGAGACTTGCTCCAGCCTGCGTCGTATTGCGCCTTGTATTTGACGGCCTGGTAGATGGCGCCGATTTTCAAGGGGCCGTTCTCGTAGCGCAGGCCGAGGCCGTACTTGTCGTCGTCGGTGCGCGAGACGCCGTGGGCCTGGTCCGTTTCGAGGTTGCCGGCCGAGTAGATGGCGCTCACCCCGACGGTCTCGAATTCGCCGGTGTAGCTCACGGAGTTGTTCCAGCGCGCCGGATCGTTGGGGGTGATCGTGAGGTTGGCGAGCTGCGAGAGCCAGTTCTGCGGGCTCGGCGTCATGCCTTGCAAGGCGTCGTAGGGGTCGGTGAAATACCCGGGGGCATACTGGCGCCCCAGGGCGAGCTGGCCGAAGGCGCCCTTGAGGCCGACGTAAGCCTGCTGGGTGAAGGCTTCGCTGCCGGAGTTGGCTTCGCTATCGGTCGAGCTCATGCAGCAGGATTTGCCGCTGTCGATGCTGAACCCCTCTTCGAGGACGAAGACGGCTTTCAGGCCGGCTCCGAGTTCCTCTTCGCCGCGAAGACCGAAGAAGCTGTTGCCGATGCCGCCGTCGTCGATGCCGGCGGTGCTGTCACCCATCACCTTGCCGTATTTGAAGAAGGCATCGGCCGAGCCGTAGAGTTGCACGCCCGATTGGGCGAGCGCCGGCAGGCAGAAGAGACTGGTGAGCGAGAGGGCGAGCGTTTTTTTGTACATCGTTTTTTCCTCGGGGCTGATGAAGGATGGAAAACCGAGTCGTGTGTTGCTCACGACCCGGACAGGGGTCAATCGCGGAAAGGAGCGAGCTCGCCGGGGCGGCGCAACATCTTGTTGACTTCGTCGAAGTGCATTTCTTCCTCGACGATCATCTCTCGGGCGAATTCTTCGAGCAGAACGGATTTCCCTTGGGTGATTTTCAACAGATCATGATAACCCTGGAGCGCCAGGCGTTCGTGCTCGAGGCTTTCCCGCAGGATTTCCTCGATGTCATGACGTTGTGTTTCTAGGAGGGTGCCGATCTTGAGCGAGGGGTGCCCGCCAAGCAGCGTGATCAGCTCTCCGACCCGTTGCGCGTGATCGAGCCCGTCTTTGGCGTTGTCTTTGAGCCAAGAGACAATAGGGATGCGATTATACCCGTAGACCATGAGCGAATAATGCGTGTAGCGCACGACGCCGGCGAGCTCGACCTCGAGCACACGGTTGAGGGCTTCGATGGCGGCCCGGCGGTCGGCTTCGGATAGGGTATCTATCATGATTTCGTCCTTGATGGATGGATGAGAAATGTCGATTCAATGAGGATTCGCGTCTTCCGTGGCGTTTTTTGCGGCTTCGTTCTCCTCGAGTCGGGGGAAGAGGGTGCGGGCAAGCGCAGAGACGCTGGGGTTGTCGACGAAGACGCAGCGTTTCCCTGTGCGTTTGCAGTGGTCCTTGACCCGCCAGTAGGCTTTGTGGCTGATGCATCCCGTCTGGCAAATGACGAGATCGGCTGCGGCGAGGTTGGCATCGAGCTGTCCGAGGTTGTCTTCCAGACCGCCATCGTGATGAACGAAGCGCCCGCCTATGCGTTCGATGATGCTGCGATAATCGGTGACGTTTCCGCTGCGTCCGCCTACGCAGAGGATGGTCTTGTCCTGTAGCTGCGGCTCGGCGGCGACGTGGGGCGAGGGTTGCCCGGCAGACGGACACGCTTCTGCACAGGTCGGCGCTTTGCTCCTGTGCTGCCGTGATGCGGCGAGTTCGGCCTGGGCCCGGCTGAGTTCTTGGCGCAGTGCGGCCAGTTGCTGCTCGAGCGCCTTGGTATGGGCTTTTTCCGCGTTGAGCTTGCGCTTGAGTTGCAGCCGGGGTTCGAGCTCGGGCAGCGTTTCGCGCACTTCCGCCAAGTCGCTGCGCAGGCACGCGATGGTGGTGTCGCGGCACAGCAGGGCGGCGCGCGCTTGCATCAGCTCTTGTCGGAGTCGTTCGAGTTCCTGGGTCTTCTCCGTCACGAGACGGGTACACCGTTCTTGCACTTTGCCGAGTTCGCGCAGCAGGGTGGCATTTTCCTGCATGAGCGCTTCGAAGCGGCTTCGCTCGACGCGGGTGGTGGCGCCGGCCTGGTGTTGCAGCATGTGCATCTCGCGACACAAGGCGAGTTCGAGCACGGGGGTGCAGCGCGGATGGGTGAGGGTGGCCCAGAAGGGACCGGCCACGTCTCCCTCGTCGACTGCTTCCTGCCACAGGGATTCGAGTGCTTCGCTCGTCTTGGCTGCCTTGTAGCGGCGGATCACGGTGGCGTAACGCCGATCGAGTTCTTCTTGCAGCAGCTCGGAGAGCCGGTTGCGACGGGTGCAGGCATTGACGGCACCGACGTGCAGATCGTAATCCCCCAGCGGGGCTGTCTGGCTGAGCGCCTTGCCGACCAGTTTGCGCAGAAGCGGCAGCGGCAGGCAGACGCCGATCACGGGGCAGTGGCTTTCCCGCGACAATTCCCATAGCCGGCGCCGACGGGACCCGAGGCGGGAGAAGAGCGAGGGAGGTGGGGGCTCGAGGGTGAGCGCAGGCGTAGTCGTGGCGAAGGCGGTCTCGCACATGGCTTCATTCTCCTTGCGGCTGAAAACGGATATCGGATGCTGTTAAACGAATAGATAGTGCTATTGTAAACGATAACCATTTTCATTTGAAAGAACTATCGGGACTCCGCACCAAGAATTTGCTCCAGAGGAGCCGCGATTCAGCGCCCAAAAACTGGGTACTCCGCTTCTTACGGGGATATGAAGGAAGAGTTGCGGGGTTCAGGAGATACTACCAGAGGGTTCGATCCACTCGTAGATCTGCAGGCGTTTCGGGTCGCAGGCGCAGCAGCTCTTGCCGCAGGAGGAGCCGGCGGGAAGGCGCCGCACGCGGCCCTTGCGCTCGAGCGTGGCGAGCATGGCTTCGAGCGCCTCGGGGGCGGCCTGCAGTGCCGTGGCCAGATCGTCGAGGCTGGCGCGCCGCTGCTGGCGCAGGGTGTCGCTGAGGCGGGAGAGGATCATGCGGAACCCCCTTGGCGGACTGTCTTGGTGCCTCCGGCTGCCGCCGGGGAGAGGAATGCGCCGCCGCTGCGGCGCATGAGGAGATAGGCGAGGGCGAAGAACGCGGCGATGCCTGCGATCCACGCGGTCGAGGCGAGCGGCGCGCGGCTGAAGGTGGCCGCCTGATAGAAAAGCGTCGCTGTGGCCCAGGCGATGCCCGTCGTCCAGGCGACGACGAAGAGCGTCCAGCGCCGATCGGATTCCTGGTAGATCGCGGCGGTAGCGGCGGTGCAGGGGGCGTAGAGCAGGATGAAGAGCAGGTAGGCAAGCGCTCCGACCGCGCCGTCGAAGCGCGCGGCCATGGCGCCGAAGGCGGCCTGCGAGACTTCCTCGTTTCCTTCTTCGGCCTGTCGCAGCCCCAACGGATCGGCCCAGGCGCCGAGCGCATCGGCGAGATTCTGCGGAATGGTGGCGAACGCCGCCGCAACCGCTTCGCCTAGAGAAAACGCTTCTTCCTCTTCTTGCGCCGCGCCGGCGTCTTCGGCGGCGAGCGCCGTATAGGTGGCGTTCAAGGTACCGATCACGGCTTCCTTGGCGAGCACGCCGGTGAAGATGCCCACCGTGGCGGGCCAGTTCTCTTCGGTGAGTCCCATGGGGGCGAAGACGGGGGAGAGGGTGCGGCCGACGGCGGCGAGCACGGACTTGTCGCTGTGCTCGTTGCCGTAGCTGCCGTCGGTGCCGATCGCGTTGAGGAAGTTGATGACCACGACCATGGGAACGATGAGCCGTCCGGCGCGGACGATGAAGCCCTTGAGGCGCTCCCAGGTGTGCAGCAGCACGCCGCGCGCGGTGGGCAGGTGGTAGGGCGGCAGCTCCATGATGAAAGGCGTGGCCTCGCCCTTGAGCAGGGTGTTTTTGAGGATGAGCCCGGTGAGCACCGCCACGGCGATGCCGATGAGGTAGAGGGCGAAGATGACGTTCTCGCCGCCCGTGGGGAAGAAGGCGGCGGCGAAGAGTGCATAGACGGGCAGGCGCGCGCCGCAGGACATGAAGGGGGCCATGGCGATCGTCATGAGGCGGTCGCGGCGGTGCTCCAGGGTGCGCGTGGCCATGATGGCCGGGACGTTGCAGCCGAAGCCGACGATGAGCGGCACGAAGCTCTTGCCCGGCAGCCCTACCCAGCGCATGAATCGGTCCATGACGAAGGCGGCGCGCGCCATGTAGCCCGAATCTTCGAGCATTGAGAGGAAAAGGTAGAGGAAGCCGATCACCGGGATGAAGGTGGCCACCGTCTGGATGCCACCGCCCACGCCGTGGGCGAGCAGCCCGGTGAGCCAGTCGGGCGAGCCGATGGCGTTGAGCGCCTCGGCGAAGCCATCGACGAAGATCGCCCCGGCGAGCTGGTCGAAGAAATCGATGAAGGCCCCGCCCACCCGGATCGTGAAGAGGAACATCAGGTACATCGCCACAAGGAAGATGGGGATTCCCAGGGCGCGGTTGAGCACGACGCGGTCGATCCGCTCGGTGAGGTCGGCCGGGGCTTGGCCGGCAACGTGCACGGTGTGATGCACGATGTCGTTGGCGAGGCTATAGCGGGCGTCTGCCACGAGGATGTCGAGTTCGCCGCCGAAACGCTCGGCAAGGGCTTGGGCGCGCCGGGCGAGGGGTTCGTCTACGCTCGCGCGCGCGAGCGCGTCGCCCTCGAGCAGCCGCACGGCGAGCCAGCGCGGGGACCAGCCTTTCTGCGCGGCGATCGGTTCGAGCTCGGGCACGAGTTCGGCGAGCGCCGTTTCCACTTCCTCTCCATAGGGAACGGCGCGCGGCTGGGGGGCGGTGACGATGGCTTGCCGGATCGCCGCCTTGAGCTCGGCGATGCCCCGGTTCTCGCTGGCGACGATCGGGACTACGGGGCAGCCGAGCCGCTCACTAAGCGCCGCCACGTCGATCTTCATGCCTTTCTTCTCGGCGACGTCGACCATGTTGAGCGCGACGAGCAGCGGCACCTGCATCTCCGCCAGCTGCAGCGTGAGGTAGAGATTGCGCTCGAGGTTGGCGGCGTCGACGACGTTGACCACGAGGTCGGCCTCGCCCGAGAGGACGTAATCGCGGGCGATGCGCTCGTCGAGCGAGATGTCTTCGCCCACGACGTCGAGCGAATAGGTGCCGGGCAGGTCGACCACCTCGACTTCATCGCCTTCGAAACGGTACTCGCCGGTCTTTTTCTCGACGGTGACGCCGGGCCAGTTGCCCACGCGCTGCTTGGCGCCGGTGAGCGCGTTGAAGAGCGTGGTCTTGCCGCAGTTGGGGTTGCCGACGAGGGCGATGGTGTAGGCGTTTTTCATTGGATTTTTTCCACCTCCACGGCGGCGGCTTCGCCCTTGCGCAGCGACAGGGAAAAGCCGCGGGTGCGGATCTCGAGCGGATCGCCCATGGGGGCAATGCGGGTGACGACGAGCTCGGCCCCGGGCGTGAGGCCCATCGCGAGCAGCTTGCGGCGGTAGGATTCGCCGCCGGGCGCATAGCCGGTGACGCGGGCGCGCTCGCCCACGGCGAGGTCACGCAGCAGCATGGGCATCGCGTTCCACCACGAGGGATTCATGCACCAGGATCTTGTGCGCCATGCCGCCGCCGAGTGCGAAGCGCGTCTCGCCGCGTTTGACGACGAATTTGCCACCCTCGCGTTGCTGCAAGGTGATCTCGCAGCCGACGTTCAAGCCGAGTTCGGTGAGACGGCGCGTGAATTCGGCACCACCGTGGAGCGCGGCGATGCGCAGGCGGCAACCGAGCGGGGCTACGGGAAGGGGGAAGGCTTTGGCGGCGGACTCAGGAACCATGGCAAGACTCCGGGTAGCGATGGGCAAATGCGATCGGTTGGATAGACTTGATTGATTATAGTTCTCATTTACTGGCGAAGCAAGGGCTTTTTCCGAAAATTTCGCACCGATTTTGCACCGGATTTTTCTTTTTGCTGCAGTGGACTTGGCGGCTCGTTCCGGGTTCAGAGCATACCGAGTTGCGCGAGCGAGACGACGTTACCTGCCGTGACGATGAAATGGTCGAGCAGGCGTACGTCGATGAGCGCCAGCGCCTCGCGCAGCGTGCGGGTAAGTGCGGCATCGGCGCGGCTCGGCTCGGCGGCGCCGCTGGGGTGGTTGTGCGCGACGATGACGGCGCTTGCGTTGGCGTGGAGCGCCAGCTTGACGAGTTCGCGCGGGTGGACGGCCGTCTGGTCGACGGTGCCGCGAAAGAGTTCGTGGGCGGCGAGCAGGCGGTGGCGGTTGTCGAGCAGCAGGGCGTAAAAGACTTCGTGCTCCAGCCCGGCGAGCCGCAGGCGCAGCCAATCCTTGACGCTCTCGGGATCGGAGAGAAGGTCGGCTTCGCGGGCGGTTTCGGCCAGCGCCCGGCGGGCGAGCTCGAAGGCGGCCTGGAGCTGCGCGTATTTGGCCAGGCCCACGCCATGCACGGCGGCGAAGGCTTTGGGCTGGGCGGAGACGAGCGCGCGCACGCCACCGAAGTGTGTGAGTAGGTCGCGCGCGAGATCGACGGCGCTCTTGCCTCGCACGCCGACCCGGAGGAAAATCGCCAGGAGCTCGGCGTCCGAGAGGGCTGAGGCGCCGCGTTCGAGCAGTTTCTCGCGAGGGCGTTCCTGTTCTGGCCAGTCGGTGATGGGCATGGGGCGCCTGCGCAGCGAACGAGACGAGATGCATTTTCCATGAAGTGCGCCCCGGGCGCAACGGGGAAGAGGAGAGAAGATGGAGCGCAATGAAAGCGGGGCGCCGCCCTTTCTGTTCGGTCGGCGGATCGTGCTGGGCGTGACGGGGGGGGTGGCGGCCTACAAGGCGGCCGAACTCGTGCGCCGGCTCGTCAAGGCCGGAGCGCAGGTCGACGTGGTGCTCACGCCGGGCGGGGCGCATTTCGTCACGCCCACCACCTTCCAGGCGCTCTCGGGGCGGCCGGTGTGGTGCGACCCTTGGGACGAGCGACGCGCCAACGCCATGGCGCACATCGATCTCACGCGCGGGGCGGACCTGCTGCTGGTGGCGCCCTGCACGGCCGATGCCATGGCGCGCTTCGCCCAGGGGCAGGCCGACGATCTGTTGGCGACGCTCGCGCTGGCGCGCGCCTGCCCGATGGCCGTGGCGCCGGCGATGAACCGCCAGATGTGGCTGCATCCGGCCACGCAGCGCAACCGGGAACGGCTCGTCGCCGACGGCGTGCTCGTCTGGGGGCCCGCCGAGGGCGAACAGGCCTGCGGCGAGACCGGTCCCGGGCGCATGATCGAGCCCGAGGAGATCGTGGCGCGGCTGGAAGCGTTTTTCGCGCCGAAGTGGTTCTCCGGGCATGCGGTGCTGGTCACGGCCGGGCCGACCTACGAGCCGCTCGACCCGGTGCGCGTGCTCACCAACCTCAGTTCCGGCAAGATGGGCTATGCGCTGGCGCAGGCGTTCGCGCAGGCCGGCGCCGCGGTGACGCTCGTCTCCGGCCCCGTGAGCCTGCCCACGCCCTTGGGCGTGACGCGGGTGGACGTGACCACCGCCGAGCAGATGCGCGCGGCGGTGCTGGAGCGCGTCCCGGGGCATCGCATCTTCGCCTCGGTGGCGGCGGTGGCCGACTATCGGCCGGCGCGCGTCTCGCCGCAAAAGATCAAGAAGGGGGCGGAACGGCTCACGCTGGAGCTGGTGCGCAATCCCGACATCCTCGCCGAGGTGGCGGCGCTGCCCGAGCCGCCCTGGTGCATCGGGTTCGCCGCCGAGAGCGAGAATCTGGACGAATACGCCGAGCGCAAGCGCCGGGAAAAAGGGCTGCAGCTGGTGGTCGGGAACCTCGTGCAGGAGGCGATGGGGCGCGACGAGAACACCGTCGTGCTCTACGACGAGAACGGCCGCATTCCCTTGCCGACTGCGGACAAGGTCCAGGTTGCCTGGGGCATCGTGCGGCACGTGGCGCAGCGCCTTGGCTTGATCGACACGGCCGTGGAACGGGGGGATCTATGAGCGCTCCGACGCAGGGTAATGACGAAGTGACGGTGCAGGTGCGCTTTCTCGACGAGCGCATCGCGGCCCGCCCGCCGCAGTACGCCACGCCGGGTGCCGCGGGAATGGACCTGCGCGCGGCGATCGCGGCTCCGTTCGAGCTCGAGCCCGGCGCCACGGCGCTCGTGCCCACCGGCATCGCGCTCCATCTGGCCGATCCGGGCCTTGCGGCCCTCATCCTGCCGCGCTCGGGGTTGGGACACAAGCACGGCATCGTGCTGGGCAACCTCGTCGGGCTCATCGATTCGGACTATCAGGGAGAGATCCTCGTGTCGCTGTGGAATCGCGGCGATGAGGCGTTCGTGGTCGAGCCGCTCGCGCGTATCGCCCAGCTGGTGATCGTGCCGGTGATCCATGCGCGTCTCGTCGCGGTGGAGTCGTTCGACCCGAGCGAGCGGGGCGCGGGCGGATTCGGCAGCACGGGGCACGCTTGAGCGCCACGCCAGTGCGGTTCGCCATCCCCACCGCGGTGCAGGTACGGCTCTTCGACGAGCAGGGCCGGGTGCTTTTCCTGCGCCGCGCCGGTACGGGCTTTTTCGACGGGTTCTGGAGCCTGCCGGGCGGGCACGTGGAAAACGGCGAGAGCCTGCGGCAGGCCGCGGTGCGCGAGCTCGCCGAGGAGCTGGGCATCGAGGTGGCGCAGGAGGCGCTCACGCCGGTGGCGGTGGTGCATCGCGCATCCGACACCAACCGCATCGAGTTCCTCTTCGAGGCACGTCGCTGGCAGGGGGAAGCGCGCATCGCCGAGCCGCACCGCTGCGACGGATTGTGTTGGGCCGATCCGGCGCGGCCGCCCCAGCCCTTCGCGCCCTACCTCGCGGTGGTGTGGTCGCGGTTGGGGCAGGCGTGGTTGCTCGAGGTAGGATGGGACTGACGCCCGGTGAGAGGCGGTTTCTGGCGTGCCGCGCATCCCTTTTCCTCTTTTGCCGCAAGCTGCGGCGGGGGCTTTCGATGGCGCCGCGGCCTGCAGTGCTGCTGGCGCCGCGCCGCGTTAGCCCGTAAAATGGCGCCTTTGCGCCGCCATCGAGCCTCCGGACGGACCATGAGCGAAGAAAAACCCACGTTTCAGGACCTCATCCTGCGCCTGCAGCGCTACTGGGCCGAGCTGGGCTGCGTGCTGCTGCAGCCCTACGACCTCGAAGTGGGCGCGGGAACCTCGCATACCGCCACTTTCCTGCGGGCCATCGGCCCCGAGCCGTGGAATGCCGCCTACGTGCAGCCCTCGCGTCGGCCCAAGGACGGGCGCTATGGGGAGAACCCCAACCGGCTGCAGCACTACTACCAGTTCCAGGTGGTGCTGAAACCCTCGCCGCTCGACATCCAGGATCGCTACCTCGCCAGCCTCGTGGCGCTGGGGATCGACCCGCGCGAGCACGACGTGCGTTTCGTCGAGGACGACTGGGAGAACCCCACGCTCGGCGCCTGGGGCCTGGGCTGGGAGGTGTGGCTCGACGGCATGGAGGTGACGCAATTCACCTATTTCCAGCAGGTCGGCGGCTTGGACTGCCGGCCGGTGCTGGGCGAGATCACCTACGGGCTCGAGCGCCTGGCGATGTACCTGCAGGGCGTGGAGAACGTCTATGACCTCATTTGGACGCGCACGGGCGAGGGCCAGGTGGTCACCTATGGCGACGTCTTCCATCAGAACGAGGTGGAGCAGTCGAAGTACAACTTCGAGTATTCCAACGTGCCCCTGCTCTTCGAGCTCTTCGGGCATTTCGAGCTTGAAGCCAAGCGCCTGATCGAGGCGGCGCTGGTGCTGCCCGCCTATGAGATGGTGCTCAAGGCTGCGCACACCTTCAACCTGCTCGATGCGCGCGGGGCGATCTCGGTGACCGAACGCGCCGCCTACATCGGGCGCATCCGGGCGCTCGCCCGCGCGGTGGCCCAGGCCTATTTCGCCAGCCGCGAGGCGCTGGGCTTTCCCATGCTCGCTGCGACCGCCAAGAAAGGAGCATGAGTCATGAGCGAACGGGAAACCCTGCTGGTCGAACTCGTCACCGAGGAACTGCCGCCCAAGGCGCTACCGCGGCTGGGCGAATCTTTTGGGCGTGGCGTGCTCGAGCGCTTGCAGGCGCGGCGCCTGGTCGAGGCCGATGCTGCCTGGCGCTGGTTCGCCAGCCCCCGGCGGCTGGCGGTGCAGGTGCGCGACGTGCGCGAGCGTGCCGCAGACGAACCCCGGATCGAGCGCCTCATGCCCGTAGCGGTGGCGTTCAACGCTGCCGGCAAGCCCACGGCCGCGCTGGAAAAGCGCCTCGCCGCCAAGGGGCTCACGCCGCAGAGCGCCAAGCTCGAGCGCCGGCTCGACGGCAAGCAGGAGATGCTCTACCTGCACACGGTGGAGGCCGGCGCGCGGCTCGACGAGGCGCTCGCCGCGCTCGTGGCCGAGGCGATCCGTGCCCTGCCCATCCCCAAGCTCATGCGCTGGGGTTCGGGCGAGGCGCAGTTCGTGCGTCCGGTGCATCGCCTGGTGCTGCTGCATGGCGCGCGCGTGGTGCCGGGGCGCGTGCTCGACCTGGACTCGGGCCGCGAGACGCTGGGGCATCGCTTCATGAGCCGCGGCGCGATCGAGCTCGCGCACGCCGATGCCTATGAGCCGACGCTGCGCGCCGAGGGCAAGGTCATCGCCGACTTCGCCGAGCGGCGCGCCGAGATCGAGCGCCAGCTGCAGGAAAAGGCCCAAGCCGAAGGGGGCGTTCTCGGCGAGCATGCGGCGCTGCTCGACGAAGTAACCGCCCTCGTCGAGCATCCCACCGTCTATGTCGGGCGCTTCGAGGAGGAATTCCTCGCCGTTCCGCCCGAGTGCCTCATCCTGACGATGCAGGCGAACCAGAAGTATTTTCCCTTGTTCGATGCGCAGGGGCGGCTGACGAACCGCTTTCTCATCGTTTCGAACATGCACCTGTCCGAGCCCAAGAGCCGCAACATCGTCGAGGGCAACCAGCGGGTGGTGCGCCCGCGCCTGGCCGATGCGCGCTTCTTCTACGAGCAGGACCGCAAGGAACGGCTGGAATCGCGCCTGCCGCGGCTGGACGCCATCGTCTATCACAACCGCATCGGCACCCTGGGCGAGCGCGTGGCGCGGCTGGAATCGCTCTCAGGCTGGCTCGCCGAGCGGCTGGCCGCCGACGTGGCGCTCGCGCGGCGTGCGGCAAGGTTGGCGAAGTGCGACCTCGTCACCCAGATGGTGGGTGAGTTCCCCGAGCTGCAGGGTGTGATGGGGCGCTACTATGCGCTCGCCGACGGGGAGCCGGAAGCGGTGGCCGAGGCGATCGAGGATCACTACAAGCCGCGCTTTGCCGGCGACACGCTGCCGCGCCGGCTCACGGGGAAAATCGTGGCGCTCGCCGAGCGGCTCGACGCGCTCGCCGGGCTCTTTGCCATCGGCGAGATCCCCACCGGCGAGAAAGATCCCTATGGTCTGCGCCGCGCCGCGCTGGGGGTGCTGCGCATCGCCGTCGAGACGCCGCTGCCACTCGAGCTCGACGCGGCGATCGAGCGCGCGCTCGCCGAGCAGCCCCCTGCGGTGCGCGCCCAGGCTCCGGCCGATACCGTCGAGAAACTGCGCCGCTTCTTCGACGAGCGTCTGCGCCATTGGCTGCGCGAGGCGGGGCATGCGCTCGATGCGATCGATGCAGTGCTCGCGCTGCGCCCGGGCCGCATCGACACGGTGCCGGCGCGGCTCGAGGCGGTGGCCTCTTTCCTCGAGGCGCCGGAAGCGCCCACGCTCGCCGCGGCGAACAAACGCATCGCCAACCTGCTCAGGAAAGCGGGCGAAGAGGGCGCGGCGCACGTCGACGTGGCCCTCTTTGCCGAACCCGAGGAGAAGGCGCTCTTCGAGAAGATGCACGCCGTGGCGCCTTACGTCGCCTCGCATCTGGAAAACGAGGCCTACGCCCAGGCGCTCAGCACGCTGGTGGCGCTCGCCGCGCCGGTGGATGCCTTCTTCGATCGCGTGATGGTGCTGTGCGACGAGCCGCTCTTGCGCGCCAACCGTCTGGCGCTGCTGCGCGAGCTGTGGCGGCTCATGAACCAGGTGGCCGACCTGTCGGTACTCGCGCGCGAGGCCGGCGCCTGAGGGGGGCAGCGATGAAACTCATCGTGCTGGATCGCGACGGCGTGATCAACGAGCATTCCGAGCAGTTCGTTAAGAGCCCGGAAGAGTGGATCCCCATTCCCGGTTCGCTCGAAGCGATCGCCCAGCTCACCCAGTGGGGCTGGCGGGTGGTGATCGCCACCAACCAGTCGGCGATCGGGCGCGGCCTCATCGGCATGGATACCCTCAACGCCATCCACGAGACCATGCTGCGGCGCCTGGCCGAAGTGGGCGGGCGCATCCACGCCATCTTCTTCTGCCCGCACGCCGAAGTGGAGAACTGCGCCTGCCGCAAACCCAAGCCGGGGATGCTGCTCGAGATCGGGCAGCGCTTCGGCGTGGATCTGTCGCAGGTGCCGGCGGTGGGCGACGGCATCCGCGACATCCAGGCGGCGGTTGCCGCCGGCTGCCGCCCGTGGCTGGTGCTCACCGGCAAAGGGCGGCAGACGTTGGCAAGCGGTCTGCTGCCGGAGAACGTGACCATCGCCGAAGATCTGGCCGAAGTCGCCCGCCGGCTCACGGAGTCGCCATGAGCCCCCGCCGCGCCCCGCTCTCGGCCTGGATCCGCTCGATCCTCTTCGTCGTGCTCATGACGCTCGTGACGGTGCCCTATTCGCTGGTGACGGTCGCCGTGCGTCCCTTGCCGCCGCTGCCGCGCCATCGCATCGTCAGTTTCTGGGCGAAGATCACCGCCTTCCTCATCTGGCACGTGCTCGGCATCCGCTGGCGGGTGGAGGGGAGGGAGAATATCCCGGCGCGGCCCTGCGTCTTTCTCGCCAAGCACCAGTCGGCCTGGGAGACGCTGGTGCTGGAGGCGATCCTGCCGCGGCTCGTCTTCGTGCTGAAAAAGGAGCTGCTGCGCATCCCCTTCATCGGCTGGGGACTGGCGAGCTGCTCGATGATCGCCATCGACCGCAACGACCGGCGCGGCGCGCTGCAGCAGGTGATCGAGCAGGGCAAGGAGCGGCTCGCGCAGGGCTTCTCGGTGCTCATCTTCCCCGAAGGCACCCGGGTGGCGCCGGGGCACACGAGGCGCTATCTCGCTGGCGGCGCGGCGCTTGCCGTGTCGGCGGGCGTGCCGGTGGTGCCGATCGCGCACAACGCCGGTGAATTCTGGCCCAAGGGGGCCTTCGTCAAGATCCCGGGTGAAGTGCTGGTGTCGATCGGACCGCCGATCGATCCCCAGGGAAAGAGCGTCGACGAGGTCAATCGCCTGGCGGCACAGTGGATCGAGGCCGAGATGCGGCGCCGCTTCCCTTGGCATTATGGCGACGGCGACGTGACGGCGGGGGTGCGAGCGTGAGCGAGAAAAAGGAAAGGAAACCCCCGCGTCCGGTCTGCGGTGCCGAGACGCGGGAGAAAATCCTCGATGCGGCCGAGGCGCTCTTTGCCGAGCACGGCTTCGAAGGCGCTTCCATGCGCATGATCACTGCCCGCGCCGGGGTCAACCTCGCGGCGGTCAATTATCACTTCGGATCCAAAGAGAACCTGCTGCGCGAGATCTTCCGCCGGCGTCTGGCCGAGATCACGGAGGAGCGACGACGCCGCCTGGCGCAGCTTCAGCGCGACGCCGAGGCGCTGGGAAAGGCGGTGCGACCCAGTCGCATCGTCGAAGCCTTCTTCGCCCCATTGCTGGAACTGGCCCGCACGGAAGGAGGGCGGCGCTTTCTCCAGCTCCTGGGCCGGACGATGACCGATCCGAGCGCCTTCGTGCGGCACGTGCTCGCCAAGGAGTACGGCGACGTCACCGACGAATACCTCGAGGCGCTCTACCGCTCCCTGCCGGGCGTGCCGCACGCGGAGATCTTCTGGCGTTTCCACTTCATGCTGGGCGCCGTCTCCTACGCCATCGCCGGCGCCGGGGGGCTGCAGCAGCTTGCCGGAGAATCCTTCGACGATCACGATCCGGCCAAGCTCGAAGCGCGGCTCATGAGTTTCCTTTTGGGGGGATTGCGCGCACCGTTGCCGGATTTTGCGGCACAAGCGCACGCCGGCTGAGCTTGGCGTATCATGAACGGGCCGTGATCCATTCCCCGGAGGAGACCCGAACATGGACCAATCCCAGACGACCGCCGCCGAGCCCCTGGTGCACACCAAGCTCGAAGACGGCGTGCTCACCCTCACCCTGAACCGGCCGCAGCAGTACAACGCGCTCTCCTGGGCGATGCTGGAAGCCTTGCGCGAGGCGCTGAGCTCGGCGCAGGATCCGGCCGTGCGCGTGGTCGTGCTCGCCGGCGCCGGCAAAGCCTTCTGCGCCGGGCACGACCTCAAGGAGATGCGGGCCAACTGCACGCTGGATTTCCAGCGCCGGCTCTTCGCATTGTGCTCCGAGGTGATGCTCTCCCTCATCAGATTACCGGTGCCGGTGATCGCGCGCGTGCATGGCATTGCCACGGCCGCCGGTTGCCAGCTCGTGGGCATGTGCGACCTTGCCGTGGCGAGTAGTCAGGCGCGCTTCGCCGTCTCCGGCATCAACGTCGGGCTGTTCTGTTCGACTCCCTCCGTGGCCCTGTCCCGCAACATGGGGCGCAAGGAAGCGTTCGAAATGTTGGTCACGGGGGAATTCATCGATGCCGAAGAAGCCTATCGTCGCGGCCTCGTCAATCGCGTCGTCGCCCCGGAGGCGCTCGATGAGGAGGTGGAGCGGCTCGCCGCCGCGATCAAGGCCAAATCCCCCGTGGCGGTGCGCATGGGCAAGGAACTCTTCTACCGTCAGCTGGAGATGGGGATCGAGGCGGCCTACCAGCTTGCCGGCGAGGTGATGGCCTGCAACATGATGGCCGAGGACGCCGCCGAAGGGATAGACGCCTTCATCGAGAAACGTCCGCCGCAGTGGCGCGGATGCTGATCGACACCCACCTGCACTGGGACGCCGAAGAATACGACGCCGATCGCGAGGATCTGCTCGCGGCAGCGCGCGCGGCCGGTATCGGCCTTTTCGTCGTGCCCGGCGTGGTGCCCGGGCTTTTCGCCCGGCAGGCGGAAAAATGCCGGGACGTGCCCGAAGCGCGGCTCGCCTGGGGCGTGCACCCGCTCTACGTACACGAGGTGCAGCGCCACGCCGAGGCGCTTGCCGGAGCCAAGCCGGATGGGCCGGGCGCCTGCGCCGCGGCGATGGCGCAGCTGGAATCCTGGATCGCGGCGCACCCGACGGTGGCGATCGGCGAGATCGGGCTCGACCGCTTCGTCGCTTCCCCTTCGCTCGAAGCGCAGCGGCCCTGGTTCGAGGCCCAGCTGCGGCTGGCGCACACACTCGGTCTGCCGGTGATCCTGCACGTGCGCCGAGCCGTCGAGGACGTGCTCCAGAGCCTGGCGAAGCACCGCGTGGCTGGCGGCATCCTGCACGCTTTCAACGGCTCCTTCGCCCAGGCGGAACGGGCGCTGCGCCTGGGATTTGCTTTGGGATTCGGCGGCACGATGAGCTACGAAGGGTCGCGCCACGTCCGCCGGCTCGCCGCCGAGCTTCCCTGGGAGGCGATCGTGCTCGAGACCGACGGGCCGGACATCCCGCCCGTCTGGGCGCAGGACCGGCGCACCATGCCGGCGGATCTGGCGCGCTACGCCGAGCTCCTCGCGGAGCTGCGCGGCTGCACGGTTGCTGAAGTGATCGAGCGCACGGGCGAGAACGCGCGCCGCGTGCTTCGGCTGTGACATGCTCCGGTCGTCTTGTTCCGTCGTCGCTCGCGACGGTTGGACGCGGCGCCCTTCATTCGGCGTGCAGGCGCTCGCTGCTGCCCTCGTCGTCGCCCGCAGCGGGTCCGGTGATCCAGCCGGCGATGCGCGTCTTCAGACGCTCGATTTCCTGCGGCATGCGCTCGACGTGCATGAGCGAGAAGCCGAAGACGTAGGCGTAGAGGAGCGTGGCCCGCGCCGTGGCCTCTTCTTCCGAAAGCCCCAGCGCGAGGAAGAGGTCGCGGGCGCAGGCGAGCCGGATCGCATCAACTTCCGCCACCACTTCGGCCACTTCCGGGTCGCGTTGCGCCCATTCGCGGATGGCGAGTTCGATGAGGATGCCCTTGCGGTTGCGGCTCGCGCTATAGACGTCGATCACGTGGCGCAACTGCTCGGCCTCGTGCCCTGGTCGGGCACGGGTCTGTTTGTGGATGTCGCGGATGCGCCCCTCGCGCCAGTGCTCGAGCAGCGCCCGCTGCAGCGCCCGGCGGTCGCGGAAATGCCAGTAGAAGCTGCCCTTGGTGACGCGCAGCTTGCGCGCCAGCGTCTCGATGCGCAGGCCGGCGATTCCTTCCGTGGCGATGAGATCGATCGCTGCCTCGATCCAGGCGGCGCGATCGAGCGAGGCACGCTCGACGGGGGAGCGGTTTGGGTCGTTCACGGTTGCCATCTTGACGAAATCCTTTCCATACGATACCGTATGGAGCACGATCCCGCAAGGGGTGGCCCGGCCCGGCCGGGCGAGGTCGAGATGGCATACTCAACTCGGGGAGAAAAATGAAGATCCTGGTACCGGTAAAACGCGTGGTGGATTACAACGTCAAGATCCGCGTCAAGCCCGACGGCAGCGGCGTGGATACCGCCAACGTCAAGATGTCCATGAACCCCTTCGACGAGATCGCCGTGGAAGAGGCGATCCGGCTCAAGGAAGCGGGCGTGGCGAGCGAGGTCATCGTGGTCAGCTGTGGCGTGGCCCAGTGCCAGGAAACGCTGCGCGCGGCCATGGCCATGGGGGCCGACCGCGGCATCCTGGTGCAGACCGACGTCGAGCTGCAGCCGCTGGCGGTGGCCAAGCTCCTCAAAGCCGTGGTGGAGAAAGAGCAACCGGGCCTGGTGATCGCCGGCAAACAGGCGATCGACGACGACGCGAACCAGACCGGCCAGATGCTCGCGGCGCTGCTCGGCTGGCCGCAAGCCACCTTCGCTTCCAAGGTGGAGATCGCCGACGGCAAGGCCCGGGTCACGCGCGAAGTCGACGGCGGGCTGGAGACGGTCGAGCTGCCGCTGCCCGCGGTCATCACCACCGACCTGCGTCTGAACGAGCCGCGCTTCGCTACCTTGCCCAACATCATGAAGGCGAAGAAAAAGCCCATCGACACGCTCACGCCCGAAGCGCTCGGCGTAGATGTCACGCCGCGTCTTGCCACCCTCAAGGTCGAAGAGCCGCCCAAGCGCAAGGCGGGGGTGATGGTGGGCAGCGTCGATGAGCTCATCGAGAAACTGCGCAACGAAGCCAAAGTGATCTGAGCCGGGAGCCAAATACCATGAAGATTCTCGTCATCGCCGAACACGACAACCAGAAACTCGCTCCGGCCACGGCGCATGCCCTGGGCGCCGCCAAGGCGCTGGGCGCGGCAGCCGACGTGCTGGTGGCCGGCCATGGCTGCCGGGCGGTGGCCGAACAGGCCGCCAAGCTCGAGGGCGTGGCCCGCGTGCTGCTGGCCGATTCGCCGGCGCTCGCAGATCTCACCGCCGAGGCGCTCGCCGCCCAGGCGCTCAAAATCGCCAAGGAATACACCCACATCCTCGTGCCGGCCACGGCCTTCGGCAAGAACGTGGCCCCGCGCATCGCGGCGCTGCTCGACGTGGCCCAGATCTCCGACATCGTCAAGGTGATCGACGCCGACACCTTCGTGCGCCCGATCTACGCCGGCAACGCGCTCGCCACCGTGCGCTCGGGCGATCCGATCAAGGTGATCACCGTGCGCGGCACCGCGTTCGACGCCGTGGGGGACGGCGGAAACCCCCCCATCGAGGCGATCGAGGCCATCGCCGAGCCGGGGCCCACCAAGGTGGTCGGCCGGGAAGTGACCAAGTCGGCACGCCCCGAGCTGACGAACGCCCGCATCATCGTCTCCGGTGGGCGCGGTCTGGGCAGTGCGGAGAAATTCCACGAATTGCTCGAGCCGCTTGCCGACAAGCTCGGCGCGGCCATCGGCGCCTCGCGCGCCGCCGTGGACGCGGGTTATGCCCCCAACGACTATCAGGTCGGCCAGACCGGCAAGATCGTCGCGCCCGAGCTCTACGTCGCCATCGGCATTTCCGGGGCCATCCAGCACCTGGCCGGCATGAAGGATTCCAAGGTGATCGTGGCGATCAACAAGGATCCCGAAGCGCCCATCTTCCAGGTGGCCGATTACGGCCTGGTGGCCGATCTCTTCCAGGCGGTGCCGGAGCTGACGCAGAAACTGTGAGCGACACGGCGCGAGATGAACCTGCCTTCGGCGCTCTTTTCCGCAGAATGGATCGCCGGTTCCTGGGTGCTGGCGGGGCTGTGGCTTTGGCGCAGCGCTCGCCGCACCCCTTGGCAAGCGCTCAAGGACGACCGGCGTTTCCATCTCGTCGCGGGCTGGGCGCTGGGGCTTGCGTTGCTGTGGAGCATTCGCGCCGGCATCGAAGCGGGGCTTACGTTTCATGTGCTCGGGGCGATGGCCGCCACGCTCTCGCTGGGGGCGCCGCTCGCCACCCTGGCGCTCGGCTTGGCCCTCGCCGTGGTGTGCGCCAATGGGGCGTTCGATGCACCGGCCTATGCGCTCAATTTTCTCGTGACGGCGGTCTGGCCGGTGATCTTTGCCGATGCCTGGCGCCGCTTCGTCGCGCGATTCTTACCGGCGCACTTTTTCGTGTTCATTTTCGTGGTGGCCTTCTTCGGGTCGGGATTGACGCTGCTCGCCGAAGGGGCGCTCGCCATCCTGGTGCTTTGGGGGGCTGGAGCCTATACCCTGGAGCATCTGCTGCAAGATTGGGCACCTTATTTCGTGCTCATGGGCTTTGCCGAATCGTGGCTCAGCGGGGCGGTGATCACGATGTTCGTGGTCTATCGTCCGGACTGGGTGGCGGCTTTCGACGATGCCCGATACCTGAAAAACAAATGAAAAAACGAAGCCGGCATTCGACCGGGGTGGAAAGGGAACAGGTACCGGAGCCCAGGCTCCGGGATTCGAACGACGAAAACCCTGTAGGAGTAATCCATGAGTGAATATCGTGCCCCGCTGAAAGACATGCGTTTCGTGCTCGAAGAGCTGATCGGCCTCGAGCAGATCGCGCGCCTGCCGCAGTGCGAGGAGGCGAGCCCCGACGTGGTGGCGGCCATCCTCGAAGAGGGCGGCAAGTTCGCCGAGGAGGTGCTCGCCCCCTTGAACCGGGTCGGCGACGTGCACGGCGCCGTGTGGCAGGATGGCGAAGTGAAGACGGCGCCCGGCTGGAAAGAGGCCTACACCGCTTTTCGCGAGGCCGGCTGGACGGCGCTTGCCTGCTCGCCCGAGTTCGGCGGGCAAGGATTGCCCAAAGTGGTGGCCACCGCCGTGATGGAGCTGTGGAAAGGCTCGAACCTCGCCTTCTCGCTGTGCCCCATGCTCACCCAGGGGGCGATCGAGGCCCTCATGCTGTGCGGCTCGCCCGAGCAGAAGAAGATGTACCTGCCCAAGATGGTGAGCGGCGAGTGGACCGGAACCATGAACCTCACCGAGCCGCAGGCCGGTTCCGACCTCTCGGCGGTGCGCACCCGCGCCGAGCCGGTGGGCGACGGCACCTACAAGCTCTACGGCCAGAAGATCTTCATCACCTACGGCGAACACGACCTGGCCGAGAACATCGTGCACCTCGTGCTCGCGCGCCTGCCCGGCGCGCCCGAGGGGGTGAAGGGCATCTCCCTCTTCGTCGTGCCGAAATTCCTCGTCAATGCCGACGGCAGCCTCGGGGCGCGCAACGACGTGCGCTGCGTCTCCATCGAGCACAAGCTCGGCATCCACGCCAGCCCCACCTGCGTGCTCTCCTTCGGCGACCACGGCGGCGCGGTCGGCACCCTGGTGGGCGAGCCCAACCGCGGCCTCGAATACATGTTCATCATGATGAACGAGGCACGCTTCGCCGTCGGCCTCGAAGGGCTGGCGCTGTCCGAGCGCGCCTATCAAAAGGCGCTCTCCTACGCCAAGGAGCGCATCCAGGGGTTCGAGGTCGGTGTCAAGAGCGGGCCGCGCGTGCCCATCATCCGCCACCCCGACGTGCGGCGCATGCTGATGCTGATGAAATCGCAGACCGAGGCCATGCGTGCGCTCGCCTATACGGTGGGGGCGGCGTTCGATCTGGCGCACCACCATCCGGACGAATCGGTGCGCCAGCGCAGCCGCGGCTTCGTCGAGCTCATGACCCCGGTGGTCAAGGGCTGGTGCACCGAGAACTCGGTGACCATCGCCTCGCTCGGCGTCCAGGTGCACGGCGGCATGGGCTTCATCGAGGAGACGGGCGCGGCGCAGCACTACCGCGATGCGCGCATCACCCCCATCTACGAAGGAACCACCGCGATCCAGTCCAACGATCTCATCGGCCGCAAGATCGCCCGCAACGGCGGCGTCATCGCCCGGGGGCTCATCGAAGAGATCCGGCTGGCGGCGGAGAAACTGCGCGCGCAGCCGGGCGAAGACTTCGGCGTGCTCGCGCGCCGGCTGGGCGCCGGCATCGATGCCCTGGAAAAAGGCGTGGCCTACATCCTCGAGACCTACGGGTCCAACCCAAAAGCGGCCCATGCGGTTTCGGTGCCGCTGCTCGAACTCTTCGGCATCGTCTGCGGTGGCTGGCAGCTCGGTCTGTCGGCGCTGGTGGCGGCCAAGCGCCTGGCCGAAGGCGGGGGAGACGAGGCGTTTTATCGCGCCAAGATCGGCACGGCGCGCTTCTATGCCGACCATGTGCTCGCCCGCGCCCCGGCACTGGGGATGACGGTCACCGAAGGCGCGGCCGGTGTGCTGGCGCTCGACGAGGAGATGTTCTGAGTCTGGGTAGCAGCGGGGAAATCTCATGGTGAAACGCCTGCTCCTTGGCGTACTCGTGCTCGTTGCCGTCGCCGTGGCTGCGCTAGCGGTGTTCGTGGCCACTTTCGATGCGGTGCGTTACCGCGACGAGATCGACCGCTGGGCGCAGGCCCACCTGGGGCGTTCCCTCGAGGTGCACGGTGGGCTGCAGCTCGCGCTCTGGCCCCGCCTTGCGCTCGAAGCGCAGACGGTGCGCCTGGGCAACCCGCCGGGGTTCACCTCCCCCGCCCTGGCCGAGATCGATCGGCTCGCGCTTGGGGTGGATCTTTTGGCCTTGTTCTCCCGCCGGATCGAGGTGGATACGCTCACGCTGGAAGGCGTGCGCCTGCACCTCGAGCGCCGCTCCGACGGGCGGCAGAACTGGCGGTTCGACCGCCCGACGTCCGTGGTCGCGGCGTCCGGAGCCGAGGCCGAACCCGCGCCTGCGGCCGAGCCGGCGGGGGCGCGGGCGGCCGCCCTGCCGCTTGCTTTGGGCCGCGTGTCGGTGCGCGAGGCGTATGTTCTGTGGTATGGGGCGGGGCGCGAGCAGCCGTTTCGCCTCGGGCCGCTCGCGCTCGAGGCCGGGCCGGTGGTGTCCGAGGCAGCGGTGCCGCTGAAAGCGACCCTGGCGCTGTCTGAGCGCAGCCAGATGAGCCTGGCCGGCCGGCTGGAGCAGTGGCCGCGCGCGCCGCGCTGGGTGGGGCGGCTGGAAGTGCCGGAGTTCGATCTTCGCGCCTGGCTCGAGGCGCAGGGCGTGGCGCTCGATCTGCCGTCGTCGGCTCTGCGTCGGGTGCGCCTGTCTTCCGACGTGCTGGCCGACGCCGCCGCGCTGCACCTGGACGCGCTCGAGCTCAGCGTGGACGAGGTCGCGCTGCAAGGGCGGTTGGGGGCGGATCTGCCGGGCGATCGCGTGGAGACGGCGCTCAGCGGAAGTGCCTACGGCGGGGCCCTGCGCCTTCAGGCAAACCTGGACGATCTCGCCGGGTCGACTCACTGGCAAACGGAGGGGCGGCTCGAGGGGGTCGACGTGGCGCGGCTGCTTACCGCCGTGTACGGCAAATCTTCGCTCACCGGCCAAGGGGGCGTCGATTTCGCCTTGCGCGGACGGGGGCTGACGGCCAACGAGGCGCTGCGCTCGGCCCAGGGCACGCTGCGCGCACGGGTGCGTGACGGAGCCGTGCTGGGGGTAGACGTCGAGCGGCTGTTGCGCGACGCTTCGGCCGTGCTGCGCGGCGAGCGGCCGGCCGGCGGCGGAGGGGACCGCACGCCGTTCGAGGAACTCTCCGGCAGCGGGGTGCTGGCTGGCGGCGTGCTGCGCAACGACGACCTCTTCGGCCGCACGGCGCTCTTCACCGCCGAGGGGGCCGGTCGCGTGGATCTGATCCGTTCGGAGCTCGATTACCGCCTGCGGGTGCGATTGACCGCCACGCCCGAAGTGCAGCAAGACGGACCGCTCGCCGTCCTGCTCGGGCTGCCGATTCCGCTGGAAGTGACGGGGCCGCTCGCTTCGCCCGCCTACCGGGTGGTGACCGAGGAACTGGCCCGGGATTTCGCCAAGGAGGCGATCCGCCGGCGGCTTGCGCCACCGGAAGAAGGGCAGGTGCAAGAAGAACAGCCGCCGGTGGTGCCGGCGGTGAAGGAGATCTTTCGCGGGCTGATCGGCCGCTGAAGTGGCGCAGGGGGCTTCCTGCAAGGAGCAGGGGCACCCCTTGCTTCTTTCTTATTCCACTTTCGCTTTCGCGACCAGCTCTTCGAGGTGCTTCTGGATCTTCTGCTGCTGCAGCTGCTGCTCGATCTGCGGCCGGATCTGCTCGAGCGGCGGCGGCGTTTGCGGGCGCACGTCGTCGACGCGGATCACGTGGTAGCCGAACTGGGTCTTGACCGGGGTCTTGGAGGTCTCGCCCTTCTGCATCTTGCCCAGCGCCGTGCCGAAGTCGGGCACGAACATGTCGGGCGTCACCCAGCCGAGATCGCCCCCTTTGTCCTTGCTGCCGGTGTCTTTCGACTGCTTGGCCAGCTCATCCCACGAAGTGCCTTTGTTGAGCTTGGCGATGATGTCCTTGGCTTCGTCCTCTTTCTCCACCAGGATGTGGCGCGTGTGGAGTTCGTTGCCCGAGTACATCGTCTTGATCTTCTCGTAGGCGTTCTTGATCTCTTCTTCGCTCACGGGGTTCTTGGCGACGAAATCCTTGAGGTAGGCGCGCACGAGCACGCCCTGACGGGCGAGCTCCATCTCGGCCTTCACTTCGGGGCTCTTGTCGAGCCCCGCCTTCTTCGCTTGCTCGGCGATGACGGCGCGGCGGATGAGCTCGTCCTTGACCGCCTGGCGCAGCTGCTCGTTGTCGGGCAGCCCCTGGGCGACCTGTTCCTTGACGATCACGTCCATGTAGATCTGGGGGATGGGCTGGCCATTGACCTTGGCCACGTTCTGCGCCAGGGCGGGCAGGGCAACGAGCCCGAGGCCGAGGACGGCGGCCCGGACGGGAGTGCGGAGTTTGGCGTACATGGGTTTCCTTTCACGGATGACGGTTCCGGCGCGCCGCGATGCGCGCCGCGAATCCGAGTGTAACCGATGACGGCCGAAAGCGATTCATCGGTCTGTAGCAAACTGCAAGCGCGCCTTACTCGCCCGGGGCAAGGGCGGTGACGGCGAGCGCGTGAATCCCTTTTTGCATCAGATCGCCCGCAGCGGCGAACACCAGGCGGTGGCGTTGCACCCGGGAAAGCCCTGCGAAGCGGGGCGAGACGAGGCGCACGCAGTAATGCCCGCCACCGGCCGCTCCGGCGTGGCCGGCGTGCGCGGCGCTGTCGTCGCGAATCTCGAGTTCGAGCGGTTCGAGCGTCTGTAGCCGCCGGCGCAGTTCGGCGATGGGGTCGTATTCAGGCATCGGATCGTTCCTCTTCAAGATGACGGGACAGCCACAGGGATTGGGCGAGCACGAAGAGCAGCATCGCGCCCAGGGTGCCGAAGAGCTTGAAATTCACCCAGACGGTTTCGGAATAATGCCAGGCGACGTAGAGGTTCAGCGCGCCCATCGCCAGGAAGAATCCGCTCCACAGGTCGGAGAGCCGCGCCCAGACGGGATCGGGCAGCCGCAGCTGCGCCTGCATGGCGCTGCGGATCAGGTTGCGGCGCAAAAACCGCGCACCGATGAGCGCCGCGGCGAAGCTCCAGTAGAGCGCGGTGGGTTTCCACTGGATGAAGGCGGGATCGTGCAGGAAGAGCGTCGCCCCGCCCAGAACCGTGACCAGAACGAAACTCACCCACAGCATGCGATCGACGGGGCGTCCGCGCAGGCGCAACGCCAGGATCTGGGCGACGGTCGCGAGCATCGTCGCGGCAGTGGCGGTGAGGAGGGGCAGGGTCGAAGGGGGCGCTGCCAAGACCGTTCCCAAGGGAGCGACCGCTTCGGGAAAGAGTCCGGCGACTCGATAAGCGAGAAAGAAGACGAGAATGGGAAGGAGGTCGAAGAGCAGTTTCATGAAGCGTCCTGCGAAGGAGTGGGAGCGGGAAGGGGAGGCGGGGCGGGTGGAAGTTCGAGGGTTACGGCGAGACCGCCGCCGTCGCGGTTGGCGAGCGTGAGGCGCCCGCCGAGCGCCTCGATGGTGCGCTTGACGATGGCTAGCCCCAAGCCCGAGCCCGTCACGCCGCTGCGCATGGCCGATTCGGTACGGGCAAAGGGGGCGAGCACCCGCTCGAGCTGGTCTTCGGGGATGCCGGGACCGCGGTCGGCCACGGTAAGGGTGGGGGTGGCTGCGTCCTCGCCGAGCAGGATCTCGATGGGGTGTTCGGTTCCGGCATATTTCTTCGCGTTGTCGATGAGATTGACCAGCACCCGGCGCAGGGCCGCGCGGTTGGCGCGCACGAAGACGTGGGGCACGTCGCTTTTCCATTCGATGGGGGTACCGCGCAAACGTTCCTTGGCCACGACTTCTTCGACGAGGTCATCGAGCGCGAAGGTCTCGTCGGCAGCGAGCGCGTCGACTTTGGCATAGTCGAGGAATTGGCCGACGATGCGGTCGATGTCGTCGAGATCGGCCTCCAGCGCCTGGGCTTCGCGCTCGTCGATGGGGAGCAGCGCCAGGGCGAGCCGCAGGCGCGTGAGGGGGGTGCGCACGTCGTGCGACACGCCGGCGAGGATGAGCGCCCGTTCGGTCTCGTTGAGCCGCAAGCGTTCGACCATGGTGTTGAAAGCCAGCACCAGCTTGGCGAGCTCGGCCGAGGCAGGCATGGGCAGCAAGGTGGGCTGGCCGCCGGCGGCCACCATCTCGGCGGCGCGGCGCAGCACCCGCAGCGGGCCGCTGATCCAGCGGGCGATGACGAAGGCGCCCAGGAGCGCCAGGGCGAGGATGACGCTGGCGAGCATCAGCCATTGCCGCGGATCGGGGCGAGGAATGCGCTCGGGGGGAAAGCGCAGCCAGTAGCCGCGAGGGTCCTCCGGCGAGAGGCGGAAGTACACCCACAGTCCGGGCTGCTCGCGCCAGCTCTTGCCTACCTGGGTGGAGGGGCCGAGCAGTCGGCGCAGTTCCTCCTGCAGGGCGCGATCGGGATCGTCGTCTGGCAGTGGCTCGACCTCGTCGCCGAAATCGGCCGGATAGACGGCGATGCCCTCGAGCGTGACCCAATCGATCATCAAGTCGCCTTGAAAACGCTGGGGGGTGTGGCGCAGCGCCGAGCGCGTCAGGTTGATCACCGAGGCGATCAGCCGGGCATTGTCCCGGGCGCGCTGTTCCGTCTCGATCTGCCAGGATAGCCACCACCAGCTGGCGGCGGCGGCGAGAAGCAGCGCGGTGATCGAGACGAAGAGCTGCCAGAAGAGGCTCACCCGGCACAGCAGCGCCCGCAGCCCTTTTTCACGCGACCCGCTCATGGCGAGGATTCGGCCTCCCCGGCGGGCGCATCGGGAACGAAGACGTAGCCCACGCCCCAGACGGTCTGGAGGTAGCGCGGTTTGCTCGGATCGGGTTCGACGAGGCGACGCAGGCGGCTGATCTGCACGTCGATGGCGCGATCGAAGGGGCCATGCTCCCGACCGCGGGCGAGCTCCATGAGCTTGTCGCGGGTCATGGGCTGGTTGGGGTGCTCGGCGAGCACGCGCAGCACGGCGAATTCGCCGGTGGTGAGCGGAATTTCCTCGCCGTGGCGCGTCAGGCGCCGCGTGGTGAGGTCGAGCACGTTGTCGCCGAAGACCACCGTTCCGCCCTGGGGCGCCGGGGCGCCGAGCGGTTCGCGCGGGCGGCGGCGCATCACGGCGTGGATGCGCGCCACCAGCTCGCGCGGGTTGAAGGGCTTGGGCAAATAATCGTCCGCGCCCAGCTCCAGCCCCCGGATGCGGTCTTCCTCGTCGCCCTTGGCGGTGAGCATGATGACGCCGAGTGGCGCCTCGCGCTGGCGCAGGCGGCGCAACAGCGTGAGCCCGTCTTCGCCCGGCAGCATCAGGTCGAGAATGACCATGTCGAAATGCTCGCGCTCTAGCGCCCGCTCCATGGCCGCCCCGTCGGCCACGGCCTTGACGGGAAACCCCTGGGTGTGCAGGAAGCGCGTGAGCAACTCGCGCAGGCGGGCGTCGTCATCGACGAGCAGGACGCGGCAGCGGCCGATTTCGTTCATGGTTCGATCCTCCCCGGCTGGAAAAACGTCAACGGCGTTTGGTGGGATTGTCGCAGATCGCACGCGAAAATGCCCAGCCCGGCGGTAAAATGCCCGCATGGATCTGCTCGCGATCGAAACTTCCGGCGAAATCGCCTCCGTGGCGCTGCAGCGCGGCGACACCGTCTGGGAACGCCGGCTGCAGGGCTACGCCCGCCACGCCGAACACGTGCTGCCCGCGGTCCAGGCCGTGCTCGAAGAAGCGGGGCTTGCCGTGGGGCAGCTCTCCGCCATCGCGTTTGGCGCCGGGCCCGGGGCCTTCACCGGGCTGCGGCTTGCCTGCGCCGTGGCGCAAGGGCTCGCCATGCCGTGGTCGCTGCCGCTCGTGCCCGTCGGCTCGCTCGAAGCCCTGGCGGCGCAGGCGGGCGAGGGCACGGTGCTGGCGCTTGCCGATGCCCGCATGGGCCAATGCTATCACGCCTGGTTTCGCTGCTGCGGCGGGCGAATCGAAGCGCTTGCCGCAGCAGGGGTGGACGCGCCCGAAGCGCTTTTCCCGCCCGCTGGGGTCGGCCCATGGCACGTCATCGGCCAAGGGATGGAGCCGCTGTGGCCGCGCCTGCCGGAAGCTATCCGCGCCGGCGCGGTCGAAATCGTGCTCGATGCCACGGTCCAGGCCCGCGACCTGTTGCCGCTCGCGCGGCGCATGCTCGCCGAGGGACGGGCGCTTCCCCCCTGGGAGGCCGCGCCCTACTACGTGCGCGACAAGGTGGCGCTCACGGCCGAAGAGCAGGCCGCCTTGCGCCAGCGCAGGGTGCAGGCGTCGTGAACTGGCTGCGCCTGCGCACCATGCGCGAGGACGATCTTCCTTGGGTGGTCGCGCTCGAACGCGACGCGCAGGAAATCCCCTGGAGCGAAAAGAGCTTTCGCGAGGCGCTCGCGGCGGGTTACGCCTGCTGGGTGGCGGAAGTTCTCTCGGGGGATGATCCGGCCACGGCTTTGGCCGAACCGGTGGGGTTCCTCATCTTGCTGCTCGTCGCCGGTGAGGCCGAAATCCTCAATCTGGCAATCACGCCGACTCATCGCGGCCGCGGGCTGGGGCGCGAGATGTTGGAGGCTGCGCTCGACGAAGCGCGCGAGCGCGGCGCCGCCAGAGTATGGCTGGAAGTGCGCGTCTCCAACCAGGCGGCGATCGCCCTTTATCAGCGCAGCGGTTTTACCATCGTGGCCCGGCGCCGCGGCTATTACGCCACGCGGGAGGGGGCAAGGGAAGACGCGCTGGTGATGCAGCGGGAACTCGTTCGATGAGCGCGCCCCTCGACGAAAAAGAGCGCTTTGCCCGGCTCGAGGAAATGGGCTTGACGCCGCTGTGGCGTCTGCGTACCCGCTTGCAACCGGCCTGCGAGGCGGGTGAGGCCAAGGCCGCGCACCAAGAACTCCCTGCCGTCGCGGCCTCGACCGACCAGACACTGGATACGCCGCCGCAGAAACCCACTACGGCTGCAGTGGCAGCGCCCGCGCCGGCCAGGGAGCGCCCCAGGGTTCGGCCGCTCCATGCTCCTTCCGGACCGGTCGGACCGCCTCTGGCTCCGCCTCCTGTTCCGGCCGCATCCCGCGCCGCTGGCGCTTCGGCGCGGACCGTCGACCCGGATCGCGCCGCACGCATCGCCACGCTCGACTGGGAGGCACTGGAAGCGGAGATCCGCGCCTGCACCGCCTGTGCGCTGCACCGCACGCGCACGCAGGCGGTGCCGGGCGTGGGCAACCGTCAGGCGCGCTGGATGTTCGTGGGCGAGGGGCCGGGGCGGGAGGAAGATCGGCGCGGCGAGCCTTTCGTCGGCCCGGCGGGCAAGCTGCTCGACGCCATGCTCTTCGCGCTGGGACTGGACCGCACCCAGGTCTACATCGCCAATGCGGTGAAGTGCCGTCCGCCGGACAACCGCACGCCCTCGCCCGAGGAGATCGCCGCCTGCGCGCCCTTCCTCTTCCGCCAGATCGAACTCGTACGCCCGAAGGTGCTGGTGGCCCTGGGGCGTCCGGCGGCGTTCGCGCTCCTCGATGAGGATGTCAAGATCGCCCAGGCGCGCGGCCGGATCTTCCGCTACGGCGAGATCCCCGTCGTAGTCACCTACCATCCCGCCTACCTCTTGCGCAACCCCGCCGACAAAGCCAAGGCCTGGGAGGATCTGTGCCGGGCCAGGGCGCTCGTCGAAGGGCAGGGGTAGTGCGCAGAGCGTTTTCGTTACACGGCGTTCATTCCGGGTTAAGCCTTCGTCCTTTCTCGGCGGTTATACTATGGCGATGCCAATAGGATAAATATTTCTTGTGGAGGTATGTGATGGATCGGATGCGCTATGGGTTGTGGACCCTGCTGCTCGGCTCTGCCCTGTTGTGGCTGGCGGCCGAGCCGACATTCTACGAAGCGGACACGCTCTTCGCCTGGCGCGAGGTGATGACGCAGTTGAGCGGCGTGCTCGCCTTCGGCTGCATGAGTGCGGCCATGGTGCTCGCGCTGCGCCTGCGCCCCGTCGAGCGCCTTTTCGGCGGGTTGGACAAAACCTACCGTCTGCACAAGTGGCTGGGAATCGGCGCGCTCGTCTTCGCCCTCACCCATTGGTTGTGGGTCAAGGGGCCGAAGTGGGCGGTGCAGCTGGGTTGGATCACGCGCCCGCCGCGCGGGCCGCGACCGGAGCCGAGCAATGCGATCGAGGCGGCGTTTCGCGCCGTGCGGGGTCTGGCCGAGACCATGGGGGAATGGGCCTTCTACGCCGCCGTGCCGCTGCTGCTGATCGCGCTGCTGCGCCGCGTGCCGTATCACGTCTTTGCCAAATTGCACCGCATGATCCCGCTGCTTTTCCTCGTCTTCGCCTTCCACGCCCTCGTGCTCGTGAAGTTCTCCTACTGGGGCACGCCGCTGGGAGCGCTGCTCGCGCTGGAGATCGTTGCCGGAGTTTGTGCCGCCGCCGTCTCACTCGTCGGACGCATCGGTGTTGCGCGGCGCGTCTCGGGGCGGTTGGAAACGGTGGAGCCGCTACCGGGCGTGGGCGCGGTCACGCTCACCGTGGCGCCCCAGCACTGGCCGGGGCATGAGGCAGGGCAATTCGCTTTCCTCGGGCTCGATGCGCAGGAAAAGGCTCATCCGTTCACCATCGCCAGCGCCTGGGACGAGCGCTCGCCGCGACTGTCTTTCGTCGTCAAGGCGTTGGGGGACTACACCCGCAGCTTGCCGCAGCGGCTGCGGCCTGGGCAAGAGGTGCGTATCGAGGGGCCTTACGGCGGCTTTACCTTCGACGACGAGGCACCGCGCCAGATCTGGGTGAGCGGCGGCGTGGGGGTGACGCCGTTTCTCGCCGCACTGCAGCAGAAAGCGCTACGCGGTTCGCCTTCCTGCCCGGTCGATTACTTCCATTCGCTGACGGCGCCGGACGAGGCCGTCGAGGCCTGGCTGCGGGCGCTCGCCGAGGCGGCGGGGGTGGCGCTGCACCTCGTCTGGCCGCAGCGCGACGGGCGGCTCACCGGCGAGCGCATCCGCGCTGCCGTGCCGCAGTGGCGCGAAGCGAGCCTGTGGTTTTGCGGCCCCGAGGGGTTTGGTGAAGCGCTACTGCGCGACTTCTCCGCGCAGGGATTCGACGTGCGCCGGCGCTTCCATCGCGAACTCTTTGCGTTTCGCTGACGGGGCGAAACGCCGCGCCTCAATGCCGCTCGACCATCTCCAGTAGGTGGAGCGAATCGATGCGGCGCTGGTTGGCGCGATGCCATGCCCAGATGGCGACCATGGTACCCGCTACGAAGAGCCCGAAGAGCATGATCACCTGGTGGACCGGCAAGTCATACCGCAAAAGGATCGCGTAGAGGCCGGTCATCACCAGGATGGCGAGGTTTTCGTTGAAGTTTTGCACCGCGATCGAATGCCCCGCCCCCATGAGGACGTGGCCGCGGTGCTGCAGCATCGCGTTCATCGGCACCACGAAAAAGCCGGCGAGCGCCCCGACGGCGATCATCAGGATGATCGCCAAGGCGAGCGAATGCACGAAGATCATGCCGATCGCCGCGAATCCCATGACGATCCCCAGAGGAATCACCCGCGGCGCCTCGCGTAGCGCCACCCATTTGGCCGCCGCGACCGCCCCCGCCGCGATGCCCACGGCCACCACTCCTTGCAGCATCGACGCCTGGGATAGCGGCAAACCGAGATTCACCTCAGCCCATTTGAGCACGATGAACTGCAACGTCGCCCCCGCGCCCCAGAAAAGGGTCGTCACCGCCAGAGAGATCTGCCCCAGCTTGTCGCGCCACAGCAGCAGGAAGTAATGCCCGAACTCGTGCAACAGATAGAAGGGGTTCTTCTTGAGCGGCACGTGCGCCACACCCGTGTCGGGTACGTAGAGGTTGCACACCGCAGCGACGCCATAGACCAGCACCACCACGAGCAGGGACACCCACAGCCCGTTGTGCAGCCAGGGGAACCAGGCGTCGAACCGGGCGACCAGACCCGGGGCCACCAGGGCGCCGCCGAGCAGCGTTCCCAAAATGATCGCCCCGACCGTGAGCCCTTCGATCCAGCCGTTGGCTACCACCAGCAGGCGGTGCGGCAGGTACTCGGTGAGGATGCCGTACTTGGCCGGCGAATAGGCCGCCGCCCCCACGCCGACGATGGCGTAGCCCAGCAGGGGATGCACGCCGAAGACGATGAGAAGGCACCCGACGATCTTGATCGAATTGGTGATGAACATCACACGCCACTTCGGCATGGAATCGGCGAATGCCCCCACGAAGGCCGCGAGCAGCACGTAGGAGAGGGTGAAGAAGAGCTTGAGGAGCGGCTCGTACTCGGGTGGCGCCTCGAGTTGGCGCAGGATTCCCATCGCGACGATCAGCAGGGCATTGTCGGCCAGCGCGGAAAAGAATTGCGCGGCCATGATGGAATAGAAACCGCGGGGCATCGGAACGGCGCTCCTCGTGCGACTGCGTAGGATGCGGATACCGCCTAGTGTAACAAGAACCGCGGATCAGAGGCGCGCCCAGCGGGGAAAAAGTCGGACAAGTCCCCCGTCTCTCGTACCGCTCCCAGCGCGTGCGACAGGGGTTGACGTCCGAAAGGCGAGCCCGTATCATTGCGGTCTCTGCACACGACGGGCGGTTAGCTCAGCGGTAGAGCACTGCCTTCACACGGCAGGGGTCAGTGGTTCGATCCCACTACCGCCCACCACCCCAGGTGGGTCATACCGTCGTGCAAGATCATGGGCCGGTAGCTCAGCTGGGAGAGCGTCGCGTTCGCAATGCGAAGGTCGGGAGTTCGATCCTCCTCCGGTCCACCAAGCACTTCCCCCAAGACTCTCATACGACGCTCCATACCGACGACAGCGCCTCGGCCTGCGCCAGCACGGTCTGTACGGCAGAGTCTTGCAGGTCGGGCGGGTAGCCGTATTTGCGCAGGATGCGCTTGACCAGCACCCGCAGCCGGGCGCGGGCCGATTCACGGTGGGCCCAATCCACCGAGACGTTGTCCCGCAGGCTCATCAGCAGTTCGTGGGCGATCACGCGCAGTTTGTCGTCTCCCATCACCTGCACCGCGGATTCGTTCTCCGCCAGGGCGTCGTAGAAGGCGACTTCCTCGTCCGACAGCCCCGATTCCTCGCCCCGCTTCCGGGCGGCGCGGATGTCGCGGGCCAGCTCGATCAGTTCTTGCAGCACCTCGGCGGTGGTGATGGCGTTGGCGTGATAGCGGGCGATCGCCGCTTCCAGCCGTTCGGAGAAGGCGCGGGTTTGGACCACGTTGGTGCGGATGCGTGAGCGGATGCCGTCGCCGATGAGCTTGCGCAGCGCTTCCAGCGCCAGGTTCTTCTTCTCCATCTGCTGCACTTCGGCCAGGAACTCGTCGGACAGGATGGAGATATCCGGGCTCTTGAGCCCAGCGGCGCGCAGAATATCTACGATCTCGGTCGAGACTACCGCGCGGCTGACGATCTGCTGGATGGCAAGCGAGCGCTCTTGGGCGGAGGAACCGGAAGCGCTGTCCGATTTGACGAGCGCCGCCCGTACGGCCTGAAAGAACCCCACTTCTTCGCGGATGGCGCGCGCCTCGTCCGAGCTGGCCGCCAGCGCAAAGGCTTTCGAGAGGGCGAGCACCGCGTCGGCAAAGCGCCGGTGCGCGGCCTTCTTGCCTTCGGCGGTGGTTTCCTGCGCAGCCCATTGCTGCTGCTTGGCGAGGATCCATTCGATGGCTTCGGCCAGCATCGCCAGGCGCGCTTGCGGCGAGGCATTCAAAGCTGGGCGGTAGTCCAGCCCGAAGAACATGTCGCGCACGACTTCGTACTTTTCCTGCAGGGCGGCGACGGCCTCGGCTTCGTCGATGCCGGTCTGCTCGCGGTCGCGGGGCGAGTACTGGGCGAGCGCGTTCTTCAGGTTCTGGGCAATGCCGATGTAGTCCACGACCAGCCCGGCCGGCTTGTCGCGAAACACCCGGTTCACGCGGGCGATGGCCTGCATCAGGCCGTGGCCGCGCATGGGTTTGTCGAGGTAGAGGGTGTGCAGGCAGGGCGCGTCGAAGCCGGTGAGCCACATGTCGCGCACGATCACGAGTTTCAGCGGATCGGCCGGGTCCTTGATCCGCTTGGCGAGCAGATCGCGCCGCGCCTTGTTGCCGATGTGCTTCTGCCATTGCGGCGGATCGGCGGCGGAGCCGGTCATCACGATCTTGATGGCGCCTTGGGTGTCGTCGTCGCTGTGCCACTCGGGGCGCAGCCTGACGATTTCATCGTAGAGCTTGACGCAGATGCGCCGGCTCATGCACACGATCATCGCCTTTCCCTCGAGCGCCGCCACTCGGGCTTCGAAGTGCTGGACGATGTCCTCGGCCACCTGGCGCAGGCGTTTGTCCGCGCCCACCAAGGCCTCGACGGTGGCCCACTTCTGCTTGATCCGTTCGCGGACGCTCTCTTCCTCGTCCTCCAGGATCTCTTCGATCTCGGCGTCGATCTTGGGCTTCTCGTTCTCGTCCAGTTCGATGCGCGCCAGGCGCGATTCGTAGTAGATCGGCACCGTGGCGCCGTCTTCCACCGCCCGGCTGATGTCGTAGATGTCGATGTAGTGGCCGAACACGGCCGGGGTGTTCACGTCGTCGGCCTCGATGGGCGTGCCGGTGAAGCCGATGAAGGAAGCGTTGGGCAGCGCGTCGCGCAGGTATTTGGCAAAGCCGTAGGAAACGTCGCCCGTTTGGGCGTCCACCTTGGCTTTGAAGCCGTATTGGCTGCGATGCGCCTCGTCGGCGATGACCACGACGTTGCGCCGCAGGGTGAGGGGGCCTTCCACCTCGCCGAACTTCTGCAGGGTGGTGAAGATCACTCCGCCCGAGGCCCGGCTCAAGACCTTTTGCAAGTCTTCGCGGCTCTCGGCCTGGATCGGTGTCTGCCGGATCAGGTCACGACACATCGAGAAGGTGGCAAAGAGCTGATCGTCCAGGTCGTTGCGGTCGGTGATGACCACGATCGTGGGGTTTTCCAGCGCAGGGTGCTTCACCAACAGGCCGGCGTAGAAAGCCATCAACAGACTCTTGCCCGAGCCCTGGGTGTGCCAGATCACGCCCACCCGTCGATCGCCGGCGCGTTGCGTCCTTGCCGACGGCAGCCCGTATTCCGCCGGGTCTTCCTGGGCGATACGAGCCGGGGGCATGGCGCGTAGGGTCTGCTCCACCGCCTTTTTCACGGCATGGAATTGATGATAGCCGGCGAGGATCTTGATGAGGCCCGCGGGCGTTTGCCCGAACACCGTGAAATCGCGCACCAGATCGAGCAGCCGCCGCGGCGCGAGCACGCCCTCGATGAGGGTGGCGAGCTCCGGCGCGCCTTTCGGCGCGATGGCCGTGCCGTCGGTGGTGCGCCAGGGCATGAAGCGCTCGAAGTCGGCCGACAGCGACCCCACCCGCGCCGTGAGGCCGTCGGAGGCGATCAGGAGCGCGTTGGTGTGGAACAGCTGGGGAATCTGCTGCTTGTAGGTCTGCAACTGGTTGAAGGCGCCCGCCACGCTCGCCTGGGCGCTGCCCGGCGCTTTCAGTTCGATCACCACCAGCGGCAGGCCGTTGACGAACACCACCACGTCCGGCCGCCGCTTGGCCTGCCCGTTGATCACCACGAACTGGCTCACCGCCAGCCAGTCGTTGTTGGCCGGCGCATCGAAGTCGATCAGGCGCACCTTGCCGGCGGTGAGCGCGCCGTCGTCGGCGTCGTACTCCACGTCCACGCCTTCGGTCAGCAGGCGATGCAGCCGGCGGTTCTCTTCGAGCAGATTCGGTAGCTCGGCCTGGAGCACGCGCCGGATCGCCTCCCGGCGCGCGGAAGCCGGCAAGGCGGGATTGAGACGCTCGACCGCCGCCGTCAGCCGCCGCTCGAGGATCACTTCGTCATGGCTCTTCCGCTCGGGACGGTGCCCGTCCGGGCCGATGTCCTCCTCACGCTCGATGGCGTAGCCCAGCGCGCGCAGCTGGTTGAGCAGCGCCCGTTCGAGTTCGGCTTCCGGCAGATAGGCCATGGTTTACGCTCCTCTGCTGGCGGGTTGAGCCAGCATGTTTTCGATCAGGCGGATCATCACGTCCTTGTTTTTGGCGTCCGACTCCGCTATCAGTAGCGCCAGCGCGGCAAGCCCCACGTCGTTGATCACCGGCATCCCGTCGCGCAGCAGGCGGCCATTGCGCGCCAGGAACTCCACGAACAAAAACGCGCCCGTGCGCTTGTTGCCGTCCAAGAAGGGGTGATTCTTGATGACGAAATAGAGCAGGTGCGCGGCCTTGGTCTCGAAGGTGGGATAAGCCGGCTCGCCGAACACACTCTGTTCCAGATTGCCCAAGATGGCGGCGAGGGCATCGCCGCGCTCGCGGCCGAAGAGGTCGGACGCCTCGCCGCGCGCCATCAGGTCGGCTTTCAGGCGTGCAATGGCCGCGCGGGATTCTTCCAGCGAAGGCAGCACGCCGCCGGGACTGCCCGGTGGGGCGGTGAGCAGCCCTTCGTCGTAGCGTTGCAGCCACAGGAACGTCTGCGTGTAGCGGGCGATCACGTCCACCAGCCCGCGCCCCTCGTCGAGGGTGATCGCTTCGCCCGCGGCGGCCTTTTTCACCAGGTGCAGCGCGGCTTCGAGTTCCGCGGCATTGCGCTCGAAGCGCTCGCGGTCGAGCGAGAATCCGTGCGTCAGGTGCTCGCGCAGCACGCCGGTGGCCCATTGGCGAAAGCGCGTCGCCCGGGTGGAACTCACGCGGTAGCCCACGGAGATGATGGCGTCGAGGTTGTAGTGCTTGAGCCGGCGCTGCACCTGCCGCGTACCTTCGGTTTGAACCACTAAGAATTCCTTAGCCGTTGCCTCCTCCTGCAGTTCGCCCTCGGCGTAGATGTTCTTCAGGTGCATCAGCACGTTTTCGGGCGTGGTGGCGAACACCTCGGCCATCTGGCGCTGGGTGAGCCAGATGGTTTCTCCCGCCAGCCGAACCTGCACCGGATGGTCGGCGGACTCGAAAATGATGATGGCGTTATTGGTGCTCACAAACCGCGCTCCGCGAGGAAGGCTTCGGTGTCCTTGATGCGCAATTCGCCGGAGATGAGCTTGGGCAGGAGGGTGTCGCGGAGGGTGGCGAGGGTGCGGGACTCGCGTTCGTTTTCCGCCAACTGTCGATAAAGGGGGTCAGCCGTACTTGTGAAGCTTGTCAGCACCGGGTCAGAAGGAACAACGACGCGAAGTGGTCGGAAGTTGCTTTTGCTGATCTCTTGGAACGTCGAGCCGTTGGCATTGCCGACGATGGCATCCATGTTTGCCCTGCACCACGGCAGCACGAAGACATTTGGCAGAACTCCATCACATTTCATGGCGATGAAGCCTTGATTGATCGCTGTAGGAACTTCGGTAATCGCCAAATAGCCGATTGGCGCTCGTGAAGAGAGCAAAACCGTGCCGATTGGCAAGAGACCTGAACTTATTTTTGCAAGACCGGCGTCCGTAATCTTGCGATCCGTGTCCAGCAAAACGGGAAACTTCAGAGTGGACAGGTCTTTGGGCGTTGCCCAGCAGTGTTGTCCTCCTTCCCAAAATTCTGGCTCCTTGGTGCTGGGCGTAGACCCGCCGCAGACCGTCACTTCTTCGCCAATCGTCGAAAGACGCCACCCCTCCGGAATCTCCCCCAACTCTGATTCGATGAGCCGGTCGGGGAAAAGGTCGTAGAGGTGCGCGGGCAGGCCGGGGAGCGTCTCGCCGCGGCGCCAGCGGCCTTCGATCTTGGCGCGCACCGGCTCGAAGTCCACGAACCACGCCTTGAACAGGGCGCGGGCCATGGCCTCCAGGGTTTCGTTCTGGCGGCGCAGGTTCTCGATCTTGTCGTCCAGCGTGCCGAGGATGTGGGCGATGGCGCGTTGTTCGGGCAAGGGTGGAAGCAGCACTTTCAGATGGTCGAGCGCTTCGGACGGCACGCGCTGGCGGCCGGACGTACCCGTCATCTGGCTGATCGCATACCCACTGACGCCTTCCCACTTCGTCAGGTAGTAGGCGTAGTCCGTATCACTAACACCATCACGACCACGAATTACGATGAACTCGGTCGACCCGTGGCCGATCTCACCCGGAAGTCCAGCGAAACGGGCGATCTTCCCGTTCTCAAGACATGGCGTAATTCGAGCCATCAGTGTGTCGCCGACCGCAAAGCGAGAACCGCCACCGTCGAACTGCCGCTGCTCGCTCGCGTACGCTGAACGTGAGCCTGCGCTGACCGCCCCCATGTCGACAAATGGGTAAGTCGCGCCACGGGTAAGCTGGACCCGCGGGTTCACTGTCACAGCCTGACTGAAAGGTAGCTTGCGCCACTCACCCCCCATATCCCAGCTCCTTCAGCTTGGCCTCGATGGCCGGGTTCGTTGCCCCGGTTGCTGCGTCCTTTTTTATGAGCGGGTTTTGAGCGATTATGAGCGCGCTCATAATTTTGCTCCCCGCTCATACCAGGCTGCTTTTCTCGTTCCGTGCCGGCGCAGACGCCCGTTGTCCACCAGTCGAGCCAGCAGCCGCGTCGCCTGATAGGGGCCGATGCGGCACAGTTCGGCCGCCTCGCGCCGGGTGATCCGCCCGTGTTTTTCCACGTATTGCAACACCATTTGCTCCTGCTGCAACGGCTCGAATCCGCGCTGCCGGACGTAGCCCGCTTTGTCGCCCAACAGCCTATAGACGGCGGCGGCCAGATGCCAGGTGCGGCCTTTCTTCTGTCCGCGCTCTTCGACGAGGCCCGCTTCCACCAGAGTGTGCAAGGTGGAGCGGGTTTGCGCTTCGGATTTCTGCAGGAGGTGTGCGGCATCACCGGTCGTGAGGCTGCGCTCCTGCCACAAGGCGTTGAGGATCAGCAGCTCGTCCAAACCCAAGACACGTCCGCTTTGACCTTCCGTGACGAGCAGACGCACGAAATCGAGATTGGCCTCGCCGCCGGGGATGACGAGGGTGACCCCAGTCGCATCGCTGCGTGCGTAAGACGGCGCCGGGCGACCGTTGCGCAACTGCTCGTAGAAGATGGTATCGATGCCGCGCGCGGTGCGTTCGACGATGCCGGCGCGCTTGAAGGCGTCGGCGAGCAGGGGGTTCCTTGGGCGAGGAGCGGTGACGAGCAGGTTGTCGAGGCGCACGCCTTCGGGAAAGCCGCCGGGGTTGCTGATCTCGATCCGGTCCGGGTACCACTGGAAATGCACCGCCCCCAGGCGTAGATAGTCGCGGTGGATGAGGGCGTTGGCCACCGCCTCGCGCAGGGCACGCTCGGGGTAGTCTGGCACGCCCACACGCAGCAGGCCGACCATCAGCTCCTGCTCGCGGTTGCGGGCACGGATGCGAGCCTCGATTTCCTCCATGATCCTCAGCAGCGGCCAGTGGAAGAAGTCGTTGACCTCCACGTCGAGTCCGCGCAGCACCTGAAAGGCCACCTCGTGGGCGGGTGCAAAACGGCGCAGGGCGTCTTCCTTACCAAAGAGCAGCAGGGCGGCCAAACGCACGCCGCGCACGCTACCGTTGGCCTCGACCACGCCGAGCGCCTTGGCAAGGTCCAAATCCGGGAGATCGAGCAGGCTTTCGTCACTGCGGCCGCGCCGCTCGCGTACGCTGCGGCGGAATCGCTCGAACTCCAAGGGGTCGAGATCCTGCCAACGGGCCTCAGCGATGATCTGTGCCGAGGGATCCAGCAACCCCCGGCCTGCTTGCAAGGACTGCACGTCATGGCCATCCATCGGCATGCAGGCGGGTTTGCCGTCACCGCCTGTCGCACGGCGCAAAAAGACGCCGTCCGCACTGGCTATGGGGTGTTGTTGCGGTGGAATTTCAATCACGAGTACAAAGCGGCCATCGAGTTCGACCGACTCAACCCGCACCGCTACCGAAGGGCGGGTCTGGTTGGCGATCAGGGCAGCGAGCTTGTTGCGGTCGGTGGTGTCGCCGTGTCGCGGGCGTGCACCGGTGATACGTCCATCGTCTTCGACGCCAATCAACAGATATCCCGGTTCATGTCCGCTGCGATTGGCCAGGCACACGACGGCTTTCACGAGGTCGCGATCGTTGAGCGGTGTCCGTTCCTCGCCCTTGAACTCGACCGCGAGGGTTTCGCCTGCGGCGATCATCTGCAAGAGCTCATCGGCTGTCATATCGCGCTCCACTTGGGGGGCACACAAAGGCAGCTATGTTCAACGCAGCGTTCAAAACCCCAGCTCCCGCAGATTCGCTTCGATCGCTGCATCCAGCCGCGCTGCTTCTTCGCGCTGGGCGCGCCATTGCGCCGACAGCCGTGCCATCTTCTCGGCGAAAGGTTCGCCGTCGTCCTCCTGTGCCGCCGCGCCGACGTAGCGGCCGGGGGTGAGGACGTGGCCGTGCTGGCGGATGTCGTCCAGCGTGGCGGATTTGCAAAAGCCGGGCTCGTCGGCGTACTCGCCGGCATCCGGTTCGCCGCGCCAGGCGTGGTAGGTGCGAGCGATCTTCTGGATTTCTTCGTCGGTGAGCTCGCGCCGGGTGCGGTCGACCAGCACGCCCATGCTGCGCGCGTCGATGAAGAGCACTTGTCCGCGCCGGTCGCGCAATCCTTTGCCGGGGTTCTTGTTGCGGGCGAGGAACCACAGGCAGGCGGGAATCTGGGTGGAGTAGAAGAGCTGGCCGGGAAGCGCCACCATGCAGTCCACCACGTCGGCTTCGATCATGGCGCGGCGGATCTCGCCTTCGCCGGACTGGTTGGAACTCATGGAGCCGTTGGCGAGCACCACGCCCGCCACGCCGTTGGGCGCGAGGTGCCAGTGAATGTGCTGCAACCAGGCGAAGTTGGCGTTGCCCACGGGCGGGGCGCCGAACGTCCAGCGTACGTCTTCGCGCAGGCGCTCGCCGCCCCAGTCGGAGACGTTGAACGGCGGGTTGGCGAGAATGTAGTCGAAGCGCAGGTCGGGGAATTCGTCCTTGTGGAAACTTCCTTCGTTGTTCCAGCGGATGTCGGCGTCGATGCCGCGCACGGCGAGGTTCATTTTGCACAGGCGCCAAGTGGTGTAGTTGCTCTCCTGGCCGTAGATGGCGATGTCGCCGATACGCCCGCCGTGCTCTTCGACGAACTTTTCCGATTGCACGAACATGCCGCCGCTGCCGCAGCAGGGGTCATAGACGCGGCCGTGGAAGGGTTCGAGCATTTCCACCAGCACGCGGACCACCGAGCGGGGCGTGTAGAACTCGCCGCCGCGCTTGCCTTCGGCGCCGGCGAACTGGCCGAGGAAGTATTCGTACACGCGGCCGAGCACGTCCTTGGCGCGGTTGGCTTCCTCGCCCAGGCCGATGTTGGAGAGAAGGTCGATGAGCTCGCCGAGCATCACTTTGTTGAGCGCCGGACGGGCGTAGTCCTTGGGCAGCACGCCTTTGAGGGACTCGTTGTCCTTCTCGATGGCGCGCATGGCTTCGTCGATGAGGCTGCCGATTTCCGGGCGCTTGGCGTTGGCCTGCAGATGCGACCAACGCGCTGGCGGGGGCACCCAGAAGATGTTGTCGGCCAGATACTCGTCGCGGTCTTCGGCGGCCAGCGGGTCGTCGGCGAGGAGCGCCCGATGTTTGGCTTCGAACGCGTCCGAGATGTACTTGAGGAAAATGAGCCCCAGCACGACGTGCTTGTAGTCGCTGGGTTCCATGTTGCCGCGCAGCTTGTCGGCGGCCTTGAAGAGTTCGGCTTCGAAGCCGAGGCTCGCGCCGTTGGTGGGAAGACTACGTTTTTTGGCCATGGACTTGCTCTGTGCGTTTTGCCGCGAGGCGGCGATCAAGGATGCACGTCGGGAATGAAGCGCAAGACTTCACCGTTGATGCAGTAGCGCAGGCCCGTGGGCGGCGGGCCGTCGTCGAAGACGTGCCCCAGGTGAATGCCCGTGCTGGCGCTGCGCACTTCGGTACGGATCATGCCGTGCGAGCGGTCTTCGTGTAGCGTCAACGCGCCGGGGATCGCTTCATAGAAGCTCGGCCAGCCGCAGGGGCTTTCGAACTTCGCCTCCGAGCGGAAAAGCGGCGCATTGCTCAGGCGATCGACATAGACGCCAGGGCGCCGCTCGTCGAGGTGGGGGCCGGTGAAGGGGCGTTCCGTGCCTTGCTCGCAGGCGATCCAGCGCGCGAGCGGCGGCAGGTGGCGCTCGGCGAGCGTGCGCCAAAAGGAATGCGGCATGCGCACGCCCGTGCCTCCCAGACCGCAGTATCCGTTCGGGTTCTTCAGCAGGTAGTGCTGATGGTATTCCTCGGCCGGGGTGTAGGAGGCAAGCGGGGCGATTTCGGTGACGATTTCTCCGTAACCAGCGCCCGCGAGCGCCCGTTGATAGGCGTCGCGCGTGGCGAGCGCCGCTTCTCTTTGTTCCGGCGTGGTGGTGTAGATGGCGCTGCGGTAGTTGCTACCGAAGTCGTTTCCTTGCCGATCGAGCTGGGTGGGATCGTGGTTTTCCCAAAACCAGGCGAGCACGGCTTCCGTGAGCACGAGTTCGGGGTCGTAGACGACCTTGACGACTTCGGCGTGATTACGCCCGTTGACCGATCCCAGGCGCAGGCGCTGCTCGAAGTCGAGCACCGCGTCGTAGGTGGGGTCGGGAAAGCTGCCTCCTGCGTAGCCCACTTCGGTTTTGAGCACTCCGGGCAGCGCGGCCATGCGCTTTTGCGCGCCCCAGAAACATCCCATGCCGAGGACGAGGGTTTCTCGCCGATCACTCATACAGCCTCCTTGGTCCGCACTTGCAGCCGCAGCCGGTAGCAGAGCCACATGAACCCCACCCAGATGGGCAGGGCGATGACGGAAGCGCGCGTGCCGGGGTTGTCGAGCATCAGAAAGAGCAGGAAGGCGACGAAGGCGAGGCAGAGGTAGTTGGCGAGCGGGCTCCAGAAGGCCTTGAAAGCAGGGGTGACGTGGCGCTGCTGCAGGACGCGGCGGAATTTGAGGTGGGTGAGGCTGATCATGGTCCAGTTGATCACCAGGGCGGCCACCACCAGCGACATCAAGAGTTCCAGGGCGCTTTGCGGCAGGAGGTAATTGACCGCCACGCAGAAGAAGGTGATGAGCGCGGAGATGCCCACCGCCAGGACCGGTACGCCGTAGCGATTGATCTTCATGAGGGCTCGGGGGGCGTCGCCTTGTTCGGCCAGGCCGTAGAGCATGCGGCTGTTGCAATAGACGCCGCTGTTGTAGACCGACAGGGCTGCCGTGAGCACGACGAGGTTGAGCAGGTGTGCCGCCGTGTCGCTGCCGATGAGCGAGAAGATGCGCACGAAGGGGCTGGCACTGTAGGGGTCGCCGGCGGCGCTGAGCGAGGCCACCAGCTGGTCCCACGGATAGAGGGAGAGCAGCACGGCGATCGCGCCGATGTAGAAGATGAGGATGCGGTAGACCACCTGATTGATGGCCTTGGGGATGACGCGGCGCGGGTCGGAGGCTTCGGCAGCGGTGATGCCGACGAGTTCGAGGCCGCCAAAGGAGAACATGATGATCGGCAGGGTAACCACCAGGCTGCCGAAGCCGTGGGGGAAGAATCCGCCGTGGCGCCAGAGGTTGGTGACGCTCGCCTGCTCGCCGCCCCGGCCGCTCATGAGCAGGTAGAGGCCGAGCACGATCATGCCGACGATGGCGGCCACCTTGATGATGGAGAACCAGAATTCGGCTTCGCCAAAAGCGCGCACGTTGGCGAGGTTGATCAGGTTGATGAGGAGGAAGAACGCCAGAACGGTGATCCAGGTGGGGATCTCCGGCCACCAGAACTGGACGTATTTGCCGATCGCCGTCAGCTCGGCCATGCCGACGAGCACGTAGAGCACCCAGTAGTTCCAGCCGGAGAGAAAGCCGGCGAAGCGGCCCCAGTAGGTGTGGGCGAAGTGGCTAAAGGAGCCGGCCACGGGTTCTTCGACGATCATCTCGCCGAGCTGGCGCATGATGAGGAAGGCGATGAGGCCACCGATGGCATAGCCGAGCAGCATCGACGGTCCGGCCGTGGCGAGCACACCGGCCGAGCCGAGGAAGAGCCCGGTGCCGATGGCGCCGCCCAGGGCGATGAGCTGGATGTGACGGTTTTTCAGGCCGCGGCGCAGCGGGGCCTCGTGGAGGGTGGAATCGGTCATGGTCGACTTTCAGGATCGTGGCAACGGGCGCAATCTTACACGCGTCTTGGGACGCTGCGCCGATCGGTCGAGTTCCTGGAGTCTAGGGGGGATCAGCGGTTTGCGTCGGCGATCGCCGCGCGGGCGCATTCGCGGATCCGCTCGATCATTGCCCGCAGTCCGTTGCCGCGCGTGGGGGAGAGGTGGGCGAGCAAACCCAGACGCTCGAAAAGCGCGAGGGTGTCGAGTTCCAAGGCTTCCTGGGGCGTTTTGCCGTCGTAGGCGGCGAGCACGATGGCGGCCAAGCCCCGCACGATGAGCGCATCGCTGTCGATCGCCAGGCGCAAGCGGCCGTTGTCGAGGCGGCAGACGAGCCAGACGAGGCTTTGGCAGCCGCGCACGAGGTTGGCGTCGGTACGCTCGGATTCCGGGAAAGGGGGCAGCGAGCGCCCCAGCTCGATGAGGTAGTCGTAGCGGCCGTCCCAGTCGTCGAAGAGGGCGAAATTTTCTTCGATTTCGGCAAGCGTCGTCATAGCAGCCCCAGTTCGAGCCGGGCGGTCTCGGAGAGCCGGTCGGAAGTCCAGGGAGGATCGAAGACGACGTTGACCGTGGCTTCCTTGACGCCCGGGATCTGCTCCACCCGCTGCTTGACTTCTTCGCTCAAGACCGGGCCGAGCGAGCAGCCTGGGGCGGTGAGGGTCATGTCGATCTCGACATGGGCGCCGTCGTCTCTTTCGTCGATGTCGAGGCGGTAGATGAGGCCCAGGTCGACGATGTTGACCGGGATTTCAGGATCGTAGATCTGGCGCAGCACTTCGAGGATGTGCTCGCGCAGGTCGCCTTCGGCGGAGGCGGGAAGGACGGCGAAGGGTTCGAGCCCGAAGGCGTCGGCATCTTCGCCGGCCACGCGCACGAGGCGCCCGTCGTGGAGCACCGTGAGGCTGGTGCCCAGCGTCTGCGTCAGGCGCACTTCGCTGCCTTGGGGGATGGTGACGGGTTCCCCCGAGGGGACGACGATACCGTAGACGTCGCGCTGGGTGGTGACCGTTTGGGCGTTCATGGGGCAGGGGCTCCCAGACGTTCGAGGGCGCGGGAGAGCGCCGACAGGGTTTGGTCGATGTCTGCTTCGTTGTTGTAGAAGGCGATCGAGGCGCGCACGGTGCCGGGCAGTCCGTAGCGGGCGATCAGCGGCATGGTGCAGTGGTGCCCGACGCGCACCGCGATGCCTTGCGTGTCGAGCAGGGTCCCGAGGTCGGCCGGGTGGGTGCCGGCGACGTGGAAGGAGGCGATGGGGGCCTTCTCTTCCGGCGGAAGGTCGGCGAGGAGCCTCAGCCCGTCGATCGCCACCAGGCCGTCCCTCAGCCTGCGGTAGAGGTGGGCTTCCCAGGCGGCCAGTTGTGCCCGATCGAATTGGCGTAGGTAGTCGATCGCGGCACCCAAGGCGATGGCTTCGGCGATGGGCGGGGTGCCGGCCTCGAACTTGTAGGGAAGTTCGTTGGGTTCGAAGCCGTGCTCGTCGACCCAGGCGATCATCTCGCCGCCGCCTTGCCATGGGGGCATGGCTTCGAGCACTTCCTGACGCCCCCAGAGCACCCCGATGCCGGTGGGACCGAGCATTTTGTGGCCGGAGAAGGCGTAGAAATCGCAACCCAGCGCTTGCACGTCCACGGGAAAATGCCCCACCGCCTGAGCGCCGTCGATGAGCACGGTCGCCCCCACGGCCTTGGCTTCGGCGATGAGCTCGGCCACGGGATTGATGGTGCCCAGGGTATTCGAGACGTGGGCGAGCGCCACCAGTCGGGGTCGCCGCTCGAGCAACTGGCGGTAGCGTTCCCGGTCGAGCGTTCCGTCGTCCCGTACCGGCACGAGGGCGAGTTCGGCGCCGGTGCGCCGGGCGAGCATCTGCCAGGGGACGAGGTTGGCGTGGTGCTCCATCTGGGTGGCGACGAGGAGATCTCCCGCCTTGACGAAGGCATTGCCCCAGGCTTGGGCCACGAGGTTGATCGCTTCCGTGGTGCCGCGCGTCCAGAGGACTTCTTTTTCGCTCGCGGCGTGGATCCAGCGGGCGACGGTGGTGCGGGCGGTCTCGAAACAGTCGGTGGCTTCCGTGCTCAAGGCGTGCGCGCCGCGGTGCACGTTGGCGTTGCGGTTCTCGTAGAAATCGGTGAGCGCCTCGATTACCTGCCGTGGCTTCTGGGCGGTGGCGGCGTTGTCGAGGTAGATGAGGGGCCGGCCATAGACCCGTCGATGCAGGATGGGAAAGTCTTCGCGCCAGCGCTCGACGGTGGCCGCCTCAGGCAGCGGCGTCGTCAGGGAGGGGGAGACGGGAGTGGACATGGTGGAGGACCTCTGCAAGGGTGAAACGCTGCAGGACCGGAGCGAGGAAGGCGTCGATGAGCAGTTGCCGCGCTTCGACTTCGGGAATGCCCCGGCTGCGCAGGTAGAAGAGCGCTTCGTCGTCGAGCCGGCCAAGCGTGGCGCCGTGGCCGCAGGCGACGTCGTCGGCGTAGATCTCGAGCTCGGGTTTGACGTCGGCGGCGGCGCCGTCGGCCAGGAGCAGGTGATCGAGCCGCATGGCGGCATCGGTGCGCTGGCCGGCGGGTTCGATGAGGATGCGGCCGATCACGGCGGAGTGCGCTTCTGCCGGCACCAGACCGCGCCAGCGCACGTCGGTGGCGGCGCCGGGGGCGGCGTGGCGGATGCGCAGGGCAACGTCGGTGGAGCCTGGAGGCGCCCCGTAGGTGATGCCGGACAGCCGCAGGGCAGAGGATTCGCCCAGCGTGACGTCCCATTCGAGGCGCTGATAGCTGCGGGCGGAGGCGAAGGCCTGCACGTCGAGGCGGGCACGCGCGCCGAGTTCGGCGCGGACGCGGTGCAGCAGGGCTTCGCCCTCGTCGGCCGTGAAGACGCCGTGGGTGAGTTCGGCGTCCTCGCCGAGCCAGAGCGTCACGGCGCCGTTTTTCGTGGAGGGGCCGAAGGAGGCGAAGGTCTCCACGATCGCGCCGCGCGCGCCTGCAGCGACTTCGACGAGCAGGAGGGGCTGGGCCCATCCGGCGCCGTGGCGGTAGCGGATCTGCAGGGGAGCGTCGGCCGTTTCCTCGAGTTCGAGGAGCAGCACCGCATCGGCCTCGACCAGGTTGCGCACCGAGAAGTAATCCTCGCCCGGCTCCAACCGCTCGCGCCAGCGTGCGCGGGTGGCTTCGTCCAGCTCGGACCAGGGGCGCAGGCGCCAGGCGCGGGTGTGCGCGGCCACGGGCCGACCCTGGTCGAAGTATATCCATTCGCCGGCGAGCGGCTCGGGCGAGGGGAAGGGGAAGTCGAGGCCGCGGCCGGCGCGCTCGGGGGCGAAACAGGCGGAAAGCCGCGAGTAGCGCCAGAATTCGTTCTTGCGCGAGGGGGGCGTGAGCGAGGCGAGCCGCTCGGCGAGCTGCTCGTGCCAGGCGCGCGTTGCTGCGTCTTCCGCCCAGCGGCAGCGGTGGCAGACGGCGAGTGCGGTATTCATGCGACCGACCCCTCGAGCACGGCGGCATATCCGCCCGCTTCGATCTGGTGGGCGAGCTCGGCTGCGCCCGAACGGGCGATGCGTCCGCCGTGCAGCACGTGCACCCGGTCGGGGCGGACGTATTCGAGGATGCGGGGATAGTGGGTGATGATGAGGAAGGCGCGATCGGGGCGGCGCAGGCGATTGACGCCGGCGGCCACGAGCTTGAGCGCGTCCACGTCCAGGCCCGAATCGGGTTCGTCGAGAATGACGAAGCGCGGTTCGAGCAGCAGCATCTGCAGGATTTCGTTGCGTTTTTTCTCGCCGCCGGAGAAGCCTTCATTGACGCCGCGCTTGAGGAAGTCGGCCGGCAGCCCCAGCACTTGCGCCGCTTCGCGCGCGGCGCGCAGCAGGGCGGCGCTGTCGAGTGGCGCTTCGCCCCGGGCCTTGCGCAGGCAGTCGAGCGCGGTGCGCAGGAATTGCAGGTTGCTCACGCCGGGGATTTCCACCGGATGCTGGAAGGAGAGAAAAAGCCCCGCCTGGGCGCGCGCTTCCGGCTCCATCATGAGCAGGTCTTGGCCATCGAGGAGCGCTTTGCCTTCCAGGACTTCGTACCCTTCGCGGCCGGCCAGCACGTTGGCGAGCGTGCTCTTGCCCGCACCGTTGGGGCCCATGAGGGCATGGACTTCGCCTGCGGCGATGTCCAGATCGAGCCCGTCGAGGATGCGCCGACCTTCGACGGCGACGGTGAGGTTGCGTATCGTGAGCATCATCCGACCGATCCTTCTAGACTGACTTCGAGGAGTTTGCCGGCCTCGACGGCGAATTCGAGCGGCAGTTTCTGGAACACGTCCTTGCAGAACCCCCCCACGATGAGGGCGACGGCGCGCTCGGGGTCGATGCCGCGCTGGCGGCAATAAAAGAGCTGTTCTTCGCTCACGCGCGAGGTGCTGGCTTCGTGTTCCACGATGGCGCGCGGATTGCGGCTCTCGATGTAGGGGAAGGTGTGCGCGCCGCAGTGCGGGCCGATGAGCAGCGAATCGCACTGGGTGTAGTTGCGCGCCCCGCTCGCGCCGGGGTTGATGCGCACCAGCCCCCGGTAGGCGTTCTGGCTGTGGCCGGCGGCGATGCCCTTGGAGACGATGGTGCTGCGGGTGTTGCGCCCCAGGTGGATCATCTTGGTGCCGGTGTCGGCCTGCTGCCGGCCGCGCGTGAGCGCCACCGAGTAGAATTCGCCCACGCTGTCGTCACCCTTGAGGATCACGCTGGGATATTTCCAGGTGATGGCCGAGCCGGTCTCGACCTGGGTCCAGGAGATCTTGGCGCCGCGCCCGGCGCACAGCCCTCGCTTGGTGACGAAGTTGTAGACGCCGCCGCGCCCTTCTTCGTCGCCGGGGTACCAGTTCTGCACCGTGCTGTAGCGAATCTCGGCCCCTTCGAGGGCGATGAGTTCGACCACCGCGGCGTGCAGCTGGTGCTCGTCGCGCATGGGGGCGGTGCAGCCCTCGAGGTAGGAGACGTAGCTGCCTTCGTCGGCGATGATGAGCGTGCGCTCGAACTGCCCGGTGCGGGCGGTGTTGATGCGGAAGTAGGTGGAGAGTTCGAGCGGACAGCGCACGCCCTTGGGGATATAGACGAAGGAGCCGTCGCTGAAGACGGCGGAATTGAGCGCGGCGAAGAAGTTGTCTCCCGGCGGCACGACGCTGCCGAGATACTTCTGCACGAGTTCGGGATATTTTTGCACCGCCTCCGAGATGGGGCAGAAGATGACCCCGGCTTCGGAGAGCTTGTCCTTGAAGGTGGTGAGCACCGAGACCGAATCGAAGACAGCGTCGACCGCCACCCCGGCGAGCGCGGCGCGCTCGTGCACCGGCACGCCGAGCTTTTCATAGGTCTCGAGGAGCTTGGGATCGATCTCGGTCTCGCTGCGGCGCTTGGGCGCGGCGTAGTAGATGAGCCCTTGATAGTCGATGGGCTCGTAGCGCACGTGGGCCCAGTGCGGCTCCTTCATCGTCTGCCAGCGACGGAATGCGTCGAGCCGCCATTGGCGCAGGAATTCGGGCTCGTTCTTCTTGGCCGAGATATATTCGATCACCTGTTCATCGAGGCCGGGCGGCAGCGTCTCGGTCTCGATGTCGGTGACGAAGCCGGCCTCGTAGGCTTGGCTGAGGGCGGTGTCGAGTTCGGTGGTGGACATGCGGCTCACTCCCCCGGAAGTCCGTGGATTTGTTGACCATTATACTAGGTTTTTGCAGGGAGAGCGCCTATGCGCTCCCTAGCCTGGCTCTATTGGGGGAGGGGAGGAGAGGTTTCGTTGAGGACGATGTTGACTTCGAGGATCTCGAGGTTGTCTTGCCGCTCGAGCTGGACCTTGATGTCTTCGGGGGCGATCTTCACGTACTTCGAGATGACGTCGAGCAGTTCTTTTTGCAAAGCGGGAAGGAAGTCGGGCGAGGACTTGCCGTCGACGTGCTCGCGCGCGATGATGAGCTGCAGGCGTTCCTTGGCGATCGCCGCGGTCTTTTTCTTTTCCCCGAAGAGGCGCGTGAGCAGCGACATCAGGTGCTCCCGAAGAGGCGTTTGATGAGGCTGGGTTTCTCGTAGGAGACGAAACGCAGCGGTTTGTCCTCGCCGAGAAAACGGGCGACGACGTCGGCGTAGGCTTCGGCCACGTCCGTGCCTTTGAGGTGGATGGCCGGAACCCCCTGGTTGGAGGCGTGCAGCACGGCGTCGGATTCGGGGATGACGCCGATGAGGGGCACGCGCAGGAGTTCTTGGATGTCCTTGTAGGAGAGCATCTCGCCTTCTTCGACGCGCTTGGCGCTGTAGCGCGTGACCAGCAGATGCTCCTTGACCGGTTCGCGCCCTTCGATCGCGCGACGGGACTTGGATTGCAGGATGCCGAGGATGCGGTCGGAGTCGCGCACCGAGGAGACTTCGGGGTTGGTGACGACGATGGCTTCGTCGGCAAAGAGCAGCGCCATGAGGGCGCCGCGCTCGATCCCGGCGGGCGAATCGCACACGACGTAGTCGAAGCCCATCGCTTCGAGCTCGCGCATCACCTTTTCCACGCCTTCTTCGGTGAGGGCTTCCTTGTCCTTGGTCTGGGAGGCGGGCAGGATGTGCAGGGTGTCGACGTGCTTGTCTTTGATGAGCGCCTGGGTGAGCTTGGCCTCGCCCTGGAGGACGTTGACGAAATCGTAGACGACGCGGCGTTCGCAGCCCATGATGAGGTCGAGGTTGCGCAGGCCGACGTCGAAGTCGACGACGGCGGTCTTGAAGCCGCGAAGCGCCAGGCCCGAGGCGAAAGCGGCGCTGGTGGTGGTCTTGCCCACCCCTCCTTTGCCGGAAGTGACGACGACGATGCGCACGTGGTAAGCCTCTCAAATGGTTTCGATGGGTTCGATGAGCAGGTGGCTTTGCCCTTGAATGACTTGCAATTTTACCTGCACGGGGCGGTTTGCGATAGAGGCGGGAAGACCGTTTTCGAACGTCTGGTACACCCCGGCGATGGAAACGAGCTCGGGGCCGAAGTGGGTGGCGACGATGCGGGCTTCCAGGTTGCCGCCGGCTCCGGCGAGCACCCGTCCGCGCAGGGGGCCCCAGCAGTGGATGCTGCCGGCGGCGATGATCTCGGCGCCGGGGTTGGAACCGGCCATGAGCACCACGTCGCCTTCCGGAGCGTAGATCTGCTGGCCGGCGCGCACCGGGCGATCGATGAATTTGGTGGAGGCGGCGCGCGCCGTACCGGTCTGCGGGGAGGCGGGAGCTTGCGCCGAGGTTGGGGCGGCAGGCGGGGGCTCGGTTGGCCGGGCGGCCTCGAGCCGCAGCGCGGCCTCGTCGAGGTTGGCCAAATGCAGGCGCTTCAAGGCGGCATCGAACGATTCGGGCACCCCGCGCACGCCGATGGGTTGCAGCCCGAGGCGGCGGAAGAAGGCCACGAGGCCGCTCCAGTCGACCTGTTCGGGCCAGTCGCGCACTTCCGAGAAGTCGAGCACGGCGGGTTCGCCGCCGAAGTAGCTTTCCGTGCCGGCGAAACGTTTGTGCAGCACGTCGGCGAGCCGTGCGGGACTCACGAGCGGCGAGCGCACGACGATGCCCTCGAAGCGCCCGCTCTCGAATCGTACTTCTTCACTCATGATCGAAATGGCCTTTGCGGTCAGTGGCGGGTGGCGGGTGCGGTGCCGTCGTCCTCGGTGAAGATGCGGGGAAGATCGTCGCGGCTGAACCGGTATTCGAGGCCGCCGAGCTCGTCGCGCACGACGATCTCTCCGTCGCGCGCGAGTTGCGCTTCGATCTCGTCCCGGCCGAGGAGCCGCAGCATCTGGATGACGGCGGCTTCGTTGGGCTTGACCTCGTGGGTGATGCCGAGCGCCGTGAAGAGGCGCACCGTCTCTTCGGGGAAGAGGCGGGAGAGGAGCTCGGGGGCGTCGAGCGCGAGCAGTTCGGGCTCGGTGACGGTGTCGGCGAGGCGGGTGAGGCGGTTCCAGCCGTCGGGGTCTTTCTCGTCGGCGGAGGGGAGCTTTTGCAGCAGGAGCCCCGCGGCGGCGTGCGCGTCGGCGGCAAGCCACAGGCGCGCCGGTTGCTGCTCGGACTGGGCGAGGAAGGCTTCGAGCGTATCGCTCAGGGTTTGGCCACTCCAGGGAACGATGCTCACGTAGGGTTCCTTGGAGACGGGGAGGTCGAGCACCATCTGCAGCTGGGCTTCGCCCAGGAGCTCGCGCGCGCTGGCATCGGGTCGGGGTGCCCGCTCGCCCTCGTAGCGGGCGAAGGCGCGCAGGTTGCGTTCGGGGCTGAGGTCGACCACGAGCAGACTCACGGGCCCTTCTCCCTGAGCCTGGAAGGTGACGCGGGTGGGATCCTTGAGCCGGGCGGCGATCATGGCGGCGAAAGCGGCGAGTTCGCCGAGCAGGCGCTGCACCACGGGGGGATCGTTGCGGCGCGCGGCGATGCCTTGCCAGGATTGGACCAGGCGCACGTGGGCGCCGCGGATGTCGGCGTTGTCGATGAGGAAGGGCTGGACGGCGTCGTGCATGGGGGGACCTCAGCGCTCCAGGGCGCGGGCGAGCGCCTGGGCGAGTGCGCTCTCGGGGGCAGGGGATTCGCGCCGGCCAGGCTTGGCGGGTTTGGCCGCCTTGGCGGGGCGGCGTGCTTCCTTGGCGGCGGGTTCGGCGCGCGGCTGGGCCGTCGGGGCCGCTTCGGTACGTTCCTTTTTCAGCGACAGGGCGATGCGGCGCCGTTCGAGGTCGACTTCGAGCACGCGCACGCGCACGATCTGGCCCGGTTTGACGACTTCATGCGGATCGCGCACGAATCGGTCGGAGAGTTCGGAGACGTGGGCGAGGCCGTCCTGGTGGACGCCGATGTCGATGAAGGCGCCGAAATTGGTGACGTTGGTGACCACGCCTTCGAGCCATTGGCCGGGGCGGAGGTCTTCGAGCGATTCGATCCCTTCGGCGAAGCGTGCGGTGCGAAATTCCGGCCGCGGGTCGCGCCCCGGCTTGACGAGCTCGGCGAGGATGTCGCGCACGGTGGGCAGCCCAAAGCGCTCGTCGGTGAATTCGGCCGGGTCGAGCGTTTCGATGAGGGCGCGCTGGCCGAGGACTTCGCGTACGTCCTTGCCGATGCGCTGGAGGATCCTGCGCACCACGGGGTAGGCTTCCGGGTGTACGGCCGAGGCGTCCAGCGGGTCGTCCCCTTCGGGGATGCGCAGGAACCCGGCGGCCTGCTCGAAGGTGCGCGGGCCGATGCGCGGGACTTCGCGCAGTTGCTCGCGCCGGCGAAAGCCGCCGTGGCGCTGGCGCCAGGCGACGATCTCTTCGGCGATGCTGCGGTTGAGCCCCGAGACGCGGGCGAGCAGCGCGGGGCTGGCGGTGTTGAGGTCGACGCCGACGGCGTTGACGCAATCCTCGACCACGGCGTCCAGCGTGCGCGACAGTTGCGTCGCGTCGAGGTCGTGCTGGTACTGGCCGATGCCGATCGACTTGGGGTCGATCTTGACGAGTTCGGCGAGCGGATCCTGCAGGCGGCGGGCGATGGAGACGGCGCCGCGCAGGGAGACGTCGAGCTCGGGGAGTTCCTGCGCGGCGAGCTCGGAGGCGGAGTAGACCGAGGCGCCGGCTTCCGAGACGACCACTTTCTGCGCCCGCAGTTCGGGGTGGCGCGCGAGGCACTCGGCGACGAGACGCTCGGTCTCGCGGCTGGCGGTGCCGTTGCCGATGGCGATGAGTTCGACGCCGTGCTGGGCGATGAGGGCGGCGAGCGCGGCGATGGTCGGCTCGTAGTGGCGTCGCGGCTCGAAGGGGTAGAGGGTGTCGGTGGCGATCACGCGGCCGGTGGCGTCGACCACGGCGACCTTGATACCGGTGCGGATGCCCGGGTCGATGCCCATGGTCATGCGGGCGCCGGCCGGTGCGGCGAGCAGCAGCTCCTTGAGGTTGCGCCCGAAGACGCGGATTGCTTCCTCGCCGGCGCGCTCGCGCATGCGGTTGAGGGCATCGAGCTCGAGGTGGACCGAGAGCTTGGTCGCCCAGGCCCAGCGGGCGGTGTCGAGCCGCCAGCGGTCGGCGGGGCGCCCCTGGTCGGCCAGGCCGTAGCGGCGCGCCAGGACGGTGAGCGCCGGGTGGGGGCTGCCTTCTTCATGTGGAACATCGACGCTGAGCCGCAGCACGCCTTCGTTGCGCCCGCGCAGCAGGGCGAGTGCCCGGTGCGAGGGGATGGCGGCGATCGGTTCGTGGTGGTCGAACCAGTCGCGGAACTTGGCGCCTTCCGATTCCTTGCCTTCGACGACGCGACTATGAACATGGGCCTCACGCTCGAAGAGGGCGCGCAGCTCGGCGAGCAGATCGGCGTCTTCGGCGTAGCGCTCGGCAAGGATCTGGCGCGCGCCTTCGAGCACGGCCTTGACGTCGGCAAAACCCGCCTCCGGGTTGAGGTAGGTGGCGGCGAGCGATTCCGGTTCGGCGAGCGGGTCGTTGGCGAGCGCGTCGGCGAGCGGCTCGAGCCCCGCCTCGCGGGCGATCATGGCTTTGGTGCGCCGCTTGGGGCGATAAGGGAGGTAGAGGTCTTCGAGCGCCTGTTTGGTGTCGGCGGCGCGCAGTTTTTCTTCGAGCTCGGCGCTGAGTTTGCCCTGTTCGGCGATGGAGGAAAGGATCGCTTCGCGGCGCGCTTCGAGCTCGCGCAGGTAGCCCAGGCGCTCTTCGAGCCGGCGCAATTGGGTGTCGTCGAGCCCGCCGGTGAGCTCCTTGCGGTAGCGGGCGATGAAGGGGACGGTGGCTCCGGCATCGAGCAGCGCCACGGCGGCCATCACCTGGCGCGGCGCGACGCCCAGTTCCTGGGCGATTCGGGTTTCGATCGTCGACATCGGCTATCGTCTTGGCGGGAAAAGGCGGATTGTGGCTGTCGGCGCGGCGGCGGTCAACGTTCGGGCAGCATGAGCGCCTGGCGTCCGGCCCATTCTTCGTCGGCTCGAAGCGACACGGGAACGCTCGCCTGCGCCGCTTCGATGCACACGAAATGGCGCCAGGCACCGGCAGGGAGGTCGGCTGGGCCGTGTTCGCCCGGGTTCCAGAGCACGGTCTCGCCGAAACCCGCCTGCGCGATCTCGGTGCGCAGGGTGGGCGTGGCAAGCGTGAGCACGCGCTCGCCGCCGCGATAGAGCCGATCGAGCGGCGGTTCCAGCCGTGTGACGTTTTCCGGCTCGGCGTGCCACCGGCTGGGATCGGCCGGATCAGTGTATTCGCTGCCCCCCAGCCCTTGCAGGGCGCTGCGCTCGATCTCGGGCACGGCAAGGTAGGTGTGCAGCGCCGCGGTGAATGCGAAAGGCGCAGTGCCGGTGTTGCGCACGGCGAGTTCCACGTCCAAGCGCCGCTCGGAGAGGAGCACGGTGACTTCGGCGAGGAAGTCGTGGGGGAAGGCGGTGCGCGCACCGGGTTCGAGTAGGGAAGGATCGAGCTGCAGGGTCACGAGCACGTAGTCTTCGCCCTGGCGCGTCTCGTCGATGCGCCAGGTGTGCGTGCGGGCGAAACCGTGGCGCGCTCCGGGGCCGAGGGTACCGAACTGGGGAAAGACGATGGGGATGCCGCCGCGAATGGGCTGTGCGCCGCCGAGGGCGGCGGATTCGCTGAGATAGAGGCGTTCCTGGCCGTCTTCGGGGATCCAGGAAAGCACCTGGGCACCAAACGGGGTGAGGGTGGCGCGGGCTTCGCCCAAATGGAGGGTGAGGGCCGGTAGTTCGCCGAGGCGGTGGGTATCGATGCGGGTGGCGGACATGTTCAGGAACCTTGCAGCGGCAGGATGCCTTTCTTGATGGTGCGGTCTTCGGGGTCGTCGGTGAGGGTGAAGCCGAGGCTCTGCACGAAGCGCAGCATGCGCTCGTTGTTGGCAAGGAAGACGCCGGTCATGTATTTCAGGCCCCGGCTGCGGGCCGTTTCGATGAGGATCTGCATGAGGCGGCGGGCGAGCCCCCGACCTTGCCATTCGTCGGCGACGACGATGGCGAACTCGCAGGATTCGCCGTCGGGGTTCACGGCATAGCGGGCCACGCCCAGTTCGATCTCTTCGCCGTTCTTGTCTTTGGTGACGGCGATGAAGGCCATTTCGCGGTCGTAGTCGATCTGGGTGAGCCGCGCGAGCATGGGCGGAGGCAGCTCGTTGAGCGTGGTCATGAAACGGAAGTACTTGGTCTCGGGCGAGAGGCGGCGCACGAACTCGGCCTCGAGCTCGGCGTCTTCGGGGCGGATGGGCCGGATGGTGATCTGGGTGCCGTCTCCCAGAGTCCAGATGTGGATGAGGTGCGAAGGGTAGGGGTGGATCGCCATGTGGGCGTAGCGATCCGCCGAGGGATTGATGGGCTGGATGGTGATCTTGGCATCCAGAGCGATGGCTTCCCGTTCGTCGACCACCAGCGGATTGATGCTGAGGTAGTCGATCCAGGGGAGTTCGCATACCATCTCGGAGACACGCAGCAGCACCTGTTCGAGCTTGTCGAAGGCGATCGCCGGCATGTTTCGGTATTCCTGCAGCATGGGGTAGACGCGGCTGTTGCGTACGAGATCCTGGGCGAGGAAGCCGTTCAAGGGGGGTAGGGCCACGTTCATGTCCTCTTCCATGCCTACCCGCCTGCCTCCCTCACCGAAGAGGATCACTGGCCCGAAGATGGGGTCGCGGCGCACGCGGATCGCCAGTTCTCGCCCATGACGCTTGATGACCATCGGCTCGATGGCTACGCCGTTGATCACCGCATCGGGCACGTTCTTCTTGACGTCGGCGATGATCTCCTGATAGGCGGTGCGTACCGCGGCCAAGGAGCCGAGGTTCAGGCGTACGCCGCCCGAGTCGGCTTTGTCGATCACCGAGGGGGAATCGATCTTCATCGCCACGGGCAAGCCCAGCTCCTCGGCGAGCACCATGGCTTCGGTGACGCTGCGCGCGACCACCGTCTGGGCGATGGGGATGTGGAAGGCGGCGAGAATGGCCTTGGATTCCATTTCGTTGAGGCGATTGCGCCGCTCGGAGAGCGCCGTCTCGATGACGAGCTGGGCGTTTTCCACCCGCGGCGGTTCGTGGTGCGACAGGGGGGCCGGCGTCTGGGCGAGGAGCTTCTGGTTGCGGTAGTAGGAAGAGACGTGCGAGAAGAGCTCGACCGCGGGCTCGGGCGCCTCGAACGTGGGGATGCCGGCGGCGATGAATTTCTGCCGCGCCTCTTCGACGAGCTCCTGCCCCAGCCAGCAGGTGACGACGGGCTTTTCGGCGTGTTTTTCTTCCTCGATGATGGCTTCGGCCACGGCGGTGGGGTCGGTCATGGCCTGCGGCGTGAGGATGACGAGCACCCCGTCGACTTCGGGCGATTCGAGCACGATCTGGAAGGTCTTGCGGTAGCGCTCGGCGTCAGCATCGCCCAGGATGTCGAGGGGGTTGCCGTGCGACCAGGATTCGGGCAGGAAGGCGCTGAGCCGCCCGAGGGTGTCGTCGCTGAGTTCGGCCAGAGGGATTTTGAGGTCGGCCGCACGGTCGGCCGCCATCGCCCCTAGTCCGCCGCCGTTGGTGATGATGGCCAGCCGATTGCCGCGTGGGCGTAGGCGGGCGAAGAGCGCCGTGGCGGCGGCGTAGAGCTGGCTGATGTTGTAGATGCGGATGACGCCCGAGCGGCGCAGCGCGGCGTCGAACACGGCGTCGTTACCCGGCTGGTTACCGCTGTGCACGAGGATGGCGCGCATCACTTCCGGTCGACGCCCGGCCTTGAGCACCAGGACGGGTTTGACCCGGGCGGCGGCGCGCAGCGCGCTCATGAAGCGGCGCGCGTTGCGGATGCCCTCGATGTAGAGGATGATGGATTCGGTGCGGTGGTCGGTGGCAAGGAAGTCGAGCACGTCGCCGAAGTCGATGTCGGCCGACACGCCCAGCGAGACGACGGCGGAAAAACCCACGCCGTTGGGCTTGGCCCAGTCGAGCACGGCGGCGCACAGCGCGCCCGATTGCGACACGAGCCCGATGGAGCCCTTGATGGCGGAGGCGTGGGCGAAGGTGGCGTTGAGCCCGATGCTGGGGCGCACGAGCCCGAGGCAGTTGGGCCCGAGCACGCGCATCTTGTAGCGCCGGGCGATCTCGATGATCTGGCGCTCGAGATAGCTGCCGCGTGGGCCGGATTCGGAGAAACCGGAGCTGAGCACGACGATGGCCTTGACTCCGGCGCGGCCGCAGGCCTCGACGATGCCGGGGGCCCGTTCGGGCCGGGTGCAGATGACCGCCAGGTCGAGCCGGTGCGGCACGTCTTCGACCGACTTGTAGCAGGGCAGGTCGAAGAGCGTTTCGTGGTTGGGGTTGATCAGGAAGAGCCGCCCATGGAAGCCGGCCTCCAGCATGTTGCGGGTGACGGTCTGCCCGAGCGAACCCGGGCGGTCGGAGGCGCCGATGATGCCGACGGAACGCGGTTCGAGCAGCGGCTGGAGATAATGGGTCTCTTTCATGACGTCGGGCCCCGAGCGATGAGGCCATAAGTTTATCGCACCCCAGCGCAGCGCGGGCATGGTGCGCGGCGCTCGGGGGTAGAATCGTCGGGCGGCTGTGCGCGCGATGAGAGGAAAGGAGCGAAGGATGTCGCTGGAGGCGGTGCGGGCAAAGGGTTTGCTGGTCGATCGGGCCTGGATCGGAGGGCAATGGTGCGAGGCCGATTCGGGAAGGCGCTTCCCCGTCTTCGATCCGGCAAGCGGCGATCGCCTGGCCGAAGTGCCGGACATGGGAGAGGCCGAGGCCCGGCGGGCGATCGCGGCGGCTGCGGCGGCGTTCGATTCCTGGCGTCAGAGCCTGCCTCAGGAGCGGGCAGCGGTGCTGTCGCGCTGGGCGGCTCTGATGCGCTCTTCGCTCGAGGAGCTCGCCACGCTGGTGATGCACGAGCAGGGGAAACCGCTCGCGCAGGCGCGCGGCGAAGTGGCGCACGCGTCGGCGTTCGTCGAGTGGTTCGCCGAAGAAGGGAAGCGCATCTACGGCGAGATCATGCCGACCAACGGGGTCGACCGGCGTTTCCTTGTGCTGCGTCAGCCGGTGGGCGTGTGCGCGGCGATCACGCCGTGGAATTTTCCTGCCTCGATGATCACGCGCAAGGTGGCGCCGGCGCTGGCGGTGGGCTGCACCGTGGTGGTGAAGCCGGCCGAGCAGACGCCGCTCACGGCCCTGGCGCTCGCGCGGCTCGCCGAGCAGGCTGGTATGCCGCCCGGGGTGCTCGATGTCATCACCGGCGCCGATCCAGCGCCGATCAGCCTGGCGCTCACGTCCGATCCCCGCGTGCGCAAGATTTCTTTCACCGGCTCGACCGAGGTCGGGCGGCTGCTGATGGCGCAAAGCGCTGCCACGCTCAAGCGCCTGTCGCTGGAGCTCGGGGGCGACGCGCCTTTTCTCGTGTTCGACGACGCAGACGTGGAGGCCGCGGTACAGGGGGCGATCGCCTCGAAATACCGCAATTCGGGCCAGACCTGCGTGTGCGCCAACCGCATCCTGGTGCAGGCGGGGATCTACGAAGCGTTCGTGCGCCGCTACGTCGAGGAGGTAGAGAAGCTCGCCGTCGGGCCGGGATGGCAGCCGGGGGTGACGGTGGGGCCGCTCATCGACGAGGCGGCGCTCGACAAGGTGGAGGCTTTGGTGGCCGACGCGCGCGAAAAAGGGGCGCGGCTCTTGTGCGGCGGTCGGCGCGCGCAGGGGCTTTTTTACACGCCGACGGCGCTCGAGGGGATCACGCCCGACATGCGCATCGCGCACGAGGAGATCTTCGGGCCGGTGGCGCCGCTCTACCGCTTCGAGACGGAGGAAGAAGGCATCGCCTTGGCGAACGCCAGCGACTACGGTCTGGCGGGATATCTGTATGCGCGCGACGTGGGCCGCATCCTGCGCGTGGCCGAGGCGCTCGAAGTCGGCGTGGTCGGCGTCAACACGGGGTCGACTTCGAACGAGGCGGCGCCTTTCGGCGGCATCAAACAGTCCGGCTTCGGGCGCGAGGGCTCGAAGTACGGCGTGGAGGAGTATCTGGAGTTGAAGTCGGTATGCCTGGCGGGGCTGTAGCCCCGTTTCACCCTTACTGGGCGGCGAGCGCGCGGGCGGCGGTGCGCTGGTTCTCGCCCAGTGCCGCCAGGCCGATGCCCAGGAGCAGCAGCACGAAACCGAGCGCCTGCAGACCGCCGAGCCGCTCGCCGAACACGAGCCAGGCGAGCAGGCTGCTGCCCACCGGCTCGCCCAGGGTGACGATGGCCACGAAAGCGGCCGAGACGTGGCGCAGCGACCAGTTGTAGGCCGTGTGCCCCACCACCTGCGGCAAGAGGGCGAGCAGCAGCAATGCCTGCCAGCCTGCAGAAGACCACCCCGAAAGCGGCGTGCCGCTGAGCAGGCAGGCGAGCATGAGGAGCGCCGCGGCGCTGGTGTAGACGCTGAAGACGTAGGCCGGCAGCGTGAGCCGAGCCCGCAGCCGGTGGCCCACAAGCAGATAGGCCGAGAAACACCAGGCGCCGGCGAGCGCGAGGAAGTTGCCCCAGAGGGAATCGGCGCCGCCCGTGTGCCGGTCGCTCCAGAAGATGGCTAGGCTGCCGGCGAGTGCGAGCGCCATGCCGGAAAGCAGCGTGCGGTTGAAGCGCTCGCGCAGGAAGAGGAAGCCGACGAGGGCGATCCAGATGGGGTTGGTGGTGACCAGCACCGTGCTCGAGGCGACCGAGGTGAGGGCGAGCGAGCGGATCCACAGCGCGAAGTGCAGGGCGAGGAAGGCGCCGGCGAGTAGCGCCAGACCCAGCTGCCGCAGGGTCATGGCGCGCAGCGAGGCCCGGTCGAAGAGCAGGGCCGCGGGTGCCACGGCGAGCGCGGCGAAGGTAAGGCGCCATGCGGCCACGGCGAGCGATTCCACCCCCTCGCCCTGGGCGATGCGCGCGCAGATCGCCCCGGCGGCGATCGACAGCATTCCGCCCACGGCAACGAGATAGGCGAGTGCCCGGTGTTCTTTCATGAGGCGGCGTCGAGGTAGGCGGCGCGCACCTGGGGGTCGGTGAGCAGTGCCGCGCCGCTGCCCTCGAGCACGATGCGCCCGTTTTGCAGGACGTAGCCGCGGTGCGCGATTTTCAACGCCTGCCGGGCATTTTGTTCTACCAGCAGGATGGTGAGTCCGTGTTCGCGGTTGAGCGCGACGATGGTGCGAAAAATGGTGCGGATGACGAGCGGCGCGAGCCCAAGGGAGGGTTCGTCGAGCAGCAGCAGGCGCGGTTCGCTCATCAGCGCCCGGCCGATGGCCAGCATTTGCTGTTCGCCCCCGGAAAGGGTACCGGCACGCTGGGTACGGCGCGTTTCGAGCACGGGAAAGAGCGAGAAGACCCGCTGCAGGTTTTCTTCGACGTGCGCTCCCTCGAGCGGCGTCGCGCCCAGCAGCAGATTCTCGTAGACGCTCATCTTGGCGAAGACGCGCCGCCCCTCGGGAACGAGCGCAATGCCGCGACGCGCGATGCGGTGCGGCGGTAGCGCCGTGATGTCCTCGCCCTCGAGCAGGATGCGGCCGCTGCTCGCGCGCGGCGTGCCGAAGAGGGTCGTCATCAGGGTGGATTTGCCGGCGCCGTTCGCGCCGATGAGCGTGACGATCTCGCCGGCGCGCACCACCAGATCGACTTCCACGAGCGCCTGGATGGGGCCGTAGTGGGCGCTGACGCGCTGCAGTTCAAGCATCGGCGGCCTCTTCGTCCTCTTCGCCCAGATAGGCGCGGATCACTTCGGGGTCGCGGCGCATTGCCTCGGGCGGCCCTTCGGCGATCTTGCGCCCGAAGTTCATCACCACCACGTGGTCGGACACGTTCATCACCACGCTCATGTCGTGCTCGATGAAGAGCAGCGTCAGGCCGTGTTCGTCGCGCAGCGCCGTGAGGAGTACGTTGAGCTCGGCCGATTCGCGCGGATTGAGTCCGGCGGCCGGTTCGTCCAGGCACAACAGGCGCGGGCGGGCGCACAGGGCGCGGGCGATTTCCACGCGGCGCTGGGTGCCGTAGGGCAAGGCACCCGCCGGTGTATCGGCAACGGCGGTGAGCCCCAGCTCGGCGAGCCAGCGCCGGGCGAATTCGAGCGCCTCGCGTTCGGCGCGCCGATAACCCGGCGTGTACAGCAGGCCGGCCAGGGCGAAACGCGACGCCTGTGCGAGCGCATGATGCTGGGCTACGAGCAAATTTTCCAGCACCGTCATGCCGCCGAAGAGGCGGATGTTCTGGAAGGTGCGTACGATGCGCGCCTCGCGCGCGATGCGGTGGCCCTTGAGGCGGGTGAGGTCGCGCTCGCTGCCGTCGTCCTCGTGCAGCAGGATGCGACCGGCGCTGGGGCGATAGAAGCCCGTGATGCAGTTGAAGAGCGTGGTCTTGCCCGCGCCGTTGGGGCCGATGATGGCGGTGATCGCTCCCCGCGGCACTTCGAGCGAGAGTCCGTCGATGGCGGTGATGCCGCCAAAGCGCATCACGAGGCGATCCACCGTGAGGAGCGGCGTCATGGCGCGCTACTCCGCTCGGGGTTCAGCCGCACGGTGGGTTCGCGCCGCGCGAGCAGCCCCGTGGGTTTGACCGCCATGAGGGTGACCATGGCCGCGCCGAAGACGAGCATGCGGTAGTCGGCGAACTGGCGCCCCAGCTCCGGCAGCACGACCAGCACCGCCGCGGCGAGCACCACGCCGAGCTGCGAGCCCATGCCGCCGAGCACGACGATGGCCAGAATCGTGGCCGATTCGCTGAAAGTGAAACTTTCCGGCGAGATGAACCCTTGGCGGGCGGCGAAGAACACGCCGGCAAAGCCCGCGAGCATCGCCCCGGTGGCGAAGGCCGAGAGCTTGACGGTGGTGGTGTTGAGTCCCAGGGCCTTGCAGGCGATCTCGTCTTCGCGCAGCGCCTCCCATGCCCGCCCCGTAGGCAGCACGCGCAGGCGGCTGATGAGGGCGTGCGTGAGCAGCGCCAAAGCGACGATGAGGTAGTAGAGAAAAATGAAGCGGTGCATGGGCGAGAATTCCAGCCCGAAGAATTCATGGAAGGTTTGCCCCTCGGCGCTGCGCGCGAACGCCAGGCCGAAGAAGCTCGGGCGGGGAATGCCGCCGATGCCGTTGGGTCCGCCGGAAAACGAGGTCCAGTTGAGGAGCACGACGCGGATGATCTCGCCGAAACCCAGGGTGACGATGGCGAGGTAGTCGCCGCGAAGCCGCAGCACCGGATAGCCGAGCAGGATGCCGAAGAGCGCCGCCAGGGCGCCCGCCGCCGGCAGCGCCTCCCAGAAGCTCCAGCCGAACTGGGTCGATAGCAGCGCATAGGTGTAGGCACCCACGGCGTAGAACGCGACGTAGCCCAGATCGAGCAGCCCGGCGAGACCCACCACCACGTTGAGCCCCCAGCCGAGCATCACGTAGATGCCCAGCGTCGTGGCCGTGTCGATCACATAGCGGTTGTCGGCGAAGAAGACCGGCAGCAGGAGCGCCGCCGCCAGCAGGCTCGTGCCGGCGGCACGGCGCAGCACGGCGTCCCCGCTCGAGAAGACGGCGCGCTTGCGGGCCGGTCTGCGGCTGCGCCAGGCATCAAGCGCCGCCCGCAGCACCAGCCGCCCGAAGAAGAGTGCCGCGAGCGTCGCCCCCCACGCCCCCCAGCGGGTACGCACGGTGAGCGCGCCTCCCTCTTCGACGGTGACGAGCCCGATGAAAGGCAAGGCGAGCAGCCCGCCGAGTACCGTGACGGCGAGCGCGTCGCGCAGGCGCAGGGCAAGCGGCGAAGACGCAGAGATCACGGCGGCGGTCATCACACTTTCTCCACGTCGGGTTTGCCCAGCAGCCCCGTGGGGCGAAAGAGCAGCACCAGCACGAGGATGGAGAAGGTGGCTACGTCTTTGTACTCCGGCGAGAGGTAGGCCGACCAGAACGCCTCGACGAGGCCGATGAGGAGGCCGCCCAGCATGGCGCCGGGAATGGAGCCGATGCCGCCGAGCACTGCGGCGGTGAAGGCCTTGATGCCGGCGATGAAGCCGATGGAGAAGTCGATCACGCCGTACTGCAGCACCGCCATCATTCCCGCTACGGCCGCCAGCGCCGCACCGAGGATGAAGGTGAGCGAAATGGTGCGATCGACGTCGATGCCCAGCAAGGCGGCCATTTTGGGATCCTGCTCGCAGGCGCGCTGCTGGCGGCCGAAGGAGGTGCGTGTGATCATCCAGGCAAACCCGGCCATGACGATCAGCGTGACGACGACCACGGTGAGCTGCGCCCAGCCGAAGGTGACGCGGAAGTCGTCGGCCGACCACAGCGTCACCCCTCCCTGCCACAGCGGCGGCACGGCCTTGATGCGCGCGCCCTGCGTGAGCTGGACGTAGTTCTGCAGGAAGATGGACATGCCGATGGCCGAAATCAGCGGAGCGAGGCGCGGCGCCCCGCGCAGCGGCCGGTAGCCGATGCGCTCGACCGCCCATCCGTAGAGGGCGGTGAAAGCGACCGACACGAAGAGCATGGCGAGCAGCACGAGCGGCGTCGGCCCGATCCCCAACGCGGTGCACAGCACGTAGGTGAGCACCGAGAGGAAGGCGCCGATCATGTAGATCTCGCCATGGGCGAAGTTGATCATGCCGATGATGCCATACACCATCGTGTAACCGATGGCGATGAGGCCGTACATCGCCCCCAGGGTCAGCCCGTTGATGAGCTGTTGCAGCGCGTAGCCCAAAAGCGTCTCTCCCTCGTGCGTCCGCCTACCTTACTCGGCGTAGTCGTAGCGCCCGCCGGTCCACTTGTAGATGGCGAAGGCCGGTTTCTTCAGGTCGCCTTTCTCGTCGAATTCGAGCGTGCCGATGGCCGTGTCGAATTTCCCTTTGCGCAGTACCGGCTCGAGCTTGGTGCGCTCGACCCCGCCGGCCTGCGTCACGGCCTGCTCGAAGAGCTGCAGGGCGGCGTAGGCATAGAGCACGTACCCCTCGGGTTCGATCTTGGCGGCGCGGAAGCGCTCGACGATGGGCGCGGCTTGCGGATTCTTGCGCGGATCGGGCGTGAAAGTGAAGTAGACGCGATCGGCGAGTTTGCCGGCGGCGGTGACGAGTTCGGAGTTGGTCATGGTATCTCCGCCCACGACGACGAGCGGCAGTCCCACCTGATCGGCCTGGCGCAGCAGCAGCGCGACTTCGGTGTGATAGCCGCCGTAGGCGAGCACGTCGACGCCGGCGTTCTTGAGCCGCGTGACGATGCCGGAATAGTCTTTCTCGCCGGCGGTAATGGATTCACGCAACACCGGCTCCTTGCCAGCGGTTTTCATCGCCTTGGCGATCTCGTCGGCGAGCCCCTTGCCGTAGGCGCTCTTGTCGTCGAGCACGGCGACTTTCTTGTCCTTGAATTTGCTGGCGATCCATTGCCCGATCACCGAGCCTTGCTGGTCATCTCGCCCCATGATGCGGAAGATGTTCTTCAGGCCGCGTTCGGTTACCTGAGGGTTGGTCGACACGGTGGCCATGAGGATGTCGGCATCGTTGTAGATGTCGGAGGCCGGGATGGTGGAGCTGGAGCACCAGTGGCCATGCACGAACTGCACTTTCTTGTTGACGAGGGCGTTGGCCACGGCCACGGCCTGTTTCGGGTCGCAGGCATCGTCGCCGTATTCGAGTTTGATCTTCTGCCCCAGCACGCCGCCTTTGGCGTTGATGTCGGCGGCGGCCGCTTCCGCTCCTTTCTTGATCTGGTCGCCGGCGGAGGCGTATTGGCCGGTGAAGGGGCCGGCCACGCCCACCAGCCAGTCGGCATGGGCAAGCAGCGGCGCGGCCAGGCCGGCGGCGAGGATGAGGGTACGTAAGGGGGTCATCGGAGTCTCCTTGTACGGTGTGGATGCAAACGGCGCTCGCAGAGGGTGCGGCGCCAAGGATAGCGCGCGCCGCGGGGCCCGCCTATTGGGGTTTTCCCGCTTCAATCCTCCAGCGTCATCAGGCTCGCGTTGCCGCCCACCGCAGCGGTGTTGACGCTGAGGCTGCGCTCGTGGATCAGCCGCTCGGGGCGGTAGGGCGGGGTGAGCAGGGGCACGATGGGGCCGGGGCGTTCGGCGAGCCGCTGGCGCCACAGGGTGGCGAGCGCAGCGTCGCCGTCGCAGAGCAGCAGATCGATGGGTTCGGTGAGCAGGTCTTCGCTCAAGCGGCAGTGCGCCTGCAGGGAAGCCGGCAGGCCGTGCCGGATGCGCTCGGTCTCCGGCGTGCGGAGCAGCACGAGGGGAGCGCCGTTGGCAAACGCCGTTACGATCTGCGCGGCGTAGCCCGCGGGCGTGGTGGCGAAGCCGCCGATGAGGCGACGCGGCAGGAAGCGCAGGCGGTTCTCCTCTCCTGTTGGACCGGGCAAGAGCAGTTCCTTGCCGGCGAGCGAGCGTTCGCGCCAGGCTGCCAGCGTTTCGAGGAGCCGCTGCCTGGCTTCGGCGCCGCAGAGCGCTTCGCCCTGGGTTTCCAGCCAGTCGTGCAGGGGTGCCAAATTGGGGGGCTCGCTCAGGAGCCGGGCCTGGGGAAAGCGCGGTTCGGGGGCGTGCGCGAGCAGCCGCAGCAGGTAGAGCGGTCCGCCCGCCTTGGGGCCGGTGCCCGAGAGCCCTTCGCCGCCAAAAGGCTGCACGCCCACCACCGCGCCGATGAGGTTGCGGTTGACGTAGAGGTTGCCGACGTGGGCGCGCCGGGCGACGAATTCCACGGTGCCGTCGATGCGGCTGTGGATGCCCATCGTCAACCCATAGCCCGTGGCGGAGATCTCGTCGAGCAGGGCGTCGAGTGCTTCGGCGCGAAAGCGCTTCACGTGCAGGATGGGGCCGAAGCGCTCGCCGCCGATCGCTTCGATGCGGTCGATTTCGATCACCGTGGGGGCGACGAAGGTGCCGGCAGCGCAGGCGGACGGCGGCTCCAGCCTGTGCACGCGGTAGCCGGCGCGGGCCATGCGCTCGACGTGCGCTTCGAGCGCGGCGCGGGCTTCGTCGTCGATCACCGGCCCGACGTCGGTGCGCAGATCCCGCGGGTCGCCCAGGCGCAGCTCGCGCAAAGCCCCGAGCAGCATGGTCAAGGTCTTGTCGGCGATCTCGTCCTGCAGGCACAGCACGCGCAGCGCCGAGCAGCGTTGCCCTGCGGAGTCGAAGGCGGAGGTGAGCGCGTCGGCCACCACCTGCTCGGTGAGCGCGCTCGAGTCGACGATCATCGCGTTGAGCCCGCCGGTCTCGGCGATGAGCGGCACTTCCTCGTCGCGTGCGGCGAGCGTGCGCTGGATCGAACGCGCCACGGCGGTGGAGCCGGTGAACATCACGCCGCGGATGCGCGGGTCGGCCACCAGGCGCGCGCCCACCGTCTCGCCGCGCCCCGGCAGGAGGTGCAGCGCTTCGCCGGGAATGCCCGCTTCGTGCAGCAAGCGCACGGCCTCGAAGGCGGTGAGGGGGGTCTGCTCGGCGGGTTTGGCGAGCACGGCGTTGCCCGCCGCGAGCGCCGCTGCGACCTGGCCGACGAAGATCGACAAGGGGAAGTTCCACGGGCTGATGCACACCACTGGCCCCAAAGGTCGAAGATCGGAGTCTTCGGCGGCGAGGCGGCGGACCTCGGCGGCGTAATAGCGGCAGAAATCGACCGCCTCGCGGATCTCGCCCACGGCGTCGGCCCAGGTCTTGCCGGCTTCGCGCACGATGAGCGCCAAGAGCGCGTCGGCATGGGCTTCGAGCGCGTCGGCGGCTGCCTCGAGCCGTAGTGCGCGCGCTTGCGGCGGGGTCTCGCTCCAGCGAGCACGGGCAGCGAGCTCCAGCGCTTGCGCGATCGTCGCCTCGTCGGCCTCGATCGCCTCGCCGAGCACCTCAGCGGTATCGGCCGGGTTGCGGCAGGGCAGTCTGACGGCTCCCGCGCACGCCATCCCGCCCACGAGCGGGGTGGCCGTGCGCCGGATCGTATCGTCGGCGGCGATGCGGGCCGCGAGTCGGCGCTGGGTGGGGCGATCGGCGAGGTCCAGTCCCAGCGAATTGCGCCGCTGCGGCGCGAAGAGTTCGGGCGGCACGGGAATGTTGGGGTGGGGCGCGCCGCCGAGCGCCCGGGCGCGCGCCACCGGGTCGGCGAGCAGCGTTTTCAGCGGCACGTCGGCGGCGATGCGGTTCACGAAACTGGTGTTGGCGCCGTTTTCCAGCAGGCGGCGCACGAGGTAGGGCAGCAACGTCTCGTGGCTGCCCACCGGGGCGTAAATGCGCACCTGGCGGTGGCGCTCGGGGTGGCCGACGAGTGACTCGTAGAGCGGCTCGCCCATGCCGTGCAGGCACTGGAATTCATAGTCGCCGGGCTGCCAGCGCTCGCCGGCCAGGTGAAAGATCGCCGCGAGCGTGTGCGCGTTGTGGGTGGCGAATTGGGGATAGATCACGTCGCGCGCGGCGAGCAGCCGCTTGGCGCAGGCGAGATAGGAGACGTCGGTGTAGACCTTGCGGGTATAGACGGGATAGCCGGTGAGCCCATCGACCTGGGCGCGCTTGATCTCGCTGTCCCAATAGGCGCCCTTGACGAGGCGGATCATCAGCCGGCGTTCGCGCGCCCGGGCCCGGGCCACGAGCCAGTCGATGACGAAAGGGGCGCGTTTCTGGTACGCCTGCACGACGAATCCGAGTCCGTCCCAGCCGGCGAGTTCAGGGTCGGCGAGCGCCGCCTCCAGCAGGTCGAGCGAGAGTTCGAGCCGGTCGGCTTCCTCGGCGTCGAGGTTGAGGCCGATGTCGTAGCGCTTGGCGAGGTGGCAGAGCCCGAGCAGGCGCGGCAGCAGCTCGGCGAGCACGCGGTCGGGCTGCGACCAGTGATAGCGCGGATGCAGGGCGCTCAGTTTCACCGAGATGCCGTTGCCGTCGACCACGCCGCGCCCCGCGTCGCGCCGGCCGATGGCGTGAATGGCATGCTCATAGTCGGCGAGGTAACGTGCGGCGTCTTCGGCCGTCAGCGCCGCCTCGCCCAGCATGTCGAAGGAGTAGCGGAACCCTTGCTGTTCGAGCGGTTGTACGCGCTCGAGCGCTTCCTCGATCGTGCGCCCCGTGACGAAGGTCTCGCCCAGCAGGCGCATGGCCACGTCCAGCCCCTTGCGCACCAGCGGCTCGCCGCCGCGCGCGAGCAGGCGCGTGAGGGCGGAGGAAAGCGCCTTTTCTTCGGCAAGGGAAACGAGCTTGCCCGTGACGACCAGGCCCCAGGCGGCAGCGTTGACGAAGAGCGAGCGGCTGTGGCCAAGGTGCTCGCGCCACTGGCCGTGCGCGAGCTTGTCGCGGATGAGGGCATCGCGCGTGGCGGCATCCGGGATGCGCAGCAGCGCCTCGGCCAGGCACATGAGCGCCACGCCCTCGCGGCTCGAGAGGCTGAATTCGGCCATCAGAGCGGCCACGCCGCCCTGCTTGCGCAGGCGCTCGCGCAGGGACTGGGCGAGTTCGACGGCCAGCTGCTCGACGCGCGGCAGGAGTTCAGGAGGCCAGGCGGCCTCGTCGACGCGGGCCGGGACACAGTCCGGCTCGGGTGGCCGGGTGGCGAGTGCGATGAGGTCGCGCCGGGGGTCCGCAGGCGCGGCGCAGGCGGGAGTGAAGCTCATGGCGTCTCCCAAGAGAGGGGGTGCGCCGATTATAAACCGTCCGGATGGAGGCATTGGCGCCGCGCCGGAACCTTGCCGATCTCCCAGTGGGCCACCGCCCAGGCAAGGAGCTCCGCGGGCGGCGCACCGCGCAGTTCCGCTGGGGGTGCATGCCCGAGAAAATCGAGCGCCTGGGCGATGCGTGCGCTCGCTTCGGCGGTTTCCAGCGGCCGGGCGAGGGTCTGCTTCGAGAGCTTGTCGCCGCGCGCGTCGACGGCCACCGGCAGGTGCGCATAGCGCGGCACCGGCAGGCCAAGGGCGCGATGCAGGGCGATCTGGCGCGCCGTGGAGCCGAGCAGATCGGCGCCGCGCACCACGTCGGTGACGCTGGCGAGCGCATCGTCGATCACCACCGCGAGCTGATAGGCGAAGACGCCGTCGGCGCGCTTGACGACGAAGTCGCCCACTTCGCGCGGCAGATCCTCGACGATGCGCCCCTGGATGCGGTCATCGAACGCCACGCAGCCCTCGGCGCGGAAGCGCCAGGCCCGCGCCGCCTTGCCCGGCGGCAGCCCCTCGCGGCAGGTGCCGGGGTAGAGCGTGCTGCCATCGATCGCCCGCGGCGCCTCGGCCAGATCCTTGCGGCTGCAGCCGCAGGGGTAGAGCCAGCCCCCCTCGCGCAGGGCGGCGAAAGCGGCTTCATACTGCGCCAGATGCCGGCTCTGGTAGGCGACTTCACCATCCCAGGCAAAACCGTAGGCTTCGAGCGTGCGCAGGATGTCGGCGTCCATGCCGGGGAGGGCGCGCGCCGCGTCGAGATCGTCGATGCGCACGAACCAGCGCCCGCCGCGCGATCTCGCATCGCAATGGCTGGCGAGCGCCGCCAGCAAGGAGCCGAAGTGCAGCCGTCCGGTAGGGGAAGGGGCGAAACGGCCGACGACGGGGGAAGACGAGGCGGCACAGGGCGGATGCTTCATCGTCACTTGCGGCAAGGCGGGGAAAAATGGCATGCTCGATGCTACTACGAGTGGAAGGAGAGGGGAATGGAGGAGCCGGTCGTGCAGGGAAAGGACAGTGCGGCGTATCGACCCCGGCAAGCGCCGCGCTGCCGGCGGCTGCCGCTGCGGGGCCTGGAATCGTGCGTGCGCGAATGGGGGCCGCCAGAGGGGACGCCCGTGTTCCTGCTGCACGGCTGGATGGACAGCGGTGCGACCTGGCAGTTCGTCGTCGATGCGCTGCTGGCCCGGGCGCCATCTCCATCTTATCGTTTGATCGCGCCGGACTGGCGCGGCTTTGGCGACAGCGCCTGGTGCGATCACGGGTACTGGTTTCCGGACTATCTGGCGGATCTGGAAGCGCTGCTTGATGCGATCGCGCCCGGGGAAGCGGCGGTGCTGGTCGGGCACAGCATGGGTGGCAACGTCGCTGGGCTCTATGCCGGCATCCGCCCAGAGCGCGTGCGCGCGCTCGCCCTGCTCGAGGGGTTCGGGCTACCGGAGCATCATCCCGAAGAAGCGCCGCGGCGTTATCGCAGCTGGCTCGAACAGCTCGCATCTCCGCCGGCCCTGAAGGCGCCCGAGTCGATCGAGGAATTCGCGCTGCGCCTGTGCCGGCGGCATCCCCGCCTGCCGCTCGAGCGGGCGCGCTTCGTGGCCGCCTCCTGGCTGCGACAAACGCCGGAGGGGCGACTCGCTTTTCGCGCCGATCCGCGGCACAAGATCATCAACCCCATCCCCTATCGCCTGGAGGAAGCCAAGTCCTGCTGGCGCGCGGTCGCCGCGCCTTGCCTGTGGCTGTGGGGCGAGGAATCGGAATTCCCACGTCGGCTCGCCGCCGATTGGGATGCGCGCCAGGCGTGTTTCCGCCGCTGGGAGGGAAAGGGGATTGCCCAGGCCGGCCACATGATGCACCACGAGCAGCCGCAGGCTGTGGCGCAGGCGCTGGGGGAATTCATCGAACGGGCAGTGCGGACGCCAGACTGAGACCGTCGGTTCAGTCGATCACTTTTCAGTCGATCACTTCCCAGCGTCCTTCGCCCACGGCGCAGGCCTTGCCGCGGACTTTCTCCTTGCGCCCGTCGCGGGTGATCACCGTCTCGTAATGACGGCACTTGCGCCCATCGCGGACGAATTCATCCAGCGGGGTGACGGCATAGGCGATGCCATAAGGATTGCGCCAGGTCACGGTCTGTCCCCGCTTGCCCAGCTCCAGCGTGTGCCCGAAACAGGCCCGATCCTCTTCGTCCATCTGGCGTCCCAGTTCGGCGCCGAGCACTGCCCCGAGGACACTGCCGAGGATGATCGCCACCGCCCGACCGCTACCTTCGCCGATTTGGCTACCCACGGCGGCGCCGGCCATTCCGCCAAGCGCGGCACCAAGCGCCTCGCGATTGCAGCGTCCGGCATAGATGCCGAAATCGTTGCCCCATTTCTTCCCCGAGTACCCCAGATAGAGCGGGTCGTGCTGCTTGCGCCAGCCGTGGGCCGGGGCCCAAGAAGGAGGATCGGCGAGCACGGGGGCCGGCAGAGCAGAGGAGAGGAGGGTGGCTACGGCGGCAATCAGGATGCCGCGTGAAAGAGGACGTCCCATCGAAATACTCCAGGATGCCGTACCGAACGATGCGGGATTATCACACGTCGTCGGCCGCGGTGCTTTCTTTTTTCAAACGGTAACTCAGTTGCGGCCGCGTCAGACCGAGCAGACGCGCTGCCGCCGAGAGATTGCCTTTGGCGCGTTCCACGGCGCGGTGCAAGACCATGCGCTCGAAGGATTCGAGGGGAACCCCGCGCTCGAGCAGGGCATCGGCGAGGTCGGCGTGCGTCTCTCCGCTTTTCTCTTCAAGGCCGCCACTCGTGCCGAGTACGTGGGCGCGCGCCTCCTCGCTTCCGTTGCCGACGAAAAGATGCTCGACCTCGATGGTGCCGTGGTTCGGCGCCAGAATGACGCCTCGTTCGATCACATTTTCCAGCTCGCGCACGTTGCCCGGCCAGTGGTACGCCTTGAGCGCCAGCATGGCCTTGTCGCTGATGCCGGCAATCTTCTTGCCGTGCAGGCTCTGGAATCGCTCGATCATCGCCTCCACGAGCAGGGGAATGTCGGAGATGCGTTCTCGCAGCGGTGGGATGTGGATCGGGTAGACGTTGAGCCGGTAGAAGAGATCGCGGCGAAAACGCCCCGCGGCAACTGCTTGCTGTAAATCGACGTTGGTAGCCGCAACCAGCCGAACGTTGATCTTGCGCACCTGCTCGCCGCCGAGGCGCTCGATCTCGCCTTCTTGCAGCACCCGCAGGAGTTTCGCCTGGGCCGAGAGCGAGAGCTCCCCAACCTCGTCGAGAAAGAGCGTGCCTCCGTCGGCACGTTCGAACTTGCCGGCGCGCGGGGCATGGGCACCGGTGAATGCGCCGCGCTCGACGCCGAAGAGCTCGGATTCGATCAGCTCTTCAGGAATGGCCGCGCAGTTGACGGCGACGAAAGGCCCGTTTTTCCGCGGACTGAGCTCATGCAGCGTGCGCGCGAAGCGCTCCTTGCCCACGCCGGTTTCGCCCAGCAGCAAGACGGTGACCTGCGTCCCGGCAGCGCGCTCGAGCAAATCGTAGGTGCGTAGAAAAGCGGCAGAGGCACCAATGAGCTTGGGGACCCGGCGCGGTTCGACCAGCCGCTCGCGCATGGTCTCGATCTCTTCGCGCAATTCCAGCAGACGCCCGACGATGGGGTCTTCCTGGAAGAAACCGATCAGCTCCGGCGCGTCTCTCCATTCTTCGGCCGGCTTGCCGACGATATGGCAACGCTCCTGTCCCATCGCTGCACAAGCGGTCTCCCGAAAGACGATGAAGCGGTTCATGAAGGCCGAGGTATAGCCTGAAGCATAACCGATCATCATCCAGCAGGCCGGCTCATCGCTCGTGCCGATTCCCTGCAGATGTGCCTGCGCTTCCCACGAGTGCTCCCAGGCGAATTCGCCGTGAAACGTTCCGTCTTCGAGCTTGATCGTGAGGGGGATGACGCGGGCGCTGCCCTCGAGCATGTGCAGCTGGGGACCGACGACGAAAGCGTCGCGCAGCGTGCCCTGCGGTCGGGTTTTCTTCGCCAGCTCGGCGTCGCGCATCCCGGAGACGAACCCCATGCGGGTGAGCAGCCGCCTCGCCTGCACCTTCCCGACCGAGGCGACCAATTCCTTGCGCAAGGCCGCAAGCGCTCCGACGTGCAGGAGCAGCATGCGATGTTCGCCGAGCCAGATCAAACCCTCTTCGGGAAGAAAACGCAGCAGGCTGCGCAGATCGGAGCCTTCCGGATACTGGATCGTCGCCATTTCCTCTCCTCGGTGGTTCGGCGTCTGGGCGCCGTGGTGTGCAGGATGTCCGATGGGGATGATGGTACCCGCGGACCTGTCCGCAGCGTCTGTCGTTGCGTTGAGGATGGTTGTTATGATTAAGTCATAAAAAGGGTGTTTGTCGTGTTGCAATGCAATAAATTTGTTGTATCAAATGATCAATGCGCTTTGGCGAATTTTATCAAAAGATCAGCCTGTACCGGAAAAATCTCGAGAAATATCGGTGTTTACGAGAGATTATTTTTTGGCACTGAAATTGCTACAAGGGAGACGCAGGACGAACCTAGGGCAGAAGCGGAGAAAAGGTATGAAACCTGCAGCAGAAGCATTCGACGTCGGGCGCAAGTTCGTGCGCGTGCTGGAGCGGCGTCCCGACGGGCTGGTGGCCTTCGAGTTCGCCATCGGTGAGCCGGATCTGTGCGTCGACATGCTGCTGCCCGCCGAGGCGTTCGCGCGTTTCTGTGAGGAGCAGCAAGTGATCCATCTGGAGGGAGCGGCACGTGAAGACGGGCTTTCCGACTGGGATTGGAGCATGCGCACGGCGGCACAGCAACGGTTTCGCTGAGCATCATTCATTCGAAAGAGGAGGAGAGGATCCATGCAAATTGATCTGCGAACGGTGACGATCAAGCCACTGCGCCATACGTTCGACCACATCGCGCGCTATCTCGGCACCGACAAACCGGTGTCGCGCTACCTCGAAGGCAGCATCGGCATCCAGCCGAAGGACATTTTCCACTACCGCCCAACCTGGGAGCCGGAGCGGGAGATCTTCGATGAGGGACGCACGAAGATCCGTATGAAGGATTGGGATGCGCTCAAGGATCCGCGCCAGTTCTATTACGGTGCCTATACCAGTGCCCGGGCCAGGCAGCAGGATACGGCCGAGGCCAATTTCGACTTCGTCGAATCGCGCGGCTTGGTCGAGGCGCTACCCGAGGAGGTGCGGCAAGCCGCCGTCGCGCTGCTCGTGCCCCTGCGCCACCTCGCTTGGGGAGCGAACATGAACAACGCCGCCGTTTGTGCCTACGCCTATGGCGGAATGGCGGCGCAGGCAGCCATCTACCAGTCGATGGACCAGCTCGGCATCGCGCAGTACCTTACGCGCATCGGGTTGCTCTTGGGAGACGTGGAGGCGCTGTCGGCGGGCAAGCAAGCTTGGATGAACGATCCGGCCTGGCAGCCGCTGCGTCGCTACGTCGAGGACAGTTTCGTCGTCAAGGATCCTTTCGAGCTGCACACGGTGCAAAACCTCGTGCTCGACGGGCTGCTCTACCCCCTGGTCTATGACACGATCGTCGATCAGGTCTTCGCCGCGCGCGGTGGGGCGGCGATTGCCATGCTCACCCAGTTCATGACCCAGTGGTCGGCGGAGACGCGCAAGTGGGTCGATGCGACGCTGAAGGCGATCGTGACGGAATCGGCGGAGAACCGCAGCATCGTGCAGGATTGGGTCGATGCTTGGCTTCCCCGGGCGAAGGAGGCCTTGTTGCCGGTGGTGGCGATCGCCGTGTCCGAGCAAGCGCCGGCGCTGCTCGATGAGGTGATGGAGGGGTTTGCCCAGCGCCTGGCCAAGATCGGCCTGTCGGCCTGAGGGAGGAAAAAGATGTCGACCGTATTCATCGCCTTTCAGACGAACGAAGAGACCCGCCCGATCATCGAGGCCATCGTCGAGGACAACCCCCACGCGCGCGTCAATGAAGCACCGGCCATGGTGAAGATCGATGCCGATGGGCGGCTCATCGTCAAACGCAGCTCGATCGAGGAGCGCCTCGGGCGCGAGTTCGATCTGCAGGAGCTGCACATCAACCTCATCTCGCTCTCTGGCAACATCGAAGAGGACGAAGATCAATTCGTGCTGGTTTGGAAAAACTGACACCGGGAAGGAGCAAGGGACATGGATATGCAAGTGGCGAAAAAGAAGCTTGGCCTGAAGGAGAAGTACCAGGTCATGACGCGGGATCTCGACTGGACCCCGACCTACCAGAAGATGGAGGACATCTACCCTTACGTACACTACGAAGGCATCAAGATCCACGACTGGGACCGCTGGGAGGACCCTTTCCGCCTGACGATGGACGCCTACTGGAAGTACCAGGCGGAAAAGGAGAAAAAACTCTACGCCATCATCGATGCCTATGCGCAGAACAATGGGCATCTCAACGTCACCGATGCGCGCTACATCAACACCGTCAAGCTCTTCCTCACCGGGGTCAGCCCTCTGGAATACATGGCACACCGCGGGTTTGCCCACGTCGGGCGGGCTTTTCCGGGGCCGGGGCCGCGCGTCGCCTGTCTGATGCAGTCGCTCGACGAGATGCGCCACTTCCAGACCCAGGTCCACGCCATCTCCAACTACAACAAGTATTACAACGGATTCCACGATTTCCGGCAGTGGCACGATCGGGTCTGGTACCTCTCGGTGCCGAAATCCTTCTTCGATGACGCGATCACCGCGGGGCCGTTCGAATTCATGGTCGCCATTGGGTTTTCCTTCGAATACGTGCTCACCAATTTGCTGTTCGTGCCTTTCGTCTCGGGTGCGGCCTATAACGGCGACATGGGAACGATGGCCTATGGCTTCTCGGCCCAATCGGACGAGGCGCGGCACATGACGTTGGGGCTGGAGGTGATCAAATTCATCCTCGAGCAGGACCCGGACAACCTTCCGATCGTGCAGCGCTGGATCGACAAATGGACCTGGCGCGGCTATCGGGTACTGACGCTCGTGGCGATGATGATGGACTACATGCTGCCCAAGCGCACCATGAGCTGGAAGGAAGCCTGGGAAATCTACTTCGAGGAGAACGGCGGGGCGCTCTTCCGGGATCTCTCCCGCTACGGCATCCGTATGCCCAAGTGCGCGGAGACGATCGCACTCGAAAAGGATCATCTCTCGCACCAGGCCTGGTGCACTTTCTACAACTACACCGCGGCCACGGCGTTCCATACCTGGATACCGACCGAAGACGAGATGCAGTGGCTCTCGGCAAAATATCCCGAGAGCTTCGACAAATACTACCGCCCGCGCTGGGATTTCTGGCGCGAGCAGGCGGCCAAGGGGAACCGTTTCTACAACACCACCTTGCCGATGCTGTGCCAGACCTGCCAGATCCCCATGCTCTTCACCGAGCCGGGCGATCCGACCAAGATCTGCTATCGCGAAACCGATTACGAAGGTATGAAGTACCACTTCTGCTCGGATCACTGCAAGGAGATCTTCGAGCACGAACCGGAGAAATACGTTCAGGCCTGGCTCCCGGTGCACCAGATCTATCAGGGCAATTGTTTCCCCGAAGGAACCGATCCCACGGCCGAAGGATTCGATCCGCTCAAAGCGGTATTGCAGTGGTACAACATCGTCCACGGTCGTGACAATCTCGACTTCGAAGGTTCGGAAGATCAGAGGAATTTCGCCGCCTGGCGTGCCCAAGCCACGCGAAACGTTTGAATCAGATCATTCTTTTGACATGAGACGACGGTACCAAAGTAACCGTCGTCCTTTAGGGAAGGAGACCGACATGGCCGTTGCCGCCATTCGTGAATATTCGTTCGCACCGCTCGACCTCGAGGAGAAATTCCACGGGAACCGCCTCCTCTACGTGGGTTGGGACGATCACCTGATGTTCTGCGCCCCGTTCGCTTTTCCCTTGCCGCCGACGATGCCCTTCCGAGATCTGGTAGAGAAGGTGCTGCCGCCTGCCTACAGCTACCACCCCGATTTCGCCCGCATCGATTGGGCGGCGGTGCAGTGGTTCAAATCCGGCCAGCCGTGGCAGCCGCAATGGGACGAGAGCCTGGAGCAGAATGGGTTGCGCCACAAGGACGTGATCCGTTTCCGTACGCCGGGTCTGACCGGCCTGCAGGGCTCGTGCAGCTGAGCGCGACTCGAATCACCGGGAGGAAGGGATGAGCCATCAGCTGACGATCGAGCCGCTCGGCCAGACGATCGAGGTCGAGGAGGGACAGACCATCCTCGATGCGGCGCTGCGCGCCGGCATCTGGCTACCGCATGCCTGTTGCCATGGTCTGTGCGCCACCTGCAAGGTGCAGGTGCTCGAAGGGGAAGTCGATCATGGCGAGGCATCCAACTTCGCCCTGATGGATTTCGAGCGGGAAGAAGGAAAAACGCTTGCCTGCTGTGCCCGGCTGGAAAGCGACGTAGTGATCGAAGCGGAGATCGATGAGGAACCCGATGCCGAGATCATTCCGGTGCGCGATTACACCGGCACCGTCAGCCGGCTCGTCGAGCTTACGCCAACCATCAAGGGCGTTTTCATCATGCTCGACGAGCCGCTGCACTTCCAGGCGGGGCAGTACATCAACCTCGAGATCGACGGTGGACGGCTCACTCGGGCGTTTTCGCTGGCCAATCCGCCTTCGCGAGCAACGGAGGTGGAACTCAACGTTCGCTTGGTGCCCGGAGGAGAAGGGACGACCTGGATCCACACGCAGCTTGCCGAAGGCGACCGTATCCGGCTCTCCGGCCCCTACGGTCGCTTCTTCGTGCGCAAGTCCGCTCCGGGCGACCTCATCTTCATGGCGGGTGGCTCGGGGCTGTCGAGCCCCCGTTCCATGATCCTTGATCTGCTGGAAAAGGGAGATCGGCGCAACATGACGCTCATCTACGGGCAGCGCCGCCGCGACGAGCTCTACTATCACGAGGAGTTTCTCGAATTGGCCCGTCGCCATGCCAATTTCCGCTATGTGCCGGCACTCTCCGATGAACCGGCCGAGTCTGCATGGGAGGGGTTCCGCGGCTTCGTGCATGAGGCGGCCAAAGCGGCTTTCGGCGGCGATTTCCGCGGCCACAAGGCATATCTGTGCGGGCCGCCGAAGATGATCGAGGCGTGCATCGCCACTCTGATGCAGGGAAGGTTATATGAGAGAGACATTTATACGGAGAAGTTCATCTCGGCGGCCGACGCGCAACAGGTGCGCAGCCCCTTGTTCCGCACCCTGTGAGGGAGAAGCGCCGATGGTGGTGCGTTCAGGGGCGCAGGGTGAAGAAGTCGCGCGGCATGTGCCGGACGGCTTCGAGCGTGCGCAGGATGTGCTCGCGCAGCACCGCTGCGGCCGCATCGGCGTCTCGCCGCAAGGCCGCTTCGAACAGGGCTTGATGTTCCGCATGGACGTCGCGCGGGATGGGGCGACGGAACACGCTCAGGCGCCGGTAGCGCTCCGACTGGCGATAGAGGATGGCCTGGAAATGAAGCAGCCAGCGCGAGGGGCAAGCCTGGATCAGACTCTCGTGGAAGAGGCGGTTGCGCAGCTCCCATTCCGCCACCACTGCGTGATCCTGATCCAGGCGATCCTCGGCGCGGCTCAGCAGATGAAAGGCCGAGACGAGCTTCGCTTCCCATTCCTCGCCGCCAGCCTGGATCGACTGGCGCAGCGCCTCGGTCTCGAGCAGGACCCGCGTGCGGGTGATGTCCTCGAAGTCGGTCAAGGACATCGGCGCGACGCGAAACCCCCGCTGCCCTTGCACCAGCACGAGGGCATCGGAGACCAGGCGCAGCAGGGCTTCGCGCAAGGTGCCCGCGCCCACGCCGTAGCGGTCCTTGAGATGTTCGACGCGCAGCTTCTCGCCCGGAGCGAGGATGCCCTCGACGATGTCGTCGCGCAGGCGCTGATAGGCCGCTTCGACGAGGGTGGTCGGTTCCGTGGGAGACGGTATGGTTCGGTCGTTCATGGGAATGAAGGAAAAAGTCGAGTCGCATTATAGCCGACTCGAGGGTGCAAGAGCGCTTGTAAATCTCGAGATTTTGTGGTGTAATCAAAAAAACGATATGACTCGATAAAAAGGAGGGGAGATGGAGCTGGAGGTTCCGACCACGACTCTGAGCTGGGAAGCGGGACACGCGGCCGTTGCGGCCGCGGTAGCGCACGCGCAGCGGCTCGGGGTGCGCATCAACGTGGCCGTGTGCGACGCGTCTGGCCTGCTCGTCGCCTTCCTGCGCATGCCGCTTTCCTTCCCCCAATCGATCGAACTCGCCATCGACAAGGCGCGTACGGCGGCGGGCTTCGGCTTTCCGACTTCGGCCTGGATGGCCGTATGCGGCGAGGACGAAGCGATGAAACTCGGGTTTTCCTCGCGAGCAGGGTTGATCGTGTTCGGTGGCGGGGTGCCGATCCGCCGTGGCGAGCGCGTCGTCGGCGGCGTCGGCGTCTCTGGTGCCTCCGCAGCCCAGGACGAGGAATGCGCCCGCGCTGCTTTGTCTGCTTTGGGTCTGTCGGAAGGCTCGTGAGGGGATGCATCCCAGCATAAAGCGGAGGAGAAGATGGAGACGATGGAGAGGGTAGATCCCCCCCAGAGACTGGCCCCGCCCCTGAGGGTCGAGGCGAGCGGCGAGCGAGGGGAGCATGAAGTGCTGCTGGTGCAGACCGGCGAAGTCTACACCTGTAGAGAACGCGAGACGCTGCTCGAGGGAATGTGCCGCTTGGGGCGTAGGGGAATCCCCGTCGGTTGCCTCGGCGGCGGATGTGGCATCTGCAAGGTCCGGGTGGTACGGGGCGAGGTCGTTCGGATCGGGCCGATCAGTAGGGCTCATATCAGCGAGGAGGAGGAAGGGCAAGGATACACCCTGGCGTGTCGTGCCGCTGCGAAGGGTTCAGTCACGCTGGAGGTGGTCGGCAAAATGCAGAAAGCTTTTTTCCGCGGTTTCACCGTACAGCAGGATATTTCACGCACGAAAGAAGGAGGAGCGTCATGGGAGTCTTGAGGATGGGACATGCCAGCCTGCGCGTCATGGATATCGACGCGGCAGTGCGGCATTATGAAGACGTGCTCGGTTTGAAAACCACGATGCGCGACAAGAATGGCAACGTCTACTTGAAGTGCTGGGACGAATGGGACAAATATTCCCTGATCTTGACCCCCTCGGATCGGGCGGGTCTGAATCACGTCGCCTATAAGGTCGAAAAAGAAGAGGACCTCGACGTCCTGCAAAAACGCATCGAGGATTATGGCATCTCCACCGAGATGCTGCCCGAAGGCAGCCTTCCGTCGACCGGGCGCATGCTGAAATTCCTGCTGCCCAGCGGCCACGAGATGCGTCTGTACGCGACGAAGGAATACGTCGGCACCGAGGTCGGCACCGTCAATCCCGACCCTTGGCCCGACGGGCTCAAGGGGGCGGGGGTGCATTGGCTGGATCATTGCCTCCTGATGTGCGAGCTCGATCCGGAGAAGGGCATCAACCATGTGGCCGACAACACCAAGTTCATGCAAGAGGTGCTCGACTTCTTCCTCGTCGAGCAAATCGTCGTCGGACCGGAAGGTTCGGTGAAGGCGGCCACTTGGCTCGCGCGCACGTCTACGCCGCACGACATCGCTTTCGTCGGCGGGCCGCGGATGGGGTTGCATCACATCGCTTTCTTCCTCGACTCCTGGGAGGACTTGCTGAAAGCAGCCGACGTGATGGGCAAACACCGCACCAAGATCGATGCCGGGCCGACGCGCCACGGCGTGACGCGCGGCGCCACGATCTACTTTTTCGACCCCAGCGGCAACCGCAACGAGACTTTTGCCGGACTCGGCTATCTCGCCCAACCGGATCGTCCGGTCACGACTTGGACCGAGGACAGGCTCTGGAGCGGCATTTTCTACCATACTGGTGAAGCGATGCCGTCCTTCACGGACGTCTATACCTGATGAGGGCGCGGCCGGGCCTGTCGGTCCGGCTGCTTTTTCACGTTCCCCTGCTCGACACAAGGATGATCATGAAAGAAATCCGCAACTTCATCGATGGCGCCTTCGTGGCCACCGGCAAGACCTTCGAGAAGCGTTCCCCCGTCGATGGGCAGGTGATCGCCTTGGTGCATGAGGCTGGCCAGGCCGAAGTCGACGCTGCGGTGCAGGCGGCGCGCGCGGCGCTCAAGGGTCCTTGGGGCAAGCTGACGGTGGCCGAGCGCGCCGAGCTGCTCTACGCCGTGGCCGACGGCATCAATCGGCGTTTCGACGAATTCCTCGCGGCCGAATGTGCCGATACCGGCAAACCGATGAGCTTGGCGCGCCACATCGACATTCCGCGCGGCGCGGCCAACTTCAAGGTCTTCGCCGACGTCGTCAAGAACGTGCCGACGGAATTCTTCGAAACGCCGACGCCCGACGGCAAGGGCGCCCTCAACTATGCGGTGCGGCGCCCCATCGGCGTGGTCGGCGTGATCTGCCCATGGAACCTGCCGCTCTTGCTCATGACCTGGAAGGTCGGTCCGGCGCTTGCCTGCGGCAATACGGTGGTTGTCAAACCCTCCGAAGAAACGCCGCAGACGGCCACGCTGCTGGGCGAAGTGATGAACGAAGTCGGCGTGCCGAAAGGGGTATATAACGTCGTGCACGGCTTCGGTCCGCAATCGGCCGGTGAGTACGTCACCACGCACCCAGGGGTGAACGCCATCACCTTTACCGGCGAGACGCGCACGGGCGAAGTCATCATGAAGGCTGCGGCCCACGGGGCGCGTCCCGTCTCACTCGAGATGGGCGGCAAGAATCCGGGGATCATTTTCGCCGACTGCGACTTCGAAGCGGCGCTCGAAGGGACGATGCGTTCGGTGTTTGCCAACTGCGGCCAGGTGTGCCTCGGAACCGAGCGTCTCTATGTCGAACGTCCCATTTTCGAGCGCTTCGTCGAGGCGCTCAAAAAAAGCGCCGAGAATCTGAAACTGGGACGCCCAGAGGATCCCGAGACCAACCTCGGGCCGCTCATCTCCCACGAGCATCGCCGCAAGGTGCTCTCGTACTACGAAAAAGCCAAGGCGCTGGGGGCGACCGTCGTCACTGGCGGCGGCATTCCCGACATGCCGCCGGAGCTTGCCGGCGGTTCCTGGATCCAGCCCACGATCTGGACCGGGCTGGGCGACGATTCTCCCATCGCGCGGGAGGAAATTTTCGGCCCCTGCACCCTGATCCAGCCGTTCGACGATGAGGACGAAGTGATCGCTCGGGCGAACGACACCGACTATGGCTTGGCCTGTTCGATCTGGACCAAAGACCTCTCGCGGGCACACCGCGTCGCCGGACAGATCGAGGCCGGACTCGTGTGGGTGAATTCCTGGTTCCTGCGCGATCTGCGCACGCCTTTCGGTGGCATGAAGCAATCCGGCATCGGTCGCGAGGGGGGCGTGCATTCCCTCGAGTTCTACACCGAGCTCAAGAATATTTGCGTCAAACTGTGAAGGCGAGGGCACGATGAGCGAAAACAACCCCGAAATCGGCCGCAGTATCGTCGCCGCCGGTATTCGTACCAATTACCACGACATGGGGAGCGGATTTCCCGTGCTGCTCATCCATGGCTCCGGGCCTGGCGTATCGGCCTGGGCCAACTGGCGGCTGGTGATGCCCAAGCTGGCGGAAAAGTCCCGGGTGATCGCACCCGACATGGTGGGGTTCGGCTTTACCGAGCGCCCGCAAGGCTATACCTATTCGCTGGACAATTGGGTGCAGCATGCCTTGGGGCTACTCGATGCACTCGGCCTCGAGCAAGTCGACCTGGTAGGCAATTCCTTTGGCGGAGCGCTGTCGCTTGCGCTCACCATTCGCCATCCCCAACGCGTCCGCCGGCTCGTGCTGATGGGTAGCGCCGGCGTTCATTTCGAGATCACTCCGGGTCTGGATGCCGTGTGGGGCTATACGCCCAGCTTCGAGAACATGCGCAAGATCATGGATCTTTTCGCCTGGGATCGGAATCTGGTCAATGACGAACTGGCCGAGCTGCGCTATCGTGCCAGCATTCGTCCCGGGTTTCAGGAAAGCTTCGCCGCCATGTTCCCGGCGCCGCGCCAGCGCTGGGTCGATGCGCTCGCCAGCCCCGAAGAAGCGATCCGCGCCATCCCGCACGAGACCTTGGTCATTCACGGCCGCGAAGACCGCATCATTCCGCTCGAGACTTCGCTCAAACTGTCGCAGTTGATTTCACGGGCGCAACTGCACGTCTTTGGCCGTTGCGGACACTGGACGCAGATCGAGCACGCCGACCGTTTTGCCCGGCTGGTGAGCGATTTCTTCGCCGAGGCGAGCGCCGACGAACCCCATCCCCTGGAAGGAACGGCATGATGGAAGATCCCCTGTTGCAGCGACTGGGCGAGGAGCTCTACGAGGCGTGGAAAGGCTGTCGCATGATCGAGCCGCTCACGGCGCGCCATCCGGGCCTGACGATCGAAGCGGCCTATCGCATCCAGCAGCATTTCCTCGAACGGCGGCTCGCTGCTGGCGAACGCGTCGTCGGCAAGAAAATCGGCGTCACCTCCAAGGCGGTGATGGACATGCTGGGGGTGTTCCAGCCCGATTTCGGCTACCTGCTCGATGGCATGGTCTACAACGAGGGCGAGGCGATTCCCGCCGAGACCCTCATCCAACCCAAGGCAGAGGGCGAGATCGCCTTTCTGCTCAAGCGTGATCTACGCGGGCCTGGCGTAACCGCTGCCGACGTCCTCTCGGCCACCGAGGCGGTGATGGCCTGTTTCGAGATCGTCGACTCCCGCATCCGTGACTGGAAGATCAAGATTCAAGACACGGTGGCCGACAACGCCTCCTGCGGCGTATTCGTGCTCGGTGATCAACTCGTCGATCCCCGCCGTGTCGATCTTTCCACCTGCGGCATGGTTCTGGAGAAGAACGGCGAGATCGTCGCCACGGGTGCCGGAGCCGCCGCGCTCGGTGCGCCAGCCAACGCCGTGGCGTGGCTCGCCAACACGCTCGGCCGGTTGGGCGTGTCGCTCGAGGCTGGCGAGATCATCCTGTCTGGCTCGCTCGCCGCCATGGTGCCGGTGCGCGCGGGCGATCACCTCAGCGTAACGATCGGCGGTATCGGTCGCTGCTCGGTCCGTTTCACCTGATACCCGGAGAAGAGGAACCCCCATGAAAAAAATCCGTTGCGCCGTGATCGGTTCCGGCAACATCGGCACCGATCTGCTCTACAAACTCAAACGCAGCAGCGTGCTCGAGCCGGTCTGGATGGTCGGCATCGACCCGGCTTCCGAAGGGCTCGCCCGCGCCCGCGAGATGGGGCTCAAGACCACCGCCGAAGGCGTGGATGGCTTGCTGTCCCATGTGGAAGAAGACGAGATCCGCATCGCGTTCGATGCGACCAGCGCTTACGTGCACCCGGAAAACAGCCGCAAGCTCAACGCGCTCGGCGTGTTGATGATCGACCTCACCCCCGCGGCGATCGGCCCTTACTGCGTGCCCCCGGTCAACCTCAAGGAACACGTCGGCAAGGGCGAGATGAACGTCAACATGGTCACCTGCGGCGGCCAGGCGACCATCCCCATGGTGTATGCCGTCTCCCGCGTGCAACCAGTCGCCTACGGCGAGATCGTCGCCACCGTTGCGAGCAAGTCCGCCGGCCCGGGCACGCGCAAGAACATCGACGAATTCACCCGCACCACCGCCGGAGCCGTGGAGAAGGTGGGCGGCGCCAAGAAAGGCAAGGCCATCATCATCCTCAACCCCGCCGAACCGCCGCTCATCATGCGCGACACGGTGCACTGCCTCACCGAGACCGAACCCGAGCGCGAGCTCATCACCGCCTCGATCCACGACATGATCAAGGAAGTGCAGAAGTACGTTCCCGGCTACCGTCTGGTCAATGGCCCCGTCTTCGACGGCAACCGCGTCTCCGTCTATCTCGAAGTCGAAGGGCTGGGCGATTATCTGCCCAAATACGCCGGCAACCTCGACATCATGACCGCGGCCGCGGCGCGCACCGCCGAGATGTTTGCCGAAGAAATCCAGGCCGGCAAACTGCGCCTGGAACCCAACCGCGCCGTAGCGCTCGCCTGATAGGAGACAACGATGGATCTTCGCGGCAAGAAAATCACCGTCCATGACATGACCCTGCGCGACGGGATGCACCCCAAGCGCCATCAGATCACGCTCGAGCAGATGGTCGCGATCGCCAAAGGGCTCGACGAAGCGGGCGTGCCCCTCATCGAAATCTCCCATGGCGACGGGCTGGGCGGGGCCTCGGTCAATTACGGCTTTCCGGCGCACAGCGACGAAGAGTACCTCGCCGCTGTCATCCCCGAATTGAAGCGCGCCAAGGTCTCGGCCCTGCTGCTGCCGGGCATCGGCACCGTCGATCACCTGAAAATGGCCCACGAACTCGGGGTGAATACCATCCGGGTGGCCACGCACTGCACCGAGGCTGACGTCTCAGAGCAACACATCGGTATGGCGCGTAAACTCGGTATGGACACCGTGGGCTTTCTCATGATGGCCCACATGAACACGCCCGAAGGGCTGGTGCAGCAAGCCAAGCTCATGGAGAGCTACGGCGCCAACTGCATCTACGTCACCGATTCGGCCGGGCACTTGCTGCCCGACGGCGTCAAGGCGCGCGTGGGCGCGGTGCGCGAGGCGCTCAAGCCCGAAACTGAGCTCGGCTTCCATGCCCACAACAATCTGAGCATGGCGATCGCCAATTCGCTCGCTGCGATCGAAGTGGGTGCCGTGCGCATCGATGGTTCGGCCGCCGGGCTGGGCGCGGGCGCAGGGAACACGCCCACCGAAGTGCTGGTGGCCGTGTGCGACCTGATGGGCATCGAGACGGGCATCGACGTCTTCAAGATCCAGGACGTGGCCGAAGACCTCGTCGTTCCCATCATGGACTTCCCCATCCGCATCGACCGCGACGCGCTCACCCTGGGTTACGCTGGCGTCTATGGCTCCTTCCTGCTTTTTGCCAAGCGCGCCGAGCAGAAATACGGCATCCCGGCCCGTGAGCTCCTCGTCGAGCTCGGACGTCGCGGCATGGTCGGCGGACAGGAAGACATGATCGAAGATACGGCGCTCAGCATGGCCAAGGCGCGGGAGATGGCGGCATGAAATTGGCACAGGAAGCGATCGAGCGCTTGGCCGAACACCTCGAGCGCTGCGAACTCGAGGCGCGGGACACGACCAAGATTACCGACGACTATCCCGACATGGACTGGGAAGACGCCTACGCCATCCAGGAGGCGATCAAACGGCGCAAGCTCGCCCGCGGCGCGCGGGTGGTCGGCTTCAAGGCAGGCCTCACCTCCCATGCCAAGATGCGGCAGATGGGCGTCTCCACCCCCTGTTTTGGGTTCCTCGTCGATGACTATGCCGTGCCCGAAGGGGGAGAGATCGACACGAGTGTGCTCATTCATCCCAAGGTCGAGCCGGAGATCGCGTTTGTGACCAAAGCTCCGCTCAAAGGGCCGGGCTGCCACATTGGCACGGTGCTCGCCGCCACCGATTTCGTCATCCCCGCCATCGAAGTGATCGATAGCCGCTACCGTGATTTCAAGTTCGACCTAAAGAGCGTGATCGCCGACAACTGCTCGAGCAGCCGTTTCGTCGTGGGAGGGCGCATTGCGCCGCCACAAGAGCTCGATCTACGCACGATCGGGGTGGTGCTAGAGAAAAACGGCGAGCCGGTGGCCTTTGGTGCCGGCGCGGCCGTGCTGGGGCATCCGGCGAGCGCCGTGGCCATGCTCGCCAATGAACTGGGTCGACGCGGCGAGGAGATTCCCGCCGGCAGCCTCATCCTCTCGGGCGGGATCACCGAGGCGGTGAGCGTACAAAAAGGGGATGCGATCACGCTGCGGGTGCAGCACCTGGGATCCGTCGGGGTTCGTTTTGGTTGAAGAAAGGGGGAAATCATGCCGTTCGTGCACATTTACATTCTCGAAGGCCGTACCGAAGAGCAGAAGAAGGCGGCGATCGCCAAGGTGACCGAGGCACTGGTCGAATCGCTCGGTTCGCCCAAGGAGAACATCCGCGTGATGATCCAGGAGGTGCCGAAATCGCAATGGGGAATCGGCGGAGTGACCGCCAAGGATCTGGGCCGTTGACGCGTCAGTAAAACAAAAACGTTCAAAGGAGGGGTGTGATGAGCAGGAAACAGTGGCTTGCGGCGCTGGCGTGCGCTGGCTTGATGGGCGCGGCCTTCGCCAAAGAGGGGGGAGACCAATATCCCAACGGGGCCGAGAACTGGCTTGCCGGGGCGATCCCCCCGCCCGGTGACTATTTCATCAACTACTTCGGTTATTACAGCGGCGATCTCGTCGATGGCGACGGGCATAAGGTGAAGGGGGGGAACGACGTCTCGGCGTGGTTCGACGCATTGCGCTATGTGCACGTAAGCGACGTAAAGATTCTGGGAGGAAACTGGGGCTGGCACGTCATCATGCCGTTCGTCTATCAGGATCTATCCTTGGGGGGCAATTCCGACGACAAGTTTGCTCTGGGCGACATGACGTTCAACCCGTTCTTCCTCGCGTGGCACAAGGACAATTGGCACTGGGTGGCTGGGGTGGACATCAATGCGCCTACCGGCAAGTACAAATCCGGGGATCCGACGAAGAGCATCGGCGCGAACTACTGGAGTTTCGAACCGCTCTTCGCCTTCACTTATCTCGGCGATACCGGCTGGGAGGTCTCCGCCAAGTTCATGTACAACGTCAAGACGGAGAACGAGGATTTTCGTCCCGCGCCGGGCGCGCCGAAAATGGATTATCAATCCGGTGATGAATTCCACATGGACTATCTCGTCGGCAAGCGCTTCGGTCAGTGGGGAGTCGGCCTGGCGGGCTACTATCTCAAGCAGACGACCGACGATGAGATCGACGGCAAAGAGATTTCCTCCGCCATGGGCCCCTGGTCGGATGGCCGACGGGGACAAGTATTCGCCATCGGCCCGAGCGTGACCTACACCACCGCCAAGGGAACGCACATGATCGCGCAGTGGCAGCATGAAAGCCATGTCGAAAACCGTTTCGAGGGGGACAAGTTCTACTTCAAGCTCATCATGCCGCTACAGTGGCAGTGAGCCACCCATTTTTTTACCCCTCGCGCGAGCGCGCCGTTTCCACGATTCGCGGCAGGATCTGGGCGGCGTCGCCGCGCAGGCGGTAATCGACGAGGTGCGACACGGCAGTCGGTTCGGGGTTGATCTCTATCGTAGGTATGCCGGCGCTGGCGGCGAGCGCCACCGGTTCGGCGATGTAGGGGAAGAGGCTGGTCGTACCCACCGAGAACACGAGGTCGAATCCGCGTGCGAGCTCTTCGTCGAGTCGGGTGAGCGCTTCCGGCGGCAAGGGCTCGCCGAAGAGCACCGCACTGGGGCGCAGCACGGCGCCGCACTCAGGACAGCGCGGCGGGATGGGTAGATTCTGCCAATCTTCGTTTGGACGCCGGTAAGTGCACACGGTGCAGTGCAGCTCACGCAGATTGCCGTGAATCTCGATGACGTTGCGGCTGCCGGCTTCGAGATGCAGTCCGTCGACGTTTTGCGTGAGCACCACCGCGTGTGGCAGCGCGGCGATGGCGCGGTGCGCTTCGTTGACTTGCGCGCGGCCGGCCAGGCGCTGCGCCATGCGCAGGAGCTCGCGCCAGGTGAGTTCCGGCCGTGTGCGCAGCATGTAGCCCGAAAGCACGTCCTCGTAGGGCAGCCCTTCCTCATTGAGGCCGTTGGCGTAGAGCCCGCCCGTGCCGCGGTAGGTGGGTAAGCCCGAGGCGGCGGAAATGCCGGCTCCGGTGATGAAGAGCGGCCGACGGGCGAGGGCGAGCAGTTCGGCGATTTCGTCCAGCGTATGTGTATCGGTCATGATGATCGTTTATCTGAATGCGGATTCTAGATAGACCATCAGACCGGAAAGGTCAAATCCGGTTCGCACGGCTGCGCCGATGGCGCAAGGCGTCGTCGAGCGTGGCGGCCACCAGCCCGGTGAGGATGAACACGAAGCCGGCGAGATCGTTCCACGGCAGCGCCTCGCCCAGCATGGCCATGGAGGCGAGATAGCCCACCAGCGGCACGCTCAGGGTGGCGAGGCTGGTGGTGATGGCGGGCAGCGCCCGCGTGACGGTGATCATCGCCCAGAAGCAGAAGGCGGTGGTGATCGGTCCGTTGTAGAGGAGGATGATCCACAGCGGCGCTTCCCAGCGGATGTGGGCGACGTCTTCCAGCGCAAGGGAGAGCGGCAGCAGCACCAGGGCGGCGATGCCCGTCTGCCAGGGAGCGAGCGAAAGCGGTGTGCCGCGCCAGCGATGGCCTCGTACCTGCACGATCAACACCGCCCACAGGAGCGCCGCGAGCAGCAGCGCCCCGTTGCCGAACAGCACCTGCGGATCGCGCCAGTCGAAGGCGAGGGGATTGAATAGGATCACCACGCCGGCAAGCCCCAGGGTGACGCCCAGCAGCCGCAGGCGCGTGAGCGGCTCGCGCAGCCGCCATACGGCGAGCGGCAATACCCACAGCGGTGTGGTGTAGGCGAGGATGGCCGAGCGCCCGGCGGAGACGTATTGCAAGCCGAGGTTGACCAGGGCGCTGAAGGCGGCCATCTGCAGCAGACCGACGCTAACGACTACGGGCCAATCCTCACGGTGCGGCCACTTCAGCTGCCCGCGCCAGGCGGCCACGGCGGCGAGGATGGCGGTGCCCAGCACCATGCGCGCCGCGGCAAAGGCGATCGGCGGGATGTACTGCAGGCCGTATTTCATGATGGGCCAGTTGACCCCCCACAGCAGGATTACCGTGACGAGCAACATCGACGCCGCATGCGGCGCAAGGCGAGTAGAGGAGGGTTCGGGATCGGAGGAAGTCATGATGTCGTAGAAAGTGGGTTTTCCTCGGCGAGCAGGCGATATTGTGACGGAAACCTCGGCGATGGAAGTCATATTGCGGTAACTTTTTCGCCGTAGGCTGGTATCTCTCACAAGAGGGGATCACGATGGCCGAGGTTTTCCTCTCTCATGATCTCGTGTTGACGAAGACGGTCGATGGTTTCGACGAATTGGAGCGACGCAGCCGCGGTTTGCATGTGCGGGCGCGTCGTATCCTGATTTTGTGTGATGGAAATCGCCGTCTGGGAGAGATCGTTTCCGTTCTCGGTGCCAGTGCCGTCGCGGTGGCGTTCGAGCTCATGGAGCAGGGATTCTTGGCGGTTTCCGCCTCTGCCGAGCTCCACTCTCCCGCCCTCTCCTCCGCTGGGGCTAAGGAAAAGGAGCCAGAACCCGCGGGGCCAAGTGGCATGTTCCGCAAGAGTCGGGACGAGGGCAACAAAGCGTCGTCGCGCAACCGGCGACGCTCTATCGCCATGGCGCGTATGTATATGTTTGACATGGTTCACCGGCTCCTCGGGGATCAGGAGGAACCAGCCAGGGCCTATTTGCGTGACGCACGTTCTCCGGAAGCGTTGGTGGACGCTTTTTATGAATGCCTGCTGCTGATCGAAGAGATCAGCGGCGCGGAGATGGCGGGCAAGGTGGCCTCCCAACTGTTGGAGATGGTGCCAGAAGAACTGATGGAAACTTTGTCTCGGCGCACCGCCCTGCTGGGGCAAGGGTGAATGGATGCGCTCCAGCCTCGTCACACATTGAAGAGGAAGTGGATCACGTCGCCGTCCTGAACCACGTAGTCTTTGCCCTCGGCGCGCATCTTGCCGGCTTCCTTGGCGCCGTGCTCACCGCCGCAGCGGATGAAATCTTCATAGGAAATGGTCTGGGCACGGATGAATCCGCGTTCGAAGTCGGTGTGAATCACCCCGGCCGCCTGCGGGGCGGTGGCGCCGATGGGAATGGTCCAGGCGCGCACTTCCTTGACGCCGGCGGTGAAGTAGGTTTGCAAGCCCAGGAGCCGGTAGGCGGCACGGATGAGCCGGTTCAGTCCCGGTTCTTCCAGCCCCATCTCGGCGAGGAAAGCCTGTTTGTCCTCGTCGTCGAGCTCGGCGATCTCGGCTTCGATCGCGGCGCAGATGGGGACGACTTCGGCGCCTTCGGCGGAGGCGTGTTCGCGTACGGCTTCGAGCAGCGGGTTGTCGGTGAAACCGTTCTCGCTCACGTTCGCGGCGTAGAGCACGGGCTTGGCGGTGAGCAGAAAGAGGGGCTTGAGGAGCGCCCGCTCTTCTTTGCCGAGCGCGAGCGCGCGCACCGGCTTGCCGGCGTCGAGCTGGGCGTAGACCTGTTCGAGCACGGCCACGAGCGCCTTGGCCTCCTTGTCCCCGGACTGCGCCGGCTTGCGCCAGCGGGTGAGGGCCTTTTCCACCGTGGCGAGATCGGCGAGCGCCAGTTCGGTGTCGATTACCTCGATGTCGCGGATCGGGTCGACGCCGCCCGCGACGTGCACCACGTTCGCATCTTCGAAGCAGCGCACGACGTGCACGATGGCGTCGGTCTCGCGGATGTTGGCGAGGAACTGGTTGCCCAGACCCTCGCCCTTGCTCGCGCCAGCCACCAGCCCGGCGATGTCGACGAACTCGACGATGGCCGGGACGATGCGCTGTGGCTGCACGATGCGGGCGAGTTCGGCCAGGCGCGGGTCGGGTACTTCGACCACGCCCACGTTGGGTTCGATGGTGCAGAAGGGGTAGTTGGCCGCTTCGATTCCGGCCTTGGTGAGGGCGTTGAAGAGGGTGGATTTTCCGACGTTGGGTAGTCCGACGATGCCGCAGCGCAGACTCATGAGCTTCTTTCCTTGTCCGTTGGGCCGCTCTTGGGCGGTTTGGGTTTGGCGTTGATGCGCCCCATGGCGCGTTCCCAGCGCCCGGCAGCGATGTCGGGCCAGGCGGCGAGCGCGCGTTCGATGGCCTCCTCGATCGCCTGGCGCTCTTCGGCGCGGGGGGGCTTGAGCACGTAGTGGATCACCGCGTCGCGCTGCCCGGGGTGGCCGATCCCCAGGCGCAGGCGCCAGAAGCGGTCGGTGCCCAGTGCCGCCTGGATATCCTTGAGGCCGTTGTGACCGGCGTGGCTGCCGCCGAATTTCAAGCGCACGTCGCCGGGCGCGAGATCCAGTTCGTCATGGACCACGAGGATCGCTTCGGGTTCGATGCGAAAGAAGCGCGCGAGCGTTCCCACCGCCAGGCCGCTGCGGTTCATGTAGGTGGTGGGCAGGAGCAGCCGCAGCTCGCCCGCGCGGCCGACGAGGCCGTGAAAGCGGGACTCGGGCACGAGCGCGATGCCGAGCAGCTTGGCGAGCCGCTCACAAAACCAAAACCCGGCGTTGTGCCGGGTTTGGGCATATTCGGCCCCGGGGTTGCCGAGGCCGACCACGAGGCGCGGCGCCGCGCCGGGTAGTTGCGTCATGGCCGAATGGGGGATCAGCTGGCAGCCGCTTCGCCGCCCTCACCCTCGGCTTCGCCGCGCACCTTGAGCGCCGTGGCCACGACCGGATCGCCTTCACCGTGGTGCACGATCTCGACGCCGGGCGGCAGGCTGAGCTGCGACAGGTGCAGCGACTGTTCAGGCTGCAGGCCGGAGAGATCGACGGTGAGGTATTCGGGCAGATCCTTGGGCAGGCAGCGCACCTCCACTTCGGTGAGCACGTGGCTGACGATGCAGCCGCCGAGCTTGACCGCGGGGCTTTCTTCGGCGCCGATGAAGTGCAGCGGCACGTTGAGGTGGATCTTCTCGTTGGCCGAGACGCGCTGGAAGTCGACGTGCAGCACGAGCGGCTTGTAGGCGTGCCATTGGGCGTCGCGCAGCAGGACGGATTCACGTTCGCCGTCGATTTCGAGCATGAGGATGGAGGCGTGGAAGGCCTCGTTGTTGAGCTGATGGTAGATCTCGTTGTGATCGAGCGTGATCGGCTGGGGGGCCTTGTCGCCACCATAGACGATACCGGGCACGCGGCCGGCACGACGCAGGCGGCGGCTCGCACGCGTTCCCTGCTCGGTTCTCCGGCTGGCTTTCACGGTGATTTGCATCGGGGTTTCTCCTTGCGGTTGCTGGGTGCCGCCCGCGACCAGGCGGCGGAAGATCCGGCGCCGGGGCGCCGGGAAATTTATTCGTGGATCATTCGCTGAAGAGTGAGCTCACCGACTCTTCGTTGCTGATGCGCAGCAGGGTGTCGGCGATGAGCGCGCTCACCGAGATCTGGCGAATCTTGGGGCAGGCGCGCGCGTCGTCGCGCAGCGGAATGGTGTCGGTGACCACGAGCTCGTCGAGTTCGGAATCCTGGATGCGGGCGACCGCCGTGCCCGAGAGCACGGGGTGGGTGCAATAGGCGAGCACGCGGGTGGCGCCGTGCTCTTTGAGCGCCTGGGCGGCCTTGCACAGCGTGCCGGCGGTGTCGACGATGTCGTCCATGATGACGCAGGTACGCCCCTTGACTTCGCCGATGATGTTCATCACCTCCGAGACGTTGGCCTTGGGACGGCGCTTGTCGATGATGGCGAGGTCGCAGTCGAGCCGCTTGGCAAACGCGCGGGCGCGCACGACGCCGCCGACATCGGGCGAGACGACCATGAGGTTCTCATAGCGCTGTTTTTCCAGGTCGTCGAGCAGCACGGGGGTGGCGTAGATGTTGTCCACCGGGATGTCGAAGAAGCCCTGGATTTGGTCGGCGTGCAGATCCATGGTGAGCACGCGCTGAACGCCCACGGCCTGCAGCATGTTGGCCACCACCTTGGCGGTGATGGGCACGCGGGCCGATCGGGGGCGACGGTCTTGCCGCGCGTAGCCGAAATAGGGCAGCGCGGCGGTGATGCGCCAGGCCGAGGCGCGCTTGAGCGCGTCGACCAGGACGATGAGCTCCATGAGGTTGTCGTTGGTCGGGGCGCAGGTGGGCTGTAGAATGAAGACGTCCTGACCGCGGACGTTTTCCAGGATCTCGACGTTGATTTCGCCGTCGGAGAAGCGCCCGACCGTGGCTGCTCCAAGGGGTATTCCCAGGCGCCGCACCACGTCTTGGGCGAGCTTGGGGTTGGCGTTGCCGGTGAAAACCATCATGCTGCCGCGAGGCATGCGTATTCTCCGCACCCGAGTCCGTCGTCACGGGACCAGACCCGCGAAAGTCGAAACGGGCAGGCGAGAGGCGCCTGCCCGTCGTGTTGGCTGGGGAGGAAGGATTCGAACCCTCGAATGCCGGAATCAAAATCCGGTGCCTTGACCAGCTTGGCGACTCCCCAAGTAACCGGTTCGCAGCGGCGCTCAGAGCCAATCGTGGAGCGGATGGCGGTGCAGCGTTCGCGCGACCTTCGCCTGCCAGCCCGAAGGGACTTGGGCGGCAATGCGCTCGGCCTCGGAGGGCTCGGCGAATTCGGCGAACACGCAACTGCCCGATCCGCTCATCCTGGCCATTCCGGCATGCCGGGCGAGCCATTCGAGCGCCGCATCGACTTCTGGAAACAACGCTCTTACCACGGGTTCGAGATCGTTTCGCAGAGGCGTCGCTGCGAGAGACGCTATTGTGCCAATGGGGGTATTCCTTGTCAAGCGGGGCGAGGCAAAAACCTGGGCCGTGGGGACGTGGATGCCTGGCCACAAGACTACGAACCAGCGCTCGGGGCCAGGGTAAGGGGTGAGACGCTCGCCAATGCCCTCGACGAAGGCGTCTTCGCCGAAGAGGAAGAAGGGGACGTCGGCGCCGAGCTGCAGGCCGAGTTCCATGAGCTGGGCCCGGGAAAGCCCGCCGTTCCAGAGGCGGTTGAGGGCGATCAGGGTGGTGGCGGCATCCGAGCTGCCTCCGCCCAGGCCGGCGCCGGCAGGAAGGACTTTGTGCAGGGTGAGGTCGACTCCGTACGGGGTGCCGAGGCGCTCTTGCAGCAGACGGGCGGCGCGAAGCGTGAGATCGGCCGATTCCGGCACGCCGGGGAGTTCGTGCGTACGGCGGATGAGTCCGTCGTCGCGGCGGGCGAAGTCGAGCGTGTCGCTCCAGTCGATGAGGCGAAAGTGCGATTGCAGCAGGTGGTAGCCGTCTTCACGCCGTCCGACCACGTGCAGGAAGGTGTTGAGCTTGGCCGGGGCTGGACAGCCCGTGAGCCAATCAGTCATGGTTCGGAACTCCAGGTGTCGAGCAGCAGCACGAGCCGGGCGGCACCGCGCTCGATCGTCAGCCGGCGCGGGCGATCGTCCTGCCAGGAATCGAAGGTGACGATCCAGCCGGAATGCCAGACGCGATAGGGCCTGCCCGCTTGGTCGCGCTCAATGCGGTCGGGCGCGGGGCCGGGGTCGCCCTGGATCCAGGCGGTGAGGGCGGAAAGCGGCGGCGGGGAGAAGCCGAGAAGGGGTTCGAGGAGCGCTGCGGCGTCGGCTTCGTGCCGTTCGCCTTCGGCCGTGGCGAGCGCGGCATCGCCGTCTTCGAGGGTGAGCCGCGCCAGCGTCTGGCCGGTGGGGGCGAAAAGGGAGAGTTCGGCGCGGCTTGGCGTGTGACTCCAGGCAAATGCAGTGGCGAAGCGATGTTCGCCGTCATCGGCGGCAAGCCGCCCTGTGAGGCGGAATTGGGTCAGCAGCGGGGCAGGGGTCGCGGCGGGGGGTTCGGGCGCGTTTCCGGGGACGGTAGCGCAGCCGTAGGGCAGCAAGAGCGCTGCCAGGAGTGCGCATCGCGCCGCGAAAGGACGACTCATTGGCCCTGTTGGCGCAGCCAGCGCTGTACGCGGCGCAGCGCTTCGGCATCGGGCGAGCGGCCGAGCGCCTGCTCGAGCAGGGCTTGGGCTTCTTCATGCCGCCCGAGCACGGTGAGGACCTCGACCAGGTGGGCGGCGATTTCGGGATCGTACTGGCGGCGATAGGCGCTTTGCAGCAGCGTCAACGCTTCTTCGGGGCGGCCTTGGCGGTAGCGCAGCCAGCCGACGCTGTCGAGGATGAAGGGGTCGTTGGGGGCGAGCGTGAGCGCGCGGGTGAGGAACCGCTCGGCTTCGTCGAGATCGCGGTTGGCATCGGCGAGCAGATAGCCCAGGGCGTTGAGACCGTGGGCAAAGTTGGGGTGCAGCGCGACGAGCTTGCGCAGGTGGCCTTCGGCGGCTTCGTGCTGGCCGAGTCTTTCCAGGATCATGGCGTATTCGTAGAGGAGCTCGGGTTCGTCGCCGAGCTCGGCGATTGCCTCGTCGACCCAATCGCGGGCGTCTTCGAGCCGGCCGGCGTCTTGCAGCAGGCGGCTTTTCAGGAGCACCTCGGTTTTGGGGTCGAGCACGGCGCGGGTCTGGTCGAGCGTATCGAACGCGGCTTCGATCTTGCCTTGCTTGGCCAGCGCCTGGGCGAGCAGCCGCTTGCTCTCGTCTTCCAGATCGGGATGGGAGATCTTGCGCAGTTCGAATTCGGCGCGCCGCGGCTGGCCGGCGGTGAGGTAGAGCTGGGCGAGCTGCAGGCGCAGGAAATCGGTGTTGTCTCCCGCTTTGGCGATGGCGCGCTTGAGCGCGGCGATGGCGCGGTCGACGTGGCCGGTGCGCTCGGCCATCAGGGCCACGGCCTGCAGCAATTGGGCGTCGTCAGGGGCGTCGGCGAGCAGTTTTTCGAGGTGCTGGAGGGATTCTTCCTCGCGCCCGGGCGTGACGGCGAGGTGCTTGGCGAGCGTGAAGCGCACGACGCGGGCGTAGGGGTGTTCCTGAAGATAGGATTCGAGCCGGGCGATGGCGGTGGCCGTGTCGCCCTGCTCGCCGAGGATTTCGGCCCACAGCGCGAGCGCGAGATCCCAGTCGGGGCGCAGGGTGAGGGCGTGCTCGGCCGCCTGGCGCGCGGCGGGGAGGTCGCCGGCGCGGCGGGCGGCTTCGGCGCGGGCCAGCTGCGCTTCCGGGTATTCGAGGTAAGGGGTGGTGGCGAGCTCGATGATGCGGCGCGCCATTTCGGCATCGTCCAGCTCGTCGAGGGCGGCATTCAGGCCGAGAAGGTTCTGCGGCAGCTGTTCGGGGTGGCGTTTGAGGATTTCGTCGAGCTGCGCCAAGACGGCTTTTTCGCGCTGGGCATCGAGCTCGGCGCGCATGCGCTCGAAGCGCTCGATGGCTTCGGTATCGGGTTCGATCTGGCGCCAGAGGGCGAGGGCGCGGTTGAGGGCATCTCCCTGGCGCGTGATGGCGGCGATCTCGGCCGCGCGGCGGGCGAGTTGCGCCGAGCGGGCATGGCGGGCGGCGAGCAGGAAAGCCTGCGTGGCCCGGCCGTACTCTTGCTGGCGCAGGGCGAGCTCCCCGATGAGCGTCCAATAGACCGTTTCGCCGTCGAGTGCTTCTGCCGACGATTCGGCCGGTGCGGTGGCATCCATGGGGGGATGGGGCGATTGGGCGAGCACGCAGGAGCAGGCCGTGACGAGGCCCAGCGAGAGGAAGAGACGGCGAAAGCGACGGTTCATGGCACCTCGATGCGGGGAGGGCCGGATCGGGGATGATGCGCGGCGACGAGGCCGCTTGCCCGATCCCGGCCAGCTTTTTGCATAGGATAGCGCAGAAACCACCGATCCGCGCCCTTGGGTAAGATCAGGGGTTGGGTGCCGCCAAGGCGTCGTGGAGCGTCCGGGCGTTGATCTCGACGAGATCGCGGTAAGTCGGCGCAGCACCGCCGGGGCCGCTGAGGGCGTCCGAATAGAGGCGTCCGCCCACGGTAAGCCCGGCTTCGCGGCGCAGCTGTTCGACGAGGCGGGGGTCGGAGACGTTCTCCAGAAAGGCGACGTGGATGCCCTCGCGCCGGGCGCGGTCGGAGAGCGCAGCGAGCGCCTTGGCGCTGAGCTCACCATGCGGCACCACGCCCTGGATGCCGATGAGCTCCAGGCCGTAGGCGCGGGCAAGGTAGCGGAACGCGTCATGATTGGTGTAGGCGCGGCGGGATTCGGGCGGCAAGGTGGCAAAGCGCTCGTTCCAGGTGTGCCACAGGGATTCGAGGCTTCGAGCATAGTCGGCGGCGCGGCGCCGGTAGTCGTCGGCGTGCGCGGGGTCGCGTTGGGCCAGGGCTTCGGCCAGCATCGGCATCACCTTGGCCACAAGGCGTGGATCTTGCCAGAAGTGGGGGTCGAAGGCGCCGTGATGGTGGTCGTCATCGTGCTCGTCGTGTGTCTCTCCGGCGGGCAGGAGGTCTTCGGGCGGCAGCAGCTCACCCAGCACCACGATCGTTTTTTTGCCGACGCTGCGGACGAGCCGTTCGACCCAGTCATCGAACCCCAGATCGATGCCAACCACGAGGGAGGCTTCCTTGAGGGCGCGGGTATCCGAGGGCTTGGGCTGGTAGCCGTGGGCATCGGCATCGGGGCCGATGAGGGCCGTGACTTCGACCCGGTCGCCGCCCACTTGCCGCACCCAGTCGGCGGCGATGGAGAACGTGGCGACGACGCGCAAGGGGGCTTCTGCCCGGGCGCCGACGGGGGAGAGGAAGAGGAACGGTGCAGCGGCGAGGGTGAGGAGAAGGCGACGGCGGATGGTCGGCATGGGGAGCTCCGGTCAGTTTTCGAGGTGCTGTTTGCGCGGGCGGCGCCGGCGCAGGAATCCGTGAGGGGCAAGAAAGAGCGAGCAAAGATAGGGAAGCGCGAGCGCGAGTGCGATTGCCGGGCCGGCGGGCAGATCCCAGCGGAAAGAGGCGACGAGCCCGAGGTAGCTGCCCAGGATGCCGCAGCCGGCGGCGAGCACGAGCGCCTTGCCCAGGCCATTGACCCACAGTCGGGCCGTGGCGGCGGGCAGGATCAGCACGCTGATCGCGAGCAGGGTGCCGATGGCGTGAAAGGCGGCCACGAGGTTGAGCACGACCAGCACGAGGAAGCCGTAGTGCGCCAAGGCCGACAGGCGCGGACTGTAGCGGCGCAAGAAAGGGGCGTCGAAGCATTCGAGCACGAGGATGCGCCAGCCCAGGGCGAGCAGCACCAGCGTGGCGGAGGCGACCAGGGCGATGAGGGTGAGCGTGTCGCGGTCGATGGCGAGGATGGAGCCGAAGAGCAGCTGCAGCACGTCCACGGGGCGGCCGTGTGCGGTCATGAGCAGGATGCCGGCGGTGAGCGAGAGGATCTGGAAGGTTCCCATGGCGGTGTCTTCGAAGAGCACCGAGTGGCGCGCCGCCCAGCCGGTGGCGATTGCCACGAGCACGCCTGCGGTCAGCCCGCCGAGCGTCATCGCGCCCAGCGACAGGCCGGAGAAGAAATAGGCGGCAGCCACACCGGGGAGCACCGCATGGCTCATCGCGTCGGCCATGAGGCTCATGCGGCGCAGCATGAGAAAGACGCCCACGGGAGTGGCGCCCAGGGTGAGCATCGAGGCGCCGGCGAGCGCCCGGCGCATGAAGTCGTAGTCGGCAAACGGGGTGATGAGCTCGGGCAGGGTCATGGGGCGACCTCGTCTTTCTCCTCGTCCACAGGCAGCGGACAGGGCGCGGCATGTTCGTCGAAGGCTTCCGCATGGCGCCGGGCGCGGTCGAGGTATTCGGCGCACAAAACTTGCTCGGTGGGGCCGAAGGCGACGAGCTCGCGTGCGAGCAACAGGGTCAGGGGAAAGTAGCGGCGCACGCGGGCGAGATCGTGCAGTACGGCGATCACCGTGCGCCCTTCTTCGTGCCAGCGGTGGATGAGGGTGAGGAATTCTTCTTCTGTGGTTTCGTCGAGCGCGTTGAACGGCTCGTCGAGCAGGATGAGGCGGGCATCCTGCACGATGATCTGGGCAAAGCGCACCCGCTGCAGCTGACCGCCGGAGAGCGATTCGAGCGGACGGTGTTCGAACCCCTGCAGTTTGACTGCGGCGATGGCATCGGCAACGCGCCGGTGCGCCGCCTCGTCGAAGGCGCGCCACGGGCCGAGCCAAGGCCAACATCCCATGGCAATGGCATCGTGGACGTCGACGGGAAAATCGAGCGACCAGGTCGGCTGCTGTGTGAGGTAGGCGAGCCGCTGCCGGCATGGCGCCGGCAGGCTGACATGGCCCGTCATCGGCTTGAGTTCGCCGGCGAGCACCTTGAGCAGTGTGGATTTGCCCGCGCCGTTGGGGCCGGCCACGGCGAGCAGCGCACCGCAGGGGATCGTGGCGTGCAGATGGTGGATGGCCGGATGTCGACCGTAGCCGGCGGTGAGGTCGTGCAGGACGATGCTCGGGGTGTTCATCGGGTCCCCCAAAAGTAGAGCAGCCAGATGAGCCCCAAGGGCAACGCTGCCAGACCGAGGCGGCCGAGGATGCCCAGCGTCCACAAGGATCGAGCGCTCATGCATTTTCTCCGGCGCGGCAGGCGGCGCACAGGCCGTGGATCACCAGTTCGACACGTTCGGCGACATACCCTGGCGGCAGCGCCGGCAGTGGGGGAGAGGGCGCGGGCAGGCAGCGCGTCTGGCCGCAGCGGCGGCATTGAAAATGGGCGTGCGCTTCCCGATCCTCGACCGGTTCATAGCGGGCGGCGCGTCCCACCGTCGCCAGACGCCGTACCAGGCCATGGGCGGAGAGCCAGTCGATCGCGCGATAGATGGTGACCCGGTCGGGGACATGGCCGGGGGTTTGGGTCAAGTGCTCCAGTACTTCGTCGGGCGTGAGCGGCTCTTCGGCCGCCGCCAGGCAGCGCAATACCGCCAGACGCGCCGCGGTCACGCGGCCGCCGGCATCGCGGATGCACCGGGAAAAATCCGGATCGTTCATGGCGGGGTTTCGTTTGGAGTTTTTGCCATTTTATTGCATTTTTACCTGGCGTCAAGGCAGCGTAGAATCGCGCCGGAAGTCCAATGAGGAGTCGATCATGTCCCGTGAAGAATTCGTGATTCCTGCGCCGGTGCTGCCGGTAGTGCCGGTGGGCTGCGGCGGGCTCTTCCCTGTACGCCGCATCTTCTGCGTGGGGCGCAATTACGCCGAACACGCGCGCGAGATGGGAGGGGATCCGAGCCGCGAGCCGCCGTTCTTCTTCATAAAACCGGCCGACGCCGTCTGGCATCCTCACGATGCCGAGGCGCGCTGGCCCTATCCGCCGGCCACCCAAGAAGTGCACCACGAAGTCGAACTGGTGGTGGCGCTGCGCGGCGGAGGCCGGGAGCTCTCCCCAGAGGAAGCCGCGGAAGCGATCTATGGCTACGCGGTGGGGCTAGACATGACGCGGCGCGACTTGCAGGCGGAGGCGAAAGCCAAAGGCCGGCCTTGGGACGTGGCCAAGGGGTTCGACGCCTCGCTGCCGATCTCCACGATCCTGCCGAAGCCGGGCGAAGTGCTGCGCCGTGGCGAGATCGGTCTGGAGGTTGATGGTACGCCACGCCAGCGCGGCGACCTCGCACAGATGATCTACGACGTGCCGGCAGTGATCGCCGAGATCTCGCGCTATTGGAGGCTCGCGGCGGGTGACCTGATCCTCACGGGAACGCCCGCCGGAGTCGGCCCCGTGCGCCCGGGCGAGCGCGTGCGCGCCTGGGTGGAAGGCGTGGGCGAGCTCGCTTTCGTGGTGGGTGAGGCGGCTTGAGGCGGCGCTAGCGCGCGAGGCGACGCACTGCGGAAGTCGCCTCGATGAGGCCGTCGCGCTCGTAGGCGTCGATGCGATCCTGCAGCTTGTCCGGCTCGTAGCGGTAGTTGACCATGATCGCCCAGGATTGGCGCCAGCCTTTGGGCGAGGTGTCGGCGAGCCAGTTGAGCCGTTCGATGCGCGCGCCGTTGCCCAGGTGGAAGCGCGCCACCGGGTCGAGCGCGCGGCCGTTCTCCGTGGCGAGCAGATAGCGTGCTGCGGCGCGCAAGAGCGGCGCGGCGAGCGCCTCGCGCCACGCTTCGGTGCCGGCGATCTCGGGTGTCTCGAGCAGCCGCTGCAGCAGTTCCATTCCTTCGGGAGCGCCGGCGGCGCGCAGCCGGCGCCAGTCGGAGGCGGTGAAGGCATCGGCGAGCGCCTCGGGATGCGCGCGGTACCAGCGCACCAGCCCCGGGATGGGCGAGAGGGTGGCGAATCGCTCGAGCTTGGGAAAATCGCGGCGCAGGTCGTCGATCACGCGCTTCAAGAGAAAGTGGCCGAAAGAGATGCCGCGCAGCCCTTTCTGCGTGTTGCTGATGGAATAGAAGATGGCCGTGTCGGCCCGCTCGGTGGCAAAGAGCGGCGCGGAGACGTCGAGCAGCTGCTGCACGTCGCCGGCGAGCCCCTCGGTGAGCGCTACCTCGACGAAGATGAGCGGCACCGAGGGCATGCGCGGATGAAAGAAGGCGTAGCAGCGCCGGTCGGAATCGAGCCGGTTCTTCAGATCCTGCCAGGATTCGATTTCGTGCACCGCCTCGTACTGCATCAAGCGCTCGAGCACGTCGGCCGGGCTGTGCCAGGTGATGCGCTGCAGCTCCAGCAGCGCCACGTCGAACCACGAGGCGAGCAAACCCTGAAGTTCGAGGTCGAGCGGGGCGAGCAGCGGGTCGTCGCGCAGGAAATCGAGCAGCTCGGCACGCAGGTCGACGAGGAAATGCACGCCGGCGTCGGAAGCCGAGAACTGGGTGAGGATGCGGCTGCGGGGGCTGCGCAGGCTCTCGCGCAGCGCCGCTTCCGCCTGCCATTGCTCGTCGCTGCCGCGCGCCGCGCGGTAGGCGTCGTAGGCGGCGTCGATGCGCTCGGGCTCGGGGCCGAACTCGGTGAGCAGGATACGCAGGAAAGCCCGCCGGCCGTTTTCGTCGAGCTCGGCATAGGTCTTGGCGAGCTTGGCGGCGCGCTGGCGCGCGCTCACCTCGCCGCCGATGAGGTCGGCGCATTCGCGCAGCTCGTCGCGGATGCGCTCGAGCACTTTCTCGGGCGGCGGCTCGAACCAGCCGCGCACCAGCGACAGTCCTTTGCTCAGCAGATCGTTGCTCATGGGTTCGTCCTCGCGTCGACGGAAGAGGGGATGCGGCGCGTCTGGCGGTAGAGTACGGCACCGGCGAGCAGCATGGCCAGCGACAGCCACTGCGCCGTGCTCAGCGCCGGGGTGAGCCAGGAGAGGATGCCGGGGTCGGGCGTGCGAAAGAGCTCGCACACGAAGCGGATGGCGCCATACCCCATCAGAAAGACGGCCGAGACCCGCCCCGCGGGCCGGGGGTGGGCGGCGTACCACCACAGCAGCGCGAAGAGCAGTGCGCCTTCGCCGAACGCCTCGTAGAGCTGCGATGGGTGGCGCGGCAGGGTATCGACTTGGGGATAGACCATGGCCCAGGGCAGGGACTCGGGGGCCGGACGTCCCCACAGCTCGCCGTTGATGAAATTGCCCAGCCGACCGAATCCCAGCCCCGGTGGCACGAGCGGGGCGACGAAGTCGGCCACCTGCCAAAACCCCATGCCCTCGCGCCGCGCGAAGAGCGCCATGGCGAGGATCACGCCGATGAGTCCGCCGTGAAAACTCATGCCGCCATGCCAGATGGCGAAGATCTCGAGCGGATGGGAAAGATAGTAGGCGGGCTGGTAGAAGAGCACTTCGCCCAGCCGCCCGCCCAGTACCACGCCGAGCACGCCGTAGAAGAGCAGGGCGTCGAGCCGCTCCCGCGTCCAGCGGCCATCGCCCAGGCGACGGGCGTGACGCGGCGCGAGCCAGAGGAAGGCGAGAAAGCCGGCGAGGTACATGAGCCCGTACCAGCGTACCGACAAAGGGCCGAGGGAGAAGGCGATGGGGTCGAACTGCGGATGCACGAGCATGGAAGAAAGACCGCGGTGTGGCGCACGGGTTCATTGTAGCCCAAGGCCGGTTCGGGACTAGAATAACGGGCATCGCAGCCAACGGATCGAGGATCTCCCATGCCGCAGTATCGTTCCCGCACCAGCACCCACGGCCGCAACATGGCCGGCGCCCGCGCCCTGTGGCGCGCCACCGGCATGAAGGAAGAGGATTTCGGCAAACCGATCATTGCCATCGCCAACAGCTTCACCGACTTCGTGCCCGGGCACGTGCACCTGCGCGATCTCGGCCGCCTCGTGGCCGAGGAGATCGAAAAGGCGGGCGGCGTGGCCAAGGAATTCCACACCATCGCCATCGACGACGGCATCGCCATGGGGCACCAGGGGATGCTCTATTCGCTGCCCTCGCGCGAGCTCATCGCCGATTCGGTCGAATACATGGTCAACGCCCACTGCGCCGATGCGCTGGTGTGCATCTCCAACTGCGACAAGATCACGCCGGGCATGCTCATGGCCGCCCTGCGCCTCAATATCCCCGTGGTCTTCGTCTCCGGCGGACCGATGGAGGCGGGCAAGGTGCGCTGGCAGGATCAGGAGCTCTCGCTCGATCTGGTCGACGCCATGGTGAAGGCGGCCGACCCCAACGCGAGCGACGAAGAAGTAGCGCTCGTCGAGCGTTCGGCCTGCCCCACCTGCGGCTCCTGCTCCGGGATGTTCACTGCCAACTCGATGAACTGCCTCACCGAGGCACTGGGGCTGGCGCTGCCGGGCAACGGCACGCTCGTGGCCACGCACCGCGACCGCGAAGGGCTCTTCCGCCGCGCCGGGCGGCTCATCGTCGAACTCGCCAAGCGCTATTACGAGCAGGGCGACGAATCCGTCCTGCCGCGGCGCATCGCCACCTTGGCCGCATTCGAGAACGCCATGGCGCTCGACGTGGCCATGGGCGGTTCCACCAATACCGTGCTGCACCTGCTCGCCGCGGCGCATGAGGCCGAAGTGCCGTTTACCCTGGCCGACATCGACCGCATCTCGCGCAAGGTGCCGTGCCTGTGCAAGGTGGCTCCGGCGGTGAGCACGGTGCACGTCGAGGACGTGCATCGCGCCGGCGGCGTGATGGGCATTTTGGGCGAGCTGCAGCGTGCCGGGCTCTTGCACGACGAAGTCTCCACCGTGCATAGCCCGACGCTGCGAGCGGCGCTCTCCCACTGGGACGTGATGCAGACCTCGGCGCTCGACGTGTTCGAGTTCTATCGCGCCGCCCCCGGCGGCGTGCCGACCCAGCGCCCCTTCTCCCAGGAACGGCGCTATCCCTCGCTCGACCTGGATCGCACCGCCGGCGTGATTCGCGACCGGGCAAACGCTTTTTCCCAGGATGGCGGCCTGGCGGTGCTCTACGGCAACCTCGCGCCGAATGGCTGCATCGTCAAGACGGCCGGCGTGGACGAGTCGATCTGGGTTTTTCGCGGCCGTGCCCGCGTCTTCGAGAGCCAGGAAGAGACCGTCGCCGCCATCCTCGGCGACAAAATCCAGCCCGGCGACGTGGTGGTGGTGCGCTACGAAGGGCCCAAAGGGGGGCCGGGCATGCAGGAGATGCTCTATCCCACGAGTTATCTGAAGTCCAAAGGCTTGGGGAAATCCTGTGCGCTCCTCACCGACGGGCGTTTCTCTGGTGGCACCTCGGGCCTCTCCATCGGGCACGTCTCGCCGGAGGCCGCCTGTGGCGGCACGATCGCCCTCATCGAGGAGGGCGACACGATCGAGATCGACATTCCGCAGCGGCGCATCCATCTGGCGGTGGCTGACGAGGAGCTCGCGCGCCGGCGCGCCGCGATGGAGGCCAAAGGGGAGGCTGCCTGGCGCCCGGCTTCGCGCCAGCGCCAGGTCTCGGTGGCGCTGCAGGCCTATGCGGCGCTCACCACCAGCGCCGACACGGGGGCGGTGCGCGATCTGGGGCAGCTGCGGAGGTAAGCGATGGAGACGGAACTTGCGCATCTCGAACGTCAGGCCGAGCGGCTCGCGCAGCTCGTGGAGCGTCTGAGCGCGCACAATCAGCGGCTGCAGCGCCAGGTGGCGCAGCTCGAAGCCGACAAGAGGATTCTCGAAGGCAAGCTCGCGCAGGCGATCCGCGGCATCGAACGCGCCGTGACCCTGCTCGAACCGGCGGAGACGAGCGATGTCTGAAACGCACGTCGACGTGACCCTGATGGGGCGCACCTATCGCCTGGAGTGTGAGGAGGGCGAGGCGGAGCCGCTCGCCCAGGCGGCGAAGCTGCTCGACGAGCGCATCGCTGCGCTGGCGCAACGCTCGGGGCTGAGCGGAGAGAAACTGGTGCTGTGGACGGCGCTGGAAGTGGCGCTCGATCTGGTCAAACTGCAGCAGCAGGGAGGGTTTGACATCACGCGATTCAAGCGTAGAATTGAGCTCATCGGCGCGCGGCTCGACGGGGTCTTGAGTCAATACGACCGCCCCCTCTAGCCGCTGCCCTCAGGTTTCCCCTGCGGCGTTCGGGAAGGTCGTACGATCCTAGAACCAATATCGTGACGATGGGTCGCGGCCCCGAGAAACCGCCAGTGTGCGCGCCCTTCGCGGGCGTGCCTGAGGCGGAAGGAAAGCGACCAACCTGAACCTCGGGTTCAGGAGCATCGGCCTGATCGGCGCTCGCGGGGGATCTCCCTTACCAAACCCGGCTCGGTCCGGGTTTTTTCATGGGGGCAAACGATGGACGCATGGTGGCTGGCTTATCCGCTGCTCGGTGCCGTGGTCGGCATCTTCGCCGGCCTGCTCGGTGTGGGCGGCGGGGCGATCATGGTGCCCATCCTCACCTCGCTCTATACCGCCCAAGGGTTCCCGGCCGAGAACGTGGTCCATCTGGCGCTCGGCACCTCCATGGCGAGCATCGTGCTTACCTCCGTGAGCAGTTCGCGGGCGCATCACGCGCGCGGGGCGGTGGAGTGGGGCGTGGTGCGCACCATGGGACCGGGTGTGATCATCGGTATTTTCCTCGCCTCCTTCATCGCGGCTGCGCTGCCTTCGCGGCCATTGGCGATTTTCTTTGCCTGCTTCATCGCCTACGTCTGCGCGCAGATGCTGCTCGACATCAAGCCCAAGGCTTCGCGCCAGCTGCCCGGCCCCTGGGGGCTGGCGGCAGCTGGCGCGGTGATCGGGGCGGTGTCGGCGCTGGTGGCGATCGGTGGCGGCTCGCTCACTGTGCCGTTCCTTACCTGGTGCAACGTGCCGGCGCATCGCGCCATTGGCACCTCCGCCGCTCTCGGGCTGCCGATCGCATTGGCGGGCGCGATTGGCTATGTCGTCATGGGCTGGGGACATCCCGGTCTGCCGCCTTATTCGCTGGGCTACGTCTATCTGCCGGCGGTGATCGGGGTGAGCGCCGTGAGCTATTTCACCGCGCCGCTGGGCGCGGCGCTCGCTCATCGCCTGCCGGTGCGCACGCTCAAGCGTATTTTCGCCTTGGTGCTGCTCGCGCTGCTCGCGAAGATGCTGCATTCCCTCTTCGGATGATCACCCATGAGTGAGCTGTGGCTCGGTCGCCAGGTGGCGGTTCCTTCGTCCTACGACCCCGGCGTGCTCACGCCGATCGCGCGGGCGCAGACTCGCCGCGACCTCGACCCGCCACCTTTCGTCGGTTTCGACGAGTGGCGTGCCTATGAGCTCTCCTGGCTCGATGGGCGCGGCAAACCGGTGGTGGCGCTCGCGCGCTTTCGCGTGCCCTGCGATTCGCCCTGCCTCATCGAATCGAAGTCGCTGAAACTCTACCTCAACGGCTTGGGCGGCACGCGTTTTTCCGAGGTCGATGCGGTCGCGGCCACGATCCGGGCCGACCTGTCGCGGGCAGCTGGGGCGGCGGTGGAGGTGGCGATCGCGCCGCTCTCGGCTCGGCCGCAGCGCGCGCCGGGCTATCCCGCAGGCGATTGCGTCGACGAGCTGCCGGTGGAGATCGAGACCTACCGCTACGATCCGGCGCTGCTGCGCATCGCCGAGGCAACGCCTCGGATGCAGCGGCTCGTGAGCCATCTGCTCAAGTCGAACTGCCCCGTGACGGGGCAACCCGATTGGGGCTGCGTCGTCGTGCACGCCCTGGGACCGGTGATCGATCCAGCTTCATTCCTGCGCTACGTCGTCTCCTTTCGCGCGCAGCAGGAATTCCACGAACAATGCGTCGAGCGCATCTACCGCGACCTGTGGCGCCTGGGGATGCAGGAACTGATGGTGCTTGCCTGCTACACCCGCCGCGGCGGGTTGGACATCTCCCCGGTGCGCGCCTCGCGCGTCGGCTTGCTGCCGGAGACGCTGCCCGAAGAGATCCGGCAATGAAGGGGGGGCGTTTCGCTTCGTAAATGGTGCTTGCTTTTCCTGCGCTCGGGGCTATGGTTGACGATGTGGGCGCGTTCAGTTTGGGTTAACATAGCGCCTCGCGCCGCGGGAGAGGCCGCGGTTGGAGCGACGAAGACGCCGGCAGCGCCTCTCGCCGGGCGCTTCGAACTTTTTTCAGTGACTCAAAGGAGAGTACGATGCACAAGGCACTCTGGGTTGGCGCTGCGGCGCTGTTCCTGGCCGGACCGGCGCTTGCCGCCACGGAAGGCGAGACCCTGATGAAGACCAAGGGCTGCGTGGCCTGTCACGCAGTCGACAAGAAGCTGGTCGGCCCGGCCTACAAGGACGTGGCCAAGAAATACACCGAAGCCGACGTGCCCAAGCTCGTCGAGAAAGTGAAGAAGGGCGGCGTGGGGGTGTGGGGCCAGGTGCCGATGCCGCCCAACCCGCAGGTGGCCGATGCGGACATCGAGAAGATCGTGCGCTGGATTTTGACGCTGAAGTGAGCATCCTCGCGCTGCGGTGCATTTGCGCGCCGCAGCGTTTTTTTACGCATTGAGTCGGTCGGCGTATTCCAGCGCCGTGAGATGGGCCCGGTTCAACGTCAGGGAAGCGAGCCCCAGTTTTTCTGCATGATGGCGCAGCAGCGCCGCATCGGGGCTCTCGCACGCACGGGCAAGTTCGAGGAAAGGGGCGAATTCTCCTTGTCCTCGCGTGAGCGCTTCCCGTATCGCCTCGCTCACGGCGATGTTCTGCAGGACTTCCACCATCGGCACGCCGAGCAAAACGTCGAGAATGGAAAAAACGCCGCACAGGAACAGCTGTTCCGTGATCTCGGCCGAAAAAAAACCTTTACCGATCTCTTCCATGAATCGGCCGCGGACGATGGACGTCTGGGCAAGGGCTTGCTGCGAGGGATGCTGCGAGGCATTCAGCAGCAGTAATGACAGCCATTTCAGCAGATTGCGGTAGCCGAGGATCTGGACCGCGTGCCGGAACGAGGTCACTTCGCACATCAGTCCCATCCCGGCCGAATTGATGTAGCGCAAGAGCCGATAGCTGAGCGCGACGTCCCGTTTGAGGAGTTCTTCGATCTCGGCGATGTCGGCGTCGCGCTGGAGTTTCTGGATGAGCTGCAGGACGATGCCGAAGCTGGGGGTGGCGCGTTTCTGGGCCACTTCGGGGGTGCCGCGCAGGAAGAACCAGCCGCAGGCGCCGGAAAAGCCTCGTGCGATGGTGTCGGCGAAGGCAGCGGGATCGGTTAGCCCCCAGGCAAGGGCAATGCCGGGTGCCAGTCCTGGGACGGAACTGCGGCGCAGATCGACCAAGGTGAAGCGCCAGTCGCCGACGGGAGGGACGGGGCTTACGCCGTCGTACCAGCCGAGGCAAAGGGGAATTCCTTGGGCATGGACGAGGGGCAACAGGGCCTGGACTTTGGGATGCGTGAGGGCAGGGGCGGGGATTTCGAGAAAGGTCCCTTCGGGCCAGGACCAATCGAGGAGCTCAGGCCCTGGAACCAGGCGTCCGAAAGAGAGAAAGACCGTGTGCGCGCTCGGCCAGCAAGGGCGCAGACGCGCCAGTTCTTCGAGTGCGACCTGCGTCGAGGAGGCATGCAGGAAGAGGCGGTTGGCGGTGATCGCCTGTTTGCGATTGACGGCGGGTTCGCGCGTCAGAAAGGTGGCGTTGTCGCTCATGTAGGGCTCGTGGCGAAGGTGAAGGCGTCGCTGAAGAAGGACTCGGCGTCCAGACCGTGCGCCAGGAAGTCGCGCCGCGCGGCCTCGATCATTGCCGGGGCGCCGCAGGCGTAGACTTCGTAACCGGCGAGCGTCGGCAGATCCTGCAGCACGGCGCGGTGCACGAGCTCGGTGCGACCTTCCCAGCGGTCCTCGACCAGGGGTTCGGAGAGCACCGGCACGTAGCGAAACCACGCGTGCTCGGCGGCGAAGCGTTCGAGCCATTCATGCCGGTAGAGGCCGGCGCGCGTGCGCGCCCCCCAGTAGAGCGTGGCGGGACGGGCGATGCCGGCATGGTGCATGTGCCGCAGCATCGACTGGATCGGTGCAAACCCCGTGCCGCCGGCAAGAAAGAGGATCGGCGCTTCGCTTTCCTCGCGCAGGAAGAAGCTGCCGAGCGGCCCTTCGAGTCGTAACACTTCCTTCGGCTTCATCGCCGTGAAGACGTGCGTGGTGAAGCGGCCGCCGGGCACGAGCCGGACGTGCAGTTCGAGGAAGTCGGTTTCTTCCGGGGCGTTGGCGAGCGAGAAGCTGCGCCGCGCGCCGTCGGGCAGCAGCACGTCTACGTATTGGCCGGCGCGGAAGCGGAAATCCAGGCTCGCCGGCCGTTTGAGCGTGAGGATCGTCACGTCTTCGGCGGCGCGCTCCAGGTGCTCGACGCGGGCGGGGAATTTGTGGACCGGAAAGTCGTCGGCACGGCGCAGCTCGCGCACGGCGATGACGAGATCGGTGAGCGCCCGGGCGCGGCAGGGTAGAAACCAGCCTTGGGCGCGTTCCTCTTCGGTGAGGGCCGAGGCGGCCACGGGGCCGGTATATTCGATCTTGCCTTCGAGGAGTCGGGCACGGCAGGCGCCGCAGGCGCCGTCGCGGCACCCATAGGGCAGCAGCAGCCCGGCGGCGAGCGCCGCTTCGAGCACGGTCTGATCCGGGGCGACGCGGAAGTCGGCGCCGGCATGGTCGGCGATGCGGACGATGGCGTTCATGGTAGGCTTGCGCATCCAGCGTGACGCAGAAAGCGCAAAAGGATAGCATGAAGCGGGCAAGGAGATTGCTGGTGGTCGGGGCAGGCGACGTGGCCGCGCGGGCGATGCGTTTCCTGCCGAAGGGGGTGTCGGTCATCGCGCTGGTGCGCCGTCCCGAGGCGGCGACGGCCTGGCGTGAGAGGGGGGCGAAGGTGCTGATCGCCGATCTCGATGACCGGCGCAGTCTGCGTCGCCTCGCCGGGCTCGCGCCCTGGGTGTGGATGCTCGCCCCTCCGCCGGCCGAAGGGATGGACGATCCTCGCTCGAAGCGCCTCGCGGCGGCGCTGGCCCGCGGCGGGAGGCGCCCTCGCCGTCTGGTCTATGTCGGCACGAGCGGTATCTACGGCGATCGCGGCGGCGCCTGGGTGCGCGAATCCGATCCGCCGCGACCGCAGACGGGCAGGGGAAAACGGCGGCTGGCTGCCGAGCGGCGCTGGCGCACGTTTGCGCGCCGGCTTGGCGTGCGGCTGTCGATCCTGCGCGCGCCGGGGATCTACGCCGAGGATCGCTGGCCGCTGGAGCGGCTGCGCCGCGGCTGGCCGCTGCCGCAAGAGCCAGTGTGGACCAACCACATCCACGCCGATGATCTCGCTCGCGCGCTATGGCGTGCCACCTTCCGTGGCGCGAGCCTGCGTGCCTATCACGTGGTCGATCGAAGCGCGCTCACCTTGAGCGAATTCTACGAACGGCTCGCGGAAACCTTCGACTTGCCGGCGCCGCCGCGCTTGCCCCTGGCCGATGCCCTGGCGGCGGTGCCACCCGCCACGGCCTCCTTCATGCGAGAATCGCGCCGTCTGCGCGGCGAGCGGTTGCGCGAAGAACTGCGCCTGCGCCTGCGCCATCCGACGGTGGAGGGCGTGCTGGCGGCGATCGCAGCCCGCCGCGAAACGAGAGGGCAGCTTGAAGAACCGTCGCGAGCGGCGGCAGGGCAAGGCGCCCGGAGCGCAGGATGCGAGACATATCAACCAAGATAGGCGAGCATCCGAGCACCGCGCAACGCCGCCATGCAGCCGCGCAGTAGGTTATTCGAGCTGCCCAAAAGGAGAATGAGTCCATGCTGGTCGTCAAATCCCTGCACATCGTCTTCGTCGTGAGCTGGTTCGCCGGGCTCTTCTATCTGCCGCGCATCTTCGTCAATCTGGCGATGGTCGAAGAGCCGGCGGTGCGGGCACACCTCTTGGTGATGGCGCGCAAACTCTACCGCTTCATGACGCCGCTGGGGGTGCTGGCGATCGTCTTCGGTCTGTGGCTGTGGTTCGGCTTCGGCTTTTCCGGCGGCTGGCTGCATGCGAAGACGCTGCTCGTGGCCTTTCTCGTCGTCTATCACCTGGCGTGCGGCCGCCTGCTGCGCGCTTTTGCCGAAGGGCGCAATCGTCACTCGCATCGCTGGTATCGCGTCTTCAACGAGATTCCCGTGCTGGTGCTCACGGCGGTGGTGTTCCTCGCCGTGTTGAAACCTTTTTGAGGAGGCGGCGTGAGCGAGCGGTTTTTCGTCCCTTGTCCGCGGGGTCTGGAGGGGGTGCTCGCCCAGGAGCTGGCGCGCCTGGGGGTCGAGCGGCCTGAGCCGGCTTCTGCCGGGGTGGGCTTTGCCGGCGAGTTCGCGCTCGGCGCTTGGGTGAACCTGACGAGCCGCATCGCCACGCGCGTGCTGTGGCAGGTGGGGGAAGGGGACTATCGCAACGAGGACGAGCTCTATCGCCTGGCCCGCGACATCCCCTGGCCACGGCATTTTGCCGTGGAGCGCACCATCCGCGTCGATGTGCGCGCGCAGCGCTCGCCCTTGCGCAGCCTCGAATTCGCGGCGCTGCGGGTCAAGGACGCGGTCTGCGACCGCTTCCGGGCGCAGCTGGGCGCGCGGCCCAGTGTCGATACTGTGGCACCGCAGGTACGCCTGTGGGTTTTTCTGCAAGAGCGGCGCGCGCGGCTCTATCTCGATCTGAGCGGCGAGCCGCTCTACCGCCGCGGGTTCAAACGCTCGACGGTCGCCGCGCCCTTGAAGGAAAACCTCGCGGCGGGGATTCTCATGCTCACCGGGTGGCGACCGGAGGAGCCGCTGGTCGATCCGATGTGCGGCAGCGGTACGTTCCTCCTCGAAGCGGCGATGGCCGCGCGCGGCATCGCCCCGGGGCTCGCGCGCGGTTTCGCCCTGGAAAACCTGGAAAATTTCGATCCGGCGCAGTGGCGGGCTTTGCGCCGGCGTGCCGAGGCGCTGCGCCGCGACGTGCCGCTGCGGCTGTGGGGCTCCGACGTCGATCCGGCGATGGTGGCGGCCGCGCGCGACAACCTCGCCGCAGCGGGTCTGGAGGAGGCGGCGCACTGGCAAGTGGCCGATGTGGGGGAACTCGTCGCCCCGGCACCAGAAGGCGTTTTGGTGTCCAACCCGCCCTACGGCGTTCGGCTCGATGAAGCGCAGAGGCTGGCGGCATGGTATCCGCGGCTGGGCGATGCGCTCAAGCGCCACTGGACTGGCTGGCGCGCGTGGATCCTTACCGCCGACCCGGAATTGCCGCGGGCCATCGGACTCAAGGCAAGCCGGCGTGTGCCGCTCTTCAACGGGGCGCTGGAATGCCGCCTTCTGGAATACCGCCTCGTGGCCGGCCCGATGCGGCGGCGCGTCAGCAGTACGCCGCCGTGAGATATGCCCTCAGGGAAACGCTGAAGAAATGAGCGAGCGGGATGAAGCGCAAGGCGCACGGAGCGCAGCGACCGAGACATATCGAGTAGATAGGCGAGGGAGCGAGCACCGCGCAACGCAGCGATTCGCCCGCGCAGCCAATTATTCAGCGTTTCCTCAGAGGACGTCGAGGCCATCGGGCGGACGAATGTCGGGTTTGTCTTCCCGCTTGCTGTAGAGCTTGATCTGCAGCCGCAGGTCGTTGACCGAGTCGGCGTAGCGCAGCGCGTCTTCGTAGCGGATGAGCCCCGCTTCGTAGAGGTCGAAGAGGGCCTGGTCGAAAGTCTGCATGCCCAGCTCGCGCGAGCGCTTCATCACGTCCTTGATCTCGCCCACTTCCCCTTTGAAGATGAGATCGGCAATGAGCGGCGAGTTGAGCATGATCTCTACGGCCGGAACCCGCCCAGGACCGTCGGCGCGCGGCAGCAGGCGCTGCGACACGAAGGCGCGCAGGTTGAGCGAGAGATCCATGAGCAGCTGCTGGCGCCGGTCTTCGGGGAAGAAGTTGATGATGCGATCGAGCGCTTGGTTGGCGCTGTTGGCGTGCAGCGTGGCGAGCGCGAGGTGACCGGTTTCGGCGAAGGCGATGGCATAGTCCATCGTCTCGCGATCGCGGATCTCGCCCATCATGATGACGTCCGGCGCTTGGCGCAAGGTGTTCTTCAGGGCGATTTCCCAGTTTTCGGTGTCGATGCCGATCTCTCGCTGCGACACGATGCAGTTCTTGTGCGTGTGCACGAATTCGATCGGATCTTCGATGGTGATGATGTGGCCGAAGGAATTCTCGTTGCGGTAATCCACGAGCGCGGCGAGCGAGGTGCTCTTGCCGGTGCCGGTGCCGCCGACGAAGACCACCAGGCCGCGTTTGAGCATGGCGATTTCCTTGAGGATGGGGGGCAGCATCAGCTCCTCGAAAGTCGGGATGCGGTCGGAGATGGCACGAAGGACCAAGGCGACGGCCCCTTTCTCGAGATAGGCATTGACGCGAAAACGCCCGATTCCCGTGGGATTGATGGCGAAGTTGCATTCCTTGGTCGCCTCGAACTCGGCGGCCTGGCGGTCGTTCATCAAGGCACGGGCGATTTCGGCGGTATGGACGGCGGTCAGCGGCTGTGCCGTTTGCGGAGTGACTTTGCCGTCGATCTTCAGCGCCGGGGGAAAATCCGGGGTGATGAAAAGGTCGGAAGCCTTTTTCTGCTTGGCGAGCTTGAGTAGGTCGTTGACGAAGCGCAGCGATTGGTCTTTTTGCATGATGACGGTCCTGAGCCGATTATTGCTTGGGTGGAATTCCACCAGCGACCTGGATGACGCGCGTAGGAGCAACTTGGAACTGATCCTTGTTCTGCGCCACCGACCGGGCTTCGTCGACCGAGATCACCTGCTGGCGTACCAGCTCCATGAGGCACTGGTCGAGCGTCTGCATGCCGATGGCCTGGTTGGTCTGGATGATGGAGTACATCTGGGCCACCTTGTTCTCGCGGATGAGGTTGCGGATGGCCGCGTTGGCGATCATGATCTCGTGCGCCGCCACGCGACCGGTGCCGTCCTTGCGCTTGAGCAGCACCTGCGAGATGACGGCGCGCAGGGATTCGGAGAGCATGGAGCGCACCATTTCTTTCTCGGCGGCAGGGAAGACGTCGACGATGCGGTCGATCGTCTTGGCGGCCGAGGAAGTGTGCAGGGTGGCGAAGACGAGGTGGCCGGTCTCGGCCGCGGTGAGTGCGAGCCGGATGGTCTCGATGTCGCGCATCTCGCCCACCAGGATCACGTCCGGGTCTTCGCGCAGCGCCGAGCGTAGCGCATTCTCGAAGGAATGGGTGTCGCGGTGCACCTCGCGCTGGTTGATGAGCGCTTTCTTCGGCTCGTGGACGAACTCGATCGGGTCCTCGATGGTGAGGATATGGACCGGCTGATGCGTGTTGATGTGATCGAGCATCGCTGCCAGCGTGGTCGATTTTCCCGAGCCGGTGGGGCCGGTGACGAGCACGATACCGCGGGGCTGATCGCAGATGGTCTTGAACACAGGGGGGGCGGAGAGATCTTCGAGCGTGAGCACCTTGCTCGGGATGGTACGGAAGGCCGCTCCCATGCCCCGGTCCTGCAGGAAGGCGTTGACCCGGAAGCGGGCGATGCCGGGTACTTCGAAGGAGAAGTCCGCCTCCAGATGTTCCTCGAAGTTCTTGCGCTGCGCATCGTTCATGATGTCATAGACGAGCGCCTTGACGTCGGCATCGGTGAGCACAGGCAGGTTGATGCGCCGGATGTCGCCGTTGATGCGCAGCATCGGTGGCAGGCCGGCCGACAGGTGCAGGTCGGAAGCCTTGTTCTTGACGGAGAAGGCGAGCAGTTCGGTGATGTCCATACGATCTCCTGGGAGGCGGACGGCGGCGATGCTATACTCGGTTCAATCTTAGACTTCGAGTATGGCTTCGGAATGACGATTGTAGCGGATTCGTCGCGCCGCGAGGAACTTTTGTGCCGCCGGCTCGAGGCGCTGCGCGCGCGCGTGGCCGAGACCGAGGTTCGTGCCGGGCGTCCTCCCGGTTCGGTGACGATCGTGGCGGTGTCGAAAACTCAGCCGCCGGAATCCGTGCGTACGGCCTTTGCCTGCGGGCAGCGGGTCTTTGGCGAGAACTACGTACAGGAAGGCGTGGCCAAAGTCGAGGCGCTCTCGGACCTGCCGCTCGAGTGGCATTTCATCGGTCCCATCCAGAGCAACAAGACGCGGGCCATCGCCGAACACTTCGCCTGGGTGCATTCCGTCGATCGCCTGAAAGTGGCCGAGCGGCTGGCGACGCAGCGCCCGGCCGCCTTGGGGCCGCTGCAGGTGCTGCTGCAGGTCAATGTGAGCGGCGAAGCGAGCAAGTCCGGCGTGGCACCGGCCGAGGTGCCGGCGCTCGCGCAGGCGGTGGCGGCATTGCCTGGTCTGCGCCTGCGCGGTCTGATGTGCATTCCGGAGCCGACTTCCGACGAGGCTGTGCTGCGTGCGCGTTTCCGTATGCTGCGCCGTTGCCTGGAAGAGCTGCGCGCACAGGGGCTCGAGCTCGACGTGCTCTCGATGGGCATGTCGGGCGATTTCACCCTCGCCATCGAGGAGGGAGCGACGCACGTGCGCCTGGGGACGGCGATTTTCGGGGAGAGGAAGAAACCATGAGAATCAGTTTTCTTGGCGGCGGCCGCATGGCCGAGGCCCTGATCGGCGGTTTGTTGGCGCGCCAGGTGGCGAGTGCGCGCGCAGTCCAGGTGATGGATCCCGACGCGGTGCGCTGCCGGGCGCTGGAAGCGCGCTTCGGCGTGGCGGCGCAGACGGTGCTCGACGATGCCTGGTTCGAGACCGACGTGATCGTGCTGGCAGTCAAGCCCCAGCATTTGCGTGAGGCGGTGACTCCGCTCGCCGGCCGTCTGGGGCGGATCCTGGTGCTGAGCATCGCCGCGGGCTTGCCGCTTGGCGTGATCGGGCGCTGGCTCGGCGGGCACCGGCGGCTCGTGCGTGCCATGCCCAATACGCCTGCCCTGGTGGGGGCGGGAGTCACGGGGCTCTACGCCGACCCGAGCGTCGATGCGCTGGGGCGCGAGGAGGCCGAGCGCATCATGGCGGCGGTGGGCGAGGTGCTCTGGGTCGAGGAGGAAGGAAAAATCGACGCGATCACCGCCCTTTCCGGCAGCGGCCCGGCCTACGTCTTCGCCTTTCTCGAAGCCTTGCAGGCGGCAGGCGAAGCGCTGGGGTTCGACGCTGCCACTGCCCGCCGTTTGGCGCAGGCCACCGCCGCGGGCGCGGTGCGACTCGCCCAGGAGAGCGAGGAGCCGCTGTCGCGCCTGCGCGAGAACGTGACCTCCAAGGGAGGAACGACGGAGGCGGCGCTCGCGCGCCTCACCGAGCGGGGCTTTGCCGAGACTGTGCGCGAGGCGGTGTTCGCCGCCCATGCGCGCAGCCAGGAACTCGCGCGGCAGCTGGGCGAGGCGCCGTGATGATGGGCCAGCAGCTCTTCGATCTGGTGCTCGGCACCTTGGCGCAGGCCTTCACCGCCGTGCTCTGGCTGCGGGTGCTGATGCAGGCGCAGCGCATTTCCTTCTACACACCGCTGGGGCGTTTCGTGCTCGCGCTCACCGATTGGGCGGTGTTGCCGCTGCGCCGCATCTTGAAGCCGCGCATGCGCTGGGACGCAGTGAGCCTGGGATTGGTCTGGGCGACGCAGTCGCTCTTCGTGCTGCTGAAGATGGCGCTCTTCGGCCAGCTCGCGCTCTTGCCGCTCGGCGGGCTCATCGGTCTGGTGGTACTGGGCGGGCTACTCGAGAGCTTCTACGTGCTGGGATATCTGCTCTTTTTCGCGGTGCTCTTCGCGGCGGTCCTGAGCTGGGTCAATCCGCGCGCTCCGGCCGCGGCGATCGCCGAGGCGATCGTGGCCCCCTGGCTCGAACCGATCCGGCGCGTCGTGCCCGTGATCGCCGGCATCGACCTGAGTCCTCTCGTCTTTCTGCTGCTGTTGCAGGTGCTGGCGATCGCCGGCGGGCAGTTGCGCTTTCTCTTGGTGCGGCTGCTGCTGGGCGGCGGGCTGGGATGAATGAAGCGTCGCCCATCCGCCTCGAGCCCGAGGCGGTGGTGGTGAGGCTGCACGTGCAGCCGGGCGCCAAACGCAGCCAGTGGGCGGGACGCCATGGCGGAGCGCTGAAACTGCGCGTGGCCGCTCCCGCCGTGGACGGGAAGGCGAACGAGGCGCTCGTGCGCTTTCTGGCCGAATTCTGCGGCGTGCCGCGTGCGGCCATCGCGATCGTGCAGGGAGAGACGGGCCGTGCCAAGCGCGTGCGCATCGCCACCTCCGATCCGCAGGCGATGGCGACGCGGCTTGAGACCCTGCTTTAGCGGCTGAAGACCGGGCGGCCGGCCACCAGGGTGGCGACCACGCGCCCCTGCACCGTTTGCCCCAAGAGCGGCGTGTTCTTCCCCAGGCTTGCAAGCGACTCGGGTGTGACCTGCCAGCGGGCCTCGGGGTCGAAGAGGCAGAGGTCGGCCACCGCACCTTCTCCCAGATGGCCAGCGTCTTCCTGGCCGAGGAGCCGGGCAGGATGGTCGGTGATGGGAGCGAGCGCCGCGGCGAGGTCGAGCCCGCGCTCGCGCCCCCAGGCTAGCGTGAGCGGCAGCAGCAGCTCCAGCCCAGTCGCACCGGGTTCGCTCTCGGCAAAGGGGACGGCCTTGGCGTCGTCGTCGACCGGGGTGTGGTTCGAATCGATCACGTCGATCAGTCCTTCGGCCACGGCCTGGGCGAGCGCCGCGCGGTCGGCCTGGCTGCGCAACGGGGGGATCACGTGTGTGTGGGTGTCGAAGTGCCCGATGTCGTGTTCGCTGCAGGCAAGGTGCAGCGCCGAGACGCTGGCGCTCACGGGCAGCCCCGAGGCTTTCGCCTGGGCGAGCAGCGGCAGCGAAGCGGCGCTCGAGAGATGCTGCACGTGCAGCCGCACGCCGGTAGCGCGGGCGAGTTCCAGAAGCCGCGCCAAGGCGATCGTCTCGGCGCAGGCGGGAATGCCTGGCAGGCCCAGGCGGGCAGCCACTTCCCCGTCGTGCGCGCAGCCGGCTGCCGCGAGCCAAGGGTCGGAGGCGGTGAGCCATACGGGGAGATCGAAGGTCGCGGCGTACTGGAAGGCACGAAAGAGCGACAGGCTGTCGGCGATGGGCACGTCGGCCTGACCCAGGGCGACGCAGCCGACTTCGGCAAGGAGCGCCATCTCCGAGAGGCGCTCGCCCTTGAGTCCCAATGTGAGAGCGCCTACCGGGTGCACGTGGGCGAGCCCCAGCGCTTCGGAGCGGAAACGCAGCATCTCGACGAGGCCGGCTTCGTCGAGCGGGGGGTCGGTGTCGGGCGGGGTGACGACGCGCGTGATGCCGCCGCGCACGGCGGCCTTGAGCTCGGAGGCGAGCGTGGCGCGATATTCGAAACCGGGTTCGCGCAGCCGGGCGAAGGTATCGATGAGGCCGGGGCAGACGACCAACCCTTCGGCCTCGATGGTGTGATCGGCGTGGAAATCCGGCGCCGGGCCGCGGCCGACGATGCGCCCGTCGGCGATCAGCAGGTCGGCGAGCTCTTCTTGGCGACGACGGGGATCGACGAGGCGGGCGCTGCGGATGCGCACTCTCATGCTTGGGCTCCTTGTCCGGCGAGCAGGCTCATCACCGCCATGCGCACGGCGATACCGAAGGTGACTTGCGGCAGGATCACCGACCGGGGGCCGTCGGCCACCGCCGAGTCGATCTCGATGCCGCGGTTGAGCGGCCCCGGGTGCATGACGATGGCGTCGGGCTTGGCGAGCGCGAGTTTCTCGGGCGTGAGCCCGAAGCGTTGGTGGTACTCTTCCTTCGAGGGCAGCAAGGCCCCTTTCATGCGCTCGTTCTGGAGCCGCAGCATCATGACGACGTCGACGTCGCGCAAGCCCTGGCGCAGGTCGTGGAAGACGCGGGCGCCGAACTGTTCGAGCCCTACGGGCAGCAGCGTCTTGGGGCCGATCACACGCAGCTCGCCCACGCCCAGAGTGGTGAGCGCGGCGATCTCGGAGCGGGCCACGCGCGAGTGGAGCACGTCGCCGACGATGGCCACCGTCAGCCGGGAGAAATCTTTCTTGTAGTGCCGGATGGTGTACATGTCGAGCAGCCCCTGCGTGGGGTGGGCGTAGCGTCCGTCGCCGGCATTGACCACGTGGATGTGCTCGAGGCCGCGCTCTCGCAGGTGACGGGCGATGAGGAAGGGCGCGCCGCTGCTCGCGTGGCGGACGACGAACATGTCGGCGTTCATCGCGCAGAGGTTGTCGATGGTGTCGAGCAGCGACTCACCCTTGGTGGTGGAGCTCGTGCTGACGTTGAGGTTGATGACGTCGGCCGATAGCCGCTTGGCGGCGATCTCGAAAGTGGTGCGCGTGCGGGTGGAATTCTCGAAGAAGAGGTTGAAGACGCTCTTGCCGCGCAGCAGTGGCACTTTCTTCACTTCGCGTTCGGTGACTTCGAGGAAAGGCTCGGCCATGTCGAGGATCTGCAGCAGCACCTCGCGCGGCAGCCCGTCGAGGCTCAGGAGATGCTGCAAGCGGCCATGTTCATCGAGTTGTGGGTGGCTCATCGCGCAGGGTCCGGAGGGTGAAGAGGCCCGCTTCATTGCGGGCGAGTTCGAGCCGCTCGCCGGCAGGCAGCGGCTGGGGCAGGGTATGGGCCACGTAACGCGCGCAAATCGGAAGTTCCCGTTCGCCGCGATCGACGAGTACGGCAAGCTCCACGCGCGCGGGGCGGCCGTAGTCGAAGAGCTCGTTGATCGCCGCGCGTACGGTGCGGCCGGTGTAGAGCACGTCATCGACGAGCAGGATCCGCGCATCCTGTACAGGGAAAGGGATGTGCGAGGCGCGCACGCGCGAGCGGCCCAGGCCGCGCTGCGCGAGGTCGTCGCGGTAAAATGAAATATCGATGCTGCCGAGCGCCTTGGCAGGGGCGAGCTCGCGCTGCAGCCGCTCGGCGAGCCAGGCGCCGCCGGAGTGGATGCCCACCAAGGCGTCGAAGCGGTCGATGTCGGGGATGAGCTGCTCGCGCAGCCGCGCATAGAGCGCTTCCGCATCAGGGAATGAGTTCATACGGGTTCCTTGGGAGCGACGGCGTCGCGCCAGGGCGCGCCGTCGAAGTAACTTTGCAGGATGGCGCGCGCGGCGAGCGCGTCGCGCACCGGTTTGCGGCGGCGCCAGTCGCGGTGGCCGGCTTCCACGAGTTGGCGTTCGGCCACGCAGGAAGAGAAGGCTTCATCGACCAGCACCACGGGCAGCCGGTGGCGGCCGTGCAGGCGGCGGGCAAAGCGCTCGCAGCGCCGCCCATGCTCGTGGTCTTGTGCTTCGCCGGGGCGGCCGACGACGAGGAGCACCGGCCGCCACTCTTCGACGAGCGCAGCGATGGCGGCGAAGAAAGCGGGCTCGTCGCGCGAGGGAAGCGTGGTGAGCGGCACCGCCAGGCGCAATTCGAGATCCCCCTGGGCGAGACCGGTGCGGGTAAGGCCATAATCGAAGGCGAGCACCGTTCCGCGCCGCGGCAGGGCGGCTTCAACCGTGTCCGGCATGGATGACGAGGTGATGAAGCGCTACGCCCAGGAGCGCGAGCGCCGCTTCATAGCGTTGCTCCGGCGCCACGCCGAAGATGAGTTCGGGGTCGGCCGGGACGGTGAGCCAGGCGTTTTGCGCGAGTTCCTGTTCGAGCTGACCCGGGGCCCAGCCGGCGTGCCCCAGGACGACGAGGAAGTCGTGCGGATCCTTGCCTTCGCCGATCGCCTGCAGCACGTCGCGGGAACTGGTGAGCGCGAGACCATGCGGCAGCACCGTGGTGCCGTGCCAGCTTCCGCCCGGGCGGTGCAGCACGAACCCGCGCTCGGTAGCCACTGGGCCGCCGAAGAAGACCGGCCGGGCGGCAATTGCGGGAACGGGGGGCGACAAGTCAATGCGCTCGTAGAGGGTGCCGAGCGTGATCTCGGTGGGACGATTGATGATCACGCCCATCGCCCCTTCTTCGGAGTGCTCGGCGAGATACACCACCGTCTGGGCGAAATTGGGATCGGCCATGTCGGGCATGGCGATCAGGAAATGATGCTTGAGGCTTACGCGGGATCGGCTCATGGGCGAATTCTAGCTCAATTCAGAAAGGGACGATCGAGCACGGGGGCACGAGGAGCGGCGTCGGGCGCACCTTGCCGCCGCTGCTGGATCAAATCATAGAAAGGGTCTTCCGTCATGTCGTTTGGCGGAGGAGCTTCTTCGACGGGTTCAGATGAGGGTGGATACGGCGAGGGAGGCGGGTATTCGCTGTAATGATACTCGGTCTTGTCGTCGAGCTGCACCGTGGAGATCCCTTCTGGCATGGGGCGTTTGACCTCGGGTTGGCCTTGCAGTGCCGTCTCCATGTACTCGATCCAGATGGGCAACGCGGCGCGCCCCCCCGTCTCGGCCCGTCCGAGCGAGCGCGGCTGGCTGAAACCGAGCCAGCTCACGGCGACGATCTTGGGCTGATAGCCGGCAAACCAGGTGTCGACCTGGTTGTTGGTGGTGCCGGTCTTGCCGGCCAGGTCTGAGCGCTTGAGCCGGGCGCGCGCCGCCGCGGCCGTGCCGCGCTCGACCACGGTGCGCAGCAGCGAGTCCATCATCCAGGCGTTGCGCTCGGAGAGTACGCGGGGCGCGTCTTGCCCTGCGACCTTTGGCTGCACGCGCAGGAGCAGATTGCCTTGGGCGTCGCGGATCTCCTGGATGAAATAAGGCTCGACGAGGTAGCCGCCGTTGGCGAACACGGCATAGGCCCGCGCCATTTCCCAGGGGTTGGCGCTGCCGGCCCCAAGGGCCATCGTCAGGTAGGCGGGGTGTTTCGCCGGATCGAGCCCGAAACGGGTGATCCATTGTTGGGCGTAGGCCGGCGTGATGTCGTTGAGCACGCGGATCGCGACCACGTTCTTGGACTTGGCCACGGCGTCGCGCAGGCGCATCCAGCCTTCGTAGCGATCGTCGTAGTTTTTCGGCTCCCAGTCCTTGCTGCCGGTGAGCTCGGCGGAAAAGAAAAGGGGCGCATCTTCCACCCAGCTGCCCGGTCCCCAGCCTTTTTCCAGAGCAGCGGAATAGATGAAGGGTTTGAAGGAGGAGCCGGGCTGGCGCTGCCCTTGGGTGGCGTGGTTGAATTTCGTCAGGCCGAAATCGTAGCCGCCCACGAGGGCACGCACCGCCCCGGTGTCGGCATCGAGCGAGACGAGCGCCGCCTGCGCTTCGGGTAGCTGGGTGAGTTCCCAGCGCTCATTGGGCAGAGGACGCAGACGCACGACGGCGCCGGGCCGCAGACGCTGTTCTTCGGGGGCCTTGGCGCCGAGGCTGCGGCGCACGAAGTCGAGCGCCTTGTCGGTGAATTCCACGGTCTTGCCATGGCGCCAGACGACGAGCCTGCGATCGCTCGCTTCCAGCACGACGGCGGCGAGCGCCTCGGGGAAATCGGGGTAGGACGACAGCTGGGCATCCAAGGTATCCCAATCGCGCTCGGCCACCGCTTTGGCGTCGAGCATGCCTTCGGGGCCGCGGTAGCCATGGCGCCGGTCGTAGGCCAGAAGCCCGTGGCGCACGGCGGCCTCGGCGGCGCGCTGGTCGGCCAGGCGGATCGTCGTGAAGATCTGGATGCCGGCGGTGTAGGCAGCGTCCCCGAAACGCTCCAGCGCGAAGAGGCGCGCCATCTCGGCCACGTACTGGCCGACGCCGTTGCCGTTGATCGCGGTCGGATCGTTGCGATAGCGGTCCTGGGCGAGCACGATCGGTTCGGCCGCCGCCGCGGCGTATTGCTCTTGCGTGATGAAACCTGCTTCCAGCATGCGCGAGAGCACGTACTCGCGGCGTTTCTTCGCCGCCTCGGGGTTGCGGATGGGATTGAGCTGCGAGGGCGCCTTGGGCAGCCCCGCGAGCAGCGCCGCCTCGGCCAGCGTGAGCGCCTGCACCGGCTTGCCGAAATAGGTCTGCGCTGCGGCGGCGAAGCCATAGGCGCGTTGCCCGAGGTAGATCTGGTTGAGGTAGAGCTCGAGGATCTGATCCTTGCTCAGTTCGCGCTCGATCTTGAGGGCGAGCAGGATCTCGTAGAACTTGCGGTTGAAGGTTTTTTCGCGCGAGAGGTAGAAATTGCGCGCCACCTGCATGGTGATGGTCGAGGCGCCCTGAGCCTTGCCGCCGCGCACGAAATTGACGAAGGCGGCGCGGACGATGCCTTGCACGTCGATGCCGGGATGCTCGTAGAAGCGCTCGTCCTCAGCGGCGAGGATGGCCTGCTTGAGGTGATCCGGTATCACATTTACATTCAAGACGACGCGCTTCTCTTCGCCGAATTCGGCCAAGGGTTCCCCTTCGGCGGAGTAGACGCGCAAGGGGATCTTCGGCTGATAGTCGATGAGCTGATCGAGCGTGGGAAGCTGTTGCCAGGCGAGGACGATGGTCGTTGCAAGAATACCACAAGCAGCGATTCCCAGGGCGAATATGGCGAGTATCGAGGTTTTGACCCAAGACATGAGGGTGTCCGTAGAAAGTTTTTTGATTATACCGACGGAAAGGGCGTTGTCCTTGGATGGATATGCCGATTATAATTGCCGCGCGACCGTGAGGCATGATGCCGGACAGGGGGCCATCGGATGATCTGGGACAAGTTGCTGGGGTGGGGAAGCGGGGGCGGAAGTGGCTTGATCGGGGTCGACCTCTCGGCTTCCGCGGTCAAAACATTGGAATTGTCTGGCAGCATCGAAGTTCCGCTCATCGAACAAAGCGTCATCGTGCCACTTGCCGAAGGGGCAATGGTCGACAACGCGCTGGTCAACTTCGATGGGGTGGCGCAGGCCTTGCGCGCCGCGATTTCCCAGCACCACGGGGGGGCGAAGCGGCTCGCCTTCGCCTTGCCAGATGCCGTCGTGATGATGAAGACGGTGACGCTGGCCGCCCTGGAGAGCGAACGCGAATTCGAAGAGCTCGTCCTGATGGAGGCGGCGCGTTTCGTCCCCTTCCCGCTCGAAGAGGTCGCGCTCGACTGGGAGATCACGGGGCCGGGCCATCTCGAAGAAACCGTCGAGGTCTTCATCGTCGCCGCCCGGCGCGACCGCGTCGATGAGCTCGTGGCGCTCGCCGATGCGGTCGGTGTGGAACCCGCGGTGGTCGATGTCGCCTCGCTCGCGTGGCAACGGGCCCTGGTTCGGGGTAGCGAGGAAGAAAGGTCGAAACGCATCGAGGCGCATTGTAATCTCGGGGCGAACCTCTTGGAAGTGTTCGTCTTCCATCGCGGCAGGCGCGTTTTCGATCGCACCCAGCCCGTGGGAGGGCAGCAGCTCGCCCGCGAATTGATGCGCCGCAGCGGCAAAACGGCTCAGGAAGTAGAGCAGATGACCGAAGAACATCGCTGGCCGGTCGATCTCCTCGGCCAGGTGGTGGTTCCTTTTTGTGACACGCTCGCCCAGGAAATCGCCCGGGCGCTGCAATATTTTTTTGCAACCCAGTCTTCGGATCACGTCGATCGGGTCGTCCTGGGCGGGGGCCTGGCGGCTTTGCCGATGCTCCCCGACGCCGTCCGGCAACGGGTGGCGGCTCCCGTCGAAGTGGCCGACCCCTGGAAGGGTTTTCAGGTCCATCCGCGCCTGCGTGACCGCCTTCGCCCTAGTCTCGCGCCGCGCATGGTCATCGCCACCGGTCTCGCCCTGCGGAGGTTCGATCAGTGACCCGTATCAATCTCTTGCCCTGGCGCGAAGCGCTGCGAGAACGGCGCCGGCGCCTGTTCTACAGCGGGCTCGTCGCCGCTGCCTTGGCCGGGGTGCTCGTCGGCGCCATCGGCTCTTTCTACCTCAATGGGCTCATCGAGCGACAGCAGGAGCGTAACCGCTTCCTCACCGAGCAGATCGGCCAGCTCGACAAGCAGCTTGCCGAGCTCAAAGAACTGCGTACCCTCATCGATGGCATCGTCGCCCGCAAGAACGTCATCGAGTCCCTGCGCGCACGTCGCGTCGAGCCGGTGCTGCTCTTCGACGAGCTGCCCCGGCGCCTTCCCGAAGCCACTTTTCTCGAGTCCTTGGAGCGGCGCGACGCCCTCGTGACCTTGCGCGGCGTTTCCCAGTCGAACGCGCGCGTCTCCGAGACCATGCGTTCCCTCGATGCCTCGCCTTATCTCACCGACGTGCGGCTCATCGAGACCTTGGGCCTCGATAGAAACGGGCAAAGGGTGGTTCGGTTCGCCTTGCAGTTGCGCATGGACCGTCCCGTGATCGAGGCGATGGGGGCGGAAAAACCGGCGGCGGAGGGCAAACCATGAAATTCAATGTGCGCTTCGATCTGCGGCGCGATCCGTTGCGTTGGATCAGGCAGTTCCGCGATCTGGATCCTCAAGATCCCGGCAGATGGCCGCCGGCTCCTCAAATCACGGTCATGGTGCTGCTGTTTGCCCTCATCGTCGCCGGTGCCTGGTGGTTTTTCTGGACCTCACAGGCCGAGGAGCTCGAACGTGTCAAGGGGCAGGAGAAAGAGTTGCGCGACCAGTGGTTGGTAAAGAAACGGCAAGCGGTCAATCTGCCGGAATACCGGGCCCAGCTGCGCACGGCCGAAGCCCAGTTCGGCGCCTTGCTGAAGCAGCTCCCGAGCAAATCCGAGATGGATGCCCTGTTGCAGGACGTGCATCAATTCGGGCTGAAGCGGGGGTTGCGTTTCGAGTTGTTCCGGCCGGGAGACGAGGCGCGGCGAGACTTCTACGTCGAGATGCCCGTGGCGATCGCACTCGAAGGGGGATTCCACGAGATCGCCGGGTTTCTCAGCGACGTCTCTTCCATGCCGCGGGTGGTGACGTTCGGCGACATCAAGCTCGCGCCGCAGAAGGACGTGGGCCTGAAGTTCGAGGCGACGCTGCACACCTACCGTTATCTGGACGAGGAAGAGCTCAACGCGGCCGCACCCAAGCCGGCGGCAAAAGGAGGGAAAAAATGAGTTTCCCTTCACTGCCTGCGTTTGCGTCGGTTTTGGCCGCATTCCTGCTGACCGGGTGTGTCGAGGCCCCTCCTTCGGACGTGACCGACATCCAGCAATGGATGGAGGAATCTGCCCGGGGGCTGAAAGGGCGTGTCCCTCCGCTTCCCGAAGTCAAGCCGTTTCCTCCAGTGGCTTACAAGGCTCAGGATTTGACCGACCCCTTCGATCCCGGCCGCTTGGCCCCGCCGGCGCTCAAGTCGGCCAAGGGAGGGGGCTTGCCCGCGCCAGACATGAATCGGCCGCGCGAGCCGCTCGAGCGTTTCTCGCTCGAAGAGCTCAAGCTCAGAGGGGTATTGCGCCGGGGCAAAGAGATCCGGGCGCTGATCGAGGCCCCGGACGGCGTCTATCCCGTCTCGGTGGGCTCCTATCTCGGACAGAATTTCGGTCGGGTCGTGGCGATCGAGGATACCAAGCTCAAGATCGAAGAAATGGTGCAGGATGCCGAACAGCGTTGGGTCAAGCGGCCGGTGGAATTGAACTTGGAGGGAAAACAATGATTCGCGAAGCTGGAGAAGTCCTGGGTTTCGAGCCCAAGAGGAGTGCCGCCGCACGCTGGCTGGGAATCCTCGTCTTGGGAATGTGCCTCACGCTGCTTTTGGTCGGCGGGCGTTCGGCCATGGCCGAGGAGAAGACCGCCCTCCTCAAAGACGTCTCCCTCGTCGAATCGGGACAGGGAGGGATGCGGGTCGATTTCGTCTTCGAGGGGAGCGTCGCCAATCCCTCGCATTTCGCGCTCACCAGCCCTTCGCGCATCGTCATCGATTTTCCCAATGCGAAGAGCCAGTTGGGAGCACCCTCGCGGGAGATCAAGCGCAACGGCATTGAGCGAATCTACGCGGTCGAGGCGGCCGGGCGCTTGAGGGTCGTCCTTGCCCTGTCGCAGCCGATGACCTACCGCCTCGCCCAGATCGGCTCGGGCTGGGGTCTCGAGCTCGAAGCCGGTACCGCCGCTCAAATGGCCAGCAAGGCGCAGGAAGCCCTCGTTCCCTACCAGACGCAGGCGGTGGGGCAAGCCGCCTCGTCGGGGGGTGGGGCTGCCGTTCCTTCGATCCTCTCGGTCGACTTCCGGCGGGGAACGAACGGTGAGGGCAAGGTGATGGTGCATCTCTCCACCCCTGAGATCGCGCCCGACCTGCGCCGTGCCGGCGAGCGCATCGAGGTCGTCTTCCCCGAGACGGCGCTGCCGCAGGAGCTCTACCGCCGCAGCGACGTGACCGATTTCGCCACGCCGGTGCAGAGTTTCCGCTTCGAGCGGCGCGGGCGTGATACCGTGCTCGTGATCGAGCCCAAGGGCAACTGGCAGCACACCGCCTATCAGGCCGACGCGCTCTTCGTCGTCGACATCCAGCCGATTCAGGAAGACCCCAACAAGGTGCTCGTGGGCAAGCCGCAGTACAAGGGCGAGCGACTCACGCTCAACTTCCAGAACATCGACGTGCGCGCCGTGCTGCAGGTGCTGGCCGACTTCAGCGGCTTCAACATCGTCGTCTCCGACACCGTGCAGGGCACCATCACCCTGCGCCTGGTCGACGTGCCCTGGGATCAGGCCCTCGACATCATCCTGCAGAACAAGAAGCTCGACAAGCGTCAGCAGGGCAACGTCATCTGGGTGGCGCCGGCGCAGGAGATCGCCGAGCAGGAGAAGGTGCGTCTGGATGCGCTCAACCAGAGCATCGAGAAGGGGGTGCTGGTCACCGAGAGTTTTCAGGTCAATTACCACTCGGCGGCCGAGATCTACGCCATGATCTCGAATGACAATACCGGCGGCGGAGGAGGGGGCAGCAACACGAAAAAAATGCTCTCCGACCGCGGCATGGCCACCTTCGACATGCGCACCAACAAGCTCTTCATCACCGATGTCGAAGAGCGTCTACAGGCGGTGCGCGAGCTCCTGAAGCAGATCGACGTGCCGCCGCGCCAGGTGGTGATCGAGGCGCGCATCCTCGAAGTGTCGTCGAACTTCAACAAGGAGATCGGGGCCAAGCTCTCTTTCGATGATGCACGCATCCGCAGTCTGGGGAATGGGGCGCTCTTCACGGTGGGTCCTTTCAACCGTCCCTTCTTCCAGCAGAATACCAACGTCGATGCCGGGCAATTCTCGACGTTCGCGCTGTCGATCTTCAACCGTTCGGCGACGCGTTTCCTCAACCTCGAGCTCAACCTGGCCGAAGTCACGGGCAAGAGCCGCATCGTCTCCAATCCGAAGATCATGACGGCGAACAACATCGAGGCGCGCATCGCCGTGGGACAGGAGATCCCCTACGTGACGACGGTGACGGCCAACAACATGACCACGCCGAATGTGCAATTCAAGGAGGCGGTGCTCGAACTTCGCGTCACGCCGGTGCTCACGCCCGATGGCCGGATCCGCATGAAGGTGGTGGTGCATGACGATCAGCCGGATTATTCGAGAAGCATTCAAGGTAACCCGCCGATCCGCAAGCGTGAAGTGGTGAGTGACGTCCTGGTCGACAACGGCGGTACCGTCGTCCTCGGCGGCCTCTTCCAGGAATCCGAGACCAATGGCGTTGATCAGGTGCCCTGGCTGGGAGATGTCCCGGTCTTCGGCAATCTCTTCCGCAACAAGTCGAATTCCGCGACGCGCACGGAGCTGATGGTGTTCCTCACGCCGCGCATCGTCGCCGAGGATCTGCGCCTGCGCTGATTTCTCCGTGCCTTGTGCATGAAAGACCCGCCTGCTGCAGGGGCGGGTTTTTTTACGCCGTATGGCAGAGCTTTTTTTACGGTACACTAGCCTCGATCAACGAATGTGAGCGTATCGGGTGGAGCCCATCGTGTTCATCGGGATGATGGGGGCCGGCAAGACGACCTTGGGCCGCAGTTATGCGGCGCGGCACGGGCTGGCTTTCATCGACAGCGACCAGGAGTTGGAGGCGCGAACCGGCGTCTCCATCCCTACGATCTTCGCCGTCGAGGGCGAGGAGGGATTTCGCGAGCGTGAGGCGCGGATGCTTGCCGAGCTGCTCGGCCGCGAGGACCTCGTGCTCGCCACCGGCGGCGGGGTGGTATTGCGGCCGGAAAACCGGGCGCAGCTGCGCCGTCGCGGCATCGTGGTCTATCTGCACGTGCCACCGGAGGTGCTGTGGGAGCGACTGCGGCACGATCGCCATCGGCCGCTGCTGCAGGTGCCGCAGCCGAGGCAGCGCATTTTCGAACTCTACGCCCAGCGCGACCCGCTCTACCGCGAGGTGGCCGACGTCGTGGTCGATGGCGGTCGGCTGAAGCCTGCGGCCATGCTCGCGCGGGTGGAGGAGGCGGTGCGCGACTACCGGTCGGGCAAAGGGGAAGGGGCGGTGGTGGCGGAAGGAGAGCGGGATGCGTGAGCTGGCCGTCGATCTGGGTGAGCGGTCCTATCCTATTTTCATCGGTTCCGGCGTGCTTACGGCCCATGAGTTGCTGCTGCCGCACCTGGAGCAGCCGCGCGCGGTGCTCGTCACGAATGAGACGGTGGCGCCGCTCTATCTCGAGCGCGTAACGACTATGCTGGAGCGTCACGCCGTGCGCGTCGACTCGGTGGTGCTGCCCGACGGGGAGCAGTACAAGAACTGGCAGACCCTGGAGAAAATCTACGATACCTTGGTGGATACCCGTGCCGAGCGCACCACTCCCCTCATCGCCCTGGGAGGGGGAGTGATCGGCGACATGACCGGTTTCGCCGCCGCCACCTGGCAGCGCGGCGCGCCTTTCGTGCAGCTGCCTACGACCCTTCTCGCGCAGGTCGATTCCTCCGTGGGCGGCAAGACGGCGATCAACCATCCGCGCGGCAAGAACATGATCGGGGCTTTCCATCAGCCACGCGCGGTGCTCATCGACACCGATACGCTCGCGACCCTGCCGCTGCGCGAGCTGCGCGCGGGGCTCGCCGAAGTGATCAAGTACGGGCTCATCCGGGATGCTGCTTTCTTCGAGTGGCTCGAGGGGCACATGGAGGCGTTGCTCGCGCTGGAGCCGGGGGCCGTGGCCTTCGCCATCGAGCGTTCCTGTCGCAACAAGGCCGAGGTGGTGGCGGCCGACGAGACCGAGCGCGGCGAACGGGCGCTGCTGAACCTGGGACACACCTTCGGCCACGCGATCGAGACGGGGACAGGCTACGTCGGCTGGCTGCACGGTGAGGCGGTGGCCGTGGGGATGCTGATGGCGGCCGAGGTGTCGCTGCGCCTGGGCTGGCTCGACGAGAACGAGCTCGCCCGCATCGAGGGGCTCTTGATCCGCGCCGGCCTGCCGGTGCAGGGGCCGGGCTTGCCGGTGGATGAGATGCTGCACTGGATGGCCGGAGACAAGAAGGTGAGCGGCGGGCGCCTGCGGCTCGTGCTGCTGCAGGGCATCGGCCGCGCGGTGGTGACGGCAGAGGTTCCGCCGTCCGTGTTGCGCGCCGCGATCGAAGCGAGGAGCTGAGATGCTCGCGCCCTACGCCGTCCATGAAGCGGCGAGCCGCGGGCGACGGCACCCCGAGCCGAGCGCAACGCCGCGCAGCGAGTTCCAGCGCGACCGTGACCGGATCGTCCATTCGAGCGCCTTTCGCCGGCTGGAATACAAGACCCAGGTCTTCGTCAATCACGTCGGGGATCACTTTCGCACGCGGCTCACCCATTCGCTGGAAGTAGCGCAGATCGGCCGCTCGATCGCCCAGATGCTCGAGGTGAACGACGTGCTGGTCGAGGCGATCACGCTGGCGCACGACCTGGGGCACACCCCTTTCGGGCACGCTGGACAGGAGGCGCTCGACGAGTGCATGAAAGAGGAGGGCGGGTTCGAGCACAACCTGCAGTCGCTGCGCATCGTCGACGAGCTCGAGGAGAAGTATGCCGAATTCGACGGGCTCAACCTCATGTTCGAGACGCGCGAGGGCATCCTGAAGCACTGCCGGCCGGAGCACTGGGTCCGGCTGGGGGACGTGGCCGAGCGGTTTCGCCGCGACTTGCGGCCCTCGCTGGAAGCGCAGATCGCCAATCTCGCCGACGAACTCGCCTACAACAACCACGACATCGACGACGGTCTGCGCTCCGGTCTCCTCACCTTGGATTCCCTCGAGTCGGTGCCGATTTTTGCGCGCACGCGCGCCGAGGTTCAGGCGCGCTACCCGGGGCTGGAGCGCAAGCGCCTCATCCACGAGACGATCCGCCGCATGATCTCGCTCATGGTGCTCGATCTCGTCGAGGAGAGCCGCAGGCGCATCGCCGAGGCCGATCCCGCCTGCGTCGAGGACGTGCGCCGCGCCCCGCCGCTCGTGCAGCATTCGAGCACGATGCGCGAGGAAGTGGCGCTGCTCAAGCGCTTTCTTTTTCTTCAGCTCTACCGTCATCCGCGGGTGGTCGACATGAACCGCCGGGCGCAGCGCATCATCCGCGAGCTCTTCGCCGCCTATGCCGCCGATCCTTCCTTGTTGCCCGAGGCGCACCGGCGCCGTTTCGCCGAAAAAGGCCGGCGCGCACTGGCCGATTACATCGCCGGAATGACTGACCGCTACGCCGTTCGCGAGCACCGTCGACTCTTCGGTCTGGAAGAGGCGTTCTGAGCCTGCCCGCCGCCTTTGACCACGCAAAGATCAGGGACAAATTTCTCGCTTGCCGATCTTGATCGGCGAGCACTTCGACGGTATAGTGTTTCGCCCGCTTTTTTCGGCGCCAAGCCTCGCCGTCCGTGCTCCATCCTCCGCGAGGCGCGGTTTTGCTGCGCCGGATCAGCGCACCCTTCTTTTCACACCCATTGGATCCGAGTCGAGGAAAGCCTGACCATGTCCGAATCGTCGCCATCTGCCGGTCTCTACCGTCCCGAGTTCGAACACGACGCCTGCGGCGTCGGTTTCGTCGCCCATCTGAAGGGCGTCAAGCGCCACGACATCGTCACCCAGGGGCTGGAGATCCTGAAGAATCTCGATCACCGCGGTGCAGTGGGGGCCGATCCCCTGCAAGGCGATGGGGCCGGTATCCTCATCCAGATTCCGGACCGGCTCTACCGCGAAGAGATGGCCAAGCAGGGGGTGACGCTGCCGCCGGCCGGCGACTACGGCGTGGGAATGGTCTTTCTGCCGCAGGAGACCGCCTCGCGCCTGGCCTGCGAAGAGGAGATCGAGCGGGCAGTGCGCGCCGAGGGACAGGTGGTGCTCGGCTGGCGCGACGTGCCCGTCGATCGCACCATGCCCATGTCCCCGGCGGTGAAGGCCAACGAACCGGTGATCCGGCAGATCTTCATCGGCCGCGGTCCTGAAGTCATGGTCACCGACGCGCTCGAGCGCAAGCTCTACGTGATCCGGCGCCGCTCGGCCAATGCCATCCGCGCCTTGAACCTCGAGCACGCCAAGGAATTCTACGTCCCCTCCATGTCGGCACGCACCGTGGTCTATAAGGGGCTGCTGCTCGCCGACCAGGTCGGCCGCTACTACCAGGATCTCGCCGATCCGCGCACCGAATCCGCGCTCGCGCTGGTGCATCAGCGCTTCTCGACCAATACCTTTCCCAAGTGGAACCTCGCCCATCCGTTCCGCATGATCGCGCACAACGGCGAGATCAACACCCTGCGCGGCAACTACAACTGGATGCGGGCGCGCGAACGGGGCGTCTCCTCCACCCTGCTCGGCAAGGATCTGGAAAAACTCTGGCCCATCATCTATCCGGGACAGTCGGATTCGGCCTCCTTCGACAACGCGCTCGAGCTCCTGGTGATGAGCGGCTATACGCTCGCCCACGCCATGATGATGCTCATCCCCGAGGCCTGGGAAGCGCATACCCTCATGGACGAGCGCCGTCGCGCCTTCTACGAGTATCACGCGGCGATGATGGAGCCTTGGGATGGTCCGGCGGCGGTGGCCTTCACCGACGGGCGCCAGATCGGGGCGACGCTCGATCGCAACGGCTTGCGGCCGGCGCGCTACCTCGTCACCGACGATGATCTCGTCGTCATGGCGTCTGAAGCCGGCGTGCTGCCCATTCCCGAAGAGAAGATCGTGCGCAAGTGGCGCCTGCAGCCGGGCAAGATGTTTCTCATCGACATGGAGCAGGGCCGCATCATCGACGACAAGGAGCTCAAGGAGACGCTCGCCAACGCCAAGCCCTACCGCGAGTGGATCCAGCGCATCAACATCAAGATCGATTCCCTGCCCGCGCCCGGCAGCGCCGCCGTGTATTCGGCGCAGTCGTCCGTGCCCATCCTCGACCTGCAGCAGGCCTTCGGCTACACGCAGGAAGACCTCAAGTTCATCCTCGACCCCATGGCCGAGAGCGGCGAAGAGGCGGTGGGGTCGATGGGCAACGACGCGCCGCTCGAAGTGCTCTCGGCGCGGCCCAAGCCCATCTACCATTACTTCCGTCAGCTCTTCGCGCAGGTGACCAACCCGCCGATCGACTCGATCCGCGAGCAGATGGTGATGTCGCTCGTCTCCTTCATCGGCCCGAAGCCGAACCTGCTGGAGCTCAACGAGATCAACCCGCCCTATCGGCTCGAAGTGCCGCAGCCGGTGCTCGACTTCGAGGCGATGGCCAAGCTGCGCGACATCGCCCGCTTCACCAAAGACCGTTTCCGCAGCCACGAGATCGACATCTGCTATCCCGTGTCCTGGGGCAAGGAGGCGGTGGAGGCGCGGCTCGCTTCCTTGTGCGCCCAGGCCGAGGATGCGGTGCTCAATGGCTACAACCTGCTCATCGTCTCCGACCGCAAGGTCGATGCCGAGCACGTCGCCATTCCGGCGCTGCTCGCCACTTCCGCCATTCACCAGCACCTGGTCGATAAGGGGCTGCGCACCCGCACGGGCCTGGTGGTCGAGACCGGCTCGGCGCGCGAGGTGCACCATTTCGCCGTGCTCGCGGGCTACGGAGCGGAGGCCGTGCACCCCTATCTGGCGCTCATGACGCTGCGCGAGCTCGCCAACGGCGACGAGAAGCAGGAGCAGGAGTACGTCAAGCACTTCATCAAGGCCATCGGCAAGGGCTTGATGAAGACGATGTCCAAGATGGGCATCTCGACCTACATGTCCTACACCGGTGCGCAGATCTTCGAGGCCGTGGGCATCAAGCAGTCGGTGTGCGACAAGTACTTCACCGGCACGGTGAGCCAGGTGGAGGGCTTGGACGTCTTCGATCTGATGGACGAGGCGATCCGCCTGCACCGGGCGGCCTTCGGCGAGAACCTCTTTCTCGAGAACCGGCTCGACGTCGGCGGCGAGTATGCCTACCGGCGCTTCGGCGAGGAGCACATGTGGACGCCGGATGCCATCGCCAAGCTGCAGCACGCCACGCGCTCGGGGCGCTTCGAGACCTACGAGGAGTACGCCCGCATCATCAACGACCAGAGCCGCCGTCTCATGACCCTGCGCGGCCTCTTCCGTTTCCGCAAGGCGGCGCAGCCGATCCCCCTGGAAGAGGTCGAACCGGCCAGCGAGATCGTCAAGCGCTTCGCCACCGGCGCGATGTCGCTCGGTTCCATCTCCACCGAGGCGCACACCACGCTCGCCGTGGCGATGAACCGCATCGGCGGCAAGTCCAACACGGGTGAAGGCGGCGAGGATCCGGCGCGCTTCAAGCCGATCGCCAAACCGACCCGGCTCTCGGAGGTGATCGGGCCGCATCGCATCGCCCGCGATCTCGAGCTCAAGCCCGGCGACAGCCTGCGCTCGGCGATCAAGCAGGTGGCCTCCGGCCGCTTCGGGGTGACGGCCGAATACCTCGTCAACGCCGACCAGATCCAGATCAAGATGGCGCAAGGCGCCAAACCCGGCGAGGGTGGGCAGCTGCCGGGGCACAAGGTCACCGAGTACATCGGCTTCCTGCGCCACTCGGTGCCGGGCGTCGGGCTCATTTCGCCGCCGCCGCACCACGACATCTATTCGATCGAGGATCTGGCCCAGCTCATCCACGACCTGAAGAACGCCAACCCGAAGGCCTCGATCTCGGTGAAACTGGTGGCCGAGGTGGGGGTGGGTACCGTCGCCGCGGGCGTGGCCAAGGCCAAGGCGGATCACATCGTGATCGCCGGTCACGACGGAGGCACGGGGGCTTCCCCCATCTCCTCGATCAAGCACGCCGGTTCGGCCTGGGAGCTGGGCCTGGCGGAGACGCAGCAGACGCTGGTGATGAACCGTCTGCGTGGCCGGGTACGGGTGCAGGTCGACGGTCAGATCAAGACGGGGCGCGACGTGGTGATCGGGGCGCTGCTCGGTGCCGACGAGTTCGGCTTCGCCACGGCACCGCTGGTGGTCACCGGCTGCATCATGATGCGCAAATGTCACCTCAACACCTGCCCGGTGGGTGTGGCGACGCAGGATCCCGAGCTGCGCCGGCGTTTCTCCGGGCAGCCCGAGCACGTGATCAACTACTTCTTCTTCGTGGCCGAGGAAGTGCGTCGCCTCATGGCCGAGCTCGGCGTGCGCAAGTTCGACGAGCTCATCGGTCGGGTGGATCTGCTCGACGTGCGCGAGGCCGTCGATCACTGGAAGGCCAAGGGACTGGACTTCGGCAAGGTGCTCGCGCGCATCGAAGCGCCGGAAGGGGTGGCCACGCGTCACTGCGAGACGCAGGATCACGGGCTCGACAAGGCGCTCGATCTGCGCTTGCTCGAACTCGCCAGGCCGGCGCTGGAATCGCGCAAGGTGGTGCACGCCGAGGTGCCGATCCGCAACGTCAACCGTACGGTGGGCGCGATGCTCTCCGGCCGCATCGCCGAGCGCTACGGCCATGAGGGACTGCCCAACGATACGGTGCGCTTCACCTTCCGCGGCACGGCCGGGCAGAGCTTCGCCGCCTTTCTCGTGCGCGGCGTGACGTTCGACCTGATCGGCCAGGCCAACGACTACGTCGGCAAGGGGCTTTCGGGCGGGCGCGTCATCGTGCGCCCCGATCCGGCCTTCCGCGGCGAGGCGCCGGAGAACATCATCGTCGGCAACACCGTGCTCTACGGGGCGATCGAGGGCGAAGCCTACTTCAGCGGTGTGGCCGGCGAGCGCTTTGCCGTGCGCAATTCAGGTGCGGTCGCCGTCGTCGAAGGCGTGGGAGACCACGGCTGCGAATACATGACGGGCGGCACGGTGGTGGTGCTCGGGCGCACGGGGCGCAACTTCGCCGCGGGCATGTCGGGCGGCATCGCCTACGTGCTCGACCTCGACGGGGACTTCGCGCAGAAGTGCAACCAGGTACAGGTGACGCTCGAGCCCCTGCCCGAGGAGCTGGAAGCGCGGGCGCAGTCCGACTTCGGCCCCGAACTCGAGACGCACGGCTTTGTGCGCATCGACCACCTGACGATGGGCGACGAGCTCATCCTCAAGGGGCTCATCGAGCGCCATGCGCGCCTCACCGGCAGTCGCCGCGCCAAGGAGATCCTGGCGCACTGGAGCCTGTGGCGCGCCAAGTTCGTCAAGGTAATGCCTCATGAATATCGCCGGGCGCTGCGCGAACTCGCTGCCGCGCGTGCGGCCAGCATGGCCTGATTCTCTCTGGAGATTGCAAAGAAATGGGCAAACCCACAGGTTTTCTCGAATACCGCCGCGTCGCGGAAGCCTACGATCCGGTTCCCGAGCGGATCCGGCATTACAAGGAGTTCGTGCATCGCCTCTCGGAGGGTGAGGCGACGGTCCAGGGCGCGCGCTGCATGGACTGCGGCATCCCGTTCTGCCACAACGGCTGTCCGGTGAATAACCTCATCCCGGACTGGAACGATCTCGTCTATCGCAAGCGCTGGCGCGAAGGCTGGAACGCGCTCGATGCGACCAACAATTTCCCCGAATTCACCGGTCGTGTATGTCCGGCACCGTGCGAGGCAGCCTGCACGCTCAACATCAACGACGATGCAGTCGGCATCAAGTCGATCGAGCGCTTCCTCATCGATCTCGCCTGGGAGCGCGGCTGGGTGCTGCCGCATCCGCCCAAGCGCAAGACCGGCAAGAAAGTCGCGGTGGTCGGCTCCGGCCCGGCGGGGATGGCCGCGGCGCAGCAGCTGGCGCGCGCCGGGCACGAGGTGACGCTCTTCGAGAAGAACGACCGCATCGGCGGTCTGCTGCGCTACGGCATTCCCGACTTCAAGCTGGAGAAATGGCTCATCGACCGGCGCCTGGCGCAGATGGAGGCCGAAGGCGTGCGGTTTCGTACCGGCGTGCTCGTCGGGGCCTCGGATACCCCCCCTGCGATCCAGAATGCGGCCAAGAGTTTCGTCTCCGCCGAAGAGCTGCGCCGCGAGTTCGACGCGGTGGTGCTCGCCGCGGGTTCGGAAGTGCCGCGCGACCTGCCGGTGCCGGGGCGCGAGCTCGAAGGCGTCTACTTCGCGCTGCAGTTCCTCATCCCGCAGAACCGTGAGGTGGCGGGCGATGCGCCCAATCCGATCTCGGCCAAGGACAAGCACGTGGTGGTGATCGGCGGCGGCGACACGGGCGCCGACTGCGTGGGGACGGCGATTCGCCATGGCGCCAAGTCGGTGACCCAGCTCGAGCTCATGCCGCGTCCGCCCGAGCAGGAGGACAAAGCGCTCACCTGGCCGTACTGGCCGAACAAGCTGCGCACCTCGACCTCGCACCTCGAAGGCGAGGTGAAGCGCGAGTTCGCCGTGCTCACGAAGGCGTTTATCGGTGACGGTGGCCGCGTGCGCGCGCTGCGGCTGGCGCGGCTCGACTGGAGTGGCGGACAGATGAAAGAGATCCCGGGCTCGGAATTCGAGATCCCCGCCGATCTCGTCTTGCTCGCCATGGGCTTCACCCATCCGCTCGGGGCACTGCTCGAAGCCTTCGGCGTGGAAAAAGATGCGCGCGGCAATGCCGCTGCGCCTACCGAAGGACCAGGGGCCTACGCGACCAGCGTGCCGGGGGTGTTCGCCGCCGGCGACGTGCGCCGGGGGCAATCGCTGATCGTCTGGGCGATCCGTGAAGGGCGCCAGGCGGCTCGCGCGGTCGATCTCTACCTGATGGGCGAGAGCGTCCTGCCGGCCTGAGGCGGCGGTATTTGTTCCGAATCCCGAGGAAGCCGGCCGCCTGCGTGGCCGGCTTCGTTTTTTGCCGGAGTGAGTATGAACGATCGACTCTCGCGCAGCGAACGCGCAGCGGTGGTGCGGCTCGCGGCGGTGTTCGCGCTGCGCATGCTGGGGCTTTTCCTCATCCTGCCGGTGTTTGCCGAGTACGCCCGGCATTTGCCGGGCGGTGAGGACCGGGCAGCGATCGGCCTGGCGATCGGCATCTACGGTCTCACCCAGGCGGTGCTGCTGATCCCTTTCGGCGCAGCCTCCGACCGCTTCGGGCGCAAGCCGGTGATCGTCGCCGGACTCGGGCTCTTCGTGCTGGGCAGCCTCGTGGCTGCCTTTGCACCCGACCTGCACTGGCTCACCTGGGGGCGGGCCTTGCAGGGCGCGGGGGCGATTTCGGCGGCTGTCACCGCCCTGGTGGCCGATCTCACGCCCGAGACGCATCGCACGCGGGCCATGGCCCTGATCGGTTCGAGCATCGGGCTCACCTTCGCCCTCTCCCTGGTGTTGGGGCCGGCGCTCTACGGCCTGGTGGGCATGCGCGGCATCTTCCTCCTCACGGGGCTGCTTGCTGCCGGCGCGGCGGTGATGGTCTGGCGCGGCGTGCCCACTCCGGTTCGCTCCGCCGTTGCTGCAGCAGCTCCGAGCACCTCGCTGTGGGCGGCGCTCAAGGACGCGCGCCTGCTGCGGCTCGATGCCGGCGTATTTTTGCTGCATTTCATTCAAATGGCGATGTGGGTGGTGGTGCCCAGTGCGCTGGTTTCGCGAGGAGGATTGCCGCTCGAGCACCACTGGAGCGTCTATCTGGCGGCGGTGCTCGTTTCTTTCGCGGTGATGGTGCCGGCCATCGTCTTCGCCGAACGCCGCGGCCACCTGAAGCCGGTCTATCTGGCCGCCATTGCGCTGCTCGCCGTGGTGCAGCTCGGATTTGCCTTGTGGGCGAACGACGTGTGGACGATCGGGCTGTGGCTCACGGGGTTTTTCGTCGCGTTCAACATCCTGGAGGCGACCCAGCCTTCCTGGGTGTCGCGCATCGCGCCGCCGGAACGAAAAGGGGCGGTGCTCGGCGTCTATAATACTTTGCAATCTCTGGGACTTTTTTGCGGCGGCTGGGCAGGGGGGCTGATCGCCCAGCACCTCGCACCGGGGGCGATCCACTGGGTGGCGGCGGTGCTCGCCCTCGCATGGTATGCTTTGAGCCTCGGGTTGCAGCCGCCGGAGAACCCGCGGGATTCCCATCATTCATGAAGAGGACGAAACGATGGCATCGGTCAACAAAGTAATTCTGATCGGCAATCTCGGCCGAGACCCCGAAACGCGCTACATGCCTAGCGGCGAGGCCGTGTGCACCTTCTCCGTGGCCACCTCCGAGACCTGGAAGGACAAGGCCACGGGCGAGCGCAAGGAAGCCACCGAGTGGCACCGGGTGGTGTTCTTCGGCCGTCAGGCGGAGATCGCCGCGCAATACCTGCGCAAGGGTTCCTCCGTCTACATCGAGGGCAGCCTGCGCACGCGCAAATGGACCGATCAGAGCGGCCAGGAGCGTTATACCACCGAGATTCGCGGCGACGTGATGCGCATGCTCGGCTCGCGCGCCGGCGCCGGAGCCGATGCGCCGATGGATGAGGGCGCCCCTTCGCCTGCTGCTGCGCCACGGCAGAGCGCCCAGCCTGCGTCGCCGGCCAAAGGGGGATTCGACAACGGATTCGAGGAAGACGACATCCCCTTCTAGGCAGAAGGGGGCTGTTTCTGGTCCCGATCGTCCCGGTGCAGGGATTTCCCGTATCGGGATTTTCGTTTGCCGACTCGCCGGAATCGCTGGATCGGGGAACACGGCGGATGCGGCGAGCAGGGTCTTTCGCTACCATGAAGAGGCAGGGCTGGACCTGCCAAGCGAGAGGGGGCAACGGTGGACTATGTGATCGCACACGAGGACGGGGTGCTCACCGTCGATACGGGCTATCTTCGCCCGGGTTTGGCGGCGGTGCACTTGATCGTGCAGGACGGGCGGGCAGCGGTGGTCGATACGGGGGTGAATGCCTCGGTGCCGCGGGTGCTGGAGGCGCTGGCGGCAAGCCACGTTCCTCCCCAGGCGGTGGACTACGTCCTGCTCACGCACGTGCATCTGGATCATGCCGGCGGAACGGGGCATCTCATGGCGGCCTTGCCCAACGCCCGACTGGTGGTGCATCCGCGCGGGGCACGCCACATGATCGATCCGTCGCGCTTGTGGCAGGCGGCCGCCGCCGTCTATGGCGAAGCCGAAACGTACGCGATGTACGGGCATCTCGTGCCGGTGCCGCCCGAACGGGTGATCGCCGTGGAGGACGGGCAAACCTTCCATCTCGGCACTCGTCCCCTGACGATCTGGCACTCGCCGGGACATGCGCGCCACCACGTCGTGATCCATGATCCGGCGGCGGGGGCGGTGTTCACGGGGGATACTTTTGGCATTTCGTACCGTGAGCTCGACGTGGCGGGGCGGGCTTCGGTGATCCCGACGACCACCCCCAGCGAGTTCGAGCCGGAAGCACTGCACGCTTCGATCGAGCGCATTCTCGCCGCTGGGCCGACGGCGGCGTATTTGACGCACTTCGGCCGGGTGCGCGAACTGGAGCGCTTGGCTGCGGATCTGCATCGCTTGATCGACGCCTACGTGGAGGTGGCCCGGGCGGCGCGCGGTGAGGGGGTGACGCGGCATCTGGAAATCCTCGGCGGGCTCGATGCCTTGATGCAGGAGGAAGCGGAGCGGCAAGGCTGGCCGTTGCGCGGAGAGGCGCTCACCGAGTTCCTGCGCATGGACATGGAGCTCAATGCCCAAGGCTTGGGAGTGTGGCTCGACCGGCAGAAACGGGCAAACGCCGGATGAGCGAGGCCGTCGATCTCGAGCGGCGTTTCGGCGGCATCGAGCGTCTCTATGGCCGGGGGGTGCTTGCCCGACTGCAGCGCTGCAAGGTGGCGGTGGTCGGGGTGGGCGGAGTCGGTTCCTGGGCGGCCGAAGCGCTCGCACGCAGTGGCGTGGGGGGCTTGCGCCTCATCGACCTCGACGTGGTGGCGGAATCGAACTGCAACCGGCAGGTGCATGCGCTCTCTTCGACGCTGGGGCGCGCCAAGGTGGAAGTGATGACGGAGCGCTTGGCCGACGTCAATCCCCTGCTGTCGTGCGAGCCGATCGACGATTTTCTCACGCCGGAGAATTGCGCCGCGCTCATCGCCGGCATGGACGCGGTGATCGACGCCGTGGATGGGGTGCGCGCCAAGGCGGCGCTGGCTGCGCAGTGCCGGGCGCAGGGAATTTTCCTCGTGATGACGGGCGCGGCCGGCGGCAAGCGCGATCCGGCGCGGATCGAGGTGGCCGATCTCACGCAGACGCTGCAAGATCCGCTGCTGGCGAAGACGCGGGCCCTGTTGCGCCGGGAGTACGGCTTTCCCCGCGGCCGGGAGCGCTTCGGCGTGCCGGCGGTATTCTCTTCCGAGCCGATGCGCCGCGATGCCCAATGCGATGCCCGCGCGGGGCTTGCCTGCGCCGGCTACGGCTCGAGCATGATGATGACCGCCGCCATGGGCCTGATCGCCGCCGAGCGGGTGGTCGCCCGCTTGCTGCAGGAGGGGAGATGAATACGGCCCCGGCGGTGATCCTCTTCGCGCATGGGGCGCGCGATCCCCGGTGGGCGGAACCGGTGCTTGCCTTGGCACAACGGCTGCGGCAGACCCTGCCCGAGGCGTACGTGCAGCCGGCGTTCCTCGAGTTCCTTTCTCCGAGCCTGCCGGAGGCGGTGGAGGCGGCGCTTGCGCGCGGCCATCGGCGCGTGGCGCTGGTGCCGGTGTTCATCGCCGTCGGCGGTCATCTGCGCGAGGACCTGCCGCAGCTGCTTGCCTGCGTGCGCTCGGCGCACCCGGACGTCTCGATCGAGGTCCTTCCTGCGCTGGGGGAAGCGGAAGCGGTACGCCGGGCGATGGCCGATACCGTTTTGGAATGGATCGCGGAGGGTGCATGAAACGTGTGGTGCCGCTGTGGTAATATCGACACACGAACGATAGCCCGCGAACGATCCATGCGTTTCCTGCTCAGCAACGACGACGGTTATTTCTCTCCCGGCCTCGAGGCGCTCGCGCATGCCCTGCGCACCCTGGGCGAGGTGACGGTGGTGGCGCCCGAGCGCGACCGCAGCGGGGCGAGCAATTCCCTCACGCTCGATCGTCCGCTCATCGTGCGGCGCGCGCCCAACGGGTTTTATTTCGTCAATGGCACGCCGAGCGACTGCGTGCACCTCGCGGTGACCGGCATGCTCGACCTGCAGCCGGACATGGTCATCTCGGGCATCAACATCGGCGCCAACATGGGCGACGACACCGTCTATTCCGGTACGGTGGCGGCGGCGACCGAAGGCTATCTGCTGGGGGTGCCGTCGCTGGCGGTGTCGCTGGTGAGCAAGTCGCCGCAGGATTTCTCCACCGCGGCCTATGTCACACGCCGCTTGGTCGAACGGCTCATGTCCCGACCGCTGTCGCAGCGGGCGGTGCTGCTCAATGTCAATATCCCCGATCTGCCGCTGCCGCAACTGAAGGGGTACCGGGTGACGCGGCTGGGGCGGCGGCACAAGGCCGAGGCGGTGATTCCGGCGCAGAACCCGCGCGGCGAGACGGTCTACTGGATCGGTCCGGCGGGCAGAGCTGCCGAGGCCGGCGAGGGGACGGATTTCCACGCCGTGGCCGAAGGCTACGTCTCGATCACTCCCCTGCAGATGGATTTGACGCACTACGAGCTGCTGCCGGAGGTCGAGCGCTGGCTGCAGGAGACGGGGGCGCCATGAGCACGGCGCCGGCACGCCTCGATGCGATCTCGGCGCGCGCGCTCGAGCGCCTGCTCGAGAAGCTGCGCCATGAAGGCATCCGCGACGAGCGGGTGCTGGAGGCGATGCGCCGCGTGCCGCGTCACCATTTCGTCGAGGAGGGCCTGCAGCTGCGCGCCTACGACGACATCGCCTTGCCGATCGGCTTTCAGCAGACGATTTCCCAGCCCTATGTGGTGGCGCGCATGCTCGAGCTGCTGCTCGCCGGGCGCGAGGCGGGGCGCACGCTGGAAGTGGGCGTGGGCTGCGGGTATCAGACGGCGCTGCTCGCGCAGCTCGCACCGGAAGTCTATGGCATCGAGCGCATCCGCGCGCTCTTCGAACTCGCGCGGAAAAACCTTCGCCCGTTTCGCTTGGCGCACGTGCGCCTGAAACACGGCGACGGTATGCTGGGCCTGCCGGAAGTGGCGCCGTTCGACTCGATCATCGTCGCCGCGGCCGCGCCCGTCGTTCCTGCGGCGCTCATCGAGCAGCTCGCCGAGGGCGGGCGCTTGGTGATGCCGGTGGGCGATGCGGCGCAAACGCTGCGGGTAGTCGATCGAACCTCTGCCGGACTCGTGATCGTCGAGCACGACCCGGTGCGTTTCGTGCCCTTGCTGGGTGGAGTGGGTTGAATGAATGCCGAAGGAGCCGTGAGATGACGAAAGCGTGGAACCGCCGCGTGGCGTTCCTCTTGGGATGGACGGTGGCTCTGGCCGGCTGTTCGAGCGCGGTCAAGGCCCCAGTGGCCGATCGCTCCACGGCAAGCCCGTCGAGTGCGTCGGCTCCGGCCGCGAAGGCGCCGGAGGCGGCCACCGAGACGGTCTATCACGTCGTTCAACCAGGCGAGACTTTGCGTGGCATCGCCCGGCAATACGGCGTGACGACGGCGGAGCTGATCTCCCTCAACCAGCTCTCCGATCCGAACCGCATCGTCGTCGGTCAGCGTCTGAAGATCCGCGAGGGAACCTCGGCGGCGGCGAGCCCGGGGACGGGGGTGCAGGTGGTGCCGGTGCCGGTCGAAGGCGGGCCCGAAACGGTGAGCGCGGCGCCCGTGGTCACCTCACCCAAAGGGGGGCGCACGGGGGCGGAGGCGGTTCCCGCACCCGTCGCCCCGAAAGCGGAGGAACAAGCGCCGGGCGCTGCGAGCGAGGGCTGGCAGTGGCCGGCCGATGGACCGATCCTCACCCGCTTCAATGGCACCACCGTCAAAGGAATCGACATCGGCGGCAAGGTGGGCGACCCGGTGCGCGCGGCGCTCGATGGCACGGTCTCCTATACCGGCGAAGGGATCGAGGGCTACGGGCTCATCGTCATCATCCAGCATCCCAACGATTACGTCTCGGTGTATGCCCACAACAGCAAGGTCCTCGTCAAGGAAGGCCAGCAGGTCAAGCGCGGCGAGGTGATCGCGGCCGTGGGCCAGACCGGCAAGGACATAAAACAACCCAAACTGCATTTCCAGATCCGCAAGGCCGGCCAGGCCATCGATCCGCTCAAACTCTTACCCCCACGCTGAGGAGGCGATGCGCCATGGAGGAGAAAGACTTCACCGCGATCGAAGCGATTTCTGCCGACGGGGAAGCGACGTGGTGGGACAGCGAGGACGAGGCCGAGGAGGTACCGCCGGAGATCGCCGCGTTCGACGAAGAATCAGCCGTCGACGACGAGCTCTTCTCGGACGTCACGCAGCGCTACCTCAATGAAATCGGCAGCTTTCCTTTGCTCTCGGCCGAGGAGGAGCGGCGGCTGGCGCAACTGGCCAAGGAAGGGGACGAGCAGGCGCGCCGCACCATGATCGAGCGCAACTTGCGCCTGGTGGTGAGCATCGCCAAGCACTACCAGCACCGCGGGCTGCCTTTTCTCGATCTGATCGAGGAGGGCAATCTGGGGCTGATCCACGCGCTCGAGAAGTTCGATCCTTCCCGCGGTTTCCGTTTTTCTACCTACGCCACCTGGTGGATCCGGCAGAACATTGAGCGGGCGATCATGAACCAGGGTCGCACGATCCGCCTGCCGATCCACGTGATGAAGCGCATCAACCGGCTCTATCACGCGCGCCGGGCGGAGGCCACGGAAAACGGCGGCGAGACGCCCCAGTCGCTTGCCGAGCGCCTCGGACGTCCCGTCGAGGAAGTGCACGAACTGCTCGCGTTGCTGGAACCCACGGCTTCGCTCGATGCGCAGATCGACCGCGATACGGCGCGCTCGCTCGTCGAGCTGGTGGCCGACGAATCCAGCCTCAGCCCGGAAGATCAGATCTACAACGCCGAGCTCGAAGCGCTGGTGCAGCGCTGGGTCGATGCCTTGCCGCCGAAACATCGTTTCGTCGTCGTGCATCGCTACGGCTTGCGCGGCATCCTGCCGCAGACGCTAGAAGATCTCTCCGACGAGATGGGGCTCACCCGCGAGCGGGTGCGCCAGATCCAGCTCGAATCGCTGCGCCGGCTGCGCCACATGGCGCGCGAATCGGGGCTCGACGGTCAGGCGCTTTTTTCCTGACGCAGGCGGCGGCGCAGCTGGCGTAGGGCGCGCCGCATCGCCGCGGCGGCTTCCTCCGTTGCCAGACCGCCGCCGTAGCGCGCTTGGAGATAGGGGCGAAGCAGGGCCTCGATTTCTCCGCTCGCCTGGGGAAAGTGCCGCATCAGCCGCCTGCCGTAATCGAGCGGTCCCTCGGCCGGGGCGCGCGCCAGGCCGCGGCGCGCCATCAGGCGACAGAAGCGGTGCCACTGCCGCTCCAGGGGGTCGCGCGATGTCGGTGGCCGTTGCAGCCACCAGGCGAGCAGGGCCGCGAGCGCGAGCGCCATTCCCGTGGCGGCGAGCGCCCAGCCGAGGGCGCGGTCCGGCCTCCAGCCCAGACTGCGCCACAGGCGATGCTGGCGCTCGGCATCGAACCCCGCCACCCACACGTTCCAGCCGTATTCCCAGGCTTCGAGCTGGGCACGCAGGCGCCAGGCCCAGCGCCATTCGGGGCGCAAGAGTAGCGGCAACCCCTCGCGTTCGAGCAGCACTTCCCCCAGGCCCCGCTCGGCGCGCTCGGGTTGGGCAAAGGTGGTCGGATCGACGCGCACCCAGCCGTGAGGCGCGAGCCAGACTTCCACCCAGGAGTGCGCATCCGCCTGGCGGATGATCCAGGTGCCGTTGGCCGGATTGCGCTCGCCGCCGAGGTAGCCGAGCACGATGCGGGCAGGAATCCCCGCGGCGCGGGCCATCACGGCGAAGGCATCGGCGAAGTGCTCGCAGAAGCCTGCGTGGGTGTCGAAGAGGACGGCATCGGCGCTGTCGCGCGCCACCGGCGGTGGCGTCAGGGTATAGCGCAGCTGCCGTTTGCGGAAGAAGTCGGCGATGGCTTCCAGCCGGGCTTCGGGTTGGAGGTATTCCCGGGCGATGGCTTCGCCCGCTTCGCGGGTGCGGGGATTCGCCTGCGGCGGCAGGAAGGTCAAGGCGCGGATCGCGGTCGACGTCAAGGCCTCGGGCAGCGGCTCGCCGAAGCGCGCCTCGCCCGTGAAGCGCGTGCGCTGCAGCAGCGGCCGGCGGGCGCGCCAGGATCCGGTCGAAGTGCGCTCTACTTCCACCGCGCCGCTCAGGGCGTGGGTACGCTCCAGGGTAAATATCCATGGCAGGTCGGACGGCTCCTGCAGGCTGCGGTAGCGTACCTGGGCCGGCCCCTGCGTGGCTTCGAGCGCCGGGTTCGGCGCGCGCCAGGGGGAAGGCTTCCAGCTGCGGCCGTCGTAGACTTCGAGCACCGGGCCGCGCCAGTAGCGTGTGGCAGGTAGTTTCCCTTCCTGGACTTCGACGACGAAGGCGACCTCGTCGGAGCGGGCGAGTTGGGCGATGCTGCCTGCTTCCAGCGTCTCCGACAAGCCCGTTTTGCCGGCGCGGGCATCGGCGGGCAGCCCCCACAGCGGCCCGGGGACGCGCGGCACCAGCACGAAGAGGAGCAGCGCGAGCGGAATCGCCCAGGCCATCGTTCGAGCGGCGTCGCGCGCCGGCTGGTCGGTCGGCAGCCTCTGGAAGGAGGAGAGCGTGAGCCGAGCGCAGGCAAGCAGCACGAGTCCGGCCCCAGCGAACACCGCCAGCGCGTGCAGCGGCGTCTGTCCGCGCAAAAAGACTGCCGTGAGGAGGAAGAGGGCGAGTGCGGCGACCATGCGCTCATCCCGTTCGCTACGCGTTTCGAGCCATTTCAGCCACACCAGCAGGGCGACGAGGGCGACGCCCGGTTCCTGGCCGAACCAGTAGCCGTACTGCCAGCGTACGCCGAGTGCGCAGGCAAGACCTGCCAGCCACAGACGCCAGCCGGTGAGCGGTCCGGTCTCTTGGCGGCGGCGCAGGAACCAGACGACGGCGAGGACGGCGATACCGGCCTGGATGCCGAGGGGAAATTCGTTGAACTGGCTTCCCAGGGCCAGCATGAGTGCGAGGGCGAGCGGCGCGGCGGCCGTGCCGGCAAGGGGCCCTGTCAGCAGCTTCAGTCCGCGCAGCAGCGGTGCGATCGGCGCCGTCGCGTTCATGCCGCCTCCGGGGGGAAGAGGGCGAGGCGGCGCAGCACGGCGTGCAGATGGGATTCGCCCCGATCCGGAGGCATGAGGCCGTCGGGCAATTCCACGCCAAAGGCCAGACCCTGGCGATGGGCACCGAGTACCCAGGCGCACAGGCGCGAGAGGCGCGCTTCCACGTTGTCCGCGCCCGCGGTGTCGTTCCAGCGCAGGAGCACGGTGCCGGCGGCCGGCCCTTCTCGCCGGGACAACATGCGCGGCCCCCCGCGGGCGACGATCTTCCAGAGCACGCGCCGCAGCGGTTCGCCGGCCCGCCAGGGGCGAAGATCGGCGAAGTCCTCCTCTCCCGGCCGGACCCCCGCGGACATCGCGCCCGCCTCCTCGGCCAAGGATGCGGTTGCGGGCCAGGGGGGAGCGTCGGGCTCGGGCCGGGGATAGACCCATGCGCTCGTCGTGGGCCAGAGCACCGTCCAGGCGCGAAACCAGCCGAAGGGGTGGCGTGTGGCGACGACGAGGCGCCCGAGACGTACGAGGCCGCGCCGTTCGGTGTCCTGCTCGAGGAAGACGCGAACGGACCCCTCGGTGGGGGTGAGCCAGGCGAAGGCGTGCGCTTCCGGCGCCGTGAGCTCTAGCGGGCGGAAACGCGCCACCTCGGAGCGCAGCATCACCGGCCAGCGCAGGCGCTCTCCGGCGAAGACCGCTTCGGGCTCACCGACGTCGATCGCCACGCCGCGCAGGCTGGCGGCCGTGGCCGGGATCGCCATGACCGCCACGGCGGCGAGCCAGAAGACGAGGGCGTGGCCGAGAGAGAGCGAGTAGTTGATGGCCAGCAGCCAGAGCACGAGCAGAGTGAGGGCGTAACCGGCCCCGGCGGCGGTGGGAAGAATGTAGAGGGTACGGTTCGTGACGGTGAACGTGCCCCCGGGCGTGGCGGCGCGGCGGCGCTGCCAGCGTTCGAGTCGCTTTCTCCAGCTCGGGACGGCGCGTCCGGTCACGGCACCGGCACCGTGGAGAGGATGCGGGCCGCCGTCTCCTTGGCATCCTCGCGCGCTCCGCCGCGGTGTAGCACCAGGCGGTGCGCGGTGGCGGCGACGAACACGGCCTGCACGTCTTCCGGCAGCACGAACTCCCGGCCGGCGAGGAAGGCGTGGGCGCGAGCCGCAGCGAGCAGGGCAAGCCCGCCGCGCGGGCTCAGGCCGAGCCGCACGCCGGGATGCGTGCGGGTCTCCTGCATGAGCGCGAGCACGTAGTCGAGGAGCGCCTCGCGCACGGCCAGGGAACGCACCTCGGCTTGCCAGACGCGCAGCTCCTTGGGGTCTGCCAACGGGCGCAGGGCCGACAGTGCGGCAGTACCTCCTTCGCCGACGAGCAGCCGTTTCTCCACCTGGGGCGGCGGATAGCCGATCTCCAGGCGCAGCAGGAAACGATCGAGTTCGCTCTCCGGCAGGGGGTAAGTGCCCACCTGTTCGAGGGGGTTCTGCGTGGCGATCACGCAGAACGGCTCGGGCAGGGGGTGCGAGATGCCGTCGACGGTGACCTGGCGCTCGGCCATGGCCTCGAGCAGGGCGCTCTGCGTCTTGGGGGAGGCGCGGTTGAGCTCGTCGGCGAGCAGCACCTGGTGGAAGATAGGCCCGGGCACGAAACGCAGTTCGCGCCGCGCTTCGTCGTAGACCGACAATCCCAGTAGGTCGGAAGGCAGGAGGTCGTTCGTGCCCTGGACGCGCCCGAAATCGAGTCCGAAGACCCGGGCGAGGGCCTGCGCCAAGGTCGTCTTGCCGACGCCGGGCAGGTCTTCGAGGAGCAGGTGTCCGCCGGCGAGTAGCCCGGCGAGCGCCAGGCGCACCGTCGTCCCTTTCCCCAGTAGTACGTTTTCCAATGCTTGGCGTATCGCGCCCAGGCGCTCGAATGAAGGGCTCATCGCTGGAGATTGTCAGCCAGGAAGAAAGACCCGATAATAGCCGATACGGACGGGCGCGACGGAGGAGACGGCCCAAGGAGCCCGCCCGCCCAAGGAGGGGATCCCCGACATGACGATGACCGCCCTGATCACCCATCGCGAGTGCGCCTTGCACGAGATGGGCTCTTATCACCCCGAATGTCCCGAGCGGCTGGCGGCGATCCAGGATCGATTGATCGCCACCGGCCTCGACCAGTATCTCGTCTACTACGATGCTCCCCTGGCCGAGCGCGAGCATCTGCTGCGCGCGCACACCGCCGAATATCTCGATGCGCTCTTTGCCAGCGCCCCGGAAAAAGGCTTGGTGCACCTCGACCCGGACACGGCCATGAATCCGCACACCCTGCGCGCGGCGCTGCGCGCGGCCGGGGCCGGCGTGTTCGCGGTCGATCTGGTGATGAAGGGCGAGGTGGAGAACGCCTTCTGCCTCGTGCGTCCGCCCGGCCATCATGCCGAACGCAGCAAGGCCATGGGCTTTTGCTTCTTCAACAACGTGGCCGTGGCCGCCCTGCACGCGCTGGAGACGCATGGGCTCGAGCGGGTGGCCATCGTCGATTTCGACGTGCATCACGGCAACGGCACCGAGGACATCTTCCGCGACGACCCCCGGGCGATGATGGTGAGCATCTTCCAGCATCCGTTCTACCCTTATTGCGGCACCGACGATCCGCCCCGGCACATGGTCAATATTCCGGTGCCGGCGGGAACCCGGGGAGATGCCTTCCGTCAAATCGTGTGGGACATCTGGCTCCCCGCCTTGCGCGAGCACCAGCCGCAGATGCTTTTCATCTCCGCCGGCTTCGATTCGCACTACGAGGACGACATGGGCGGGCTCGGCCTGGTGGAGAACGATTACTTCTGGGTGACGCAGCAGCTCATGGATCTGGCGAAGGAATGTGGCCATCGGCGCATCGTCTCCACGCTCGAGGGCGGCTACAATCTCTCTTCGCTCGCGCGCTCTGCGGTGGCCCACATCAAGGCCCTCGCCGAAAGCTGAAACCCGGACGTACAATACACGCTTTGTGCCACCTTTTCAGGAATCGCACGCATGAACCGCATCACTGGCTCCCTGGTCGCCATCGTCACCCCCATGCATGAAGACGGCAGTCTCGACTGGGAGCGCTTCAAGGCCCTGATCGATTGGCACGTGGCTGAAGGAACCGACGGCATCGTGGTGGTCGGCACCACCGGCGAATCGCCCACCGTCTCGTTCGAAGAGCACGTCGAGCTCATCCGCGTGGCGGTGGCGCATGCCGCCGGGCGCATTTCCATCATCGCCGGCACGGGGGCCAACGCGACGCGCGAGGCGATCTACCTCGCCCAGGCGGCGAAGGAGGCCGGGGCCACGGCGCACCTCTCGGTCGTGCCCTATTACAACCGCCCGACGCAAGAAGGGCTCTACCGGCATTTCCGCGCCATCGCCGAGGCGGTGGACCTGCCGATGATCCTCTACAACGTGCCGGGGCGCACGGTGGCCGACCTGGCCAACGACACCACGCTGCGCCTGGCGCAGATTCCCAACATCGTCGGCATCAAGGATGCCACCGGCAATCTCGACCGGGCCTGCGATCTCATCGACCGCGCCCCCGAAGGGTTCCTGCTCTACTCCGGCGACGACATGACGGCGATGGCCTTCATGCTGCTTGGCGGCCACGGCACGATTTCGGTCACCGCCAACGTCGCGCCGCGGCTGATGCACGAGATGTGTGCCGCGGCGGTGGCAGGCGACGCTCTTCGCGCGCGCGAGCTCAACCGGCGGCTGGTCGGCCTGCACCGCGACCTTTTCTGCGAGGCCAACCCCATTGCCGTGAAATGGGCGTTGGCACGCATGGGCCGCATCGCCGACGGCATCCGCCTGCCGCTCACGCCCCTGTCTTCCGTCTACCACGACCGTGTTCGCGCCGCCCTGGCGCGTGCCGGTATCACGCTCCCGCTTTGATCTCCTGGAAACGACTGCATGAAGTATTTCTTCCCACGCGAACTGGCCGGCTCGCTCGCGGCGCTGGCGGCCGTCGGCGTGCTCTCTGGTTGCAGCAGCAGCAGCGAGCTGCTCGAAGGCAAGAAGATCGATTACCGCAGTGAGCAGAAGGTGGCACCGCTCGAGGTGCCGCCCGATCTCATCTCTCCGGCCAAGGAAGACCGCTTCGTCGTGCCGACCACCTCCGGCAAGGGCGGGGCCACGTTCTCGGCCTACGTCGCCGAGCGCAACGCGCCCAAGGAGGCCTCGCAGCGCGAGGTGCTGGTCGAGCCGAAGGCGGGTATGCGCATCGAGCGCGCCGGCACGCAGCGCTGGCTCGTGGTCGAGGGCACGCCCGATGCGATCTGGCCCAAGCTGCGCGATTTCTGGCTCACCATGGGCTTTTCGCTGGCGGTCGATCGGCCCGACATCGGCGTGCTCGAGACCGACTGGGCGGAGAACCGGGCGAAGATCCCGCAGGACTTCATCCGCAACACGCTCGGCAAGCTCGTCGACAGCCTCTACTCCACGCCCGAGCGCGACAAGTTCCGCATGCGCATCGAACCGGGCAAGCGCCCCGGCGAGATCGAGGTCTACATTTCGCACCGCGGCATGCAGGAAATCTATCCCACCGAGGCCAAGGATCGCACGATCTGGCAGCCGCGACCGCCCGATCCCGATCTGGAGGCCGAGATGCTGCGCCGCCTCATGGTCTATCTCGGCGTGAAGGAGGAGCAGGCGCAGCAGATGCTGGTGCAGGCCCAGCCCAATCAGCGCGCGCGGCTCGAAACCGACGGCAACCTCGCCCGTTTGGTGGTCGAGGACAACTTCGACCGGGCGTGGCGGCGCACGGGTCTTGCGCTCGACCGCATCGGCTTCACGGTCGAAGACCGCGATCCGGCCGACGGCATCTACGTCGTGCGCTACCTCGATCCGGATGCCGACACCGGCGAGAGCCAGGGGTGGTTCTCGCGCCTCGCGTTCTGGAAGGGCAGCGACAAGCCGCAGCAGAATTCGCAGTACCGCGTGCGGGTGCGGGGGCAAGGGGATACGGCGGTGGTGCAGGTGCTCACGCCCGACAGCCAGCCGGATACCTCGAAGACAGCCAAGCAGATCCTCGAACTGCTCTACGAAGAGCTGAAGTAAGACCGTGGATCGGGTCCGCATCGAATCGCTCGATCTCGAGGGCCGCGGCGTGGCGCACGTCGAGGGCAAGGCCGTCTTCATCGAAGGGGCGCTGCCCGGCGAGCTGGTCGAGTTCGCCGTGCTGCGGCGCCGCCCGAGCTACGAGCTGGGGCGGCTCGTGCGGGTGATCCGCCCCTCCAGCCAGCGCGCGGCGCCGCGCTGCCCGCACTTCGGGGTGTGCGGGGGCTGCGCCCTGCAGCACTTCGAGCCGGCGGCGCAGGTGACGGCCAAGCAGCGGGTGCTGGAAGACGCGCTGTGGCACATCGGCCGGCTGCGCGCCGAGCGTCTGCTCGCGCCCATCCACGGGCCTTACTGGGGCTACCGCAGCCGCGCGCGCATCGGGGTGCGCCTGGTGCCGAAGAAAGGCGGCGTGCTCGTAGGGTTTCGCGAGCGCAAGAGCAGCTACATCGCCGACATGACGCGCTGCGAGATCCTGCCGCCGCACGTCTCGGCCCTGCTGCCGGTGCTGCGCGCGCTCATCGGCGAGCTTTCCTGCCCCGACCGCATTCCCCAGATCGAGGTGGCGGTGGGCGACGACGGGACCACCGTGCTCGTCTTCCGCCATCTGGTGCCGTTGCTGCCGACCGACCGCGAAGCACTCGCCGCCTTTGGCGAGCGTCACGGAGTGCAGGTGTGGCTGCAGCCCGGCGGGCCGGATTCGATCGTTCCGCTCTTCATCGGCGAGGGACGGCCGCTCGCCTACCGGCTGCCGGAGTTCGGCCTGACGCTCTTCTTCGCACCGACCGATTTCACCCAGGTGAACGTCGCCGTCAACCGCTTGCTGGTGCGCCGCGCGATCGACCTGCTCGAGCCACGCCCCGGGGAGCGCATCGCCGATTTCTTCTGTGGGCTGGGCAACTTCAGCCTGCCGATCGCCCGCCGCGGCGCGCAGGTGCTGGGCATCGAGGGGTCGGAAGCTCTGGTGGCGCGGGCCCTCGAGAATGCGCAAAAAAACGGCCTGGCCGAACGTTGCCGCTTCGATGCCGCCAACCTCTTCACCGTCACGCCCGACAGCCTCGCCGCGCTCGGGGCGTTCGACAAGTGGCTGGTCGATCCGCCGCGCGACGGGGCGATCGAGCTCGTCAAGGCGATCGATCCGGTTCATGGGCCGCGCCGTATCGTCTATGTCTCGTGCAACCCGGCCACGCTCGCGCGCGACGCGGCGGTGCTGGTGCATGAGAAGGGCTATCGGCTGGAATCGGCCGGGGTGGCGAACATGTTTCCGCACACGGCGCACGTCGAGTCGATCGCGCGCTTCGAGCGGGCCGGCTGAGGGCGGGCGGTGCAGCAGGAGGCGGCGCGGCGCAAGAACGAGGGGGGATGGCGGCATGCCTTCGTCGCCTTCGTCTATTCTTGGCGCGGCTTGCGCGCCGCCTGGCGCCACGAGGTGGCGTTCCGTCAGGAGGTGATCGTCTTTTTGCTCGCTGTGCCGGCAGCTTGGCTTTTGGGTCGCAGCCCGGCCGAGCGGGCGCTGCTGGTTGCCGTGACCTTGGCGGTGCTGGTGGTCGAATTGCTCAATTCGGCGATCGAGGCAGTGTGCGATCTGGTGCATCCCGACGCCCATCCCCTCGTGGGGCGGGCCAAGGATCTGGGCAGCGCGGCGGTCTTGCTGTCGATCGCGTGCGCTGCGCTCGTGTGGGGCGGGGTGCTGTGGATGAGGGTGTTCGATTGAGGCGCACCGGCGGCTTGGGGAGCCTTACCGCATGCCGGAGCGCGGCCATTCATGGGGGATCTTACCGGTGTCAGGGATATCTTGGTGGGAAGCAGCCGTCTTGGGGATGGTGGAAGGGGCGACCGAATTTTTGCCGATCTCTTCGACGGGACATCTCATCATCGTGCAGGATCTGCTGGGGCATACGGACGAGGCGAGCAAGGTCTTCAACGTGGCCATTCAGCTGGGGGCGATCCTGGCCGTGTGCTGGTATTACCGCGATCGGCTCTGGCGGGTGACCCAGGGCCTGGGGCACGATCCGGCGGCGCGGCGTTTCGTCCTCAATCTGTTCGTCGCCTTTTTGCCGGCGGCGCTCATCGGCCTCGTCGCGCACAAGGCGATCAAGACCTACCTCTTCTCGCCGCTGACGGTGGCGCTCGCCTTGGCGCTGGGGGCGGTGCTCATCTTCGTGGTGGAGCGCTGGCGCCCGGCGCTGCGCATCCAGTCCGTCGACGACATGCGGCCCGCCGATGCCTTGAAGGTGGGATTCGCGCAGAGTCTGGCGCTCATTCCCGGAACCTCACGTTCCGGAGCGACGATCATCGGCGGGATGGCGTTCGGCCTATCGCGCCAGGCGGCCACCGAATTCTCTTTCTTCCTGGCGATTCCGACCATGTTCGCGGCGGTGCTCTACGATCTGGCCAAGAGCTGGTCGGCCTTGAGCCGTGACGATCTGACGGCGATCGCGCTGGGTTTCGCCGTGGCCTTCGTTTCGGCCTTGGCGGCGGTGCGCTTTCTGCTCGGTTTCGTCGCGCGGCACTCGTTCGTCGGCTTCGCGTGGTACCGGCTGGCGCTCGCGCTCGTCGTCTGGGCTTATTTCGCCGTTTGAGGCAGGGCGATCGCGCGGGCGAGCTCGGCCGCCAGGGCGTTGCGCCGCTCGGGCGCTTCGAGCATCTCGCCGCGGATGAGGAAAGTGTCTTCGGCCCGCTCGCCCAGGGTGTCGATGCGCGCCATGTCGATGGCGATGCCGTGGCGCGCGAGCGTGCGCACGATCTTGTAGAGCAGTCCCGGCTGGTCGACGGCGGTCACGCTCAGCACGTAGTGCTGGCCGCGCTCGTCCGGACGCAAATGGATTTGGGGCGGGAAAGGGAAATGGCGGACGAGGCGCGGCAGGCGCCGTCCGCCGAGATCGGGGTCCGGCGGGGGGCCTTCCTGCATCAGCCGGCGGGGGAGTTCGTACTCGAGCAGGGGCAGCAGTTCGCGCGCCGGCAGATCGTCCGGGGCGCGCAACACGAAGCTGTCGAGCGCATAGCCGGCGTGCGTGGTGTGGATCTTCGCCTCCCACACGTCCAGCCCCAACTGGGCGAGACCGGCTATGAGCCGCAAGAGCAGCTCGGGGGCATCGCGCGTATAGACCATGAGCTGGATGCCGCTGCCCTCGCCGTCGGGCAGCAGCCGGGCGCGCACCACCGGTGCTTCCTGTTGGAAACGGCCGTAGAGAATGCGGGTGTGCCAGGCGATCTCTTCGGCGGAATGGCGCAGGAAGTAGGCGGTGTCGAGCGTGCGCCAGAAAGGGGTCTCGGCTTCCGGCCGCAGGCCGTGGAAGCGCAGCAGGCGGCGGGCTTCTTCGAGCCGGGCGGTGAGCGGATCGTGCGCGAGCCCCTGACGGCGCTGGCGCAGATGGCGGCGCGTCGCTTCGAACAGATCGTGCAGCAGGCGCTCTTTCCACGGCGTCCACACTTTCGGGCTGGTGCCGCGGATGTCGGCGTGGGTGAGGAGGTAGAGGGCGATGAGGTGACGTTCGTCCCCCACCAGGGCGGCGAAGCGCGCCACGACCTCCGGATCGCTGATGTCTTCTTTTTGCGCGGTGCGCGACATTTCCAGATGATGGCGCACGAGCCAGACGACGAGTTCGGCGTCAGTCTCGGCGAGCCGGTGTTCGCGGCAGAATCGCTCGGCCTCTTCCGCGCCGATGAGGCAGTGATCGCCGCCGCGTCCCTTGCCGATGTCGTGAAAGAGCGCCGCGAGGTAGAGCAGCCAAGCTTGCCCGAACTCGAACATGAGCGCATTCATCGCGGGGTATTCGTGCGCGTGCTCGCCCATGGTGAAGCAGCGCAGGTTGCGCACGACCATCAGCGTGTGCGTATCCACGGTATAGGCGTGGTAGAGGTCGTACTGCATCTGGCAGATGATGCGCCGCCAGGGGGGGATATAGCGGGAGAGGATGCCGAATTGGTTCATCCGCCGCAGGCCGTGCACGATGCCGCGGCGCTGGCGCAGCAGGTCGAGAAAGAGCGCCTGGTGGCGCGGTTCGAGGTGATAGGCGTCGTCGATGAGCTCGCGGTGCGCCCACAGCAGCCGCAGGGTGCGGGCGGTGAAGTCGGTGAGCTCGCTTCGTTGCGCGAGCAGCAGGAAGACTTCGAGGAGGGCTTCCGGGTGGCGCACGAAGACCTCCTCGCTCACCACGTCGAGCCGGTCGCCGCGCTGCTGGAAGCGCTCGTTGATGGGGAAAGGCAGGCGCTGACGTTCGGGAAAGAGCGCTTCGGCGAAGGTGGCCATGAGGATGGCGTTGACCTGCAGCACCTGCTTGGCGGTGAGGTAGTAGCGGCGCATGAAGACTTCGGCGGGGCGCCGCCCGTCGCGCCCGGCGATGCCCAGGCGCTGGGCGAGCTGCTCTTGGTGGTCGAAGAGCAGCCGGTCTTCGGCGCGGCGCGAGAGTAGATGCAGATGGATGCGCACGCGGGCGAGGAAGCTCTGGCAGCGCGACAACGCCTGCGCTTCGGTGGGAGTGAGCAGACCTTTGGCGGCGAGCGCCGACCAGCCGCCGCGGTAGCCGAGCGCCCGGGCGATCCAGATGAGGAGCTGCAGGTCGCGCAATCCGCCGGGGTGTTCCTTGCAATTGGGCTCGAGCGCGAAGGGTGAGCCGAGCATGCGGGCGTGGCGCTGCTCTTGTTCCTGGCGCTTGGCTTCATAGAAGGCGCGCGGGTCGAGCCAGGTACGATAGCGTTCGCGGAACGTGCGATAGAGCACGCGCGATCCGGCCACCAGACGCGATTCGAGCAGGTTCGTGGCTACCGTGATGTCCTCGTCGGCGAGCGCGAGCGACTGTTCGAGGGTGCGCACGCTCGCGCCCACCTGCAGCCCCACGTCCCACAGCGCGGCGACGAGGGCGTGCACCCGGGCCTCGTCTTCGGCATCCGCCGCTTGGGCCAGCAGGATCAGGACGTCGATGTCGGAGTGGGGATAGAGCTCGCCGCGGCCGTAGCCGCCCACGGCCAGGAGCGCCGCGCCGCGCGGCAAGGGATGGGTTTCGAGCAGGCGGCGCAGGGTTTCGTCGACCAGGTGCGCGTGGCGCGCGAGATAGCGCGCCGGCGAGAGGGAGCCTTCGAGGAAGGCGCGCGCGAACGCTTCGCGCCCCGTGGCGAGTTCGTCCTTGAGCGGGGCGAGGTGTTCAGCCGATGAAGCCATGGCCGAAGCGCTCGCGCACGATCTCGGGCGGCGGCGGGCAGCCGGGCGAGACGGTGAGTACTTCCACGCCGGTGTGGGTGACCAGCACCGCGTGTTCCCATTGCGCCGAGAGGCTGCGATCCTTGGTGATGACGGTCCAGCCGTCGGGCAGCACCGAGGTGGCCGCGCGGCCGGCGTTGATCATCGGTTCGATGGTGAAGATCATGCCGGGCTTGAGCTCGATGCCGGTGCCGGCTTTGCCGTAGTGCAGCACCTGCGGGTCTTCGTGGAACTTGCGCCCCACGCCGTGGCCGCAGTATTCGCGCACCACGGAGAAGCCGTGGCGTTCGGCATGGTGCTGGATGGCGGCGCCGATGTCGCCCAGGCGCGCCCCGGGCCGCACTTGGGCGATACCCAGCCACATGCATTCGAACGTCACCTCCACCAGGCGCTTGGCGAGGATGCTCGTCTCGCCGCCCACGACGAACATGCGGCTGGTGTCGCCGTGCCAGCCGTCCTTGATGACGGTGATGTCGATGTTGAGGATGTCGCCTTTCTTCAGTTTCTTCGGCGCGGGGATGCCGTGGCAGACGACGTGGTTGACCGAGGTGCAGATCGACTTGGGGTAGGGCCGGCTGCCGCCGCCGGTGTAGTTGAGCGGCGCGGGGATGGTGCCCTGGACGTTGACCATGTAGTCGTGACAGAGCCGGTCGAGCTCCTCGGTGGTCACGCCCGGCTGCACGTAGGGGGCGATGTAGTCGAGCACTTCGGCGGCCAGCCGCGAAGCGACGCGCATTTTTTCCAGGTCTTCGGGATTGGTATAGATCGCCATCGTTCGTTCGCTTCCGGTCAGACGCCCTGTTTGAGCGAGGCTTCGATGAAGCCGTCGAGATCGCCGTCGAGCACGGCCTGGGTGTTGCCCACCTCATAGCCGGTGCGCAGGTCCTTGATGCGCGACTGGTCGAGCACGTAGGAGCGGATCTGGTGCCCCCAGCCGATGTCGCTCTTGCTCTCTTCGAGCTTTTGCTGTTCCTCGCGGCGCTTGCGCAGCTCGTGTTCGTAGAGCCGGGCACGCAGCATGGACATGGCCGCGGCCTTGTTCTTGTGCTGCGAGCGGTCGTTCTGGCACTGCACGACGATGCCCGTGGGCAGGTGCGTGATGCGCACGGCCGAATCGGTGCGGTTGACGTGCTGCCCGCCGGCGCCCGAGGCGCGGTAGGTGTCGATGCGCAGATCCGCCGGGTTGATCTCGATCTCGATGGAGTCGTCGACTTCGGGGTAGACGAAGACCGAGGCGAAGCTGGTGTGACGCCGGGCGTTGGAGTCGAACGGGCTCTTGCGTACCAGCCGGTGGATGCCGGTCTCGGTGCGCAGGTGCCCGTAGGCATAGGGGCCGGAGACCTTGATGGTCGCTCCCTTGATGCCGGCCACTTCCCCCTCGGATTCTTCGAGCAGCTCGGTCTGGAAGCCCTTGCGCTCGCAGTAGCGCAGGTACATGCGTTCGAGCATCGCCGCCCAGTCCTGCGCTTCGGTACCGCCGGCTCCGGCCTGGATCTCGATGAAGCAGTTGCCCGGATCCATGGGGTCGGAGAACATCCGGCGCAGCTCGAGTTCGTGCAGCCTGGCTTCGACCGCTTCGACTTCGGGGATGAGCTGCTCGAGCGAGGTTTCGTCGCCCTCTTCCTTGGCGAGCTCGAAGAGCTCGGCGAGCGCCTGGGCCGAGTCGGCCACCTCTTCGAGCGTCAGGACGACGTCTTCGAGCGCGCGCTTTTCCTTGCCGAGTTTCTGCGCCTGCTCGGGGTCGTTCCACACCGCCGGGTCTTCGAGGGCGCGGTTGACTTCTTCGAGCCGGCTTTTCTTCTCGGCGTAGTCAAAGATACCTCCGTAAGTCTGCACCGCGCTCGGCCAGGCCGTGGATGCGGGCTTCGAGTTCGTTGATCGCTTGGGCGTCCATCGTTGCTCCTGAAAAATGGTTGAAAATTTTGCTCGGGAATTATACGCTGTCCGGTTCGACCCCGGCCGGGCGGGCGAGTTCGATCTGCAACCGCAAGCGCTCGACGCCGTTCCAGGCGTCGCGTACCGGCCGGTAGGCGAGTTCGACCTGGGCCGGCAGCGGTTCGGCATGGCCGAAGAAAATCGCCTCGCACGGCTGGCGGTCGCGGTGCAGCTTGAGCTGCAGGTGCGCTTCCTTGAGGAGGCGCTGCTCGAGCACGGTGAAGGTGTCGAGAAAGAGGGGGGCGGGAAAGCCCTGTCCCCAGACTTCGCCCTCGAGCCGGCCGACGGTGGTGAGCGTGAGCGCTTCGAGGGGGAGCGAGCCGTCGGTGGGCAGCTCCGCCACGCCCAGCGCCTCGGTGCCGATCGTCTGCGCCGCCTCTTCGAAAGCCTGCTCGAAGCGGGCGAGGTCGGCGGCGCGCAGCGTCACGCCAGCGGCCATGGCGTGCCCGCCGAAGCGCAGCAAGAGCCCCGGGTGTTTCTTGCTGATCCAGTCGAGCGCATCGCGCAGGTGCAGCCCGGGCACGGAACGGCCGGAGCCCTTGAGCAGATCTTCATCGCCCGGGGCGAAGGCGAAGACGGGGCGATGGTGGCGCTCCTTGATGCGTCCGGCGACGATGCCGATCACGCCCTGGTGCCATTCGGGATGAAAGAGCGTGAGCGTGGCGCGCCCCTCGAGCGTGAGGGCATCGAGCGCGAGTTCGGCCTGCTCGCGCATCTGCGCTTCGATCCCGCGCCGTTCGCGGTTGATGTCCTCGAGCCGCTGCGCGAGTTCCAATGCGCGGCTTGGGTCGTCTTCGATGAGGCAGGCGATGCCCAGGCTCATGTCTTCCAGCCGCCCGGCGGCGTTGAGGCGGGGGCCGAGGAAGAATCCCAGGTCCTGGGCGGTGGCGCGGGCGGGATCGCGCCTGGCCACCTGGAAGAGGGCGCGTATGCCCGGCTGCATCCGGCCGGCGCGGATGCGCGCCAGCCCCTGGGCCACCAGAATGCGGTTGTTGTGATCGAGCCGTACGACGTCGGCGACCGTCCCCAGAGCGACGAGATCGAGCAGTTGAGCGAGATTGGGTTCGGGGCGGGTGGAGAAGGTGCCGCGGCGGCGCAGCTCGGCGCGCAGCGCCAGCATCACGTAGAAGACGACGCCCACGCCGGCGATCGCCTTGCTGGGGAAGTCGCAGCCGGGCTGATTCGGGTTGACGATGGCATCGGCCTCGGGGAGGACGTCGCCGGGAAGATGGTGATCGGTGATGACGAGGCTCATGCCGAGCGCGCGGGCGGCCGCGGCCCCTTCGACGCTGGCGATGCCATTATCGACGGTGATGAGCACGTCCGGCGCGAAGCGTTCGGCCGCGAGCGCCACGATCTCGGGCGAGAGCCCGTAGCCATAGGTGAAGCGGTTGGGCACGAGAAAATCGACGTGCGCCCCCATGGCGCGCAGGGCACGCACCGCCACGGCGGTGGCAGTAGCGCCGTCGCAGTCGTAGTCGCCGATGACTACGATGCGCGCCTGCGCGTCGATCGCCTCGGCCAAGAGCTCTGCCGCCTCGCGCGTGCCTTTCATCGCCTCGGGGGGCAAGAGGCGCGCGAGCGCCGTGTCGGTCTCGGCGGGGTGCTCGATGCCGCGGGCGGCGTAGAGGCGCGCGAGCAAGGGGTCGATGCCGGCTGCGAGCAGCCGCTCCAGGGCGCGGCGAGGCGTGGAGCGGACGATGGGGCGAGGGGTCATGGGGCGGTTTCCTCCAGCAGCCGCGCGAGTGTGCGCGGGCGGCGAACAAGGCGGCTCAGGGGTGCGAGACGGCGGCGCCATGGGGTGATCTCCAGGCGCAGGCTCGCCTTGTCGCCCGGCAGCAAGAGCGAAAGGCGTGGCAGGCGGGCATCGAGCGCGGCGAGCCAGTCGCGCTCGAGGGCGGCGAGGACCGTGCGCCAGCCGGTGAGATCGAGCCGGCGGCAGGGGTTCTCGGCGGCATCGAGGAGCGCCACGTCGAATTCCTGGCCCGCATCGCGCTCGGCGAGTACGAGGTCGTGGCCAGCGGCGCCCGCCCAGCCGCGCGCAAGCGGATCGAGCGTGCGTGCTCCCAGCACGCGGCGGGGAGGGACGGCGTTCGCCGCCGGCCGTTCGTTGCCCCAGAGCCACAGCGAATCGACGGTGGGCCATCCCCGGCGGCGGCGCTCGGCATTGATGGGGTGGGCGTGCAGCCAGATTTGCAGCTCGTTCATCAGCCGCCGCCAGCGCCGGGCGTCTTCCCCTTGGGGCAAGAGGGCGTCGAGCGAGCGGCCGGAGGCTTCGTCGAGCGGGGCGAAGCGCACGCCCTCGACGGGAGCGGCGAGCCGCAGGTAGCCGCGCTGCGGCGCAACGAAATCGAACCCGAGGATCCAGTCCGGAGCGATCTGCGTGAGCCAGGCGGAGAGGGCCGGAGCGAGGGCAGCGGCTTCTTCGGGGCTCAGCCCGGCTTCGCCCGGTTCGGTGACGACGATGCGGTCGCGTGCGAGCGTCAGCATCACTGGGTCGGCGCACAGCAGGGACCCTCCGGCGGCAGGCGGCGCTTTCTCTTCTTCACCGCGGCGGCGCAGTTCGGCCAGCGGCGCCGGCGCCGGTCCCAGCACGGCGGCGAGCGTTTCGCGGTATGATCGCGGCGATTCGCGACGGCAGGCGCCCACGGCGAGCCATCGTTCGAGCGTGGGCTGCGGGAGGCCGTCGAGCAGGCCGTGCGCGCCGGCGTTGGGCCAGAGCAGGCCGGGGAGGACGACGGTCGGACTCATGCGGCGATTGTACCGTCGACGGCGCACGCCACGGAAAACGGAAAAGGGACGATGTACGAATGGTTCATCGGCTGGCGCTATACCCGCCGGCAACGCGGCACGCGCGGGCGCAACGCCTTTGTGTCGTTCATCTCGCTGGTCTCCATGCTGGGCCTGATGCTGGGCGTGGCCGCCCTCATCGTGGTGTTGTCGGTGATGAACGGCTTTCAGGACGAACTGCGCCATCGCATCCTGGGGGTGGCCTCGCACATCGAGGTCACGGCCCAGAGTGGCATGCTCGAAGAATGGCCGGCGGTGCTCGACCGGGTGCGACGGCATCCGGAGGTACTCGGCGCCGCGCCCTTCATCCAGGAACAGGCGATGGTGAGCGGCAACGGCCGCGTGCAGGGCGTGGGGGTGCGGGGCATCGAGCCCTCGCTCGAGCGCGGCGTCGCACAGTTCGCCGACTATTTGCGCGCCGGCAGCCTGGAGGCCTTGCAGCCGCATTCCTACGGGATCGTGCTGGGCACGGATCTGGCGCGGCGCCTGGCCGTGGGTCTGGGGGACGAAGTAACGCTGATCGCACCCACGGCCACGGCCACGCTGGCCGGTGTCATGCCACGGGTGCGCGCCTTCCGCGTGGTCGGACTCTTCGAATCGGGGATGTATGAATACGATTCGGGTCTGGTGCTGGTGCATCTGCGCGATGCCCAGGCGCTCTATCGCTACGGAGAGGCGGTCTCGGGGGTGCGCCTGAAAGTGCGCGACCTCTTCGCCGCCCCGGCTGTGGTGCGCCAACTCGCCCCGACGCTGCCCGCCGGCCTGTGGCTGCGCGACTGGACGCAGACGCATGCCAATTTCTTCCGCGCCGTGCAGCTGGAGAAGACCATGATGACGCTCATCCTCTTTCTCATCGTGGCGGTGGCCGCGTTCAACATCGTCTCCACGCTGGTGATGGCAGTGCAGGACAAGACCGCCGACATCGCCATTCTGCGCACCCTGGGCGCGAGCCCGGCTTCCATCATGGGGATCTTCGTCGTGCAGGGCACCACCATCGGCGTGCTGGGGCTGGCGGCGGGGCTCGCGCTGGGGCTGACGATCGCCCATCACCTCGACGTGGTGGTGCCGGCGCTGGAGCATCTCACCGGGGCGACCCTGTGGAACAAGGAGATCTATTTCCTGAGCGAGCTACCCTCGAAGGTGCTCGCTGCCGACGTGCTGCGCGTGCTCACCGGCTCGTTCGTGCTCACGCTGCTCGCCACCCTCTATCCCAGCTGGCGCGCTTCGCGCCTGCAGCCAGCCGAGGCGCTGCGCCATGAGTGAGACGACGGCCAGGGGGGCCGAAACGCCGGTACTGGAGGCGCGGGCGCTGAGCAAGGTATACCTCGACGCGGGCGCGCCGCTCACCATCCTCGACGGCGTGGATCTGACGGTGATGGCCGGCGAGCGTGTGGCCATCGTCGGGGCTTCCGGTTCGGGCAAGAGCACCTTGCTGCACCTGCTGGGCGGGCTCGACCGGCCCAGTAGCGGCGAAGTGGGCTGGTCGGGGCAGGCGGTGTTCGCGCTCGACGAAGCCGCCCGCGGCCGGCTGCGCAACGCCATGCTCGGCTTCGTCTATCAGTTCCACCATCTGCTGCCAGAATTCACTGCGCTCGAGAACGTGGCGCTGCCGTGGATGATCCGGCGCCGGCCCAGGGCCGAGGCGCTGGAGCGAGCGCGGGCGCTGCTGACCGAGGTGGGGCTGGAAGCGCGGCTGGCGCACTTCCCGTCCCAGCTCTCGGGCGGGGAGCGCCAGCGCGTGGCGATCGCCCGGGCGCTCGTCACCGAGCCGCCCTGCCTGCTCGCCGACGAACCCACCGGCAACCTCGACCGGGCGAACGCCGAGCGCGTCTTCGAATTGCTGCTCTCGCTCACCCGCACGCGCGGCATGGCGCTCGTGGTCGTCACCCACGACGAGCGCCTGGCCGCCCGGCTCGACCGCCGGCTCGTGCTGGAAGCGGGGCGGCTGGTAGCAGTATGATGTAGTGATGTCAGCTCATCCCTGCTACTTTTTAGGTGCAAGGGAAGTCGTCGCCATGCGACGTCGGCTCCGACGCCGGCGCCACTGGTGCACGAGATGCCATCGCCACCAGGCGCGCACGAGGAAATAGCCTGCAATGGCAAGCGTGCTTGCCAGCACGAAGAGGCCGAGAAAGAGCGGCGTCCCCAAGGAGGCCACCCAGGCGAACGCCTGATCCATCCATTCTCTCAGGCTTTGCTCACCCCATTCGGGTGCGGGCTGAAAGCCGCCGTTTTCTCGTCCGAGCAGGAAGCTTCCGATCTGGAAGGCGGCGAAATAGATCACGGGGATGGTGAAAGGGTTCGTATAGAGGGTGGTGAACACGGCCACCGGCAGATTGGCGCGAAAGAGGACGCACAGGAGCGCGGCGGTGAGCATCTGGAACGGCCCAGGAATGAGGCCGCACCACAGGCCGATGGCGACGCCCGCCGACACCGAACGGCGGTTGATGTGCCACAGTCGCGGGTGGAGCAGGGTGTTGCGAAACGGTCTCAGCCAGCGGTTGTCGCGTACGACTTCGTGATTGGGCAGAATGCGTTTGAACCAGCGGCGCATGGGAGCCTCAGGGTGAGGAGCGATCGAGCAGGAAATCGCGCACGACGGCGATCTGCTGCGGGTCCATCAGCGCCGGGGCATGGCCGACGCCGGGGATCTCGACCAGCTTGGCGCACGGGCCGCGGCGGGTCATTTCCTCGGCGGTCTCGCGCGTGAGCAGATCCGATTCGGCGCCGCGCAGCACCAGGGTGGGACAGCGGATGGCGTCCCAGAGTGCCCAGAGGTCGACGTCGAGCGCCGGTTGCGTCTGGAAGGGGACGGCGATGCCGGGGTCGTAGCGCAGCACCCAGCGCCCGTCCACGTCCTGGCGCACCGAATGCAGGGTGAGGTGCCGCCATTGCGCGTCGGTGAGCGGTCCGAAGGGGGCGTGGATGCGCCGCAGGTAGGCTTCGGCCTCTTCCAGCGTGGCGAAGTGCGGTATTTCGGCCACGTAGCGCCCGATGCGCTCGAGCGAGGCGGCCGAGAGCACGGGGCCTACGTCGTTGAGCACCAGTTTGTCGATCGGGCTCATGGGCTGGGCGGCGAGCGTCATGCCGATCAATCCCCCCATGGAGGTGCCGAGCCAATGCAGGGTCTTGGGGCGGATCTTGCCGAGCAAGGTGAAGAGGTCCGAGACGTAGAGCGGAATCGTGTAGTCGGTCTTGACCGTGAGCCAGTCGGAGAGCCCGCGTCCGACCACGTCGGGGCAGATCACGCGGTAGTGGGGTGCGAGCGCGCGGGCGAGCTCGTCGAAGTCGCGCCCGGTGCGCGTGAGGCCATGCACGCACAGCAGCACCTTGGGGTTGGTCGGATCGCCCCATTCGTAGTAGACCATGCGATGGATGCCGTGTGGACCGACGCACATGATGTGGTCGGTGCGCATCTCGGTGGGATGGTCGTCGTGGCGCGGCGCAGATTCGCCGGCGGAAGTGCGTGGCGTGGGGCGCGCGCCGGTAAGCCAGCGCTTGGCGCGTTCGATCCAATCGGCAAGGCTCATGGGGATGGCTCCTCTTCTTCGCAGGAAGGGTCTTGCCATACAGAATACCAGTAGCGCCGCGTTTCTGCCCGGTGAGTTCGCACGCTCAAGCCCTCGGCCGCGAAGAAGGCCGTGACCGCGCCGTCGCGGTCGCTGCGCCACGCCTGCGCCCCGGCCCGCCGCCAGGCCGAGGCCACGCCGCAGTCCGGATGGTGAAAACGGTTGCGGTAACCAGCGGCGTAGACGACGTGGCGCGCGCCGGTGGCGGCGATCCACTCCGGCGAGGAGCTCGTCTTGCTGCCATGATGCCCGGCGACGATGATCTCGGCGCGCAGCGCTTGCGCCGGCAAGGTGGCGATCAGGTGACGTTCCCCGCGCAGGCTCAGGTCGCCCGACACGATCGCCGCACCGGCTTTCGTCTCTACGCGCAGCACACAGGAGGCGTCGTTGTCTCCGCGCCCTTTCCAGGGATCGGCAAGGTCGGGATGGAGGATGGCAAAGCGCACACCGTCCCATTCCCAGCGATCGTCGCGGCTGCAGGGTAGTGCCAGCGGAGGCAGCGCCGCCAGGCGGGCTTCGTCCATGCCGCCGGCGCGCACGGAGGCTGCGGGCAGCGCCCGCGCGAGCGCGGGCCAACCGCCAATGTGGTCCTCGTCCGGATGCGAGAGGATCACGCGGTCGAGCCGGCGCACGCCCTGGGCACGCAGGTAGGGCAGAAGCACGCGGCTGCCGGCGTCGAACCCGCCTTGCCGGGGGCCGGTGTCGAAGACGAGGTCGTGCGCGGCGGTCTGCACGTGTACCGCGAGTCCCTGTCCGACGTCGAGCACCGTGAGGCGCGCCTCCCCCGGTCCCGGCCGCGGCGGCTGCCAGAAAAGGATCGAAGCGATTCCGACGAGACCGATCGATCGGGCCGGCGTGCCGCGCGGCAGCAGCATCCAGGCAATCGCAGCCGTGGCGGCGGGCACCAGCGGCCAGGGCGGATGCGGCAGGATCAACGTCGCGCCAGGCAGCGATGCGCACAAGCGCAGTACCGCCTCGAGCGCGGCCACGCTCGCATCGAACGCCACCACGAACAATCCGGCCGGGAAGGCGAGCACGAGCAGCGCGAGCGGCGTGACCACCCAGCTCACCCAAGGGATGGCCACCAGGTTGGCGAGGGTACCGAGCGCGGCGACGCTGCCGAACCAGCCGAGCACCACCGGCGCGAGCAGCAGCGTCAGGCGCCATTGCACTGTGACGAGTTCCCGCCCGAAGGACAGCAGCGGACGGTACCACGGCAGGGTTTCTTCGGCGGCGTTTGCTTCGGCCGCGGTGTCTTGCGTCGCCGGCGCACCATAGACGATGAGCGCCCCCATGGCGAGGAAGGAAAGCCAAAACCCGGGCGCGCCCACCGCCCAGGGATCGAAGACGAGCACCGCCCACAGGCTCAGCATCAGCACCGTCCAGCCGGAGACGAAACGGCCGCTGAAGAGCGCGCCGGCTGCCGCCAGCAGCATCACCACGGCGCGTTGCGTCGGCACTTCCATGCCCGAGAGAAGCGCATAGGCGAGCGCCGCGAGCACGCCGGCGGCCAGCCCCGCCGGCCGTGCCGGCAAGATCAGCAGCCGGGCGGGATTGCGCCGCCACAGTGCCGCCGCCATGCCCCCGGCGAGCACCGCCACCAGCGTCACGTGCAAGCCGGAGATGCTCACCAGGTGGGCCGTGCCGGTGGCTGCGATCGTTTGCCAGGCTTCTTCGTCGAACCCCCGCATGTCGCCGATCGCCAGCGCCGCGAGCCATTCGCCATGGTGCGAACCCGTGCGTTCGAGCCGCTGCCGCGCCGCCTCGCGCCAGCGCTCGAGCGCCACCCGCGGCGTCCACACGGTGCCGGGCAGGGCCGTCGGCGCTGCCGTCACCCGTCCAGTGGCGCCGATGCCGCGGGAAAACCAGAAGAATTCGCGATCGAAGACGCCCGGATCGGCCAGACCGTGCGGCGGGCGCAGCTCGACCTGCAGCCGCCAGCGCGAACCGGGCTGCCACAAGGCGTCGGGCAAGGTGACGTCCTTGCGCGTCGTCGGCGCAAGCAGCCATAGGACGGAAGGCACTCCCGCCGGTGCGCGCTCGACGGCAAAGGCGAAAGAACGGCCGAAGCTCTGTTCCACCCCCAGGGCGCGCACGTAGCCCTCGACCACGAGCTCACGCTCGGCGAGCGCCTGCGGCAGGCGGTCGGCCAGGCGCAGCGCACTGCGCCAGCCACTCGAAGAAAAGGCGAGCAGCACGGCGGCAAAAAAGACGAGCCCATGCGTGGGAAGATCCGGCGCCTCGGGCGCCTCACGCCAGCGCCGCCATCCCATAGCGAAGGCGAGCGCTCCGCCAAGGAACAGGGCCGCGAACGCCCCTCGGCCCGGCAGCGCCGGCAGCAGGTGCAGCATGGCGCAACCGAGCAGCCAGCCGGGCGCGAGCGTGGCGATCACGGCTGGGCATCCCGCCGCTCAATGCAGGTAGCGCGGACCCGACGGCGTGTGACCGGTCGTGTCGCCCTCGTCTTCCTCTTGGGCGGGCAGCTCGGCGTGCACCAGCTCCCCCTCGGCATTGGGAAAGAGCGGAGCGCCACAGTCCTCGCAGAATTCGAGCGGCAGGGTACGGCGCAGCGTCACGACGTCCTGGATGCCCACCGCCTTGAGGGTTTCCTGGATCTGCCGCTGCGCCTCGGCCTCCGTCTCGTCGGCGCCGAGCAAGGGCCACGGCACACCGTGCACCACCTGGCCGCCGTGCTTGAGGGCGAGTCCGATGCGGTATTCGAATTCGCCCTGGCTCTCGCATGGCGCAATCACGGCGCGCAGATGGCTCGCGGCGATGTCGGCCTCGGCGGCGAGAAAGGCGATCGCGGCATGGATCGCAAAGGGGCGGGCATCGCGGTTCGCCTTGCGCGAGGCGGTGAAGTAGGCATCGGGCAATTCCGTTTCGGTGCCGCAGCCGGGCATGATCTGCGCGAGCACCGGCCCGGCCTGCTTGCGCCATTGGTCGAAGGCGAACTCGCGATCGCCCTCCGCTTCCTGCCAGGTGAAGATGGGACCCTCCTTGGGCGCGGCGGCGGCCACCAGCACGTAGCGGATGTCGGAGAGGAAGACGGCCGACTCGGGCAGCGCGTCGCGATCGACGGCATGGTCGCGCCCGGCGAGGGCATCCTTGCCCGCGGCCTGCAGCCAGCGCCGCGTGGCGACGAAGCCTTCGGGCAGCTGGTCCGGGCTGAAGAGGTAGTCGAAGAGGGCGAACTTCACCCCGGCGGCGAAGATGTGCGCGCCCAGATGCACGCGCAGGTTCTCGCGCACCGCCTGGGGAATGGGGCGGGCCGGGATCTGGAACCGCGACCAGGCGAGCACGGGCGCAGCCACGAGCACCAGGTCATGGCTCTTGTCGAAATCGGCCAGTGTCTCGGCCTCCGAGTCGAGCACGTCGCTCAGCTCCTCATAGGCCTGCAGCTCGCTCTGATAGAGATGATCGAGCGCGCGCTCGATCGCGGCTTCGTCTCCGGCTTCGAGCAGGGCGCGGACCGTCTCGCTGAGAAGACGTTCCCAATAGCGATCCTCGATGCGGCTGCCCGACTGGGCCAGCCCCTTGGCGAGCCAGCACAGGCGCTCGGCATCGCGCGGCAGGCCGCTCGGGCGGGAAATGCGGGTTTTCTTCTTCATGGCGTTGCTCCAAAAAACCCGTCTCACAGATCGGCGTATTTTTGCATCTTTTGCAGGTGCTGCATGATCACGGCGGCGATCTCCTCGATCGATTTGGTCGTCGAATCGATCCAGGGGATCCCTTCGCGGCGCATCAGCGCCAAGGCTTCTTCCACTTCCTTGCGGCAGTTCTCCAGTGACGCATAGACGCTGTTGGGGCGGCGCTCCTGGCGGATCTGGGCCAGGCGCTCGGGGGCGATCGTCAGCCCGAAGAGCTTGGCGCGATGGAGCTTGAGCGGCGCCGGCAGCGCCTTGCGCTCGAAATCCTCGGGAATGAGCGGGTAGTTGGCCGCCTTCACCGCGTATTGCATGGCCAGGTACAGGCTCGTCGGCGTCTTTCCGGAGCGCGACACCCCGATGAGGATGATATTGGCGTCGTCGAGCGTGCCGTCCTGAATGATTCCGTCGTCGTGCGAGAGCGCGAAGTTGATCGCTTCGATCCGGCGCTGGTAGCTGCGGTTGTCGAGGATGCCGTGGAACCGCCCCACCGCGTGCGTGCTCGGCATGCCCAGCTCGCGCTCGAGCGGCCCGAGAAAGGTGCCGAAGAGATCGACGATGTGGGCTTCGGCCCGATGCAGCACCGCCACCACGGCGGGCTGTACCAGCGTGCTGAAGACGATGGGGCGCAGCCCCGTGCGTCGCTTCACCCGTTCAATGCGCTCGACGAGGTCGCTCGCTTTTTCCGGCGCATCGATGAAGGGCGCGCGCACCTCGTCGTAGTCGAACTCGGGGAATTGCGCGAGCAGACTGTGACCGAGCGTTTCGGCGGTGATGCCCGTGCCGTCGGAGACGTAGAATACGGTGCGTTTGGGGGTATCCGGCATGGCGGGGGAGCAGGCGCGAGCGGCGCTTTGCGCTTACCAAAATGGGGGAAAACCCTTAGAATACCATTTTTCCGTGCCTCACGAACTCAGGAAAGGCTGCGATGACTCGATATGTGATCCCGTTCAACGAGCTGCGCATGACCGACGTCGGCATCGTCGGCGGCAAAAACGCCTCACTCGGCGAGATGATCAGCCAACTGCCCGCGGACGTGCGCGTGCCGGGCGGTTTCGCTACCACCGCCGAGGCCTACCGCCTGTTCCTCGCGCAAAATGGCCTGGCGCAGCGCATCCATGAGGCGCTCGAGGCGCTCGACGTCGATGACGTCAACGCCCTCGCCAAGACGGGCGCCGAGATCCGCCGCTGGATCATGGAGACGCCTTTCCCGCCCGAGTTCGAAACCCAGATCCGCCAAGCCTACGCCGAGCTCGTCGCCCGCGAAGGCGAGGGGGCGAGTTTTGCCGTGCGCTCCTCGGCCACGGCCGAAGACCTGCCCGATGCCTCCTTCGCCGGCCAGCAGGAAACCTTGCTCAACGTCTCGGGCATCGAGAACATCCTGCACGCCATCAAGGAAGTCTTCGCCTCGCTCTACAACGACCGGGCGATCGCCTACCGCGTGCACAAGGGTTTCCGCCACGCCGAAGTGGCGCTCTCGGCCGGCGTGCAGCGCATGGTGCGCTCCGACGTGGGCGCTTCCGGCGTGATGTTTACCATCGACACCGAATCCGGTTTCCGCGACGTCGTCTTCATCACCGCCTCCTACGGTCTGGGCGAGATGGTGGTGCAAGGGGCGGTCAACCCCGACGAATTCTACGTCCACAAACCCACCCTGATGCAGGGCAAGCCCTCCATCATCCGCCGCAATCTCGGCTCCAAGCTCATCAAGATGGTCTTCGGCGAGCCCGGCGAGGGGGTGCGCGTCAAGGTGGTCGACGTGCCCGAGGCCGATCGCAACCGCTTCTGCCTCGAAGACGCCGACATCCTCGAACTCGCTCGCTACGCGGTCATCATCGAACGCCACTATGGCCGTCCCATGGACATCGAATGGGGCAAGGACGGCATCGACGGCAAGATCTACATCCTGCAGGCGCGCCCCGAGACGGTGAAGTCGCAGGAAAGCGGCCGCGTGATGGAGAAATACCGCCTCAAGCAGCACGGCAAGGCGCTGGTGCATGGGCGCGCCATCGGGCAGAAAGTCGGCGTGGGGCCGGTGCGCATCGTCACCGACCCCAGCCAGATGGAGCGCGTGCAACCCGGCGACGTGCTCGTCACCGACATGACCGACCCCAACTGGGAGCCGGTGATGAAGCGCGCCGCGGCCATCGTCACCAATCGCGGCGGACGCACCTGCCACGCGGCCATCATCGCCCGTGAATTGGGGATCCCGGCCATCGTCGGCTGCGGCAACGCCACCGAAGTGCTGCAAGAAGGGGAAGTGGTCACGGTCTCCTGCGCCGAAGGGGATACCGGCTACGTCTATCGCGGCAAGCTCGACTTCGAAGTGCAGCGCACCGACCTCGGAACGCTGCCCGAGCTGCCGGTGAAAATCATGATGAACGTGGGTAATCCGGAGCTCGCCTTCGAGTTCGCCCAGATCCCCAATGCCGGCGTGGGTCTTGCCCGGGTGGAGTTCGTCATCAACAACGTCATCGGAGTTCATCCGCGCGCCATCCTCGAGTTCGACCAGATCTCGGCCAAGCTGCGCGAAGAGATCTCGCGCCGCGCCCGCGGCTACGCCAGCCCGCGCGCCTTCTACGTGGAAAAGCTCGCCGAAGGCATCGCCACCATCGCCGCCGCCTTCTATCCCCAGCCGGTGATCGTGCGCCTGTCCGATTTCAAATCGAACGAATACCGCAAGCTCCTGGGCGGTGAGATCTACGAGCCCGAGGAAGAAAACCCCATGCTGGGCTTTCGCGGCGCGGCGCGCTACATCGCGCCGAGCTTCCGCGAGTGCTTCGAGATGGAATGCGAGGCCGTGAAGAAGGTGCGCGACGTCATGGGGCTCACCAACGTCAAGGTGATGATCCCCTTCGTGCGCACGGTGGGCGAAGCCGAGCGCGTGGTCAAACTCCTTGCGGCCAACGAGCTCGAGCGCGGCAAGAACGGGCTCGAGCTCATCATGATGTGCGAGATCCCCTCGAACGCGCTGCTCGCCGAAGCCTTCCTCGAGCACTTCGACGGCTTCTCCATCGGCTCGAACGACCTCACCCAGCTCACCCTGGGGCTGGACCGTGATTCGGGACTGGTGGCCGAATCCTTCGACGAGCGCGATCCGGCGGTGAAAGTCCTGCTCGGCATGGCGATCGACGCCTGCAACAAGCTCGGCAAATACGTCGGCATCTGCGGCCAGGGCCCGTCGGACCACCCCGATCTGGCCGAATGGCTGATGGAGCGCGGTATCCAGACGATCTCGCTCAACCCCGACACCGTCATCGACACCTGGCTTCAGCTCGCCGAGCGCCTGCGCGAGCGAAAGGGTGCTTGACACCTGGCGGAGAATAGCTATAATTTCAATCTCTGTTGCGCGCCCGTAGCTCAGTTGGATAGAGTACCTGGCTACGAACCAGGGGGTCGTGGGTTCGAATCCTGCCGGGCGCGCCAAGAACCGGAACCCGGAGCCGCTGGTGCGGCTTCGGGTTTTTTTATCGGTGTCGAGTCAATACAGCACACTTGCCAGCTTGCGCCGATACTCGGCCACGAGCGGATCGTCTCCCAGCAGCTCGAAAACGGAAAGCAGCGCCTTGCGCGCCGCCTCGTCGTTCCAGCGTCGGTCGCGACGGATCATCGCCAGCAGCTCATCCATCCCTTCCGCGTAACGTCCCGCCGCCACCAGCTGTTTGGCCTGCCGCAGGCGCGCTTCCATGTCGTCGGGGTTGCGGGCGAGCCGTTCGCGCAGCGCCCTTTCGTCTTCCGTCGCCGCGCGGGCGAATTCCAGCCGTGTGACGAGCCGTTTGGTCGCCTCGTCGAGTCGCCCAGCAGCAGAGATGGCGTCGATCTGCGCTTGGGCTTCTTCGAGCCGTCCGAGCTCGATCAGCACCTCTGCCAAGGCGCGTTTGACTTCATCGTCGTCTGGTGCGAGTGCTGCTGCGGCTTCCAGGCGCTGCAGGGCAGCAGCCAAGTCACCGCGTCTGCGTAGTTGCTGTGCCTCGCGCAATAGATCGTCGGCCGGCGAGGGGAGCAACCGCTCGATGAAGTCTCGTACCGCCCGCTCCGGCAGCGCTCCGGTGAATTCGTCGACCACCTCGCCATGGCGGAACGCCTTGACGTTGGGGATGCCGCGCACGCCGTAGCGGGTGGCGAGCGCCGGGTTCTCGTCCGAATTCACCTTGGCGAGCAGGAAGCGGCCGCCGTATTCTTCGGACAGCTTTTCCAGGATGGGCTTGAGCACCCGGCACGGTCCGCACCAGGGCGCCCAGAAGTCGACCAAGACGGGAACCTCGTGCGAGCGCTCGAGTACGAGAGAGGGAAAAGTGCGTTCGTCGACGTCAAAAGAAAATTGACTCATCGTTTCCTTTCCTGATTTTCGACAAGGGACGATTGGGAGAGCCCATTCAGCGCAAGATATGAGGATAAAGCCTGGCCGCGACAAGGATGAAAACGAAGGCAAAGGCGCAGAGCACGCCAAGATCCCTCCATAGTCCGAAGACACTGGAAACGCCGGGCAACCCGGAAGGGTGCCTGATGGGGGAAATCATCGCCTTGCCAAGGGTTTTAGTTGATTTTAGCCCCCATTGCAACCTCAACGTCAAGATTTTCGTTTGGGCGAAACAATGAGTTTTATAATCTCGATGCCGCGCTCGCGTTCGTCGTGGTGGTCATGCTCTTCGGCCAGGTTACGCGAGTGACGATTTTCGTCGGACCGGCGTGGATTGCCCCGGTCGTGACGGCTTATCATGCTTTTGGTCTTCAAAGGGAAAACGTCGGCTTGCCATCGAGGCCAATTCTTGAAAGAGGCTTCCGATTGCCGAGAAAATGACCATGCCTGCCTGGCTTGCCCCGCTTCTCACCCGCAAGATGCTGATCTGCATCTTTACCGGTTTTGCCTCTGGGCTGCCGCTCTACCTCCTCATCAACCTGCTGCCCGCCTGGCTGCGCAGCGAAGGCGTCGACCTGAAGACCATCGGCTTCTTCGCCCTGATCCAGTTTCCCTACACCTGGAAATTCCTCTGGTCGCCTCTGCTCGACCGTTTCGCGCCGCCGCTCGGCCGGCGGCGTGGCTGGATGCTGATCACCCAGATCGGCCTTTTATTTTGCATCGGCGGCTTGGGCGGTTTCGATCCGCGGACGCACATTTTCGCCATTTCCTGCCTCGCCGCGCTGCTGGCGTTCTGTTCCGCCACCCAGGACGTGGCGCTCGACGCCTTTCGCCGCGAACTGCTCGCCGAGAGGGAACTGGGCCTGGGCAATGCCGTGCATGTCAATGCCTACCGGCTCGCCGGCCTCGTTCCCGGTTCGCTTTCGCTGATCCTCGCCGACCGTCTGCCGTGGAACATGGTCTTCTGGATCACGGCGCTGTTCATCCTGCCGGGCATGGCGATGGCGCTCTTCATCCGCGAACCGGTCGTCGTCGACCGGCCGCGCACCCTGCGGGCGGCCTGCATCGAACCCTGGCAGGAATTCATCGGCCGACGCGGCTGGCGCGATGCCTTCTGGATCCTGGCTTTTCTGTTTTTCTACAAATTGGGCGACTCGCTCGCCACCGCCTTGTCGACGCCGTTCTACCTGGACATGGGCTACGGCAAGACCGACATCGGCCTGATCGCCAAACACGCCGGTCTGTGGCCGGCCATTCTCGGCGGCTTGGCGGGTGGCCTGTGGATGGTGCGCATCGGCATCAACCGCGCCTTGTGGCTCTTCGGCCTGGTGCAGATGTTCGCCATTCTCGGTTTTGCCTGGCTGGCCTGGCTCGGCCCTTTTTCGCACGTCGGCACCTTCGAGCGCGCTGCACTGGCCGGCGTGATTTCCGTCGAATATCTGGGCGTCGGACTGGGGACGGCGGCCTTTACCGCCTTCATCGCGCGCACCACCCATCCGGCTTACACCGCCACGCAGTTCGCGCTCTTCACGAGCCTTGCTGCCGTGCCGCGCACCGTGGTCAATGCCTTTGCCGGCGTGCTCGCCGAGCACCTGGGCTGGGTGAATTTCTTTTTCTGCTGCGTGGCACTGGCCGTGCCGGGGATGCTCTTGCTCAAATGGATCGCGCCCTGGAACGGGGAAAGATGGGGCGACTCGGAGCGCCGGCTCGATCCGTCTGGCGGCATCGGCACGATGCCACTGCGGTCGAGGTAGCGGGTAGTCTGGTTCGTCCGCTCTCGAGGGATCCGGGGGATATAATGGATCGATCAGAGGCTGGACAAGCACCTGCCCGGGCGATGGCCTTATCGTAGCATTGGGGCATTGCCGCGGTTCGGACGGGAAAATCTTCCGGAGGGGACATGAGGATCCTGCACACTGCCGACTGGCATCTCGGCCGCGTCTATCACGGCGTCTCACTCCTGGAAGACCAGGCGCACGTGCTCGATCAGCTGGTCGGGCTCGTGCGTTCGGAGCGCCCGGATGTGGTGCTGATCGCCGGCGACGTCTACGACCGCTCGGTCCCGCCGGCCGAGGCCGTTCGCCTGCTCGACGAGACGCTCACCCGGATCGTGGTGGGCGAGGGTACGCCCGTCCTGCTCATCGCCGGCAACCACGACAGCCCCGATCGACTCGGCTTTGGCGCGCGTCTGCTGGCCGAAGCGGGGCTCACGGTCCGGGGACTTGCGACCGCCGACGTCTCCCCCGTGCTGCTGCGAGACCCTTACGGCGAGGTCGCTTTCTATCCCTTGCCCTACGCGGAGCCCCCTTGGGTGCGTCAGTGTCTGGAGGACGAGTCGATCGCGGACCACCACGCGGCGATGCAGGCTCAGATCGAGCGCATTCGACGGCTCCACGACCCGAGCCGCCGTTCGGTGCTCATCGCCCACGCCTTCGTGCAGGGCGGGACGGCGAGCGAATCCGAACGCCCTCTGTCGGTTGGCGGGACCGGTCTCGTCGGGGCGGAGGTCTTCGAGGGACTCCATTTCGTGGCGCTCGGCCATCTGCATCGTCCCCAGAGCCTGGCCGGTGGTCGCATCGACTATGCCGGTTCGCCCTTGAAATATTCTTTTGCCGAGGTCGGCCACGACAAGAGCGTTTCGCTGGTCGAGCTCGACGGACAGGGCTGCGTGCGTCTCGAACGCCTGCGGCTCACTCCGCGTCGGGACCTGCGCATCCTCAGCGGCAGCCTGGACGAGATTCTGGCCGCCGCCGGAGACGATCCCGGCCGGGACGACTACGTCCTTGCCCGGCTCACGGACACGGGTGCGCTCCTCGATGCGATGGGAAAACTGCGCACGGCCTACCCCAATGCGCTCGCCATCGAGCGTCCGCAGTTTGCCGGAGCGGGAGCTGGGCTCGAAGCGGGCACCGATCACCGCAAAGTCGGGCTGGACGAACTCTTCGAGGCTTTCTACCGTGAAATGACGGGGCGCGCGCTCGATGAATCCGCCAGGCGCCTGCTGCATGCCGAGATCTCTGCCCTGTCCCAGCAGGAACGGGAGGTGGCCCCATGAGACCGATCCGCCTGATCCTGAGCGCCTTCGGCCCCTTTGCCCAACGCGAGGAGATCGACTTCACGCGCCTGCCGCCGGATGCGCTCTTTCTGATCCACGGCCCTACGGGGGCAGGAAAGACTTCGATCCTCGATGGTATCTGCTACGCGCTCTATGGCGAGACCTCCGGCAGCGAGCGGAGCGCCAAGGAGATGCGCAGCCATCATGCCGCGGACGATGCGCTCACCGAAGTCGAGTTCGAGTTCGGTCTGGGACGCAGGCGCTATCGCGTCAAGCGTTCGCCAGAGCAGGAACGCGCCGCCCTGCGGGGCAAGAAGGATCAGCGGGTCAGGATTCCGGCCAGGGCCGAACTGCAGGTGTGGGATGGCGATGGCTGGAAGCCTCTCGTCAGCAAGGCGACGGAGGTCACGCAACGCCTCGTCGCGCTCCTCGGTTTCGAAGCCGACCAGTTCCGCCAGGTCATTCTGCTGCCGCAAGGGCAATTCCGCAAACTCTTGGCGGCCGACTCCAAGGAGCGGGAGCAGATTCTGGAGACGCTCTTCGCCACCGAAACCTGCAAGCGCTTGCAGGAACGGCTCAAAGCGGCGGCGAATGCTCTTGAGCGTCAGGCCGAAGAAGCCAAGGCACGAAAAAAGACGCTGCTCGAACAAGCCGGGGTGGAGTCAGAAGAAGCGCTCCGCGCCCGGATCGAGGAAGCGACGGCACAGCGCTCGAGCCTGGCGGAGGAAGAACGACGTCGCCGCGCTGAAGAGAAGGACGCCACCGCCGCGCTCGCGGCTGCTGAAGCTCTGGCGCGGCAATTCGAGGAGCGAGACCGCGCTCGCGCCGCCTTGGACGGGCTGAGCGCTGCTGCCGCCGCGATCGCAACCCGACGCCGCGAGCTGGATGCCGCCTCGCGGGCCCAGCTCGTCCTTGCGGCCCATGCGAACTTCGAGGACGCCGCTGCGCAACGGCAGCGGCTCGCCCAGCAGTTGGCGCAGGCCGAGGGCGAGGTCGAAGCCACCGCCCGCCAGCGCGAATCGGCCGAATCTCGGTTGCAGGAAGAACGCGCGCGGGCGCCCGAACGGGAACGCGCCATCCGCGAGCTCGAACGGCTCGAGGGCTTGCGCGAGGCCGTGCGCACGTTCGACGAGGCGCGGCGGGAAGCAGAGAAGCTCTCCCGCTCGGCCGAAGCGGCAGAGGCCGAACTCGCGCGCCTGCAAGGAGAATCCAAAACCCTCACCGAGCAGCGTGCACGGCTGCAGCAGGCGATCGAGGCGGATACTCCCCTGGCTGGGCGGGTCGAGGCGCTGCGGCGCGATCTCGCCCAACAGGAACGACTCATCCGCTCGCTGCAGCAACTCGATCAGGCCAAAGCGGCCCTGGCCGCGCACCGCGACGAAGAAACCAAATGCCGCCAAGCCTTGGAGGCCGCGCAGACCGGGCGGGATGCCGCTCGGGTGCGTAAGGAGGATTTGGAAGCGCGCTGGCGCAGTGGCCAAGCCGCCGTGCTCGCCCTGCACCTGAGCGAAGGTGCTCCGTGTCCCGTTTGCGGCAGTCTGGAGCATCCTGCCCCGGCGACGGCGGGCGAGGCCGTGCCGAGCGAGGAAGAACTGAATGCGGCCGCCAAGGCCCTGCAGCAGGCCGAATCCACCTTGGAAAGCGTTCGTGCCAAGCATCAGGCCGTTCTGGGTCGGATCGCAGGGGCCGAATCCGTAGTTTCAACCTTGGAGGCGGGACTGCCGCCCGATCCCCCCAGCCTCGAGCAGGCCAAAGCGCGCCTGGTCGACCTCGAACGTGACCTGGCGAGAGCGCTCGAAGCGACCAAACGGCTCGATGCAGCCAAGGCCGAGTTCCAAGCTTGCGAGCAGCGGCTCGCCGCGCTCGGTCCTGCGCTGGAGCAGACGCGCAGCCGCACCGAAACCTTCAAGATCCAAGCCGCGGCGGCTGCGGCCCAAGTCCGCGAACGTTCCGACCGAATTCCGGAACCTCTGCGCGACGTACGCACGCTCGAGCAGGCGATCGACGCTGTCCGCAAGCAAGCGGATACGCTCGCCGCCCGGCTCAAAGCGGCCGAGGAAGCGCATCAGCAGGCGAGTACCGCGCACGCGGCTGCGGGTTCGAAGCGGCAGGAGCGCGCCGAAGCGCTCGATGCCGCCTCGGTGCGCCTCGCCCAGTCCCACGCCGTCTTCCTCAAGGCCCTGCAGGAACAGGGTTTCGCGGACGAAGCCGCTTTCCGCGAGGCCATGCGTTCCCCCGAAGAAATTGCCGTCTTGCGCACCGAGATCCAGTCCTACGACGAATCCGTGGCGGCAGCCAAGGAACGCCTGCAGCGCGCCGAAAACCAGGTCGCCGGAAAAACGCCACCGAATCTCGCCGCGCTCAAAGCCGCCCAGGAAGAGGTCCGGCGCGCCGTCGAGCAGCTCGTTGCCCAGCAGCAGAGTCTCGAAGAGCGTATCGGGCAGGACCGCAGGACGTGCGAAGTGCTCGCGGCCATCGGGCAGGAGCTGGGGGAGATCGAGTCGCGCTACGAAGTGATGGGGCACCTCGCCGGTATCGCCAACGGGGACAATGGCAAGAAGCTCACCTTCCAGCGGTTCGTGCTCGCGGCACTGCTCGATGACGTGCTGCGTCAAGCCTCCCTGCGCTTGCGCACCATGAGCCGCGGCCGCTACAGCCTGCAGCGGCGCGAGGACGTGGCCGATGCGCGCAGGGCCTCCGGCCTCGATCTCGAAGTCTTCGACGAATACACCGGTCGATCCCGGCCGGCCAGCACGCTTTCGGGCGGCGAGAGCTTCATGGCCGCCCTCTCGCTCGCACTGGGGCTATCGGACGTCGTGCAAGCCTACGCGGGCGGCATCCAGCTCGACACCCTCTTCATCGACGAAGGCTTCGGCAGTCTCGATCCCGAGTCGCTCGACATGGCGATGAAAGCCTTGAGCGAGCTGCGGCAGAAGGGACGAATGGTCGGCATCATCTCCCACGTCGACGAGCTCAAACGCCAGATCGACGTCGGCATCGAAGTGATCCCGGGGAGAAGCGGCAGCCATGTCCGGGTCGGAGCGGTAGGGTGATGTTGGGCAGTGGACGATGGTTTTTCGGATGGATTAGGCGTAACGCACCTCGACGCGCTCTACCCCCGGGATTGCGCGCAGGGCGGCGAGTAAGGTCTCCTGTGGGTGCACCCCCCAGGTAGGGGAGGGACGCAGCATTCCTTCGGTGCCGTCCAGGCGCAGGGTGAGCGCGAGCGGCAGCTTGCCACCGAGATGCGGACGCAGCGCGGCTTCCAGCTCGGCGGTGAATTCCGGCGTGGTGCGTTCGAGTGCCACGGTGAGGGCGACTGCCCGGGCGCGTTCTTCGCGCAGCTGCGCGAGCGTGGCGAAGCGCTCGGCCACCACCCGCAACCCCCCCGAGTAGTCGTCGGGGCTTACTTTCACCTCGGCGAAGAGCGGCTCGTCGAGCACGATGGCGTGGCGCCACGCCTCATAGACCTCGCTGTAGGCGAGCACCTCGACCTGGGCCGTGCCGTCGTCGAACTCGACGAAAGCCATCTTGCCGCGGTTGCCCATCTTGGTGCGCAGGGCGGTGACTACCCCGGCGATCCACACCGGGTCCCAGCCGGGTTCGAGGCTGGCGAGCGGCCTCGACACCAGACGGCGCACTTCCTCGGCCCAGGCGTGGAAGGGGTGCCCCGAGAGGAAGAATCCGAGGGCGCTCTTCTCTTCCTTGAGCCGTTCGCGCTCGGTCCAGGGGTGCACGGCGGCAAAGGCCGGCTGCATCGCTTCGGCCTGAGGGAGATCGTCGAAGAGTCCTGCCTGCAGGACGTTCGCCTGCGCCTGCTCGGCCGCTTCCAGCGCGAGCCCGACGGTGGCGAGCAGCTGCGCCCGGTCGCGTCCGGCATGTCCCGGCAGGGTGTCCAGCGCCCCGGCGCGCACCAGGGCTTCGAGCACGCGGCGATTGACCGCTCGCCGGTCGATGCGTGCGCACAGCTCGAAGAGATCACGGAAGGGGCCGTTGCGCTCACGCTCGGCGACGATGGCTTCGGCCGCCGGCCGGCCCACCCCCTTGATCGCGCCCAGACCGTAGCGGATGGTGCCCGAGTCGACCGGTTCGAAACGGTAGGCGGAAGCGTTGACGTCCGGTGGCAGGATCTCGAGGCCGTTGGCGCGCGCGTCTTCGACGAAGATCTTGACGCTGTCGGTGTCGTCCATGTCGGAGGACAGCGTCGCGGCCATGAAGGCGGCGCAGTGGTGCGCTTTCAGCCAGGCGGTCTGGTAGGTGACCACGGCGTAGGCGGCGGTGTGTGACTTGTTGAATCCGTACTCGGCGAATTTCTCCATCAGGTCGAAGAGGCGCATGGCGAGCGCCTCGTCGTAGCCTTTCTTGCGCGCCCCCTCGCGGAAGATCTCGCGGTGCTTGGCCATCTCCTCGGGCTTTTTCTTGCCCATCGCCCGGCGCAGCAGGTCGGCCCCGCCCAAGGTGTAGCCGCCGATGATCTGCGAGATCTGCATCACCTGCTCTTGATAGACGATGACGCCGTAGGTGGGTTCGAGGCAGGGCTTGAGGTCGTCGTGGAAATAGTCGATGGCCTGCTCGCCCTTCTTCCTCAGGATGAAGTCGTCGACCATGCCCGAGCCCAGGGGGCCGGGGCGGTAGAGGGCGAGCACGGCGATGATGTCTTCGAAGCGGTCGGGCTGGAGCTTCTTGAGGAGCTTCTTCATCCCCTCCGATTCGAGCTGGAAGACGGCGGTGGTGTTCGCCTCTTTCAGAATCTGGTAGGTGGCCGGATCCTCGTAGCCCAGGGTTTCGAGTTTGGGGCGACTGCCGGTGAGTCGCTCGACGTAGTCGAGGGCGAGGTCGATGATGGTGAGGTTGCGCAGCCCCAGGAAGTCGAATTTCACCAGACCGATCGCTTCCACGTCGTCCTTGTCGAACTGCGACACGGGCACGGCGTCCTCGCCGTCGGCCAGATACAGGGGACAATAGTCGGTGAGCTTGCCCGGGGCGATGAGCACGCCGCCGGCGTGCATGCCCACGTTGCGCGCCAGTCCCTCGAGCGGGCGGGCGAGCTGCCACAGCTGCTGGATCGCCTCGCCGTCGTTGGCGTCTTCCATCAGCTCGCGCAGCTGCGGTTCGAGCTCGAGCGCCTTGTCGAGCGACACCGGTTTGACACCCTCGAGCGGGATGAGCTTGGAGAGGCGGTCGCACAGGCCATAGGGCAAGTCGAGTACGCGCCCCACGTCGCGCACCACGGCTTTGGAGGCCATGGTGCCGAAGGTGGCGATCTGGCTCACCGCGTCGTGCCCATAACGATCGCGCACGTACTCGATCACTCGGTAGCGCCGATCCTGGCAGAAGTCGACGTCGAAGTCGGGCATGGATACCCGCTCGGGGTTGAGGAAGCGCTCGAAGAGGAGCGCATAGCGCAGGGGGTCGAGGTCGGTGATGCGCAGGCTGTAGGCGACGAGCGAGCCTGCGCCCGAACCGCGTCCCGGGCCGACGGGCACGCCGTTTTCCTTGGCCCAGTTGATGAAGTCGGCCACGATGAGGAAGTAGCCGGAAAAGCCCATCTGGACGATGGTTCCGGTCTCGAAGGCGAGCCGCTCTTCGTAGCGCGGGCGCTGGCGTTCGCGCTCGGCCTCGATCGGGTAGAGTTCGCGCAGACGCACTTCCAGCCCTTCCTTGGCGCGCTCGACGAGGTAGTCGTCCAGCGTCACGCCCGGTGGCGTGGGGAAGGGCGGCAGGAAATTCTTGCCCAGCGTGATGGAGAGCGAGGCGCGCCGCGCGATCTCGCCGGCGTTCTCCAACGCCTCGGGCAGGTCGGCGAAGCGCTCGGCCATCTCGGCGCGGCTGAGGAAGTACTGCTCGGCGGTAAAGGGCTTGGGGCGCCGGGGGTCGGCGAGCACCGTGCCCTGGGCGATGCACACGCGCGCCTCGTGCGCCTCGAAATCCTCTGGGCGCATGAATTGGATGGGGTGCGTGGCCACCACCGGCAACCCCAGGCGGGCGGCGAGCCCGACTGCGGCTTCCACGTAGAGCTCGGTGTCTGGCTGCCCGGCGCGCTGCAGCTCGAGGTAGAAGGCGTCGGGGAAGACCTCGGCCCAGCGCCGCGCCGCCGTTTCGGCTTCCTCTTCTTTTTGGGCGAGCAGCAAGCGCCCCGGTTCGCCCTCCATCGCCCCGGAGAGGGCGATGAGGCCGCTGCAGGATTCCCGTTCGAGCCAAGCCGGGTGGATCTCGGCGCGGCCGCGGTACTGGTTCTCGAGATAGGCGCGACTGAGGAGCTCGCACAGTTGGCGATAGCCTTCGCGGTGGCGGGCAATGAGCAGCATCCGCCAGGGGTGGGCGCGGTCCTCTTCGTTGCTGATCCAGACGTCCACGCCGATCACCGGCTTGATGCCCTTGGCGCGCGCGGCCTTGTAGAACTTGACCATGCCGAAGAGGTTCATCGCATCCGAGATGCCCAGGGCGGGCATGCCGTCGGCGGCGGCCGCGGCGACGGCATCCGTGAGGGTGCAGATGCCGTCGGTGAGCGAGTATTCCGAGTGCAGGCGCAGATGGACGTAGGGCGTCATCAGGGCAGCAGAAGGGTGGCGCCGATGGTGCGGCGCGATTCGAGCGCGCGGTGGGCCTCGGCCGCCTGGCTGAGCGGAAAACGCTGGCCGATTTTGACGTCGAGCCAGCCTTGACGGATCGCCGCGAAGAGCTCTTCGGCCATGGCGAGCAGATCCTCGCGCCGGGCGATGTAGGTGAAGAGCGTCGGGCGCGTGAGGAAGAGCGAACCCTTCTGCGCGAGAAGCCCGATGTCGAAAGGCTCGACCTTGCCCGAGGCGTTGCCGAAGGAGACCATCAGCCCCAGGGGGCGGAGCGAATCGAGCGAGCCGAGGAAGGTGGCGCGGCCCACCGAGTCGTAGACCACGTCGACGCCGCATCCGTTGGTGAGCGCACGGGTGCGCTCGGTGAAATTCTCCCGCGTATAGACGATGACGTGATCGGCGCCGTGCGCGCGCACGAGTTCGGCTTTTTCATCGTTGCCTGCGGTGGCGATCACCGTGGCGCCGAGCCGTTTGGCCCATTGCACGAGCAGCAGTCCCACGCCGCCGGCAGCGGCGTGAATGAGCACCGTGTCGCCCGGCTGCACGCGGTGGGTGCGGCGCACGAGGAATTGCGCCGTCAGGCCTTTCAGCATCACCGCGGCGGCGGTCTCAAAGGAAATGTCGTCGGGCAGGCGCACGGCGCGCTCGGCCGGGAAGTTGCGTACTTCGCTGTAGGCGCCTACGGGTGAGAGAGCCCCGCCGCAGTAGGCGACGCGATCGCCCGGGCGAAATTCGGTCACGCCAGGGCCGACGGCCTCGACCACGCCGGCCCCTTCCTGACCCAACCCCGACGGGAGGGCGACGGGATAGAGGCCGGTGCGGTGGTAGGTGTCGATGAAATTCACCCCGATCGCCTGGTGGCGGATGCGGAGTTCGCCCGGACCGGGATCGGGCAGATCTACCGTCTCCCAGCGCAGGACTTCGGGGCCGCCGTGGGCGGAGAAACGGATCGCGTGCGTCAGCATGGCCTTGCTTCCCCGGTCATTGCGCTTTGAGTTTGTTGCGCAGCTCGAGCGCGTCGACCACCGATACGGCCGTCATGTTGACCAGGCGACGCACCGTCGAGGAGGGCGTGAGGATCTGTACTGGCATGGCCGCGCCCAGCAGCATGGGGCCGACGGTGACCCCGTCGCCATTGGCCACTTTCATCAGGTTGAAGGCGATGTTCGCCGCGTCCAGATTGGGCATCACCAGGAGGTTTGCTTCGCCTTCGAGCGTGCTTGCCGGAATCAGGCGCTGGCGGATGCCCGGGTCGAGCGCCGAGTCACCGTGCATCTCGCCGTCCATGTTGAGCTGCGGGCACAAGGCGCGCAGGATGTCGCGCGCCTGGCGCATCTTGCGCGCCGAAGGAGTGTCGGCCGAGCCGAAGTTGGAGTGCGACAGCAGCGCCACGGCGGGTTCATAGCCGAAGCGGGTGAGCTCGACGGCGGCCATGCGGGCGATTTCGGCCACGTCTTCGGCGCAGGGGTCGTAGTTGACGTAGGTGTCGGTGATGGCCAAAGTGCGCTTGGGCAGCATGAGGATGTTCATCGCCGCGAAGAGGCGCGCGTCCGGGGCCAGGCCGATGACGTCGCGCACGTGCTGCAGGTGGGAATGGTAGGTGCCGAAGGTGCCGCACACGAGCGCATCGGCGTAGCCGTTCTTGAGCAGCATGCAGCCGATGAGGGTCGTGTCGCTCATCATGCGCACCTTGGCGATTTCGGGCGTCACCCCCTTGCGGCACATGAGTTCGAGGTATTGCTGCCACAATTCCTTGTAGCGCGGGTCGGATTCGGGGTTGACGACGTCAAAGTCGCGCTCGGGCACGAGGTTGAGCCCCAGGCGCTTGATGCGCATCTCGATCACCGCGGGGCGGCCGATGAGGACGGGGCGGGCGAGCTTCTCGTCGATCACGGCGCGCGCAGCGTGCAGCACCCGTTCGTCTTCCCCTTCGGCGTAGAGCACGCGTTTGTGCTCGGGCGGGACGCTTTTCGCCACCGAGAACACCGTTTTCATCACCACGCCAGAGTGGTAGACGAAGTTCTGTAGCGTGGTGCGGTAGGCGTCGAAATCCTCGATCGGCCGCGTGGCTACGCCCGATTCCATGGCAGCCTTGGCCACCGCCGGGGCGATGCGCACGATGAGGCGCGGATCGAAGGGTTTGGGGATGAGATAGTCCGGTCCGAAAGTGAGGGCGGCTTCCCCATAGGCTCCCGCGAGCATGTCGCTCTGCTCGGCGCGCGCGAGATCGGCGATGGCGTGCACGCAGGCGAGCTTCATCTCTTCCGTGATGGTGGTGGCGCCCACGTCGAGTGCGCCGCGGAAGATGAAGGGAAAGCACAGGACGTTATTGACCTGGTTGGGATAGTCGGAGCGTCCCGTGGCGATGATCGCGTCGGGTCGCACGGCCTTGGCGACTTCCGGCATGATTTCGGGAATGGGGTTGGCGAGCGCGAAGATGAGGGGGTCGCGCGCCATCTTGGCCACCATCTCCGGCTTGAGCACGCCCGCCGAGGAGAGCCCGAGGAAGACGTCGGCGCCGTCGATCACTTCGGCGAGGGTGCGCGCGTCGGTGACCTGGGCATAGCGCGCCTTGTTCGGTTCCATGTCCGGCTCGCGCCCGACGCGGATCACGCCGCGCGAATCGCACACGTAGACGTTCTCGCGCTTGAGCCCCAGGCGCACCATCAGGTCGAGGCAGGCGATCGCGGCAGCCCCCGCGCCCGAGCACACGAGCTTGACTTCGTCGATCTTCTTGCCCACGACCATCAGCCCATTGATGAGCGCCGCGGAGGAGATGATGGCGGTGCCGTGCTGGTCGTCGTGGAAGACCGGGATCTTCATGCGCTCGCGCAGCTTCTTCTCGATGTAGAAGCACTCGGGCGCCTTGATGTCTTCGAGGTTGACGCCGCCCAGCGTCGGCTCCATGGCGGCGACGATGTCGATGATTCGATCGGGGTCTTTCTCGTCGAGCTCGATGTCGAAGACGTCGATGCCGGCAAATTTCTTGAAGAGGCAGCCCTTGCCTTCCATCACGGGTTTGGCGGCGAGCGGCCCGATGTTGCCCAGCCCCAGCACCGCCGTGCCGTTGGTGATGACGGCCACGAGGTTGCCGCGCGAAGTGTATTCCCGCGCGGTGAGGGGGTCGCGCACGATTTCCTCGCAGGCGGCCGCGACGCCAGGGGAATAGGCCAGCGACAGGTCGCGCTGGTTGCTCAGGCTCTTGGTGGGCACCACCGAGATCTTGCCGGGGGTGGGGTGGCGGTGGTAGTAGAGCGCGGCGTCGCGGAAGGTTTTGTCCATGGGAAGCTCTCCAGAACGGTTGGATGCGTGCGCCCGCCCTCGGTCGCACGTCGAAACGGGGGTCTATCCATCAGGTGGGAAGTATACCGCGGGGTGAGCTTCAGGTGTCGGCGACGAAGACGCGGTTCTTGCCGGCGCGCTTGGCGTGGTACATCGCCTGGTCGGCGCGATCGAAGGCGCTCTCCCACGTGTCTTCGGGGCGGACGTCGGCGACGCCGGCGCTGAAGGTGACGACGCGATGGCGATCGTCCTGGAAGAAGATCTCGCGCGTGAGGATGCGCTGCAGCCGGCGCAGGATCTCGGCAGAGGTCTCGGCGCTCGCGCCCGGCAAGAGGACGACGAATTCTTCCCCGCCGTAGCGGCCGATGACGTCTTGTTCGCGCAAGTGCTTTCGGGCGATCTTGGCGAGGAATTTGAGGGAATCGTCGCCGGCCTGGTGGCCGAAGAGGTCGTTGATGCGCTTGAAGTCGTCGAGATCGATCACGCCCAGCGTGAGCGAAGGGATGCCCCCCTGACGTAGTGCCTCGATCGCCCGGGAAAAGGCGGCTTCCAGGCCGTTTCGGTTATAAAGGCCGGTGAGAGGGTCGCGCACGAGTTGCTCGTTGAGCGCCTGCAGCTGCGCTTCCAGTGCGCGCACCTTGGCATCGGCATCCTCGGCTTCGCGGCGGGTGCGTTCGAGCGCTTCGCGCGCCTGGCGGGTGGTCTCGCTCATGTGGCGCGTCGCCTGCAGCAGGGTGCGGAGCTCGCCCGCGACGGAGGCGAGATCGTCGGCCTGTTCGATGGCCACGGCCGCCTGCTGCAGTTGGGACTGGTACTGCTCGGTCTCCCGGCTCATCTGCCCCAGCTGGGAGAGGAAATCGGCCAGCAGGCGTTTGAGTTCGGCCTCGGCTGCGCGCTTGCGCTCGAGGGTGCACTGCAAAGGGTCGAGCAGGGCGTCGAGCCGTTCCTGCAGTAGGCGCACCACCTGAGGCGTGAGGTCCGTGGCCGGCTGGAGGAGTTCGTGGCGCAGACGGCCTAACTCGGCTCGAATGCCGTCGTTGTCGCCGCCGACGAGCTCGAGCGCGTGCAGGGTATGGGCGAGCAGCTCGAGCAGCGCTCCCGTGAGGGCGGCCGTGTCGATCTCTGGAGCAGCAGCCGGGGAGGAGGACGTTTCTCCGGGCGGCTGGCGCAGTCCGGCGATGAAGCGCTCGAGCCGCCGTGGGAGCCAACGACTCTGTCCCTCCTCGAGAATCGTCTCCAAGGCATGGAGCTTGCGCTCCGGCGTCCATCCAGGGGCGGCGTGCTCCCAGGCGTCGATCAGCCGGCGGATCAGGGGGGCCCACGAAACCGCCGTTTCGTGGGCTGGAGGCAGGGCGAGCAAGGCTTCTTCGACGTCAGCCAGAGCCTGTGCCGTCTCATTGCGCTTGAGGTGATCCCTTGCGCGCGCGAGTGCGGCGCAGGTCCGCTCTCCCGTGCGGGGGAGTTTGGCCACGACCAGCTCGAGCAAGCGCACGAGCCGCGGTGGTAGCAGCTCCGGTTCCCCGGCGAGTTCGCAATAGATGCGGGTGTAGTTCTCTGGGGTGGGCGGCTGCTGCAGCTGCGCCAGGCGCAGGAGGGTTTCTTTGGCGAGATCGACGGGAGAGGAAGGCATCGTTCGTGAGAGGCAAGCGCCGGCAAGGATGTCAGTGTATCACTGCGGCCGCTAGCGCGCCTCAATCCAGTGCCGGCGCTCGGGGCCATGCGGAGGCGCCGTTAGGCGAATTGGGGTGCGAAGCGGCGGCATTGCTCGGCTGCGAGGACACGCGGTGATTGGACGCAAGACCTTGGCTGCCTGCGAGTGATCATCGCCACCCGAACATCATCTGCTGCGCGAAGCGCGCTTTGAGCGGCAGGCAGGCATCGAGTGCGAAGAGGGCAGCGCCGCGTGCGAGCGGGATCAAACCTTCTCGAGGCAGGAATCCGCGTGCGAAGCCGTCGGTGAGGCCGATGGTGAGCCGCCGGTCGGGGGCGCGGCGCCGGGCGTAGCGCTCGAGCGTCCAGGCGCTGCCGGGGTCGTCGGCCTCGCGCAGCAGTTCCACCAGCGTGCCGACGTCGCGGGCGGCGAGGTTGAGGCCCTGGCCTGCCACCGGGTGCAGGGTCTGGGCCGCGTTGCCCAGCCACACGGTACGCTCGGCCACCGGCCGGCGGCGCCAGCGCAGCACCAGGGGGTAGGCGGCGCGGCCGTGGATCCCACCCAGCCGCCAGCGGTTGCCGAAGGCGCGCTCGAGGCGCTCGAGATAGGCCGCATCGGGCAGGGCAGCGGCCTGTTCGGCCTCGCCGTGCGGCAGCACATGGACAAAGGTCCACTGACCGTGATCGGGCAGGAGCGCCGCTGGTCCTTGCGGCGTGAAGCGTTCGACGGCGCTCTCCGGCGCGAGCCCCTCGGCGTGCACCCAGCCGATGAGGGCGCTCTGGCCGTAGTCGTGCGAGACGACGTCCGGCGTCTCGCCAGACAATCGCCCCTCGGCGCGGGCACAGAGCCGGGCGTGGAAGACGCCTCTGGGCGTGCCGAGGGCGATGCGCTCGCCCTGGACTTCGCTCGTCTCGACCGGCGTCCCGTCCAGCAGCGGGATGCCGCGTGTCTGTGCCGCCTCGATCAGCGCCGCGATGAGATCGGCCGCGCGCACGACCGTACCGAAGAAAGGCACTCCCAGCGTTTTCGCGTCCAGCCGCACGCGGCCGAAACCGTGCTGCGAGACGTGAATGGTGCGAATCGGCGTGGCCGGCAGCAGCCGGGCGAGCCCCAGCCGCTCGAACTGGCGCCAGGTGCCCAGCGACAGCGCCAGCACCCGAGCATCGTCGGCAAGGCGCGTGCGCGGGCGGGCGTCGAACACCACGGTGTCTCGGCCGAGTTCATGCAGCCACAGGGCGAGCGTCAGCCCGACGGGGCCGGCGCCGACGATGGCCACGTCATGATCGGATGAGCGCGGGGCAATCGCCTGCGGATGCTCTCCTGGCTCTCGAAACGAGGATGCGCCTGGATTCTGGAGGTTCATCGTGCGTCACTCCCGCCGTGCTGCATCAGCGCTTCGATCGCCTCGGCCGCGACGGGCACGTCGCGCGTGAGGAGCCGGCACCCCTTCTCGGTCACGAGGGCGTCGTCTTCGATGCGGATACCGAGGTTCCAGAAATCGCGCGGCACGTCGTCGGCCTCGGGCACGTAGAGCCCCGGCTCGACTGTGAGCACCATGCCGGGTACGAGCGTCACCGGCTGGCCGTTCTCATGGGTGGGGCCGGCGTCGTGCACGTCCAGCCCCAGCCAGTGACCGGTGCGATGCATGTAGAAGCGCTTGTAGGTCTGTCGTTCGAGCGCCTCGTCGAGCGAGCCGGAAAGCAGTCCCAGGTCGAGCAGCCCTTGGGTGAGCACGCGCACCGCGGCCTGATGGGGGTCGTCGAAGGTGGCGCCGGGGCGGATCGTGGCGATCGCCGCTTCCTGCGCCGCGAGCACGAGGTCGTAGAGCAGGCGCTGCGGCGGACGGAAGCGCCCGTCGACGGGGAAGGTGCGGGTGATGTCGGAAGCGTAGCCGTCGTATTCACAGCCTGCGTCGATGAGCACCAGTTCGCCTGCCTGTAGCCGCGCGCGGTTGTCGGTGTAGTGCAGGATGCAGGCGTTGGCGCCGCCGGCGACGATGGAGGGGTAGGAGGGGCCTTGGGCGCCGTGGCGGCGGAATTCGGCGATGAGCTCCGCTTCCAGCGTGTATTCGTGCACGCCGGGGCGACAGACGCGCATTGCGCGGCGGTGGGCATGAGCGGCGATCGTCGCACTGCGCTGCATCAGCTCGAGCTCGAAGGCGTCCTTGACGCGGCGCATGCGGGCGATGAGCGCGCGGGCGTCGTGTAGCGTGTCTGGCGCTGGCGGGCCGAGCCGGGCCTTGGTGCGCAGGGCCGCCAGCAGGCGGCGCAGCCGGGCGTCGATCTCCTCGTTCTCCGCGAGCGGCAGCCACAGCGCCGGAGCTCCGGCGAGGAGTTCCGGCAGTTTCGCGTCGAGCTCGGCAAGCGGAAACGCCGCTTCCAACCCCAATGCCTGGGGGGCGGCGGCCACCCCCAGTCGGCGGCCTTCCCATAGTTCCTTTTCCGGATCGCGGTCGCGGCAAAAGAGCACGCTGCGCGGCGATTCATGGGTGCGAAGCAGCAGCCAGGCATCCGGCTCGAGGTAGCCGGTGAGATAGTAGAAGTCGCTGTCGAAGCGGTAGGGGTAGGTGGTTCCGCCGTTGCGGATGCGCTCAGGAGCGGTGGGCAGCAGCAGCGCCCCGCCGCCGGCGGCCTCGAGCTGCTGCAAGAGGCTCGCGCGGCGTTTGGCGAAGGCGCTCAGGTCTTCGTGGTAACGGCCGACGGGAAAATCCGGATTCATGCCTTCTCCTCGTTCGCCGCCGGCAGTTGGCGGCGCAATGCTTCCAGGCGCTCGGGGGTGCCAACATCGACCCATAGGCCGTCGTGGCGCTCGCCGCTCACCTTGCCCGCGCGCATCGCCGCGCGCAAGAGCGGCGCCATTGGCGTGCGCACCCCAGCCGGCAGGGGCCGAAAAAGCTCGGCGCGGTAAAAGCCGATGCCGGCGAAGGTGAGCGGCTCCCCCCGTGCATCTTTCGCGTCAGGATACACCATCGCATCCTTCCCCAGGGCGAAGTCTCCCTGGGGATGGTGCGCCGGATTGGGGACGAGCAGCAGGTGCGCCAGGAACCCGGATTCGAGCCGCTGCCGGGCACGGCGCACGAAGGCGGCCACGTCGAGCGGGCAGTAGACGTCGGCATTGACGACGAGAAACGACTCGGCATCGAGCAGGGGCAGCGCCTGGCGCACGCCTCCGGCCGTCTCCAGGCCGGGTGCCGGCTCCGGGCTGAAGAGAAGTTCCATCGTGCTTCTTTGCCGCTGCCCCAGGTGGGCGACGATGCGCTCGCCGAGCCAGCAGGGATTGACCACGGCGCGGCTGCAACCGGCCTCGGCGAGCCGCTCGAGCCAGTGGTCGATGAGCGCCTTGCCGCCCACCTCCACGAGTGGCTTGGGGCAGGTATCGGTGAGCGGGCGCAGGCGCTCGCCGCGTCCGGCGGCGAGTACCATGGCCGCGAAACCCTCAGAATGTGTAGCCAACGGCCAGTTCCTCGGGATGCAACCGTTCGAGGAGCCGGCGCAAGGGGGCGAGTTCCCCGTAGCGGCGGCTCGTGAGCAGCAGATGACGGCGCACGCGCGGCAGGTCTTCGAGGTAGCGCGTCTTGCCGTCGCGGTGCGCCAGCCGGGCGAAGATGCCCAACACCTTGAGGTGGCGCTGCACGCCCATCCATTCGTAGTCGGTATAGAACGCTTCGAATTCCGTGTGGATCGGCAGCCCGAGTTTCCTGGCTACCTGCCAGTAGCGCACCAGCAGATCGAGCGCGAATTCCTCGGTCAGATCGACATAGGCATCCTTGAAGAGGGAGACCGCGTCATAGGTGATGGGGCCCCAGACCGCGTCCTGGAAATCGAGCACGCCCGGACCGCGGCCATCGTCGAGCAGCATCAGGTTGCGGCCGTGGTAGTCGCGATGCACGAAGACCCGCGGTTGCGCGAGCGCCCGCGCGACCAACGCCTCGAAGAGCCGTTCGAGCATCGCTTCTTCGCTCGGCGCGAGGGTCACGCCCAGGTGGCGGCGCAGGTACCATTCGGGGAAGAGCCGCAGCTCGGCGAGCAGTTTCTCCCGGTCGTATTCCGGCAACCAATCCGGGCGCGGCAGGGCTTGCATCGCCGCGAGCACCCCCAGAGCCTGGGCGTAGCGCTCGTGGGCGGATTCTGGGGAAACGTTGCCGGCGTAGGGGAGATCGCCGAAATCCTCCATCAGCACGAATCCTTCGGCCGCGTCGACCGATTCGAGGCGCGGCACGGTGATGCCGGCCCCGTACAACAGACGCTGTACGGCGAGCCAGGGGGCGAGCGGCTCTTTTTCGGGCGGAGCGTCCATAACGATGCGCGTGCCGCCTTCGGGGAGCGCCACACGCCAGTAGCGGCGAAAACTCGCGTCGGCGCTCGCCGGCCGTGGTTCGGCGGCAATGCCCAGATCGGCCAGCCAATGGCACAGGCGCGCGAATCGATCCATGAGGGAGAGTTCCTTGCGGTACAATGGCGGACGATTTTAACAAAGCCGAGGCTGCACGCCCGTGACTTCCGGGGAGTAGGATTTTGCGTGACGGGGAAAATTTCGCCTTGCTCGCCTGGGCAGCGGTATTCTTGGCCTGGAGCCTACCCTGCGCCAAGGCGGTCGCTCAGCCCTTGCCGCCTTTGCCCGTGAAACCGGAGCTCCTCGGCCTGCCGCCGGCGCCCAAGCCTGCGCCTGCGCCCTCCGCCTCGCCCGCCACATCGCCTGCCGGCGCTACGGTCACCGTCGTTCCTTCGCCTGCGGGAGGAAGCGCCCAGCCTTTGCCTCCGGCCGGCGCACCCCAAGCCGTTCCCTCTGCACGGCAGCAAGCGACTCCATCCGCAGCCGAGCCGGCGCAAGCGCCGGCCGCCGCTTCGCCAGCTGCCCCTGCTGCGGCTTCAACCCAGGCGCCAGCGGGAACGGTTCCGGCTCCTTCGCCCCCTGCCGGGCCAAGAGTGGCTCAACCGCAGGAACCCCCCCGTATCCGCCTCTCCACCGACACGGCAAGCGGCGTCGAGATCCCCCTCCTGCCCCAGGGAACGATCGTCGAGGCCGACGAGATCCGCGGCGAGCGGGGCGCCGCCGTCGAAGCCGTGGGCAACGCCATCCTCGTGCGCGACAACATCCGCATTCAAGGCGATCGCCTGCGCTTCGACGAGCTCACCGACGAGGCGAGCGGCGAGGGGAATCTTTTCATCCAGGACACGGCCAAGGGCTTTCAGGTCGAAGGACCTCGCGGCCGACTCTACGTCACCGCCAAGGAAGGCGAGATCGAGCAGCCGGTCTATCGCTACGACCCGCCGGAGAACGTCAAGGAGCAGAGCCGCGCGGGCCACGGTGCCGGCGAGAAACTCTTCTTCGAAGGAGAGAACCGCTACCGCCTGCTCAATGGCACCTGGACGAGCTGCGCGGCGCCCGACCCGGCCTGGTACGTGAGGGCCGACGAGCTCAAGCTCGACTACGACCGCAACCAGGCCCAGGCGCGAAACATGGCGCTGGTGTTCCACGGCGCGACGATCCTAGCTGCACCTTATGCGGAATTTCCGTTGGGGCGGGAGCGCAAGTCCGGTTTCCTCACCCCCAGCGTCGGCATGTCGACCAATTCTGGCTTCGACGTGGCCGTGCCGTACTATTTCAACCTCGCGCCCAACTACGACGCGACCTTGACCACGAGGGCGATCGCGCGGCGCGGCCTCCAGCTGGGGGGCGAATACCGCTACCTCACGCCTTCCTACCAAGGGCAGATTCGCGCCGAGGTCCTGCCCGATGACCGCGAGGCCGAACGCAACCGGGCGCTCGCCTCATTTCAACACCAGCAAAGCCTCGGCCCGGAATGGTCCTATGGGCTGAATTTCAACCGTGTCAGCGACAAAGACTATTTCAACGATCTGAGCAACCGCATCGAGCTTTCCTCCACTGCCCATCTCGTGCAGCAGGGGGTGCTGAACTATCAGAATTCCTCGGGCTGGGGTGGGTCTTTGCTGATGCAGCAGTATCAGACGATCGACCGGGAGGTGAGCGAACCCTACCGGCGCCTGCCGGAGTTTTCCTTGTGGCACCAGCCCGTCGAATTGCCGGGTGGGCTCGAGTTCAAGCTGCGCACGCTCTACACCCAGTTCCGTCACGACGACGCCGGCCAGCGCGGCGATTACGGCATGAACTGGGTCGATGGCGACCGAGCCGTGCTCAACCCTTCCATCTCTTTACCCATATATCGTAGCTGGTGGCATTTCGAACCGAGCCTGCAGTGGCACTACACGAGCTATGACCTGGATCAGCCGGCCCTGGCGGGGGGGCGCACGTCCATCGATCGCAGCGTTCCGATCGCCTCGCTCGACATGGGGCTCGCCTTCGAGCGCGACGCGAGCTTCTTCGGTCGTGACTGGCTCCAGACCCTGGAGCCGCGCATCTACTACGTGAAAACCCCCTATCGCCGCCAGGATGACATCCCGCTCTTCGACACGGCGCGCTTCGGCTACGGTTTTGCCCAGATTTTTTATCCGAACCGCTACGTGGGCGACGACCGCATCTCCGATGCCGACCAGGTCACGGTGGCGGCGACCACCCGTCTCCTGGAATCGGACACCGGCTGGGAACGCCTGCGGCTCACGCTGGGTCAACGCTATTATTTCGAGACGCCGGAGGTGCTCATGCCCGACGAGAGCCCCATCGTCGACCGGCGCACCGATGTCCTTGGCGAGGCCGATGTGCATCTCACCCGCCGGATGCAGTTCAAATCGTTCTGGCAATACAACCCCAGCGAAGACCTGACGCAGCGCTTCAACGCCGGGGTGCGTTATCAGGCCGGATTCGCGCGGGTGCTCAATCTCGACTACCGTTATACGCGCGATCTGCTCGAAGACGTGGGAATCGGGGCGCAGTGGCCGCTTGCCCGTGGCTGGGTTGGCGTGGGGCGCCTGAGCCGCTCGATTCTCGAAGAGCGCCTCACCGAGGCCATCCTCGGCCTCGAGTACGATGGCGGCTGCTGGGTGCTGCGAACCGTCTTCCACCGCTACGCCTTGTCGGAGAACGACAACAACACCGCCTTTTTCGTGCAGCTCGAGCTCACGGGCCTGGGGAGCCTCGGCTCGAGCCCCGAGACGCTGCTGCGCCGCTCGGTGCCGGGTTACGGCAAGATCTCGCCTACCGCCACCAGCACCCTGTTCGGATCCGCAGGAGGAATGTGATGGCAGTGAAACGACGCTCGCTTCCGCTGCTCGGGGCGGTTTTTCGCTCTGCGCTATTGCTGCTCGCGCTGTGGGCAGGATCTACCGCCGCCGCCGAGCTCACTCGGGTCGTGGCCGTGGTCAATAACGAACCGATCACTTCCACCGAGCTGCAGCAGTACATGGTGCGTGCCAAGCGGCAAGTGGCCAAGCAAGGGGTGCAGATCCCCGAGGACGAGCTGCGCCAGCAGGTGCTCGAACAGATGATTTTGGAGAAACTGCAGCTGCAGGTGGCCAAGCGCATGGGGATCACCGTCGACGATACGGCCATCGATCGCGCCATCGAGGACATCGCCCGGCGCAACAATATGACGCTCGATGCCCTCAAACAGGCGCTCGCCGCCGACGGCATCACCTTCGAGCAGTTCCGCGAGCAGATCCGCCGCGAGATGACCATCGCCCGCCTGCGCGACCGCGAAATGGAAGGGCGGGTGATGGTGTCCGATGCCGAGGTCGACCACTTCCTCGCCAACAACCCCGACGTGATGCGTCGCATCGAAGCGGAAGCCGGCAACGTGACGCAGACCCACGTGCGCCACATCCTAGTCCGTACGAACCAGACCACCAACGACGAGGCAGCCAAGGCCAAATTGCTGGCGCTGCGCGAGCGCATCGTCAATGGCGTCGATTTCGCCGAGCTCGCCAAGGCCAACTCCGACGACGGCTCCGCCTTCAAGGGCGGTGATCTCGGCTGGATCAACCCCGGCGATACCGTTCCTCAATTCGAAGAAGCGATGAACCGGCTCGCTCCGGGTGAGATTTCCCAGCCGGTGAAAACCCCCTTTGGCTGGCACCTGATCCAGGTGCTGGAACGCCGTCCGCTCACCGCCTCCGAGGACTACCGCCGCAACTACGCCCGGCAGTTGCTGCGCCGGCAAAAGATGGAGCAGGCCTATAATGCCTGGTTGCAGACGATCCGGGCCGAGGCCTTCGTCGAGATCCGCCGCAATGCGCTGGAGGCGAAATGAAACCGATCGCCATCACCACCGGTGAGCCCGCCGGAGTAGGGCCCGAGCTCTGCGCCCGGCTCGCCGACCGTCTGTGGCCTGCGCCGCTCGTGCTGATCGGCGACCGGAAGTTGCTGCGCGAGCGCGGCGTGTCGTCGTTGCCCGAGTTCGATCCGGCTGATCCCGCACCCTTGTCGATACGCCATGTGCCGCTGCGCGCGCCTTCCATCCCCGGCCGGCTCGAACCGGCCAACGCGCCTTACGTGCTCGAAGTGCTCGATACGGCCATCGACGGCGTGCTCGGCGGCCTTTTCAGCGCTATCGTTACCGCACCAATCCAGAAAAGCCTCATCGCCGACGCGGGTCACCCCTTTACGGGACACACCGAGTATCTCGCCGAGCGTAGCGGCACTCCGCTCGTGGTGATGATGCTGGTGGGCGCGGGGCTGCGCGTGGCGCTGGTCACCACCCATCTGCCGCTCGCCGAAGTGCCTGCCGCGGTCACGCCGCAGCGGCTCGAAGCCGTGCTGCGCATCCTCGATCGGGATCTGCGCCGACGTTTCGGTATCCCGCAGCCGCGCATCCTCGTGGCGGGCCTCAATCCGCACGCCGGCGAGAGCGGCCACATCGGGCGCGAAGAGCTCGAGGTCATCACTCCGGTGCTCGAGCGCCTGCGCGCCGAGGGCATGACCCTGATCGGCCCTCTGCCCGCCGATACGCTCTTCACCCCCCGCGTCATCGCCGGCAGCGACGCGCAGCTCACCATGTACCACGACCAGGGCCTGCCGGTGCTCAAATACGCCAGCTTCGGCAATGGGGTCAATGTCACCCTGGGCCTGCCCTTCATCCGCACCTCGGTCGATCACGGCACGGCGCTCGATCTGGCCGGAACCGGGCGCGCCGATCCAGGCAGCCTCTTCGAAGCGGTCACGCTCGCCTGCCTGCTCGCTTCCGTCGAGGAGCGCCTCGCTGCCCAAGGAGAAAGCGGTACGTGAGCGCCGAAGTACAAGGCCACCGGGCGCGCAAGCGCTTCGGACAGAATTTCCTGCGCGATCCCAACATCATCCGGCGCATCGTCGCCGCCATCGACCCGAAACCCGGCGAGCATCTGGTCGAGATCGGCCCCGGACTCGGCGCGCTCACCGAGCCGCTCATCAATGCTGCCGGCCATCTCACGGCCATCGAGCTCGACCGTGATCTCGCCGCCCGCTTGCGGGAGCGTTTTCCCGAGGAGCGGCTGCGGCTCATCGAGGGCGATGCCCTGCGCTTCGATTTCGCCACCTTGCCGGCGCCGCTGCGCGTGGTGGGAAACCTGCCTTATAACGTGTCGACGCCGCTCCTCTTCCATCTCGCTGTGTACGCCGATCGCATAAAAGACATGACCTTCATGCTGCAAAAGGAGGTAGTCGAGCGCATGGCGGCCGAGCCGGGCAGCGCCGCCTACGGGCGATTGTCGGTGATGCTGCAACTGCGCTTTGCCGTGCGCAAATGTTTCGACGTGCCGCCGGGCGCGTTCGTGCCGGTGCCGAAAGTGACTTCCAGCATCGTACGGCTCACCCCGTTGCCCGAGGGGACGCATGTGCTCGAAGATCCTGAAGGCTTCTCGCGCCTCGTGGCCGCAGCATTCAACCAGCGGCGCAAGACGCTACGCAACGCCTTGAAAGCGCTGCTGCCGGAGCAGAATCTTTTCGCGCGGGCGGAAATCGACCCAAATGCCCGGGCAGAGACTCTGGCGGTGGAAGATTTCGTGCGGCTGGCGAACGTGCTCGCGCGCACGCCAGCCGCAGGGCAATGACGCTCAGGAACCCTGTCCGGAGCCGGATCCCTTGGTCTTGCACGTGTTGATGCCAAGCAGCGGATAGAGCGGACACCAGCCGACGAGGCCGGTGACGAGCGGCAGCACGCCGATCCAGGTCCAGGGCGTACCGATACCCATCAGGGCGAGCACGATCAGCACCACGCCTACGGCGATGCGGATGATTTTGTCGATACCGCCGACGTTTTGTTTCATGGTATGGCTCCTTGGGGACGAGTGAATCCGCGTATCATCATAGCACCTTCGTGCATCTGATGGGGCTGACGTCGATGGATTTTCTCTTGCTCATCTTTCTGGCGACGCTCGTGGGCGCTGCCGTATCGTTCTTTTGGGCGCGTCTGGCGCTCTCGGCCCAGCGGGCGAGTTTCGAGCGCGAGCTCGCCCAGCGCCAGGAGGCCGAGCTGCGCCTGCAGAGCGAATTGCGCCAGCGCATCGAAGCGATCGAAGGAGAGCGCCGCGCGCTGCACGAGGAGGTGGCGCAGCTGCGCGGCGAGCTCGCGCATCGCGCCGGGCTCGAAGAGCGGCTCGCCGAGGCCAAGCAGCGCCTTGCGGAGGTACAGGACCGCTGGCAGCAGACCCTGGAAGAAAACCGGAGTCTGGCCGAACGGCAGGCGGCTCTGGCCCAGGAGCTGGAAGCCGAGCGCCGGGCGGCAGCAGAGAAACTGCGCTTGCTCGAAGACGCGCGCCAGCAGCTCAGCGAGCAGTTCAAGAATCTGGCCAACGACATCCTCGAGGAGAAATCCCGGCGCTTCAGCGAGCAGAACCAGAACGAATTGGGTGCCTTGCTCGAACCGCTCAAGCTGCGTCTGACCGAATTCCAGCGCAAGGTGGAAGAGGCCTACGTCACCGAAGGAAAGGATCGCACCGCGCTCGCCGAGCAGGTGCGACAGCTCATGGCGCTCAACCAAACCCTGAGCCGTGAAGCGCGGCAGCTCACCGAAGCCCTCAAGGGCTCGAGCAAGACCCAAGGCACCTGGGGAGAGCTCGTGCTCGAGCGGGTGCTCGAAGCTTCGGGACTGCGCCGCGGCGATGAGTACGAGGTACAGGTCGCCCACACCGACGGCGAAGGGCGGCGCCTGCAGCCAGACGTCGTCATTCGCCTGCCCGAGGGGCGCCACCTCGTCATCGACGCCAAGGTCTCGCTCAACGCCTACGAAGCCTACGTCGCCGCCGAGAGCGACGGCGAGCGTCAAGGCGCTCTCAAGCGCCATCTCGACTCGGTGCGCACCCACATGAAAGGGCTGTCGCAGAAGCGCTACGAGCAGCTCTATGGGGTCTCCTCGCTCGACTTCGTGCTGCTCTTCGTGCCGATCGAACCGGCCTTCATGCTCGCCGTCACGCACGACAAAGAGCTCTTCATGGACGCCTGGCAGCGCAACGTGCTGCTGGTGAGCCCCTCGACCCTGCTCTTCGTCGTGCGTACGGTCGCGCATCTGTGGCGCCAGGAGCAGCAGAATCGCAATGCCCAGGAGATCGCCAAACGCGGCGCCGAGCTCTACGACAAACTCGCCGGCTTCGTCACCGACTTGCAAGCGCTCGGGCAGCGCCTGGAGCAGGCACGCAGCGAGTACGACAAAGCGATGGGAAAGCTCGTCGCCGGCAGGGGAAACCTGCTGCACCGGGCCGAGTCGCTCAAGGCTCTGGGAGTCAAGCCAGGGAAGAATCTACCGCTCGGCCTGCTCGGCGAGGATCCCGAAGCAGACGGCCCATTGGCGGAGACGGCGGAGGAGCCGAGGAGGTAGAAAAACCCCCGGACGGGGCCGGGGGTGAAAGGGATTGCCTTGTAGGGACGATCAGTGGTCTGAAGCCGCCGCCGCGCCGAAGCCGGTCTCGGAGCGCACGCGCTGGGCCGCGTAGGCCGCGCGCTCTTTCTTCGCCTGTTCGCTCTGGTCGAGCACCGAGAAGAGCCAGGTGCCGAGGAAACCGGCCAGCATGGAGAAGAGCGCCGGCGAGGTGTAGGGGAACCAGGCCGAACCCTTGGGATTGCCGAGCACGTCTTCCCATACCGCCGGCGAGACCACGGTGAGCCCGACCGAGGCGATCAGGCCGAGGAAGCCGCCGATCACCGCGCCGCGCGTGGTGCAGTCTTTCCACAGCACCGACAGCAGCAGCACCGGGAAGTTGGCCGAAGCCGCCACCGCGAAGGCGAGCGACACCATGAAGGCGACGTTCTGCTTCTCGAAGGCGATGCCCAGCAGCACGGCCACCACGCCCAGGCACAGGGTGGCGATACGCGAGACGCGCAGCTCCGAGGCCGAATCCGCCTTGCCCTCCTTGAAGAGGGTGGCGTAGAGGTCGTGCGACACGGCCGAGGCGCCCGACAGGGTGAGTCCCGCCACCACTGCGAGGATGGTAGCGAAGGCCACCGCCGACATGAAGCCGAGGAAAATGTTGCCGCCCAGGGCGTTGGCGAGGTGGATCGCCGCCATGTTGCTACCGCCCTTGAGCGCGCCCTTGGCGTCGAGGAAGCTTGGATCGGTGAGCACGAAGATGATCGCGCCAAAGCCGATGATGAAGGTGAGGATGTAGAAGTAGCCGATCCAGGTGGTGGCCCAGAGCACGGATTTGCGCGCCTGCTTGGCATCCGGCACCGTGAAGAAACGCATGAGGATGTGCGGCAGGCCGGCCGTGCCGAACATCAGCGCCATGCCGAAGGAGATCGCCGAGATCGGGTCCTTGATGAAGTTGCCCGGTCCCATGATCGATCGCCCGACGTTTTGCGCCACCTCCATCACGTCCTTGCCCTGTTCGGCCGCCTTGGCGACCACCTTGGGATCATTGAGCGCCAGGTTGGTCTTGATCTCCACCGCCTTGGCGAACATCGCCTCCACGTTGAAGCCGAAGTGGAAGAGCACGGCGAAGGCCATGAAGGAAGCGCCGGCGAGCAGCAGGCACGCCTTGATGATCTGCACCCAGGTGGTGGCGGTCATGCCGCCGAAGAGCACATAGACCATCATCAGCACGCCGACGATCACCACGGCCATCCAGTAGTCCAGGCCGAAGAGCAGTTTGATGAGCTGCCCGGCGCCGACCATCTGCGCGATGAGGTAGAAGGCCACGACCACCAGGGTACCGGCGGCGGCGAAGGAGCGGATCGGCCCCTGCCGGAAGCGGTAGCCCGCCACGTCGGCGAAGGTAAAGCGTCCGAGGTTGCGTAGCCGCTCGGCGAGCAGGAAGGTGATGATCGGCCAGCCGACCAGGAAACCGATCGAGTAGATCAGCCCGTCGTAGCCGTTGGCCATGATGGCCGCCGAGATGCCGAGGAAGGAGGCCGCGGACATGTAGTCGCCGGCGATCGCCAGTCCGTTCTGGAACCCGGTGACGCCGCCTCCGGCGGTGTAGAAAGCCGCCGCCGTCTTCGTACGCGCCGCCGCCCACTTCGTGATCCACAGCGTCAGACCGACGAAGATCACGAACATGATGATCGCGGTCCAGTTCGTCTCCTGCTTGACGGTCTGCCCCAGGTCGCCACCGGCCGCGAAGGCAACCCCAGTGGCTGCGAGCAGCGTCAGCGCGCCGCACAGTTTCGTCGCCGTTCTCATTTGCGCACCTCCTTGAGGATCTCTTCGGTCAGGGCGTCGAACTCGGTGTTGGCGCGGCGCACATAGATACCGGTGATGATGATGGCAAAGAGGATGACACCGACGCCGATGGGGATACCAAGGGTGGTGACGCCGGTGCCGATGGGCTTGGCGAGGAACTCCTTGTCGAAGGCGATCAGCGCGATGTAGCCGTAGTAGACGATCAGCATGAGGATCGTCAGGATCCAGCCGAAACGCCCGCGCTCCTGCACGAGGCGCTGGTACTTCGGATTCGCCCGAATCCGCTCGTAGATGTCGTTTTGCATGGTGCTCTCCTCCTAAGCGTTTGCAGGGGTCTGCAGATCGTAGGCTAGAGGGGAAGCCTTACAAAATGCTTACGCGTGCAAAAATAAAAATTATTTGATAATCTCGCGCCAAGAACGCGGCGGTGAGATGTCACCGCCCTTCAAGTATTTTTTCCTTGGAGAGGACCGAACCATGGACACCACATCACGCACCGAGCGGACTCCCTCTGCCTATCCCTATCCCTTGCTGATACGGCACATGCTCGAACGGGCGGTATCCGATCACCCTGCCTCCCTGATCGTCTATGGCCAGACATGCCATTCGTACCGGCAATTGCGCGAACGGGTCGGACGGCTGGCCGATGCCCTTGCCGCACTCGGGGTGGGGCGAGGGAGCACCGTCGGGGTCATGGACTGGGATACGAACCGCTATCTCGAATGCTTCTACGCCGTGCCGATGATGGGTGCGGTGCTGCACATGGTCAACGTGCGCCTTTCGCCGGAGCAGATCGTCTATACGATCAACCACGCCGCCGACGACATCCTGCTCGTCAATGTCGAGTTCTTGCCGCTGCTGCAGCGTATCGCCGGGCAATTGCGCACCGTCAGGGCTGTCGTGCTGCTCGACGACGAAGGAAAGGCTCGCGAGGCAGATTTGCAGGGCTTGCGCTGCGCCGGGGAGTATGAGGCGCTGCTCTCGGCGGCTTCGCCGGATTACCTCTTTCCCGAGCTCGACGAAGACACCCGTGCCACCACTTTCTATACCACCGGCACTACGGGCCTGCCCAAAGGGGTGTTTTTCAGCCACCGCCAGCTGGTGCTGCACACGCTCGCCTGCCAGCTCGCGCTGGGCGCTGCGGCGCACTGTCGTCTCGACAAACGGGACGTCTATATGCCCATCACGCCCATGTTTCACGTCCACGCCTGGGGCATGCCGTACGTGGCGACGAATCTCGGTCTGAAGCAGGTCTATCCTGGCCGCTACGTGCCGGAGCGCCTCCTGAAGTTGCGTACCGAGCATGGCGTGACGTTTTCGCATTGCGTGCCTACCATCTTGCAGATGCTGCTGATGAGTCCGGCATCGGCCACGACCGATCTGTCCGGCTGGAAAGTGATCATCGGCGGTTCGGCCCTGCCAGCTGCATTGGCCAAGTCCGCCTTGGAGCGCGGCATCGACGTCGTCACCGGCTATGGCATGTCCGAGACCTGCCCCATCCTGACCGTGGCCTTCCTCGATGAAGACATGCTGTCGTGGGACCTGGAAGCCCAAGCCCGGCAACGGGCCAAGACGGGACGGCCGATCCCCTTGGTGCAGCTGCGCATCGTCGACGGGGCGATGAACGAACTGCCGCACGATGGCAAGAGTGCCGGGGAAGTGGTGGTGCGCGCGCCCTGGCTCACCCAGGGCTACCTGCACGATCCCGAGGGCTCCGAGCGCCTGTGGCGCGGCGGATGGCTGCACACGGGAGACATCGGCGTGATCGACCCCGACGGCTTCCTGCGCATTACCGACCGGCTCAAGGACGTGATCAAATCGGGCGGGGAATGGATCAGTTCGCTCGAGATCGAAGGGCACATCCTTCGGGTGCCGGGGGTGGCCGAAGTGGCGGTGATCGGCGTACCCGACGAGCGCTGGGGGGAGCGCCCCTTGGCCTTTGTCGTGCCGTCCCGACCGGGGGCGGTGAGTTCCGAAGAAATCCTCCAGGCGCTGCGGCGCGCCGCCGAGGCAGGGGAAATCTCGCGCTATGCCGTGCCCGATCGCATCGTCTTCCTCGAGGAAATCCCGAAAACCAGCGTGGGCAAGATCAACAAGCGGGCCCTGCGCGAGCGCTACGGCGCCGCTTAAGGAGGGCGGGCCGAGGCGGCGGCCGAAGACGGTCGGGGAAGGAGTTCGGAAGCCGATCCCCACGCCTCGATCTCCCCGCAGGCGGCCTCCAGCGCGGCGGTGTCCAGCCCCGTGAGCCGTACCCGGGGCGCCTGTACGAGCTCCGGATGGCGGGCGAGCGAGCGGCGGTAGAGGGGATCGTAGTGCCGGGCAATGAGCTCGGCAAAGAGCGTTGCCAGATCGCGGCGAAGGGCGAGTTCCTGCCAGCGGCGCAAGGTCTCGTTCGGGACGAACCCTTTGAAGCGTTCGAGCCGCCGCGCGAGCGCCTCAGGCTCGTCGCCCAGCCAGCCATAGTCTTCGAGCAGGAGCTGCAGGCGGCACTCCTGGGGCGTATCGAGCACGATCATGGGAGCGAGCCGCATTGCTTCGTGGAGTGCCTCGGGCAGCTGCACCAGGCCGATGCGCTTGCTCTCGGCTTCGACGAAGACGGGCCGGAAAGGGTCGAAGCGGCGCAGCGCCGCGACGAGCGCCGTATCGAAGGCTTTTTGCGTGGGCTGGGCTTCGCCCCCCGGCCAGGCGCCGAGGATGGAGCCGCGATGACGCGCCAAGGCTTCGAGGTCGAGCACCTGATGGCCGCGGCGCTCGAGCGCCTGCAGTACGCGCGTCTTGCCCGAGCCGGTGGGGCCGGCGATGACGCGCCAAGAAAAGTGCGCCGGCAGCTCGGCGAGCCGCTCCAGCACCCAGCGGCGATAGGTCTTGTAGCCGCCCGCCAGCTGCGCCGCCGACCAGCCGATCATACGCAGCCAGGTGACGAAGGCGCCGCTGCGCTGCCCGCCGCGCCAGCAGTAGACGAGGGGGCGCCAGGAAGGAGGATGCTGCTGCAGGCGTTCCTGCAGGTGACGCGCGAGATTCTTGGCTACCCAGGCGGCCCCGAGCCGGCGCGCCTCGAACGCCGAGTGCTGCTTGTAAATGGTGCCGATGATGCGCCGTTCGGTGTCGTCGAGCACTGGCAGGTTGATCGCGCCGGGGATGTGGTCTTCGAGAAACTCGGCGGGCGAGCGTGCGTCGATGATCGCGTCGAATTCGTCCATCCGTTCGAGCGGTACAATCCGGTCTTTGTCTTTGGCAGCCATGGATCTCGAGGAGGTCAAATATATGGAACGAGGAACAAGCACTTCGGCGCACGGCATCCGGCTCACCGAATGGGCCCACGGCGGCGGTTGCGGCTGCAAGATCGCGCCGGCGGTGCTGCAGCGCCTGCTCGGTTCGCTGCCTCCCGGGTTGTGTCCGCCGGAGCTGCTCGTGGGTACCGAGGCGAGCGACGATGCGGCAGTCTACCGCCTGCGCGAGGATTTGGCGATCGTCGCCACCACCGATTTCTTCACCCCCGTGGTCGACGACCCCTACGATTTCGGCCGCATCGCCGCCACCAATGCGCTCTCCGACGTCTATGCCATGGGCGGGCGGCCGATTTTGGCGCTGGCCCTCGTCGGCATGCCGGTCGGCAAGCTGCCCGAGGAGGCGATCACCCGCATCCTGGAGGGCGGCGCGGGCGTGTGCCGTGAGGCGGGCATCCCGCTCGCCGGAGGGCATTCGATCGACACGGTCGAACCGATCTACGGCTTGGTGGCATTGGGCGTGGTGCATCCCGAGCAGGTGAAGACGAACGGCGGAGCGCGCCCGGGCGACGTCCTCATTCTCAGCAAGCCGCTTGGCATCGGCATCCTCTCGGCGGCGCTCAAGCAGGGGCGGCTCTCCGGCAGCGAATACGCCGAGATGCGGCTGTGGACGATGACCTTGAACCGCGCCGGGCAGGCGCTCGCCAGTCGCGAAGCGGTGCACGCCATGACCGACGTCACCGGCTTCGGCCTGGCGGGGCACCTCCTGGAAGTCTGCCGTGCGAGCGGCGTGGCGGCGGTGCTCGACCGGGAGGCGATCCCCGTGCTCGCCAGTGCGCGGCGATATGCCGAAGAGGGCGTGGCCACCGGGGCCTCCAAGCGCAACTGGGCGAGTTACGGCGAGGAGGTCGATCTGTCGGCGCTCACTGAAGACGAAGCGGAGGCGGCGCTGTGGCGCACCCTCCTCACGGACCCACAAACGAGCGGGGGGCTCTTGATCGCCTGCGCGCCAGAAGCGGCCGAAGGGGTGATGGCCGAGATCCGGGCGCACCAGGCGCTGGGCGGCTGGAAGATCGGCGAGATCGTCGAGTCGCCCGTGCCGCGGGTCGTGCTGCGCTGAAGGGCTTTCAGCGCCCGGAGGCGGCGCCGCGTTTGCGCACCGCTTCCAGCGCCGAGGCGATCGCCGGCCACACCGTCTGGGACAGCTTGGGCACGGCCTCCAGCACCGGGTGCAGCCCGTCTTCCTGGAACGCATCAGGGTCGAGCGCGATCGCTTCGAGCAGGAAGGGGACGAAATGCACGGGGTAACGGGCTGCGAGGCGCGGATAGACCGCATCGAACTCGGCAGTGTAATCGGGCCCCAGATTGGGGGGCAGTCTCATGCCCACGAGCACGACTTCGCAGCCGGACTGTTTGGCCATGAGGATCATGCGCTCGAGATTGGTCTCCATCGCTTTCGGCGGCAGGCCGCGCAGGCCATCGTTGGCGCCCAGGGCGAGCACGACGACATCGGGTCGGTGCCGTTCGAGCAGCCTCGGCAGGCGGGAGGCTCCCCCGGCCGTGGTCTCCCCCGAGACGCTGGCGTCGATGACGCGGTGTGCTCCAGGTTCGAGCGCATCGAGCTGGCGCTGCAGCAGGTAGGGCCAGCCGCTTTGCGGCGGTAGCCCATAGCCCGCAGAGAGACTGTCGCCGAAGACGAGAATCGTGGCTGCGCTGGCCGGTAAAGCCGTTGCGAGCAGGGCAAACGCGAGGAAGAGCAACGCGGGAATGAATCGACCACCCTTTGGGTGGAAGCGCGGAGAAAGGATCGACATGGGCAATGAGACTCCGGGAAAAAACGTCACCCCCATATTGTGCGCCGAGAAACTGCGCAAGGTCGTTTTACGCCGCGGCGAGGAGCCGCTCGTGATCCTCGACCAAATCGATCTTGCCGTTTTGCAGGGCGAAGCGGTGGCCATCGTCGGGGCCTCCGGCTCGGGGAAATCGACCTTGCTCGGTTTGCTCGCCGGCTTGGATATCCCCAGCGAGGGGGCGGTGCTTCTGGATGGAACGCCGCTCTTTGCTCTGGACGAAGATGGACGCGCGGCCCTGCGCGGCCGCACGATCGGTTTCGTCTTCCAGAATTTCCAGCTTTTGCCCACCCTCTCCGCTCTGGAAAACGTCATGCTCCCGCTGGAGTTGAACGGCGTGCCGGTGGCCGCGGAGCGGGCCCGTCAGTGGCTCGAACGGGTGGGATTGTCCCATCGCTTGCACCATGATCCCCGCACGCTCTCCGGCGGCGAGCAGCAGCGCGTGGCGCTGGCGCGCGCTTTCGTCACTTCGCCCAAGGTGATCCTGGCCGACGAGCCTACCGGCAACCTCGACACCGCTACCGGCGAGGCGGTGATCGAGCTGATGTTTGCCTTGCGGGAGCGCGAAGGCACCACGCTCGTGCTCGTCACGCACGATGTCTCGCTGGCCAGGCGCTGCGACCGTATCTTGAAGATGCATGCGGGGCGACTCGTTCAGTGAGGGGTGTGTGCTTCGGCGCGCGTGAGCTCCGCCGCTTCCCGGCCCCGTTCCCTCGTCTGGGCCCAGAGGATGCCGGCAAGGAGGATCGCCGCTCCGAGCCACTGGCGCGGAGTCATCGTCTCGCCCAACCACAGGGCGCCTGCCAGCGCGGCGAAGACGCTCTCGAGCGAGAGGATCAGCACGGCGTGCATGGGTCGCACCGTGCGCAGCGCCTGGATCTGCAAGGTGAAGGCCACGGCGCTCGAGAGCACTCCGGCCCACAGCAGCGGCAGCCAGGTATGGGCGAGCGACTCCAGCTTCGGTTGTTCCCACAGCAGGGTGCATAGGCCCGAGAGCACGGCGGCCACGGCGAACTGGCCGGCAGAGAATCCGACGGTCGGCAAGTGCCGCCCGTAATGGCTCAGGGCGATCACGTGCGCCGACCAGAAGATCGCGCCGACGAGCTCGAGGAGGTCGCCGCGATGCACCTCCAGATTCCCCTGCACCGACAGAAAGTAGAGGCCGGCGACGCAGGCGGCCAGGCCGGGCCAGAAGGCTGCCGGCGGTCGCACGCCGCGCAGCCATCCGAGCAAAGGAACGAAGACGATGTAGCTCGCCGTAATGAAAGCGGCATTGGCGGCGGTCGTCTCGGTCAGGCCGATCTGCTGGAAGGCGAATCCCGCGAAGAGCAGCGTCCCCGTCACGATCGAGGCGCGTAGCCAGCGCTTCAGAGAGACTCCACGGCGCTGGCGCTCGAGGGCCCACCACAGCGGCAGCAGCGCCACCGCTGCCAGGGCGAAACGGGCGGCGTTGAAGGCGAAAGGCTCCATCGTCGCCATTGCCTGGCGCTGCGCGACGAAGGTGCTACCCCAGATGGCGGCGACGAGCAGGAGCAGGAAGTGGTCGCGGGAGAAACGCGGCATGGAGGAATCCGGAACCGAAAACCCGATTCTATCCTGCCGCCGTTGCCGGACGCAGGATCGCCCCGGCCGTGCGCCAGCCGCTGGCCGCCGCCGATTCCGCCCCCGGCAGGGTCGGTTCCGGCGCCATCCAGCCACCGGCGAGCCAAAGGCCAGGGAAAGGGTGCAGGGGCGGGGGAGAAGGTGCAGGCAACGGAAAGCGCTCGTCGCACCATGGCGCCGCGAGCGCTTCTTCGCCCAAAGGGAGGAGCCGCTCCAGCCCGGGGGGGGCGAGACAGGCCAATGCGGTGCGGCCACCGCCCGCCGGCGCTTGCCAGGCATCGGCTTCGGGGGTGAAGCACCATCCGTGCGTGGTATGGGGGGCGATCGCGCTCCAGAGCCGGATCTCCGGCCAATTCGAAAGCCGTGCGACCAGCGCTTCGAGCCCGGCGATTCCCCGGAGCAGGGACGCTGCGTCCCGGGGCGGAACGGCGAGCACGACGTGATCGAAATGGCGGACGTCGGTCTGCGGCAGGCGCCATCCGCCTTCCGCCGGCTCCAGGGACTGCACCGGCGCGGCGATCGCCACCTCGCCGCCGCGTCGCCCCAGCGCGCGGGCAAGCGGCACGGCAAACCATTCGACGAAGGAATCCGGCAGGCGGAACCACTGGCGGTGCGCCCGTGCGCCCAGCGCGGCGGCGAGAAGACGGGCGAAGCGGGGCAGAGGGGTCTCTTCGGCCGGAGCAAGGCACAGAAGGCGGCACAGGGGGCGCCACAAGAGGTGCAGCGCCGCTTCGTCGCCCCACGGCAATGCCGTCTGGGCGAGCGGTAGGTCGGGTAGGGCGCTCCCGCCATGCCGGCCGGCGCGCAGCAGCCGCCGCAAGGCGCGGCTGGTCGCGCGTCGTTCCCTGCTAGAGAGCGTTCCTTCCGGCTCGCCCCATACTTCCAGACCGCTCCAGCGCGTGCGCAGGGTGAGCGATCCGGCACCCACCACCGTCCATCCTGGCGTCGACGTTTTCAGGTGGCGCGGCGACAGGCCCAGGCGGCGGGCGCAGGCAAAAAGGTGTGGGCTCGCCCCCCACAGGGGCAAAATTTCCGCGCTCAGACAGGAGATGCCCGTGCCCAGCCTTGGCGAGCGCTCGAATACCGCCACCCGGACTCCGGCTTCCGCCAGCCGCAGGGCGCACACCAACCCCGCCACCCCGGCGCCGACGATCGCCACCCTCATCGGCCGGGTTTCCTCCGCCAGCCGCGCCAGGTCAGCCACAGCTGCCGCAGCGGCGGCAGTTCGAGGCGACGATCGAGCAGCCGATAGTCGAGCCCCTCGGCTTCGGCCAGCAGGGCTTCGGTCACCGTGCGGCGCGCCATCAGGGGACGCAGCGCCTGGCGCATCTGGGCGGTGGCCGCCTCGTCGGCGGCCCGGAAGTGGTGCCGCACCCGCTCGGCCTGGGCCCGCATCAGCGCCGCGAAGGCTTCGCTCCAGCGCCCTTCGAGGATCTGCGCGGCGGGCACGCCGTGGCGCTGCAGCTGATCCACCGGCAATAGGATGCGCCCGGTGCGTGCGTCCGCCCCAACGCCCAGCAGCAGCTCGGCAAGCGCGAGCCCCATGCCCAATTCCTGCGCCGCCTGCTGGGCCTCACGCTCCAAGCCTCCCAGGGCGCGCACCGTCAGCAGCGCCGGCACCGCCCCCAAGCGATAGGTCAATTGCTGCAGCTCGGCGCTGGAAGCGCAGCGCATCGTCGCCGCCCGCAGACGCGCCGCGAGCACCAGTTCGTCGAAGAAAGCCCGTTCCCAGGGGAGATCCGCCAGCACGAGGCGCAACGCCCGCGTAATGGGGTGGGTCGGCGTTCCAGAGAAGGCGGCTGCGACTTCGTTCGCCCACCAGGAAAGGGTGGTGAGCGCTACTTCAGGCTCGCGGCAGGAACGCACGGCGTCTTCCAGCGCGTCGATGAGCGCATAGAGCACGAAGAGCGCCTCCTGCCTCGGGCCACGCAGCAGCAGAAGGCTGTAGTAGCGGGCATCGGGACGGCGCTCGAGACGCTCGCGGCAATGGTCGATGTCTGGACTCATCCTCGGACCTGACGGAAACCCTGAAGGGCGGCGGGTTTGCCATCCTGCGCTTTGCAGTAAGATCGGGGCAAACCCGCAGCAATGATACCCGAACCCTGTTGGAGTCCCGAGATGAGCCTTTCCCCCGATGCGATCCGCGACGCCCTCGCGGCCCTGACCGATCCCAACCTTGGAACCTCCTTGGGTAAAAGGGCGATCGCGGGGCTAGAGACCGAAGGCGGCACGGTGCGCGTGCGGCTTGCTCTGGATTACCCCGTGGCGACGATGGGCGAGGCGGTACGCGAGGCGGTGACGCAGGCGCTCAGCCGGCTGCCCGGGGTGGAGTCGGTGCAGGTCGAGCTTCTCTCCCGCATCGAGATCCACAAGATCCCGCCCGGCACCCAGCCTCTGCCCGGCGTGGCCAACGTGATCGCGGTGGCTTCCGGCAAGGGCGGGGTAGGCAAGAGCACCACGGCGGTGAACCTCGCCTTGGCGCTTCTGGCCGAAGGGGCGCGCGTGGGCGTGCTCGATGCCGACATCTACGGTCCCTCGATTCCCCAGATGCTGGGTCTGGGGCATCAGCCGCCGGAATCGACCGACGGCAAGAGCATGGAACCGCTCATGGCTCACGGCCTGCAGGTCAATTCCATCGGCTTTCTCGTCGATCCCGAAACGCCCATGATCTGGCGCGGGCCCATGGCCTCCCAGGCGCTGCTGCAGCTGCTCACCCAGACGAACTGGCACGAGCTCGACTATCTCGTCGTCGACCTGCCGCCGGGCACGGGCGACATCCAGCTCACCCTGTCGCAGAAGGCGCCGCTCACCGGCGCGCTCATCGTCACCACCCCGCAGGACATCGCGCTGCTCGACGCGCGCAAGGCGGTGAAGATGTTCCAGAAGGTCAATGTCCCGGTCCTCGGGCTCGTCGAGAACATGAGCATCCACGTCTGCTCGAACTGCGGTCATGCCGAGCCCATTTTCGGCAGCGGCGGCGGCGAGAAGATGGCCCAGGAATACGGCCTGCCTTTCCTGGGAGCGCTGCCGCTCGACATCCGCATCCGCAAGGAAACCGACTCGGGAACGCCCACCGTCGTGGCCGAGCCGGAAGGGCCCATCGCCGCCCGCTACCGCGACATCGCCCGCCGTGTGGCGCTGGCGCTCGCGCGCGCGCCGCGCGATCTCAGCCACAAATTCCCTACCGTCGTGGTGCAAAACCGCTGAGTTTTGGCGTACACTTCGCGGCAATTCTGGGCGCGCAGGGTTGCCGGTCGCGCCGTTTTCGACCCAGGCCACGAACGGGAGTACGATGAGCATCAAATCGGATCGCTGGATACGGCGCATGGCGCAAGAGCATGGCATGATCGAACCCTTCGCGCCCGAGCTCGTGCGCCAGACCGAGCGCGGCAAGATCGTCTCCTACGGCACTTCCAGCTACGGCTACGACGTGCGCTGCGCCGACGAATTCAAGATCTTCACCAATATCAATTCCACCATCGTCGACCCCAAGGCCTTCGACGAGCGCAGTTTCGTCGATTTTAAGGGCGAAGTCTGCATCATCCCGCCCAACTCCTTTGCGCTCGCCCGTACGGTGGAATACTTCCGCATTCCCAGGAACGTCCTTACCGTCTGCCTGGGCAAGAGCACCTACGCGCGCTGCGGCATCATCGTCAATGTCACGCCGCTCGAACCGGAATGGGAAGGCTACGTGACGCTGGAATTTTCCAACACCACGCCGCTGCCAGCAAAAATCTACGCCAACGAAGGCGTGGCGCAGATGATCTTCTTCGAGTCCGACGAAGTCTGTGAAACCTCCTACCGCGACCGCGGCGGCAAATATCTCGGCCAGCGTGGCGTGACGTTGCCGCGTCTCTGAGTCGCCTCCCGGTCTTCGATCCATGCCGTTTCTTGCTGCGAGGGCGGGTCCCATGCGCTTCCATTTCCCTATCGTCATTATCGACGAAGACTTCCGCTCCGAGAATGCGAGCGGCCTGGGCATCCGGGTGCTGGCCAAGGCGATCGAAGCCGAAGGCATGGAAGTGCTCGGCGTGACCAGCATTGCCGATTTCTCCTCGTTCGCCCAGCAGCAGAGCCGCGCCTCCGCGTTCCTGCTGTCGATCGACGACGAGGAATTCCAGGCGCCGGAAGATGCCGCACGCGCCATCGCCCGGCTGCGCGGCTTCGTGCGCGCCGTGCGCTTTCGCAACCACGACATCCCCATTTTCCTCTATGGCGAGACGCGCACCAGCCGCCATATCCCCAACGACGTGCTGCGCGAGATGCACGGCTTCATCCACATGTTCGAGGACACGCCCGAGTTCATCGCCCGCTATGTCGTGCGCGAGGCGCGCAATTACCTGGAGAGCCTGCCGCCGCCCTTCTTCCGCGCGCTCACCCATTACGCCGCCGACGGCTCCTACTCCTGGCACTGCCCTGGGCACTCGGGGGGGGTGGCTTTCTTGAAGAGCCCGGTGGGACAGATGTTCCACCAGTTCTTCGGCGAGAACCTGTTGCGCGCCGACGTCTGCAACGCCGTCGAGGAACTCGGGCAGTTGCTCGATCACACCGGACCGGTGGCGGCCTCCGAGCGCAACGCCGCGCGCATCTTCCACTGCGACCACCTTTATTTCGTCACCAACGGCACCTCCACCTCGAACAAGATGGTGTGGCACTCCACGGTGGCGCCCAACGACATCGTGGTGGTCGACCGCAACTGCCACAAGTCGATCCTCCACGCCATCATCATGACGGGGGCGATTCCCGTCTTCCTGCCGCCCACGCGCAACCACTACGGCATCATCGGCCCGATTCCGCTCGAAGAGTTCGAACCGGCCTCGATCCAGGCCAAGATCGATGCGCACCCCTTCATCGATCAGGCCAACAGCCGCACGCCGCGCATCCTGACGATCACGCAGTCGACCTACGACGGCATTGCCTACAACGTCGAGACCATCAAGCAGAAGCTCGACGGCTACATCGACACGCTGCACTTCGACGAAGCCTGGCTGCCGCACGCCGCCTTCCACGATTTCTATGGCGACTATCACGCCATCGGCGAGGATCGCCCGCGTTGCGAGCACTCGCTCATCTTTTCCACTCAATCGACGCACAAGCTGCTCGCGGGCTTGTCCCAAGCCTCGCAGATCCTGGTGCAGGAATCGCGCACGCGCAAGCTCGACCGCGACGTGTTCAACGAATCCTACCTCATGCACTCCTCCACCTCGCCCCAGTACGCCATCATCGCCTCGTGCGACATCGCCGCCGCCATGATGGAGCCGCCCGGCGGCACGGCGCTCGTGGAGGAATCCCTCATGGAGGCGGCGGAATTCCGCCGCGCCATGCGCGACGTGGAAGCCGAACTCGGAGATTGGTGGTTCAAGGTCTGGGGCCCGGATTACCTCGCCGAAGAAGGGGTGGGCCAGCGTGAAGACTGGCTGCTGCGCCCCAACGACCGCTGGCACGGCTTCGGCGCCGTGGCCGAAGGGTTCAACATCCTCGATCCGATCAAGGCCACCATCATTACCCCGGGGCTGGACGTCGAAGGCGAATTCGACGAATGGGGCATTCCGGCCGGCGTGGTGACGCGTTACCTTGCCGAGCACGGCATCGTGGTCGAGAAAACGGGCCTTTATTCTTTTTTCATCATGTTTACCATCGGCATCACCAAGGGCCGCTGGAATACCATGGTCACCGAGCTGCAGCAGTTCAAGGACGACTACGACGGCAACCGCAAGCTGTGGCGGGTGATGCCCGAATTCGTCGCCAAACACCCGCAGTACGAGGACTGGGGGCTGCGCGACCTGTGCCAGCGCATCCACGCCTTCTACAAGGCGCACGACGTGGCTAGGCTCACCACCGAGATGTACACCTCCGAGATGGTGCCGGCGATGCGCCCGTCCGACGCCTTCGCCATGATGGCGCACCGCAAGATCGACCGCGTCCCCATCGACGAGCTCGAAGGCCGGATCACCGCCATGCTCGTCACGCCTTATCCTCCCGGTATTCCGTTGCTGATCCCCGGCGAGCGCTTCAACGCCACCATCGTGCGCTATCTCCAGTTCGCCCGCGACTTCAACCGGCGCTTTCCCGGTTTCGAGACCGATATCCATGGTCTGGTCAAGGACTCTGAAGGGAACTATCATGTCGACTGCGTGCGTTCGTAGCGGCTGAACGCGGCGCGCCGCCGCACACGCTAGCGACGACAAAGGGGGGGCGATATGCAGCGTTTCGGAAGGTATCTGCCAGCGGCGGCGAGGTTTTTCGTCTTTTGCCTGCTGCGCCTGGGGCATTTCCGCTCTTCTTGTTCTTGGCGCAAGGCAGGGGCCTGCTTTCTACCCTTCCTTTTCCTGAGTAGCATCTCCTTCGCCCAGACCCTGCCGCCGCTGCTCATCGCCCACGTGATGCCCACCACGGGCCGTTTCGCCCTACACGCCGAGGCCGACCGGCGCGGCGTGGAGATGGCGATCGAGGATTTCGGCGGCAAAATCCTGGGGCGAGACCTGGTTCTGCTCACACGCAACGCCACCACCGATCCGGCGCAGGCGGCCAAGATCGCCGAGGCGCTCATCACGCAGAACCACATCGCCTTCATGGTCGGGGCGATCGACTCGGGCGTGGCCGCTGCCATGTCGGCGGTATGTCAGAAATACGGCGTGATCTTCATCAACACCAACTCCTCCTCGCCCTCGGAGGCGGTGGAGAACGCACATCGCACCAAGTTCGTGTTCGACGCCAACGGAGCCAACTTCAACAAGGCGCTCCTGAAATACGCCCTCGATCGGCATCCGCGCAAGCGCGCCATCCTGCTCACCGAGGACAACGTCTGGGGACACAGCAACGCCGCGGCCTCGCGCGGCTACATCGAGCGCTACGGTGGCAGCGTGGTCGAGGAGATCGTCGTACCCGTCTCACTGCCCGATCCGGCGGGGCTTGCCGCGCGCATCGCTGCCATGGACATCGACGTCGTCGCCGTCAATCTGAGCGGCAACAACCAGATCCGGCTCTTCGCTCAGATCGACCCCGCCCTCTTCGAGCGGCAGTCGTGGGTAGTGGGGGAGGTCGATTGGGAGGAACTCTATCCGGCCCCCGGCACGCCGCGGCCGCTCTTCGGCACCACCTGGGCGTGGAACCTCGACACGCCCGGCACGGCCGAGTTCGTGGCGCGCTACCGGCAGCGCTACGGCAACACGGTGCTCGATTATCCCGGCGACGTGACGCACGCCGCCTATCTGGCCATGCGCGCCCTGCTGCAGGCGATCGAACGCGCCGGTACGACGCACAACCATGCCGTGATCCGCACGCTCGAGACGATGCGCTGGAGCGCGCGCGAGCGCATGCAGCATGACGACGCCTGGATGGATCCGGTGAGCCATCACCTGCAGCAGTCCGTCTATACCGCCACCTGGCGCCATGATCCCGCCAACCCCGCCGCCGGCATCAAAATCCTCGGGCACCTGAGCCCCGAGGAGGCACGCTACGAGGGGGAAGACGCCACCCGCCTCGAATCCTTCGAGGAAACTCCTTCCTATACGCCTTGAGAGGCCAGGCATGCGCCGTCCCCGCTTCGGTCTCATCGCCCGCATCGCCTGGCTGGTCCTCGCGATCGAGGCGCTCGCCTTCGGCGCGCTCACGGCCGTGTATCTCGACCGCTCGCGCACCCTGATGGAGCGGCGCATCGAGACGCAGCTGCAGCGCGTCGGCCGCATGCTGCGGGAAGAAAACCTGCCGCTCAACGCGGTGGCCACCCCTTGCCTCATGTCCGATCTGATCGGCCTCGGCTACCAGGGAGGATTCGTCTTGGGCGGCAGCGGCCGGGTGATCGTCGCAAGCGACCCCCTGCTGTTGGGAAAAAAAGCCGATGAAGTGCCAGGATTCGACCCTTCCTGGTTGAATGCCTCCGTGCGGCCAGAGTTCGAAGCATTCTTCGCGCCCGAACGGCTCACCGCCGTCTTGCACGTGCGAGGGCCGGAGTCCTCCGCTCCTCTCTATACCGTGGTGCTCACCTTCGACACCGCCGAGCTGCGTGCCGCCACCCGTGAGGTGATTGCCTGGGGCGCGGCGCTGTCTTTGGCCTTCCTCCTCTTCACGTCGTTTGCCATCGTCTTCGTGGCGCACCGCCTCATCACGCGCCGGGTGCAGCATACCCTGCGCGCGCTCAAGCAGATCGAGGACGGAGCCCTGGAGACGCGCATCTCCATCACCGCCACCGACGAATTGGGCGACTTGCAGCAGGGCATCAATTCGATGACGGAAAAGCTCGCCGCCACCATCGCCGAACAGAAGCAGGCGCAGGCGCGTATCCGCCAGCTCGCTTTCTATGACCAGCTCACCGGCTTGCCGAACCGAGTAGCCATTCTCGAATACCTCCGGGAGGTTCTGAGCAACGATGGCGGAAGTCATGGGGCGCTGCTGCTCTTCGATCTCGACGACTTCAAAACGCTCAACGAGACCTTGGGCCACGAAGCCGGCGACGAGCTGTTGCGCGAGGTGGCCGAACGCTTACGCGACGGACTGGGGGGCGAAGCGCAGGTTGCGCGCGTCGGCGGCGATGAGTTCCTCGTCGTCCTCACCGGACTCGGCGAGGACGAAGCCGAGGCCAGAGGCCGCGTCGAGGCGCTCTTCGAGCGGCTGCGTACCTTGCTCGTCCAACCCTGCCGCATCGGACACGCGCAGCTGCGTACCACCGCCAGCTGCGGCGTCGCCCTGTTTCATGGGGCACGGGTCGGGCTCGACGAGCTCCTCAAGCGCGCCGAACTGGCGATGTACCACGCAAAGGCCAGCGGCCGTAACCGCTTGTGTTTCTTCGATGAAGAGATGGCGCGCGCCGTGCGTCACCGCGCCGAGCTCGAGCGGGATCTGGAGCAGGCGATCGAGGCCGGCCAGTTCGTCCTGTATTACCAGCTGCAGGTGCGTGGCCCCCATCAGGCCGTGGGCGCCGAGGCGCTCATCCGTTGGCCGCATCCCGAGCGCGGCATGATCTCGCCGGCCGAGTTCATTCCGCTCGCCGAGGAAACCGGCCTCATCGTCCCTCTCGGGCGCTGGGTGCTGGAGACGGCCTGCCGGCAGCTGGTTTCTTGGGCAAGCACGCCGGAGACGGCCCAGCTGACCCTCTCGGTCAACGTCAGCGCCCGCCAGATCTATCAGCCGGATTTCGTCGATCAGGTGCTGGAGGTGGTCGAAAAGAGCGGTGCGGATCCGCGCCGCCTCAAACTGGAGCTCACCGAGAGCACCTTGGCCTCCGACATTGCTGGCGTCATCGAGAAGATGCGTCTTCTCAAACAGAAAGGCATTGGCTTCGCCCTGGACGACTTCGGCACGGGGTATTCCTCGCTCACCTACCTCAAGCGCCTGCCGCTCGACGAGTTGAAGATCGATCAGTCCTTCGTGCGCGACGTGCTCACCGACTCCAACGATGCGGCCATCGCACGCACCATCGTGGCGCTCGCCCACAGCCTGGGGCTGGAGGTGATCGCCGAGGGGGTGGAGACGCCCGAGCAATGGAAGTTCCTGGCCGAGCTAGGATGCCCCGCCTACCAGGGTTATTATTTCGCGCGACCCGTGCCGATCGAGCGTTTCGAGGAGACCTTGCGCGGGTTCCTTCTCGTCCAGCGGGAAATTGGACTACCGACGGATTCGGGGCGCTAAGCGTCGCTGTGGCGGTAGGTGACGATCTGGTAAGGGTATTCGTCGTCAGGATCCGCCTCGGGGCGTTCGCGGCCGACTTCGGCGAAGCGCCTCCGGTCCCATTCAGGGAAGAACGCATCCCCCTGAGGCTCGGCGTCCACTTCTGTGATCACCAGGCGATCGGCAAACGGCAGTGTCTGGCGATAGATCTGCGCTCCGCCGATCACGAAGACCACCGGCTCAGCCTCGAGCGCCGCCCGCGCGGCTTCGAGCGAGGGATAGACTTCCGCGCCGGGGGCCGTGAAAGAGGGATCGTGGCTCACCACCACGTTGCGGCGATCGGGCAGGGGGCGACCGAGCGATTCCCAGGTCTTGCGCCCCATGAGCACCGCGTGCCCGGTGGTAAGTCGGCGGAAGTGCCGCAAGTCGGATTTCAGCCGCCACGGCAGCGCCCCGCCGCGACCGATCACGCCATTTCGCGCCACCGCGGCGACGATCACCCACTCGCTCATACCGCCACCGGTGCCGGGATGTGGGGGTGCGGATCGTAGCCTTCCAGCGTGAAATCCTCGTAGCGGAAAGCGAAGAGATCGGTCACTTCCGGGTTGAGCTTCATCTTGGGTAGCGGCCGCGGCTCGCGGCCAAGCTGCAGCCGGGCCTGCTCCAGGTGGTTGAGGTAGAGATGGCAATCTCCCCCCGTCCAGATGAACTCGTGCGCCTCATAGCCGCAGATCTGGGCCACCATCAGGGTGAGCAGCGCATAGGAGGCGATGTTGAACGGCACGCCGAGAAAGACGTCGGCGCTGCGCTGGTAGAGCTGGCAGGAGAGCCTGCCCTCGGCGACGTAGAACTGGAAGAGCGCGTGGCAGGGCGGTAGCGCCATCTGGTCCACCTCGGCCGGATTCCAGGCCACGACCAGGTGGCGGCGCGAATCCGGATTCGTCTTCAGCCCTTCGACGAGGCGGGCGATCTGGTCGATGCTGCGACCGTCCGGCGCCTCCCAGCGCCGCCATTGCTTGCCATAGACCGGCCCGAGCTCGCCGCGCTCGTCGGCCCACTCGTCCCAGATCGTCACGCCGTGCTCGCGCAGGTACGCCACGTTGGTGTCGCCGCGCAGAAACCACAGCAGTTCGTGGATGATCGATTTGACGTGCAGTTTCTTGGTGGTCAGCAGCGGAAAGCCTTGGCGCAGATCGAAGCGCATCTGCCAGCCGAAGACCGACAGGGTGCCGGTTCCGGTGCGGTCCGCCTTGCGGGTGCCGTGCTCCAGGATGTGCCGCAGGAGGTCGAGGTAGGGTCGCATTGCCGTGTCGGAGGAAAAAATCGACCCTTATTCTAGCGCAGCTGCGCGGCGGCAACACCGCCGTCAGGGTTTATCCTCGGGTGAGTCGGTGTTATTCTTTCCTGCGTCGGCATGCCCCTTTTCAGGAACGGAACATCCATGCACAACGTAGAGCTCTACCGGGACGATGCCCATCTGTGCGTGCTGCTCAACGAAAGCGAGGAGCTCGATGAGGGCGGCATCCACTCCAACCAGTTCCTCATCCTGCATCAGGAGTTCGGCGTCCTGCTCGATCCCGGCGGCTTCGGGGTGATGGCCGACGTGCTCGAGGCCATGCTCACCTACTGCGAGCCGGAGCAGATCCGCTACATCGTCTTGTCGCACCAGGACCCGGACATCGTGGGCGGCCTTGCCTCCTGGCTCGAACTCACGCGCGCCACCGTGCTCATCTCGCGCCTGTGGACGCGTTTCATCCCTCATTATGGCCTTCCGAACACCGATCGTATCGTCGCCATCCCCGATACCGGCGCCCAGATCGATCTTGGAACCTCCGCCGTTCTCGACCTGATTCCGGCGCACTTCCTGCATTCCGAGGGCAACTTCCAGGTCTACGATCCGCGGGCGAAGATCCTCTTTTCCGGCGACGTGGGGGCTTCGGAACTGAGCGGTGCCGAGACGCAGACCTTCATCGAGGATCTGGCGCCGCATCTGCCCCGCATCGAGGGGTTCCATCGCCGCTACATGGCGAGCAACCGCGCCATCAAAGCGTGGAGGGAAACCTTGGGCGAGCGGCCGGTCGAGCTGCTGGCGCCACAGCACGGGCCGGTCTATCGCGGCGCTGCCGTTGGCCAGTTCCTCGGCTGGCTCGAGGGGCTCGAATGCGGCGTCGATCTCCTGCAGCCCGGGGGAGTGTTTCGGCGATGAACCGTTTCATTCCCCCCGATCTCTTGCGTCTGCGGCGCGATAGCCTGCGAGCGATCACCGGTATCCTCGAGCATGAGACCCGTTTCCGTCTCGGGTTTTCGGCCATGGCGGCTGCACTCGAGCGCGCCCATCGCCGTCTGGCGGCGACGCTCGAGCATCCGCCGGCCGAAGGAACGGCCGAGGCGGAATCTCCCCGCTCCCAGCTTGCCCGCCTCGACCGTATGGTCGGTCTGCTCCACGAGCTCCTCGACCAGGATGGGCGGGCCCAGACCGAGGCCATCGTCTCCTTGCTGCACCACTTTGAAGCAGCCAGCGCCGAACTCACCCAGACCCTGGTGGAGAAGGAGCTCATCGACCGGCAGCGCGCCGTGCTCGAACGCATCATCTTTTCCTACGAGCGCATCTCCCAATGGATGGAGTTCCTCAAGGAGATCCTCACCGATTTTTACCAGATCTTTCCGTTCGATGCGTTCTTCGTCGCTTTTGCCGAGAAGCACGGGCTGACGCTCAAGGTCTTCCACCCTGCGGCGCTGGAATCGGCCATGCGAGAGCAGCTCTTGCATCGCGTCTCGCAGCACGTCCTCGCTTCCCTGGGTCAGCCTCCCGATGCGGCGTTTGACATCGAAGAGCATTTCCTCACGACCCAACCCGCCGAGGCGAAGCCGGTCGAATCGATGATGTTGATCACCGAGCGGGTGCCGGAGCGGCACACCAAGCTCGCCGGCATCCTCGGGGCGGCCTTCGGCGTGCATGAGAAGCTCTCGCCGCAGGAAGAGGCAGTGATCCGCTCGCTTCTGGCGATCGTCGTCATCGTGGTCGGCTCCAGCCGCGCGTTGGGGCAGTCGCTCGCCGAGCTCGAATACTATTCGCTGCACGATCCCCTCACCAACCTCTACAACCGGCGGCATTTTCTCTCCATGCTGCAGTACGAGATCACGCGCAGCGAGCGCCACCAGCACGAATTCTCTCTGCTGATGGTCGATCTCGACGATTTCAAGGACGTCAACGACACCTTCGGCCATCCCGTGGGCGACGAAGCCTTGTGCCAGGTCGCAAGTCACCTCAAGACCTGTGTGCGGCCGGGCGATCTCATCTGCCGTATCGGCGGGGATGAGTTCGTCATCCTCTTGCCGGAGACGGGCAAAGAAGAAGCCAAACGCCTTGCCCGTACCATCCGTGACCGTCTGCGCGAGCATCCCGTCCACGCTTCCCAGCTTGAATTCCATCTCACGGCCTCCATTGGCATCGTCACCTATCCCGCCGACGGAGCCAATCAAAACGATCTGATGACCCGGCTCGACTTCGCCGCCTATGAAGCGAAGAAACGGGGCAAGGACGGCGTCTTTCACTACAGCGACATCGACCGCGGCGAGGAAGTGCAGCGCATCGCCCAGCACCGTCGCCAGGAAGCGGAGGTCGTGCGTGCCGCTTTACGCAAGGGGCGCATCGTCCCCTATTTCCAGCCCATCATCGAAACGGGAAGTGGCCGGGTCGTCGCCTACGAGGTGCTCGCGCGTCTCATCGCCGACGATGGCGAGATCGTCTCCGCCGCCCGCTTCATCGACGCCATCGAAAAGTACGGCATGGGCCGGGAGCTCGATCGTCGCATGATCTCTGCCGCGCTCGATGCCCTGCGCCGTTTGCCGCCGACGGCAAACGATTCGGCCCCGCTGCTCTTTCTCAATCTCTCGGTGCAGGAGATCCAGAACCGCAACGTACTGACCTTTGCCTCCCGCCTTTGTTATCAGTGGGAGATCGACCCTCATCGCATCGTCTTCGAACTGCTGGAGCGCGATGCCATCTCCGACATGGAGAAGATCCGCCTTTTCCTCTCCACCTTGCGCAAGAAAGGGTTTCGTTTCGCCCTCGACGATTTCGGCAGCGGCTACAACTCCTTCCACTACCTGCGCGAGCTGGAATTCGATTTCGTCAAGATCGACGGTGCCTTCATCCGCGGCATCGAGCACTCGAAGACCGACGAAGCGCTGGTGCGCAACCTCGCCCGCCTGTGCCACGATCTCGGCATCCAGACGGTGGCCGAATTCGTCGAGAGCCAGAGCCTGCTTGAGCACCTGCGTGCCCTTGGAGTGACGCACGCCCAGGGGTATTACATCGGTTTGCCTAGACCCGACATTCTGCTTTTCGCGGACAAGACCGTCGGGCGCTGAGCGCTCGTGAAGAAATCAGCTGCGCTTCAGGCCGAGACCTCGGAGGCGCCGTCCCGGGCGTGACGCTTGCGCTCGCGCCAGATGAGATGCAGGTTGCGGGCGTAGATGAAAAGGCCCGTGAGCTGGCCGATGATGAAGACGGGATCGGCGCGATAGATGGCGTAGGCAAGCAGCGTCGCCCCGCCGGCGAGGCTGAAGTACCAAAATGCTATTGGCATAACGCTTCGCCGCTGGCGTTCGCTCGCGAGCCACTGGACGAGAAAACGCATCGAGAAAAGCGCCTGACCGGTCAGGCCGATGCCGAGCCAGATGAGGTCGGGGTTCATCTTTGTTCTCCGTGCCGTGAAGGGTAGGGCAAGCGGCGACGGTGCAGCAGCCACCACACACCGAAGAGATCGACCAGACCGACCCAGAGGCGGTTGCCGATGCCGTATTTCGACGTGCCGTGCCGCCTGGGGCGGTGATGCACCGGCATCGAGACGACGCGTCCTCCTTCGCGTCGCACCAGCGCCGGCAGGAAGCGGTGGAAGTGGTCGAAGTAAGGCAGGCGCAGGAAGAGCTCGCGCCGGATGAGCTTTACGCCGCAGCCGCTGTCCGGCACGCCGTCGTGCAATAGCGCCGAACGGACCGCATTGGCGATGCGCGAGGATAGCCGTCGAATCCACGTGTCGTGGCGATCGACGCGGTGGCCGATGACTATGTCCGGTGGGTCTGACTCCTGCTGCACCAGGGTCCAGAAACGCCACAGGTCGGCCGGATCGTTCTGACCGTCGCCGTCGAGCGTGCCGATCCATGCTCCTTGTGCAGCGAGCGCCCCGGTGAGCAGCGCCGCGCTTTGACCGGCATTGCGCTCATGGCGCACCACGTGCCAGTTCGGCCCCTTCTGGGCGCAGAGGTCTTGCAGCACGGCAAACGTGTCATCGGTGCTCGCGTCGTCGACGAAGATCACCTCGAAGTCGAGCTTGCCGCCGAGCGCGGCTTGGATTTCGTCGGCGAGGGTGGCGACGTTGTCGCGTTCATTATGTACAGGAATGACGATGGAGAGGTCCATGAAGTTCACTCCGACGCGTCGTCGACGTCGTCGTTGGGTTGAAGGGTGGGGGATGAAGGATGGGAAAGCGCCGCGATTTCGCGGGCGGAGGCGATGAAGAGGATTTGTCCGCGATAGGGTTGCTGCAAGAGGGGCGCCGCGAACTCGGGGGGCGGCATGCCCTTGAACGTATCGATGAGGATCCCTTCGGGATGTTCCTTGGCCCAAACATGCAGCTCCGACCAGGAGATTTCCTCGATCGGTTGATTCAAACGGCCGTAGAAGTGGAATTGATCGTGATATTGACCCACGAACGCCACCGGACGCCCTTCGGCCTGGGCTTGGGCGATGAAGCGGCTCGCCGGGCGTACGTCGTAATAGGGGGCGGCGGCCCGGCCCAATCCCAGGGCGAGGATCGTGAGGAAGAGCCCCGTGCCGAGAGCAAAGGTTGGCAGCCAGGCCGAACGCGTGCGCCAAGGCAGGAGCCAACCGGTGATCGCCAGGGTGGCAAGCGCCGCCGCTGGCCAGGAAGGAAGGTTGGCCAGGAAAGGCGGCAGATGCGCTGGCGGGTGCAGGCGCAAGAAGACGAGGGCGGCGGCCGCCGCGAGCGGCAGCAGAACAGGCAGGCGATCGAGGCGGCTGGGGTGCTCGCCGTGCACGGCGAGTGCCCGCGCAAGCAGCAGGGACACGGCGGGGAAGAGCGGCAGGAGATAATGTGCCTGCTTGCCGCTGATGGCGCAGAACGCGACGAACGGGACCACTGCCCAAGCCAAGAGAAAGCGCTGCGCCGGGTCGGTTCGCCATTCGAGCCGCGCGAGCGCCCGCCAGGCGCTAGGCCACAGCAGCCAGGGGTAGAGGAGCAGCGGCAAGAGGGGGAAATACCACCACCAGGGGCGCTGGTGGGCAAAGGATTCGACGATGCGCCCGGCGCTTTGCCCCCAGAAGATCATGTGGGCATACTCCGGGCCGCCGCGGATCGCCGCCGGCACCGCCCAGGTGAGGGCGATGGCCGCGCCACCCAGGGCGGCGAGCGCCAAACGTCGGTACCAGTGACCGGGCAGCCCCGCTTCCGGCCGCCACCAGGGCCACAGCAGTGCCGCCGGCAGCACGTGCAGCAGCACCACCGGCCCTTTGGCGAGTACGCCCAGACCGATGCCGGCGCCCACCCATAGCCAAGCACGTCTCTGGCCTCGAGCGGCATCCCATAGGCCGTTCATCGCCAGCAGCACGCAGGCGGCGAGCAAGGTGTCGAACATCACGGCCGCCGTGAACACAGCCCACAGTCCCGTTCCGAGCAGGATCGTACCGGCCCATCCACCGAGCGCCGGCGTCTCCGGCCACAGGCGGCGGGCGAGACGGGCGGTGAGGAGCACTCCGGCAAAGGAGAGGCTGGCGCTCGCCACCCGCGGCCACCAGTCGTTCACCCCGAAAATGGCCCAGCCTGCGTGGAGTATCCAGAAGAGCAGCGGCGGCTTGTGGTGATAGGGGTGTCCGTTCAAATAGGGTACGAGGAAGTCGCCGCGGGCGAACATCTCCCAGGCCACGCCGAGGTAGCGCGTCTCGTCGATGGGAATGAATGGCAAGGCGTAGAGAAAGGCGAAGGTGAGCAAACCGATGCCGGCGAGCCAGGTCAAAACATAAAAAGGGATCGAATGGCCTGCTGCAGCCGCTGGCGATGGTTTTTCGAGAGGACCGCAGGGAAAGATCGTCGGGGAAGCGGGCATGCTGCGTAGGGAGGCGTTCGTGGAGGCGCCATGATAGGCGCAGCCACGTCAACGCGGTGTGAAGGTGTCGAGGGAACGGAGCCCTCCTGTGCCCTCGATCGACAACTCTCCTATAATGAGTCGCCATGGACGTTTTGCTCATCGAAGACAATCCCGATCTGGCGGGTAATATCGTAGATTATCTCGAATCGCGAGGACACCGCGTCGATCTGGCGCGCGATGGCCTCAGCGGCCTGCATTTTGCCGCCAGCAAGGCGTTCGACGCCATCGTGCTCGATCTGGGCTTGCCCGGCATCGACGGCGTCGAGCTGTGCCGGCGCCTGCGAGAGGAAGGCCTTGCCACCCCCATCCTCATGCTCACCGCCCGTGGTGAGCTCGATGACAAGGTGCTCGGCCTCGAAGCCGGGGCCGACGATTACCTCGTCAAGCCGCTGTCGCTGCGCGAGCTCGAAGCGCGCTTGCGTGCGCAAGTGCGCCGCGCCGCCGGAGGGTTGGAGCAGCAACGCTTGCAAGTGGGAGATCTGCTGCTCGACGAGCGCACCCGGCAGGTATCGCGACAGGGGCGCCGGATCGCGCTGGCACCTTTGGATTATCAATTGCTGCGCCTGCTGATGCGTGCCTCACCCGCCGTGCTGCCGCGCGAGCGCCTGGAATCCCTGCTGTGGGGGGATGATCCGCCCGACAGTGACGCCTTGCGCGCCCACATCCACCGCCTGCGGCTGGCGATCGACCGTCCCTTCGACGTCCCCTTGCTGCACACGGTGCCGCACGTGGGCTACCGGCTGGCCGTGCCCGATGAAGCAGAAACGTCCTCCTAGCCTGCGCCTGCGGCTCATCGCCGCCTTCGTCTTTCTTGGCGTAGCCTTGGGGCCCCTGGTGTCGGGCGCCATGCTCTGGGTGAGCTATACCCTGGAAGAGGAAGCGGTAAAGGCGACGGTGCAGGAGCGGTTGCAGCACCTCTTGAGCACCCCGGAGCATTACGTCCTGCGCGAGCATCCCCGCCATCCCAAGGTCTATGTTTTGTCCTCGTTCGAACTCGAGGGCGTGCCGGATCGCATTTTTTCCCGCGCCGACGGAATCCATGAATTCGAACTGGGGCACCGGGCCTGGATCGTCGGGCTGGCGAGCCTCGGCGACGGGCGGCGTTACGCCGTGCTCGAGGATATCTCCAGCATCGAACGGCGCGAATGGGTGAGCGTGTTCATCGTGCTCGGCGGCGCGGCTTTTTCCGGCTATGTCGCGCTGTGGTTCGGTTTCTACTTTTCACGCCGGCTGCTCGCGCCGCTCACCCGGCTCGCCGGGCGCCTGGGCGAGGCGAACGATCTCGCCGCCGAGGTGCGGCTCGCCGAAGAAGGGCTGGACGAAGAGGTGCTGGTGCTGGCGCGAGCGCTCGACGAGTATCGCTGGCGCATGTCCGAGCTGCTGGCCCGAGAGCGGGAATTTTCCGCCGACGCAAGCCACGAGCTGCGCACGCCGCTTACCGTGATCCGTCAGGCGGCGGAGCTTCTCGCCGAGGATGCGGCGCTGTCCGAGCGTTCGCGCCGTGCCTTGGTGCGCATCGAACATGCGAGTGCACGGATGGCCGAGACGATCGAGACGCTGCTGATGCTCGCGCGCGAACCGGCAGCGACCAAAGAGGAGTTCGACGTCGTCGACGTGGCCCGTGAGGCGCTGGCGCACATCGAATTCTTCGCCGAAGGATCGGAGATCACCTTGGAGCTGCTCGTCTTGGCCCATCCTCTCGTCCATGGATCCCCGGTGGCGCTCTCCGTCATCGTCGCCAATCTCGTGCGCAACGCGATCCAGCATGCGCAGTGCCACCGCATCACGGTGCGCATCGAACCGGACCGGCTGTGCGTCGAGGATGACGGGATCGGCATGCCGCAAACCGCGGATGGGGCGAGCGGTGGTCGCGGCCTGGTGATGGTGCGCCGGCTGTGCGAACGGGAAGGGTGGGAGCTGCGCTCGAGCGCTCGCGAGGCCGACGGTCGGGGAACGAAGATCGAGGTGGTCTTTTTCAGGCCCTTTGCCGATGAACCTCGTTCATCATAGAACCTTGAGCAGATCGGCGCGCAGCTGTTCCGCCCTTCTTCTTCCTTCCGCGCTTTCCTGGATCAGCCGAAACCATTGTCCATAGAGCGCGCGCAGCTCTTCGTGCGATTGGGCTGCGGCAATCTCGTCGATGAGCGAGAGATGGATGATTGGGCCGCGGCAAAAGGCCTTGATGGTGTTGATCATGAAATGACGCGCCATGTCCAGTTCTTCGGGGTTACGCGGTTCTGGAAGCGGACGGAAATCGGTGAGGGAGGGGAGTCTGTCTTGGCGGGTGATTGCCTCGTTTTCGCCTTTGAGGCCGACGAGCTCGATGTAGCCTTCTTCTTCGAGGTGACCGAGGACGTTGGAGAGATCGTCGGTCGACGCGAGTTCGCGCAGCTCTTCCACGGTCCGCTTGCCGTCGACCATGATGAGAATACGACGCTGGCGCGGCGTCAATTTTCCCGAACGGTGCTGAACTTCATCTACCCCTTTGGGCGTCTTGCGGAAAACGGCTCTGCTGGGCATAGGGAAATTCTCTTATGGTTGAATCATCATGATTCATCTTAACCAAAACCAAAAACATAGGCAAGAAAAAGCCCCTGTCAGGGCAGGGGCTTCGATCGTAAAAAACGAAGACTCAGCGCGAAATCGGTTTGTAGCGCACGCGCCGCGGACGGGCGGCGTCTTCGCCGAGACGCTTTTTCTTGTCCTCTTCGTACTCGTGGAAGTTGCCTTCGAAGAAGGTCCACTGCGAGTCGCCCTCGGCCGCGAGGATGTGGGTGCAGATGCGGTCGAGGAACCAGCGGTCGTGGCTGATGACGAGCGCGCAGCCGGGGAATTCGAGCAGCGCTTCTTCCAGGGCACGCAGCGTTTCCACGTCGAGGTCGTTGGAGGGTTCGTCGAGCAGCAGCACGTTGCCGCCCTGGATGAGCGTCTTGGCCAGATGCAGCCGCCCGCGCTCGCCGCCCGAGAGCTTGCCTACGGGCTTTTGCTGGTCCGCTCCCTTGAAGTTGAAGCGGCCGAGGTAGGCGCGGCTGGGCATCTCGAAGGCGCCGACCTTGAGGATGTCGAGCCCCCCGGAGACTTCCTCCCATACCGTCTTGTTGGGGTCTAGCCCTTCGCGGGACTGATCCACGGCGGCGATCTTCACCGTCGGACCGATCTCGATGGTGCCGGAATCGGGCTGTTCCTTGCCAAGGATCATGCGAAAGAGGGTGGATTTGCCCGCGCCGTTGGGGCCGATGATGCCCACGATCGCTCCCTTGGGCACAGAGAAGGAGAGATCGTCGATGAGGAGCCGATCCCCGAAGCCTTTGCTCACGTGGTGGAATTCGATCACCTTGTCGCCGAGCCGCTCGCCGGGTGGGATGAAGATCTCCTGCGTCTCGTTGCGGCGCTGGTATTCGATGGAGGAGAGTTCCTCGTAGCGCGCCAGACGCGCCTTGGATTTCGCCTGCCGCCCTTTGGGGTTCTGGCGCACCCATTCGAGTTCTTGCTTCATCGCCTTGAGGCGGGCGGCTTCCGCCTTGGCTTCCTGCTCGAGGCGCTTTTCTTTCTGTTCCAGCCACGAACTGTAGTTGCCTTTCCAGGGGATGCCCTCGCCGCGGTCGAGTTCGAGGATCCATTCGGCGGCGTTGTCGAGGAAGTAGCGATCGTGCGTGACGGCCACCACCGTGCCGGGGAAGCGCACGAGGTACTGCTCGAGCCACTCGACCGATTCTGCGTCGAGGTGGTTGGTGGGTTCGTCGAGCAGCAGCATGTCGGGCTTGGAGAGCAGGAGCTTGCACAGCGCCACGCGCCGTTTTTCGCCGCCGGAGAGGTTCGCGATCTTGGCGTCCCACGGCGGCAGGCGCAGCGCGTCGGCGGCGATCTCCATCTGGTTTTCGAGGTCGGTGCCGGCGCTGGCGAGGATGGCCTCGTATTTGGCCTGCTCTTCGGCGAGTTTCTCGAAGTCGGCGTCGGGCTCGGCATAGGCGGCGTAGATTTCCTCGAGCTTTCGCCGCGCCTCGACGAGCTCACCCAGCCCTTCTTCGACTTCCTCGCGCACGGTCTTTTCCGGGTCGAGCTGGGGTTCCTGCGGCAGGTAGCCGATGCGGATGCCGGGCTGCCATTGCACTTCGCCGTCGTATTCCTTGTCGACGCCGGCCATGATGCGCAGCACGGTGGATTTGCCCGCGCCGTTGAGGCCCAGCAGGCCGATCTTGGCCCCGGGGAAGAAGGAAAGGGAGATGTCCTTGATGATGTGGCGCTTCGGGGGGACGACCTTGTTCACCCGAAGCATGGACATGACATACTGAGCCATGACACTCCTACGAAATTACGGTTCAATGGGCCATTGTACCCGAAACGCCGGCGGGGGTTTCCGCAACACTCGGTACAGCCGGCTTGGCGGCCTGTTCCTCGGGCGGGGCGTTGTCGGGCAGATAGGCGATGATCTGGCACAGGACTGCGGCCAGGTAGGGAATCGCTTGCAGCATGAGGATGGAGAGCCAGAGCTTGACTTCCAGGTCGAGCAGTCCCCGCTTGGCCACGAGTACGGCCGCGCCGATTAGGATCGCCGCGAGCAGGCCGAGTTCCTCGCGGATGGGACCGAAGAAGGCGAAGGTTCCCTTGGCGCGCCAGCCTTTGGGAGTGCGCACGAAGGTGCCTTTCTTCTGGAAGAGCCCGGCGAAGACGCCGCGCGCGATGGTGTGCGCGAGTCCCACGGAGAGGATGGAAGCGCCTAGGATGTCGATCCAGCGCGTGTGCATGGTGCGGCGATAGAGGACGGGCCCGAGGGCGGTCTTGAAGGCCATGAATCCGAGTACGGGCATGGCGAGCGAGGCCACCGGCAGGGCAAAGGTCTTGGGAAAGTGGATCATGCCCAGCGTCCAGTAGATGGAGGCGAGCGCGAAGACGAGGTGCAGCGCGTCGCCAAACCAGGCGAACCAGCCGGTGAGGAAGTGGTAGCGCTGGGCGAAGTTCAGCTTCGAGGGCTGTAGCCCCAGGAGCTTGGGCAGGTGGGCCTTGAGGATCTGCATCGCACCGAACGCCCAGCGGAAGCGCTGCGACTTGATGGCGGCGAAGTCCGACGGCGTGAGCCCGCGACCGAAGATGTGATCGACATAGCGGGTTTCATAGCCGAGCTCGATCAGGCGCAGGCCGAGTTCGGTATCCTCGCAGATGCACCATTCCGACCAGCCGCCGACTTCCTCCAGTGCCCGGCGGCGGATGAGCGTCATCGTGCCGTGCTGGATCAAGGCGTTGCGCTCGTTGCGGTGGTGCATGCCGATGCGGAAGAACCCTTCGAACTCCCAGTTGCACATGCGCTGGAAGAAGCTGTGCTCGAAGTCGCGGTGCGCCTGCGGGGCTTGCACCACGGCCACCTGGGGGCTGTCGAGGAAGTGCGGCACGAGGCGGGCGAGCCAGTCGGGTTCGACGACGTAGTCGGCATCGACCACGCCGACGATCTCGGCACGCGGATCCGTCTGCTTGAGGGCGAAATTGAGCGCCCCGGCCTTGAACCCGGGCCACTTCGGCAGGTGGAAGAAGCGAAACCGCGGCCCGAGCGTGGCGCAGTGCGCTTCCACCGGCTTCCATAGGGCTTCGTCGGTGGTGTTGTTGTCGACGACGATCACCTCGTAGTTGGCGTAATCGAGCCGGGCGAGCGAGTCGATGGTGGCGATCACCATCTCGGGCGGTTCGTTGTAGCAGGCGAGGTGAATGGAGACGAAAGGCTGCTGCTCGGGCGGCAGCGGCTCACGGGGGGTGAAGCGCCGGCGCCATTGCCGCTTGAAGAGCACCTCGCCGAACTCGAACCCGTGTGACAGCAGCACGGCGATGGTCATGAGGGTGGCGACGATGAGAAAGACGAGGCCGACGAGGTCGCCGCGCGAGAGGTAATAATCCTTGGGCAGATAGACGCCGACTACGAGCACGGCCGCGGAGAGCTGCACCAGCCCCATGAGCCACAGGCGCCCGAGCACGTTCCAACTGCCGAGGGCAAAGGCGATGAGGAACATGGGAACGGCCGCGATCGCCACCGCCAGGCGCGCCTTTTCTTTCCAGCGCACGTCGCGCACGATGAGGCCGTCGAGGGGGTACTTGAGATGGCGGTCGGCGTCGAACACGCCCCAGTAGGCGCCGGCCCAGCCTTCGACGGCCACTTTCCACGGCTGGTCGAACGCTTCCATGATGTAGTAGTCGAGGAAGGCGGAGCGCGGGTCGGCAAGGAAGCCGCGCACGAAGCGGGCGGCGTCTTCTGAGGCGGCACGCGCGTATTCGTCGCCGCCCATGAGGTTGGGCATCACCTCGCCCCTGGTGGGCCAGCCGATCTCGCCAATCACGATGGGTTTTTTGGGGAACTTCTGCCGCAGCTCTTCGTAACGGCTGAAGGCGTATTCGAGCGCGCGGGCCGAGGAGATGCCTTCGTGGTAGGGCAGCAGGTGCACCATGAGGTAGTCGACGTGGTCGACCAGCTCGGGGTTGGCGAGCCAGACGTGCCAGGGCTCGGCGGTGGAGACCGGCGGACGTTGCCCCTTGCGGAACTGGCGGCGGATGTCGGCGCGCACGCGGTCGAGATGGGCGGCCATTTCCTGGACCGTCATTTCCTTGCGCAGCAGGGCTTCGTTGCCCACCACGATGCGTTCGATGTTCTTGTGTTTCTTGAGGAGAGCGAGCCCAGTGGCGATCTCGCGCTCGGAGAGTTCCTTGTCGGCCGACACCCACAGGCCCATGGCCACCTTGAAGCCTTTCTCTTCGGCCAGAGGATAGATGGCGGGGACGTCGGTGACGCCGTAGGTACGGATGCGGTGGGTGTAGTTGCTCAGGATGTCGAGGTCTTCGGCCACCTGCTCGGGCGTGGGGTATTTCTTCTCCAGGGGTGACTGGTCGCGACGGAAGGGGGTGTAGGCAAAGCCGCCGATCTCGCCCGAGACGCCGGGCATGGTGTCGACGCGCACCTGCCATTGCCACAGCTTGAAGGTGCCGAACATCACGAGCAGGGTGAGGAAGAGGGCGACGAGCCCCCGCCAGAAGAGATGGAGTTTTGCGCTCACTGCACCGGTCCGTCGTACGGGAGGATAACGGCGAATTTTACGGCTTCCCGTGCGGAATTGGCCGAGACGATGAGAAAATGTTTGTTTCCTGGCGAATGCGAAAGACGAACGGGATGACGAAGAAGAGCAGATGGCGTGCGCTGGCGCGCGGCTGGTTCGTGGGGGCGATCCTGCTGGGACTCGCCTGCCTGTGGGTGCGCTTCGGCTGGCTCGAGGCGCAGCTCGCACCGGCGGCCTGCGGCGGGACGTGGGTGCCCGGCGGGGGCTTTGCCTGCGCGGCCAAGTTCCTGCTGGTTCAGGCTTTTCTCGAGGAGCGCATCGGCTGGGTGGCGGTGCTGTGCGCGGCGCTCGCCCAGGTCTATGGGTCGCGGCGCTGGGCGGTGGCGGCGCTGTGGCTCGGCGTGGCGGCCACGGTCTTCTATGCCGCCACGCCGGGGGTCATCGCGGCGCTATGGGTCTTGCCGCGGCTGTGGTTCGATGCGCCGCGTGGATGGCGCGCGCAAACGTCATCGCTGTGAGGCCCCACAGCAGCGCCTGGCCGTTGCCCGGTTCTTCCAGCCAGCGGTAGAGGCCGAAGGCGAAGAGGATCCAGGCCCAGAGGCGCTCTTCGGCGGAGACGGGCCAGGCGCGGCGCCAGGCAAAGAGCGCGAGCGGCAGGTAGAGCGCGGTGGGGAAGTCGCGGTAGCGGCCGTCGACCACGAGCCAGACCGAGGCCACGGCGGCGCCAAAAAGCACGAGCCGCAGCGCGAGCGCGACGGACTTGGCCGCCTCGGGCCGGGTCGGCAAGCTCGGCGCCACGGCAAGCCGCGCGGCGACGAGGATCGAGGCGATCCCGATCACCCCCAGTACCGCCCATTCCACGGCGTCGCGGTAGGCGAGCAAGGCGTGTTCCCACTGCCACATCGCGATGAGCCCCAGCACGGCGCCCGCGAGCGCATGCCATGCGTGCTCGCGTCCGCTCACAGCCCTTGGCGCGGCCAGGAGGAGCAGCAGCGCGGCACCCATGCCCGCCCAGGCGAGCACCGGCCAGAAGGATTCACGCTCGGCGATCGGCCCGGTGAGGGGGAATTTGGGCGCGAGCGACGTGTCGAGCATGCCCCAGTGACCGCCCACGGTGCCTTCGAGCCAGCGCTTCCAGGGCTGGTCGACCGCTTCGATGAAGTTGTACTGCCAGCCGCGGCGCTCCGCCAGTGCCAGGAACTCGCGCACGTAGCGCGCCTGGTTGACGCGCGAAGGAATCGCCCCTTCGCGCTGGCGCCCGGCGCTGGGCCAGCCGGTCTCGCCGATCACCACCGGCTTGGTGAGCAGGGTGCGGGCGAGCATCCTGATGCGCACGAGATGATCGATCGCCGCTTCGATCGGCTGCGGCCGGTCTTCCCAGTAAGGAAGGATGTGGATGGTGGCGCGGTCGACGTGCGGTTCGAGCGCAGCGCGATGACGCAACCAGAATTCCCAGACGTCGGCGTAGGTCACCGGTACGCGGCTGCGCGCATGGGCTTCTTCCAGCCATCGCCCCATCGCCTCCGGGCTTTGCTCGCGGCGCAGCAGCACCTCGTTGCCGACGATGAGCATCGTGACGACGTCGGTGTTGGCGTTGGCTACGTCCAGTGCGCGCTCGAGCTCGCGGCGGTTCTTCTCGTCGTCGCGCCCGATCCAGGCCCCGAGGAGCACGGTGAGCCCGAGTTCGCGCGCCACTTCGGGAACCTGATCCAGCCCCTGGTCGACCGAGTAGGTGCGCACGCAGCGCGTCACGGCGGCGAGGGCGCGCAGATCGGTGGCGATCTCTTCCCGGGTGAGACGCAGGTCTTCCTTGAACGGGGTGTAGCCGTCGCGGTAGTAAGGGGCGTAGGAGACGCACTGCATGCGCGGGTCGGCGAGCGGCGAGGAGGGAAGTTCCACGGGACGGCTCTCGCGCCAGTACCAGCCGAGCATCGCCAGGAGCACGAGCGCCGTCAGAACGAAGAGCAGCCTCGAGGGGGCAGAGGAAGGGGCAGGCATGCTTCAGGCGCAGAGGAGTTCGTCGTAGGAGCGCGCATCCAGCAGCGCCGGCATGGAGGCGCCGTCGTCGGGCAGCAGTTGCACGAGCCAGACTTCGTAGGGGGCTTCGTTGAGCCGCTCGGGCCGCTCGCGGGCTTCTTCATTCACCGCGACCACGGTGGCGGGAAAGGGGCAGAGGATCTCGGAGGCGACCTTGACCGATTCGACCACCGCGAGCACGTCGCCGGCTTCCAGGTGTTGACCGGGCTCGGGCAGTTGTACATAGACGATGTCGCCGAGCTCGCGCTGGGCGTGATCGGTGATGCCCAGCGTGAAAGCGCCGCCGTCTTCGCGGCGCAGCCATTGGTGCGAGGGCAGGTAGAATCGGTCGTGGGGCGTGGGATTCATCGCAGGCTCCGTGGCAGACGGCAGGGGCGCCAAATTAGCATCAAGCGCCGAAACGGGCAAGGGAATTTTTCCGTGGACGTCTAGCCAAAGCGGGAGAAACCGGGTAAGGTGACGGGCGCGCCGGTCTGTGCCGACGTGTACCATTTCGACAGCGGAAAGGAAAGATCATGAATCAGGCAGCAAAAGCGGGCGATACCGTCCAGGTCCATTACACCGGCAAGCTCGACGACGGCTCGGTGTTCGACAGCTCCGCCGGGCGCGACCCGCTCGAATTCACCGTCGGCGCAGGGCAGGTGATTCCCGGCTTCGAACAGGCCGTGGAAGGCATGGCCGTGGGGCAGACGAAGACCGTTACCATTCCCTCGGCCGAGGCCTACGGCGAGCGCGTGGCCGAGGCGGTGCTGCAGGTGCCGCGCGAGCAGCTGCCGCCGGATCTCGAACCGGAAGTGGGGCAGCAGCTGGTGATGCAGTCGCGCGACGGTCGGCAGATCCCCATCGTCGTCGTGGAGGTGACCGAGGATTCGATCACCATCGACGCGAACCATCCGCTTGCCGGGCGCGACCTCACTTTCGAGATCGAGCTCGTTTCCGTTCACTGAACGAAAGGCTCCGGGCGAAGGGCAGGGCGTGATGAAAGTCGATCTGCATTGCCATTCGCTCGTCTCGGACGGGGTGCTCGACCCGGCCGAGGTGGTGCGTCGCGCTGCCGCGAACGGCGTGGCGCTGCTTTCCCTCACCGATCACGACGAGACCGCCGGCTGCGCTGCGGCCGAGGCAGAGGCGCGCGCGTGGGGGATCTCGTTCGTGCCGGGGGTGGAGATCTCGGTGTCGTTCGCCGACGAGACGATCCATGTGGTCGGCCTGGGCGTCGACCCCGATGATGCCGCCCTGAGCGAAGGCTTGCAGCGGGTGCGCTCGGGGCGCGACGCGCGGGCCCGGCGTATCGCCGAGGAGCTCGAGCGCCACGGCATCCACGGGGCCTGGGAAGGCGCCATGCGCTTGGCGAAGAATCCAGCCCTGGTGAGCCGCGCGCATTTCGCCCGCCATATCGTCTCGCTCGGCTTGATGCGCTCGGTCTCGGAAGTGTTCCAATACTATCTCGCCAAGGGCAAACCCGGCTACGTCGCGCACGAGTGGGCCGTGCTCGAAGAGGCGATTTCCTGGATTCGCGGCGCAGGCGGCGTGGCGGTGCTGGCGCATCCGGCACGCTATCGTCTCTCGGCGGCGCAGTTCGAAGAGCTGCTGCGGCGCTTCGATGAGGCGGGGGGCGCGGCCGTCGAAGTGAGCTCTGGTTCCCACGGGCCCGACGACATGCGCCGCTGGGCGCACGTTGCGCGTCACTGGGGCTTTGCCGCCTCGATAGGCTCCGACTTCCATGCCCCGGCCGAATCGCCGGTCGACCTGGGGGCAGCGCATCCCTTGCCGCCCGACCTCACGCCGGTGTGGCAGCTGCTCGAATGCGCGCTATAATGTTTGATTATGGCGCAAATCCTCTCCATTCATCCGGTCGATCCGCAAAAACGTCTCGTCGACCTCGTCGCCCGCCAATTGCGGGAAGGCGCGGTCGTGGCCATGCCCACCGATTCGAGCTACGCCCTCACCTGCCATCTCGGTGACGTCGAGGCGATCCGCCGCATCCGCCGCATCCGCGACATGGACGAGTCGCAGCCTTTCACGCTGCTGTGCCGCGACCTCTCCGAGTTGGGCAACTACGCCCGCGTGGATAACCGCGTCTTTCGCCTGCTGAAGGCCAACACCCCCGGCCCCTACGTCTTCATCCTCGAAGGCACGCACGATCTGCCCCGACGCATCCTGCATCCCAAGCGGCGCACCATTGGGCTTCGCGTGCCGCAGCACCGCGTGGTGCAGGCGATTCTGGAAGCGCTGGGCGAACCGCTGCTGAGCACGAGCCTCATCCTGCCGGGCGAGGAAGACCCTCTGCCTGATGCCGAGGCGGTGTCCGAGCGTATCGGCAAGCTCATCGACGTGATCGTCGACACCGGCGAGACCTGCCGCGAGCTCACCACCGTGGTCGATCTCACGGGCGAGACGCCGCGCATCGTGCGTGTCGGGGCGGGCGACCCCACGCCGTTTCTCGTCGAATGAACGCCTTCCTTGCCGATCTCGCCGTGTGGGCCCTGCCGGCACTGCTGGCCATCACCTTGCACGAGGCGGCGCACGGCTACGTCGCACGCGCCTTCGGCGATCCCACCGCCGAGCGTGCCGGGCGCATCTCGCTCAACCCCCTGCGCCATGTCGACCCCGTGGGTACCCTCCTCGTGCCGGCCGGCATCCTCCTGCTGTCGCTACTCACCGGCGCCGGGGCGCTGCTCTTCGGCTGGGCGAAGCCGGTGCCGATCGACCCCTCGCGCCTGCGCCATCCCAAGCGCGACATGTTCTGGGTGGCAGGCGCCGGGCCAGGCATCAACCTGGCGATGGCGCTCGGCTGGGCGCTCTTGTTCAAGCTCGCGCTCACTTTTCTGCCGCCTTTCTGGGCGGTGCCGCTCGCGCGCATGGCCGACGCCGGCATTTCGGTCAACGTCGCGCTCATGGTGCTGAACCTGCTGCCGCTGCCGCCGCTCGATGGCGGCCGCATGCTGGTGAGCCTGCTGCCGCCGCGTCCGGCTTGGGCCCTGTCGCAGGTGGAACCCTACGGCATCGCCATCTTGCTCGTGGCCATGCTGAGCGGCGCGGCTTCCTCGATCCTGTGGCCGATGTTCGTCGCGGTGCGCAGCACCATCCTCGCGACGATCGGCTTTTAGCTCCTCGAACCGGAAAAGGCGAAGAACCATGTATGCTGAAAGGGTACTTTCGGGAATGCGTCCCACCGGGCGCCTGCATCTGGGGCATTACCACGGCGTGCTGAAGAACTGGGCCCGTCTGCAATACGAATATCCCTGCCTCTTCTTCGTGGCCGACTGGCACGCGCTCACCACCACCTACGACAAGCCCGAGGTGATCTCGCAGGCCACCTGGGAGATGCTCATCGACTGGCTGGCGGCGGGCATCGACCCGAACCAGGCCACGCTCTTCATCCAGTCGCGGGTGCTCGAGCACGCCGAGCTGCATCTGCTGCTGTCCATGATCACGCCGCTGGGGTGGCTCGAACGGGTGCCGACCTACAAGGACCAGCTCGAAAAACTTTCGCACAAGGACCTCACCACCTACGGCTTTCTCGGCTACCCGCTGCTGCAGGCGGCCGACATCCTCATCTATCGCGCCAATCTCGTGCCGGTGGGCGAGGACCAGATCCCGCACGTGGAATTCACGCGCGAAGTGGCACGCCGCTTCAACCATTTCTACGGTCGCGAGCCCAATTTCGAGGAAAACGCCAAAGAGGCGGTGAAGAAGCTCGGCAGCAAGCGCGCCCGGCTCTACCTCGAATTGCGCACCCGTTTCCAGCAGGAGGGCGACGACGAGGCGCTGGCGCAGGCCCGCGCCCTCATCGACGAAGCCCAGAGCCTGTCGCTGGGCGACCGGGAGCGGCTCTACGGCTATCTCGAAGGCTATAGCAAGCACATTCTGGTGGAGCCCCAGGTGCTGCTCACCGAGGCCTCCCGCATGCCCGGTCTCGACGGTCAGAAGATGTCGAAGAGCTACGGCAACACCATCTACCTGCGCGAAGACCCCGAATCGATCACGCGCAAGGTGCGCACCATGCAGACCGATCCGGCCCGGGTACGCCGCACCGACCCCGGCGATCCGGAACGCTGCCCAGTATGGCAGTTCCACAAGATCTACACCGATGCAGAGGTCCACCAGTGGGTGCAGGAGGGCTGCCGCAGCGCCAAGATCGGTTGCCTGGAATGCAAGCAGCCCGTGCTCGAAGCCATCCTCAAGGAACAGGAGGCGATGCGCGAGCGGGCGCAGCCCTACGTGGAGAACCCCAGTCTCGTGCGCAACGTGGTCGCCGACGGTTGCGAGCAGGCGCGCAAGCTCGCCCAGGCGACCATGCGCGACGTGCGCGAAGCGATGGGCCTGGAGTACACGTGAGCGGAGATGGAATGCTGGCCACTGAGGCGCCGATCGCGCGCGTCTATGGCGAGCCGCTCACCGCCGTGCCGGAGGATCTCTTCATTCCGCCGGAGGCGCTGCGCGTCTTCCTCGAAACCTTCGAGGGGCCGCTCGACCTCTTGTGGTATCTCATCCAGAAGAACCGGCTCGACGTGCGCGACATCCCGGTGGCGCGGCTCACCGAGCAGTATCTCGCCTATGTGGAGGCGATGCGCCGCTTCGACCTCGATCTGGCGGCGGACTATCTGCTGATGGCGGCCATGCTGCTGGAGATCAAATCGCGCTCGCTGCTGCCGCGCGCCCCTTCGGTGCTGCCGGAAGAGGGGGAAAGCGATCCGCGGGCCGAGCTCATGCGCCGCCTGCTGGAATACGAGCGCATCAAACGCGCGGCGCGCGTCTTGGGCGAGCATCCGCGGGCGGGACGGGATTTTCTCTGGGCCGGGCCGATCGAGTGGGGGCACACGCCGCAGCGGCCCCAGCCGGAGGCGAGCCTGGATCGGCTCCTCGAGGCGTGGACGGGCATCCTGCAGCGCCTGCGGCTCGAGCGCCGGCACGAAGTCGCCGCCGAGGCCGTTTCGGTGCGCGAAGCCATGAGCCGGGTGCTGCGCCGGCTGCGCCACGCCGCCGGGGCGCTCGCCTTCGCCTCCCTGATCGAACCGGAGCAGGGGCGATTGGGCGTGGCCGTCACCTTCGTGGCCGTGCTGGAACTGTGCAAGGAAAGCGCCTTGCACCTGGAGCAGCGCGAGCCGTTCGGCACGCTGTGGGTGCGTCCGGTCGAAGCCGAACCGCACACCGAACCTTTGGCGGCCGGGTCATGACGAGCGGGCAATTTTCGACCAAGCGCATCGTGGAGGCGGCGCTGCTGGCAAGCGACGAGCCCCTGACGCTGGACGCGCTGCGCCGGCTCTTCGAGCCCGATCCGGGGGCGGACATCCTCGCCTCCGTGCTCGCCGAATTGCAGCAGGAGTGGAGCGGGAAAGCGGTGGAGCTGGTGTGCACGGCGGGAGGCTGGCGTTTTCGCACGCGGGCCGAGATCCAGCCCTGGCTCGACCGGCTGCGGACCCAACGCGCGCCCGCCTACAGCCGGGCGGTGTGGGAGACGCTGGCCGTCATCGCCTACCGTCAGCCGGTCACGCGCGGCGACATCGAAGCGATCCGCGGCGTGACGGTCTCGACGCAGGTGCTGCGCACACTGGAGGGACGGGGCTGGATCGAAATCGTGGGGCATCGCGACGGCCCCGGACGCCCCGCGCTCTATGCCACCACGCAACGCTTTCTCGACGATTTGGGCTTACGCCACGTCAGGGAACTGCCTCCGCTCGCCGAGCTCGAAGCGATGCTCGAACCCCTGCAGGAAGCGCACGACAAGGATGAAGATGAAAACCAAGGAAGTTGAAACGCCCCGCGCTGCGCCGCGGCGCACCCGTGCGCGCAAGGACGCTCCGGCGCCGGCCGCCTCTACCGAGGCGCCGCGCGAGCGGGTGCAGAAGGTACTCGCGCGCATGGGACTTGCCTCGCGCCGCACCATCGAGGAGTGGATCGTGCAGGGGCGGGTGGCGATCAACGATCGGCCAGCGCAGCTCGGCGACCGGGTAGGGCCGGGGGACCGGATCAAGGTCGACGGTAAGCTCCTCGCCTGGCGGCCGGGGCACGGCGTGCCGCGCGTGCTGCTCTATCACAAGCCCGAAGGGGAAATCGTCTCGCGCGAAGACCCGCAAGGACGCCCCTCGGTGTTCGATCGCTTGCCGGCACTGCGCAAAGGGCGCTGGATCGCGGTGGGACGGCTCGACTTCAACACCTCTGGGCTGCTGATTTTCACCGACGACGGGGAGCTTGCCAACCGCCTGATGCACCCGCGCTACGAGCTGGAGCGGGAATACGCCGTGCGCCTCATCGGCGAGCTCACGCCGCAGCAGATCGAGGAGCTCACCGGTGGCATCACCCTGGAAGACGGCCCGGCGCGTTTCGAGTCCCTCGTCGATGCGGGAGGCGAAGGGGCGAATCACTGGTACCGCGTCACGATCAAGGAGGGGCGCAACCGCGAGGTGCGGCGCATGTTCGAGGCGCTGGGGCTCACCGTGAGCCGGCTCATCCGCGTGCGCTACGGCCCCGTGGCGCTGCCGCCGCGGCTCCGGCGCGGCATGTGGATGGAGCTGCCGCCGGAGGCGGTGGTGCAGACCTTCGGGCTGACGCCGCCGGCGAAGGCAAGCGTTCCTGCCGCAAACGGCAAAGCCCCGCGTCCGCGCGCCACGCCGCGCCCTTCCCCCACTCATCGTTCGAAGAGGTGATTTTCGATGGCTGATCGTCGGCTACAGGTCTTCTACACCGTCGTCAAGGCGGGATCCTTCACCAAGGCGGCGGAGCGGCTCTTCATGACCCAGCCCGCCGTCACCTTCCAGATCAAGCAGCTAGAGGAGCACTTCAACACGCGCCTGCTGGAGCGCGGCCACGGCAAGCTCAAACTCACCCCGGCCGGAGAGATCGTCTTCGCCTACGCGGAAAAGATGCTCTCGCTCGACGAGGAGCTCGAGACGCGGGTGGCCGAGCTCACCAGCGAGCTCGCGGGGCTGCTCTCCATCGGGGCTTCGACCACGCTGGCGACGTACTGGATGCCGCGCGTGATCGAGGAGTTCAAGCGGGCCCATCCGCGGGTGATCCCGCGGCTGGTGGTGGGGACTTCGCAGCTCACCCAGCAGCGGGTGCTCGAGCGCGAGCTCGACCTGGGCATCATCGAGATCGCGCCCGACGAGCCGGGACTCGATCAGAAGCAGATCGGCCGGGACGAGCTGTGGGCGATCTTTGCGCCCGGCCATCCCTTGGCGCAACGCAAGGGCAAGCCCGTGCGCGCCAAGGAGCTCGCGGCCTATCCTTTCATCCAACGCGATCCGGGAAACGGCATCCGCGAGATCGCCGAAGCCTTCTTCGAGGCGGCCGGCATCGAGCCCGAATCGCTGACCATCGCCGCCGAGATGGGAACTTTGCAGGGGGTGAAACACCTCGCCGCGGCCGGCATCGGCGTGGCCATCGCGTCGCGCGCGGCGCTGCTCGAAGAGTTGCGCACGGGGCAGCTGGCGGCTGCGCCGCTCGATCCGCCGCAATATACGCCTTTCGAGCTCATCGCGCCCAAGGATCGTTTCCGTTCACGGCTGATCATGACGTTCGTCGATTTTTTGCAGGAGCGCATCCGGGCCATGGAACAGCAGCTGCCTTCGGCTGAATTCTTCTTCGGGCGCTGATGGCCAAGGCACGCACCGTCTTCGTCTGCCGCGAGTGCGGCGCGCGTTTCCCACGCTGGCAGGGACGGTGCAGCCAGTGCCAGGAGTGGAACACGCTGGAGGAAACGCGCGAGGCGGATGACTCGGGGCCGACCTTGCATCGGGCCATCCAACGTCCTGCGGCGCTCGCGGTCGACGCGGGCTCGGGCCTGGTCACGCTCGATCGCATCGAGCGCCGCCCCCTCCAGCGTCAGGCCACGGGCATCGAGGAGTTCGACCGGGTGCTGGGCGGAGGCATCGTCCCCGGCGCCGTGGTGCTGCTGGGCGGGGATCCGGGCATCGGCAAATCCACCTTGCTGCTGCAGGCGCTCGCTCGGCTGGAATCCGCCGGGGCCGGTCCCGTGCTCTACGTCACGGGGGAGGAGTCGGCCGAACAGGTGGCGCTGCGCGCCGAGCGCCTGGGACTGGCGGGCTTGCCCCTGCCGCTGCTGCCCGAGATCCAGCTCGAGCGGGTGCTCGCCGCGGCGCAGGGGCTCGCGCCGCGCGTGATGGTGATCGACTCCATCCAGACGATGTACACCGAGGCGCTCACCTCCGCGCCGGGGTCGGTGGCGCAGGTGCGCGAATGCGCGGCCCAGCTCACGCGCTACGCCAAGGGAAGCGGCACGGCGGTGCTGCTCGTGGGGCACGTGACCAAGGAAGGGAGCCTGGCCGGGCCGCGCGTGCTCGAACACATCGTCGATACCGTGCTCTATTTCGAGGGGGACGCGCATTCGAGCTTTCGTCTGGTGCGGGCGGTGAAGAACCGCTTCGGCGCGGCCAACGAACTGGGCGTGTTCGCCATGACCGACCGGGGGCTCAAGGCGGTGAGCAACCCGTCGGCGATCTTTCTCTCCGAGCACCGCGCCGACGTGCCCGGCAGCGCCATCCTCGTCACCCTCGAAGGCACGAGGCCGCTGCTCGTGGAGATTCAGGCGCTCGTCGACGGTTCGGCAAGCCCCACGCCGCGGCGCCTGACGGTGGGGCTCGAGCCCAACCGCCTGGCGATGCTGCTCGCCGTGCTGCACCGCCACGCCGGGGTGTCGTGTTTCGACCAGGACGTGTTCGTCAATGCGGTGGGCGGGGTGCGCATCACCGAGCCGGCTTCCGATCTGGCGATGGCGCTGGCCATCGTCTCTTCGCTCAAGAACCGGGCGCTGCCGCTGCGTCTGGCGGTTTTCGGGGAAGTGGGGCTTGCCGGCGAGATCCGGCCGGCCCCGCGCGGGCAGGAGCGCTTGCGCGAGGCGGCCAAGCTCGGCTTCACCCAGGCGATCGTGCCGCGCGCCAACGTCCCCAGGCAGCCCATTCCGGGGCTGGAGGTGATCGGGGTCGATCGCGTCGAGGCAGCGCTCGAGCGCCTGCGTCACTGAGGGCCGTGGCCGTCTTCGCGCAGCCGCTCGGCGAGCGCGGCCGCCGGCATTGGCTTGCCCACGTGCCAGCCCTGGATCTCGTCGACGCCCATCGCGTGCAGGTAATCGGCCTGCCGCGCCGTCTCCACGCCTTCGGCGATGACGCGCTTTCCCAAGGCGTCGGCCATGGTGACGACGCCGCGCACGATGGCGCGATCGACCGGCGTCTCTACCAGGCGATGGACGAAGGACATGTCGAGCTTGATCGCGTCGAAGGGAAACTGCAGCAGGTATTCGAGCGAGGCGTAGCCTACGCCGAAGTCGTCGAGCGCCACGGGGCAGCCCAGCGAGCGGATGGCAGCGATCATGGCGCGGGCCCGTTCGGGGTCGCGGATGGCGAGCGTTTCGGTGATCTCGAATTCGAGCTGCGGCGGGGGCAAGCGGTGGCGGCGCAGGCATTCCGCGATGTGATCGACCAGCCCGTCGTCCAGAATCTGGCGCGCAGAGAGATTGACCGCGAGGCGAAGGGGAATCCCCGCGTCGTTCCAGGCGCCGAGCTGGGTTGCCGCTTCCTCGATGATCCAGCGGCCTGCTTCCAGGATCAGCCCCGTTTCTTCCAGTAGCGGGATGAACTGGATGGGGGGCAGCACGCCGCGCTGGGGATGGCGCCAGCGCAGCAGGGCTTCGGCGCCGACGATCCGGCGCGTCTCGAGCTCGAGCTGGGGCTGGTAGAGGAGGAAGAATTCCTGCCGCGCCAACGCTTGATGCAGCGCTGCTTCGAGCTGCACCGTCGGCGCATCGTCCGCTGAAGGCTCCGCCGTGAGGGAGAAACGGCGCCCTGAGGCGAGGGCGTGGCGTTGCTGTCGCTGGGCAAGCCGGATGAGCGCTTCAAGCTCGTTGCCGGCGGCCGGAATCCAGACGCCGCCGATCGTCACGCGGGGCCGTAGTTCCTCGCTTCGATCATCTCGGCCCAGGAGGGGCAATGGCTGCTCGAGCGTTTCCAGGAGTTCCTCCAGCGCTTCCGCCTCATGGCTCTCGGAGCCCGGGATGATGAGGGCGGCGAACTCGTCCCCTCCCACGCGGCAGGCGATGCCGCCGTAGCGTGTGCTCCAGTGGGCGAGACGCTGGGCGAGGGTGCGCAGCACGGTGTCCCCGGCCCGGTCGCCGTAGGCGTCGTTGATGCCCGCCAGTCCTGCGACGTCGAGGTAGAGGAGGAGCTGGGGCCGATCGAGGGTTGCATGGGGCAGTATTTCGCGCGCCGCGCGCAGGAAATGCTTGCGGTTGGGAATGCCGGTGAGTTCGTCGTAATGCGATAGATGCGCCAGAGCGGCCTCGAAACGCCTTGCCTGGGTTACATCCACGAGTACGCCCAGGATCAGATCTTCGTCTTCGGCGCAGGGCTCGGCCACCAGCCGCACGAAACGCACCGCCTCTTCCTTGAGGCGGAATTCGACTTCGGTCTGGCGGCGAATCAGCCGAAGATGCTCGAAAGCCGTCTCGACGCGGAATCGGTCTTCATCGTGCACACGCGCGAGCAGCTCCGAGCGCTGCCGCGGCGGTTCGCCGTGCCACCAGGTCTCGGCGCCGTCGGGCCATTGGAAGCGGTCCTCGTCGGGGCGCCAGCCCCAGCCGAGGATGCCGGCGATGCGCGAAGCGGTGGCGCACAGTTGCCGCAGGCCGTGGAAATGGCGCTGCAGCAGGCGTTCGGCGTGCAGACGCTGCAGCCGGTGGCGCAGCAAGGCCGGGTGCAGCGGGCCGGTCGTGACCTCGCTCGCGCCCGCTTTCAGGGCGCGCACGGCGTCCTCGTCCGCATGCGTCATCACGAAGAATTCGACCTCGTGGCGGCGCCGGCGCCGCAGTTCCTCCAGGAGACGGGGCAGTTCCTCGCCGTCGGCGATCGCCACGAGGTCCGGATGGCGCCGTTCGAAGAGGGCGATGGCTCCTTCGGGCGTCTCCGCCGTCTGCGTTTCGTAGCCCAAGGATGCGAGCACGGCGAGCAACGTGGCCCGTTCGGTCGGTGAAGGGCACAGGACGAGGGCGAGGGATTCGGTCATGGGGGCGCACGGGGGAGTTTGAGGCATTATAGGCTCATCGCCGAGCCTTCGCTGCCGGAACGAGGAGAAGTTCAATGTCGATAGAATACACCGTCCGCTGCGACGATCCCGCGGCCCACGAATTCCTGGTCGAGATGGAAGCCTCTTTGGCCGGAGAGGAGGCGCTTGTGCTGCGTCTGCCAACCTGGATCCCCGGTTCCTATCTGATCCGCGAGTTTGCCCGTCACCTGCTCGAGTTCGAGGCCGAGGCGGTGCTGGCCGATGGGTCGCGGCGGCCCCTCGCCGCGACCAAAATCGACAAGTGCTCGTGGAGGATCGTACCGCCGCGCGGGGCTCACGCGCTGCGCTGCCGCTACCGCGTGTGGGCCTTCGACGCGTCGGTGCGCGAAGCCTGGCTCGACACGGGCAGGGGGTTTTTCAACGGCACGAGCCTCTTTCTGCGCCTCGAGGGGCGAAGCGGCGAGGAACATCGGGTTCGACTCCTTCCGCCGTCCGATCCCCGCTGTGCCGGATGGAAAGTGGCCACCGCGCTCGAGCCCGCCGAGGGAACGGCCCTCTGGAGCTTCGGGGATTATCGTGCGCCCGACTACGATGCGCTCATCGATGCTCCCGTCTTGATGGGGCCGCTCGAATTCGTCGAATTCCGCGCCGGGGGCGTGCCGCACACGGTGGCGCTCACCGGGCACGCCGAGCCTTTCGATCGGGTGCGCCTGGCGGCCGACCTGACGGCGATCTGCACCTCGGCCCAGGAACTCTTCGGCGAAGTCCCCTTCGCGCGCTATCTCTTCCTGTTGACGCTCACCGACGAGGGCTATGGGGGCCTGGAGCACGGTGAGAGCGCGGCGCTCCTTGCGGCGCGGCGCGATCTGCCCTGGCCGGGCATGGGCGCACCCTCGGACGAGTACGTGCGCTTGCTGGGGCTCTTCAGCCATGAGTATTTCCACGCCTGGGTGGTGAAGCGCTTGAAGCCCGCTGCCTTTACCCCCTACGATCTCTTCGCCGAAAACTACACGCGCCTGCTGTGGCTCTTCGAGGGCTGGACTTCGTACTACGACGACCTGCTGCTCGTGCGCTCCGGAGTGGTCGACGCCGACCGCCATCTGGGTCTGCTGGCAAAGACGGCTACCCAGGTGCTGACGACTCCGGGGAGGCTGCGCCAGAGCCTGGCGGAAGCCTCGTTCGATGCCTGGATCAAGTTCTACCGCCCGGACGAGAACAGCGCCAACGCCACCGTGAGCTACTACGCCAAAGGGGCATTGCTGGCCCTGGCGCTCGATCTGCAGCTGCGCGAACGCGGCGCTTCGCTCGATGCGCTGCTGCGCGCGCTATGGGAACGCTACGGCCGCAGCGGGGAGGGCATGGGGGAAGAGGCGCCGTTTGCCGTGCTCCACGAAATGGCCGGATCGCGGCTCGCGCGTTGGCTGGAAAGAATGGTTCAGGGCACCGAGGATCCGCCTCTGGCGGCGTTGCTGCGCCGCTTCGGCGTGCAGTGGCGCGAGATCGCGGCCGCCTTGCCCGATACGGGATTGCGCTTCGAGCGCGATTCGATGCGGGTGGCAGCGGTGCGCCGCGCGAGCCCGGCCGAGGGTGCCGGCATCGCGCCGCGCGACGAGCTCGTGGCGATCGACAGGCTCAAGGCCACGCCGGCCCAGTGGGAGAGTGTCTTGCGTCGCCGCGGCGCGGGGGCGCGGGTGCCGGTGCACGCTTTTCGCGAGGGGCGGCTCTATGAGGCGGTGCTCGAACTCGCGCCCCCCGCGCTGGAGCGGGTGGAGCTCGCCCTTGCGCCGCGCCCCACGGCGCAGCAGCGGAAGCGCTTGAACTCCTGGCTGCGCCTCGCCGCGCCGTAGTCGCTCGTTCGCACTGACCTCAGGTGCGGAACTGGCGCAGCATCTGGGCCATCGCCTGGGTCATCGCATCGAGCTCTCGCGCGAGTTCTCGCCCTTGCTGCGCCAGGCGCGCGAGGGATTCCGCCATCTCGGCGATGCGGCCCACTTCCTCGGCTTCGTGCCGCGTCACGGCGGCCTGTTCCTGGACGCTGTCGCGGATCGCGAGCGCCTGCGTTCCGATCTGATCCATGCTCTGTTCGACGAGGGCGATTTCCTGCGCGGCTTCGCGGGCCGATTCCACCGTCTCGCCCACGGTGCGCTGGCCTTCGGCCATGTGGGTCACCGTCGCTTCCACTTTTTGTTCGACCTGGCCGATCATCTCGCCGATCTCGACCGTGGATTTTGCCGTGCGTTCGGCCAGTTTCCGTATCTCGTCGGCCACCACGGCGAAGCCGCGTCCCTGTTCGCCGGCGCGCGCCGCCTCGATCGCGGCGTTGAGCGCCAGCAGGTTCGTCTGCTCGGCGATGTCGCGGATGACTTCGACCACCGAGCGTACCGACTGCATCGCTTCGGTGAGCGACTGTACCTCGCCGGCGAAGGCGCTCAGTTCGTCGGCGAGCCGCTCGGTTTGCTCGGCGCTCGCGCGCACCCGGGCGGCGGCGGCGCGATTGCGCTCGACGCCCTCGGCTACCTGCTGCGCCGAGCGTTCGGCGCTGGCGGCGACTTCGTCCATGGTGGCGGAAAGCTCCTCGATGCTGCTCGCCATGCGCTGCGCCGCCTCGGCCTGCTTGCTCGCCGCATCGGAGGTCTGCAGCGCACGCTGGGTCTCGTCTTGCACCGCGTCCTTGAGCTTGTGTCCGACCTGGCTCAGGGTGATCACCACTTCGTAGAACCGCGCCCGCATGATCTTGAGTGCGTCGAGCAGATCTCCGATCTCGTCGCGCTGCGGGTCGTCCACGTCGGTGCGCAGGTCGAGCCGGGCGATGGAGCGCGCCATGGAGAGCATGTTGGCCATGCCGCGCTCGATGCGCCGCCCCGCCCAGGCGGCCAGCACGGCGAGCAGCACGAAACCGGCCACGCCCAGCCCCAGCAGGGCGTATTCGGTACCGCGGGCCTCGCTGGCGGCACGCTGCAGGCCGGCATCGGTACGGGCGCGCTGGAAGGCGATGAGCTCGTCGAGTGTGGCATGGACCACCCGGCCGCGATCTTCCATCGCGGTCAGGAATCCTCCGGCGATTGCCAGAGCGGTGTCGCGATCGGGCGCCTGCTCCAGGGCGGTGCGCGCCGTCATCAGCAGTTCATGGTAGGCGCTTCGATTTCGTTCGAATTTCTCGAAGAGCGCCCGTTCTTCCGGATCGTCGGTTTTTTTGAGGTAGGAGGCGATGCGCCGGTCGATCTCGGCCGCTGCCCGGTCCATCTCCTGCCACTCTTCGCGGTAATACTCGCCGCTGCCGTACTGGGTGGCTGCCTCGCCAAACGCGCGGTAGAGCATCGATCCATTGCGCTCGATGAGGTGCTTCACCGTGGCGAGGTCGGCAAGCGGCAGCACCCGATCCTGGTAGATGGATCCCATCATGCCGATCTCGCTTTGCAGGGTTTGCACGGCGGTATATTCCATGCCGGTGAAGAGCAGCATCGCCACGACCACCGTGGTCCATAAGCGGGCCTTGAGGGTGATGCGGCGCAGCAGGCGCACCGGCGCCGGGGGGCGCAGCTGTCCGCGCTCGAGCCGTAGCGAGGGATCGGCGTTCAGGCGGGCGTAGAGCGCCTGGGCGGCGGCGATCTCTTCCGGCGAGGCCTTGAGCCGGATGCTCATGTAGCCCGAACCGTCGGGTAGCGGCGCCACGGTGGCCTTGACCCAGTAGTGATCGCCGTTTTTGCGCCGATTCTTGACCACGCCCTGCCAGGGATGACCGCTTTGGATGGTTTCCCACAGGTCGCGGAACACCTCGGGCGGCGTGTCGGGGTGGCGGATGACGTTGTGCGGCTGGCCGATGAGCTCCTCGCGCGTCATCCCGGCGTATTCGCAAAAGTCGTCATTCACATATTTTATGACGCCTTCCTTGTCGGTGTGGGAGACGATCACCACGTCGTCGCGCACGGGGTATTCTTGCTGCGTCACGGGTTGGTTGATCCGCATGGTCGGACTCTCTGCTCGATGGATTTCGTAAGATTACGGCGAGCGCGACAAAAACTTTAGGAACCTCCTGCCGTGCCGGCGGTCATGCTGCTACAATGGCTCGGCATCGGACGGGGGTGTCCTCGGGCGGTGTCATCTTACTTTGATTGTACGGAGTTCGTTCCATGGAAGTGGCAAAAAACACGGTGGTCACGCTGCGCTACACGGTGCGCGACAGCGATGGCGAATTGATCGACGACGGCAAGGAACCCCTGGTCTATCTGCACGGCGGCTACGACGGCATTTTCCCCAAAATCGAGGAGTCGCTGCAGGGCAAGAGCGTGGGCGACACGCTGCGCCTGAAGCTGCAGCCGGAAGAAGCCTTCGGCGAGTACGACGAAGAGCTCGTCTTCATCGAGGACATCAGCCTCTTTCCCGAGAACATCGAGGTCGGCATGGCCTTCGAGCGCGTGGGTGAGGACGGCGAGGACGACATCCTCTATCGCATCACCGACATCGCCGAAGGCAAGGTGGTGGTCGACGGCAACCACCCGCTCGCGGGTATGGCGCTCGTGTTCGAGCTCGAAGTCGCCGATGTGCGTCCCGCCACGCCCGAAGAGATCGCCCATGGACATCCTCACGGAGCCGGCGGGCACGCGCACTGAGGCGTCCACCGGCAGGCTTCCCGGTAGCGAGCCCAAGGTGCTGGTGATCGAGGATACGGTCACCAGCGCCGCGGTGCTCGCACGCCACCTCGAAAAAATGGGCTGCACCCCCTTGCTCGCGCACGACGGCGAGGGAGGGTTGGAGCTCTTTTTCCGGGAAAATCCCAATGTCGTACTGCTCGACGTGATTTTGCCCGGCATCGACGGCATCGAGGTGGCCCGGCGCATCCGCCAGTCCGAGCGCCCGGGCGAGTGGACCCCCATCATCTTTCTCACCGCCCGCAGCGACGATCGCGCCATCGAGGCGGGAATCGAAGCAGGCGGCGACGACTATCTCGCCAAGCCGGTCTCTTTCGTGGTGCTGGCAGCCAAGCTGCGGGCCATGCTACGCCTAGCGCACGCCCAGCAGAACCTTCTTTTGCTCACCCGTCGGCTCGACGAGGCCAACCAGAAACTGCGCCGGCTCACCAATCTCGACGGTCTCACCGGCATCGCCAACCGCCGCGGCTTCGACGACAAGCTCGCGCGCGAGTGGGCCCGCTGCCGCCGCGAGGAGCGGCCGCTTGCCCTCTTGATGATCGACGTGGATCACTTCAAGGCGTTCAACGACAGCCTGGGGCATCTGGCCGGCGACGACACCTTGAAGATCGTGGCTGCCACCATCGCCGGCTCCCTGCAGCGTCCCGGCGACATGGCCGCGCGCTATGGTGGCGAGGAGTTCGCCGTGGTGCTGCCCAACACCGACCTTGCCGGAGCGCGCCACATCGCCGAGCGCATCCGCGAGAACGTGGAGAAACTGCGCATTCCCCACCCGGCCCAAGGCACGGCGGAGCATGTGACGATCTCGGTGGGCGGTGCCGTGGCGCATCCGGCAAAATTGCCTGCCATGCCGGCGAACCGCCTCATCGACTTTGCCGATGCCGCCCTTTATCAGGCGAAAAAAGCGGGCAGGAATCGGGTCGTCATCTGTGATGCGGATGCCATTAACCCTGCTTCGCCCGCGCCTCCCTGTGCTTCTTCCTGAACCGGGTTCAACCGCGAAAGCCGTCCTTCCATTGACGCAGCAGACGGAAGCGCTCGACCGGATCGGCGGGGCAGTATCCGTAGTGCTGCGCAATCGCCGCGGCCACCGTCGGCGTATGCACCCTGAGAAAAGGGTTGACCGCGCGCTCGAGGCCGATCGTGCTCGGCAGCGTCGGTTCGCCCGCGGCGCGTTTTGCTTCGCAGCGGCCTTGGTAGGCGATGCGATCGGCGTTATCCGGCTCGACCACGGCGGCGAAACGCAGGTTGGCAAGGGTATATTCGTGGGCGCAGCACACGCGCGTCGTCTCGGGAAGCGCGGCGAGGCGCTGCAGCGAAGCGTACATCTGCGCCGGTGTTCCTTCGAACAGGCGGCCACAGCCGGCGGAAAAGAGCGTGTCGCCGCAGAAGACGAAATCCTCGCCCACATAGGCGAGGTGCCCGCGGGTGTGGCCGGGGATTTCCCACACGGCGAGTTTCAGGCCGAGCTGGGGAATTTCCACCACCTCGCCCTCGCGCAGCCGATGGGTGAGGCAGGCGATGTCCTCGGCGGCGGGCCCATACGCAGGCACTTCGTATTCGGCGCGCAGGGCCGGAACGCCGCCGGTGTGGTCGGCGTGATGGTGCGTGACGAGGAGGGCGGCCAGGTTCAGGCCGCGGGCGGCGAGCACCGCGCGCACCGGGGCGGCCTCGGCCGGGTCGACCACCACGGCGTGGCGGCCATCGTGCAACAACCAGATATAGTTATCGCTCAAAGCGGCGATGGGTTCGAGGAACGTTTGGGTCATGACTTCTCCTGAGAGGCAAGCATCGGCGTTTTCCGCCTGGCTGGATTCTCCAGGCGGCGAGCGGGTCTGGGCGTGGTGCGAGGAGGTCGTCGGGCGTTTCGTCGCCGACGTCTTCGGATTCTACGCCATCCAGCTCGGCCTGCCGCAGCGCGATCTGCTCGCCTCCAGCCGTATTCCCTGGCGCTGGCGTTGTGACCCCGAAGGGGGAGAAGTACGCGCCGCCTGGGACGAGCTGCCGTTCGAGTCGAACGCGCTCGACCTGGTGGTGGCCCCGTTTGCGCTCGATCGCAGCGCCGATCCGCACGCCCTGCTGCGCGAGCTCGAGCGCGTGCTGGTGCCGGAAGGGCATGCGCTGTTCTTCGGCTTCAACCCTTGGTATCCTTGGCGGCTGCTGTCACGGCACGAACGCTGGCCGCGACTGCCGGGCAGCATGACGGTACCGCGCCTCAAGGACCGGCTGCTCGTGCTTGGATTCGAGCCGCGCGGTGGGCGTTTTGGCCTGTACGCTCCGCCCGGCGAGCGGCTGCCGCGCGCGCGTCGCGCGTTCGAGGCGGCGGGGGACCGCTGGTGGCCGCTCTTTGGCGGCGTCTACGTGCTCGACGCGGTCAAGCGCGTGCCCGGCATGCGGATCATCCAGCCGGACTGGCAAAACCGCAAGAAACAGCGCGCCGAGCGGCTCGCGGCGATCGCCGAGTGCACGAAGCTGAAAAGGGAATCGTGAGCGAAACGCGCAAGGTAGAGATCCATACCGACGGGGCCTGTTCCGGCAATCCCGGCCCCGGCGGCTGGGGGGCGGTGCTGCGCTGGAACGGTCACTGCAAGGAACTGTGGGGCGGCGAACCCGCCACCACCAACAACCGCATGGAGCTGCGGGCGGTGATCGAGGCGCTGCGCGCGCTGCGCCGTGCCGTGCCGGTGGCGATCTACACCGACAGCCAGTACGTGCAAAAGGGCATCACCGAATGGTTGCCGCAGTGGAAGCGCCGCGGCTGGCGCACCGCCGCCGGCAAGCCCGTGGCCAATCAGGATCTGTGGCAGGAGCTCGACGCGCTCGCGGCGCGTTTTCCCGTCGAATGGCACTGGGTGCGCGGGCATTCCGGGGACGAGGGTAACGAGCGGGCCGACGAGCTCGCGCGCCGCGGCATCGACGAGGTGCGTCGCAGCGCCTTGCAGGAGAAATGAACCATGCATCAGATCGTGCTCGATACCGAGACTACGGGGCTCGACTGGAAGAACGGGGATCGCATCATCGAGATCGGCTGCGTCGAGCTGCTGGCGCGGCGCCTTACCGATAACCGCTTCCACCGCTATCTCAATCCCGAGCGTTCGATCGACGCCGGGGCGGTGGAGGTGCATGGCATCACCGACGAGATGCTGCGCGATGCGCCGCGCTTTGCCGATATCGTGGACGAATTCCTCGATTACGTGCGCGGGGCCGAACTCATCATCCACAACGCCGCCTTCGACCTGGGGTTCCTCAACGCCGAACTCTCCCGTCTGGGGCGGGACCCGATCGAGACGGTGGTCTCCGGCGTGATCGACACCCTCAAGCTCGCCAAGACGATCGCCCCGGGCAAGAAGGCCTCGCTCGACGCGCTGTGCGAGCGCTACGGCATCGACAACCGCCACCGTACCCTGCACGGCGCGCTGCTCGACGCGGAACTGCTCGCCGAAGTCTATCTGGCGATGACCCGGGGGCAGGAAACCCTGATGCTGGACGCAGCGCCCGCGGCAAGAACCCAGGGCGGCGCGCGGCGCGACGGCGCCCCCCGGCCGGCGCTGCGGGTGCTGCGGGCGAGCGAGGAAGAACTCGTCGCCCACGAAGCGGTGCTCGCCGAGATCGACCAAGCGAGCGGCGGCAAAACGCTGTGGCGCACGCTCACCGAGTAAGGCGGGGCGCTTCGTTTTCGGCTGCACGCAGCGCCGCGCGCAGGCGCTCGAACCACTCGATCGCCTGTCCCAGGGTGAGGGTGCGCGGATCGACGTCGGCGAGCGGCGCGAGCCAGGCCGGCAGCACTTCGATGCACTGCGGCTCGGGTTCGGGCGGCAGGTCCTCGTCCGGTTCGCAGGCGAAGAGCTGCGGCTGGCGACTTTCCTCCATCGCGCGGGCCTCCAGTCGCGCCAGTTCCCGGCGGGCTTGGGTGAGCACGGCGCGCGGCATGCCCGCGAGCGCGGCCACGTGGATGCCGTAACTGCGGCTTGCCGGCCCCTCGCGTACCGAGTGGAGAAAGACCACCCGCCCCTCGTGCTCCACTGCTTCCACATGCACGTTGGCGCAGGCTTGCAGCTCTTCGGCCAGGCGCGTGAGCTCGAAATAGTGCGTCGAGAAGAGGGTGAGGGCGCGATTCTTGCCATGCAACTGGCGCGCGATCGCCCAGGCGAGCGCCATGCCGTCGAAAGTCGAGGTACCCCGGCCGATTTCGTCCATCAGCACGAGGCTGCGTTCGCTCGCGTGGTGCACGATGTAGGCCGCCTCCGTCATTTCCACCATGAAGGTGGAGCGGCCGGAGGCGAGATCGTCGCTTGCGCCGATGCGGGTGTAGATGGCATCGAGCGGCCCGATGACGGCGCGCCGCGCCGGCACCCAGGCACCGACGTAGGCGAGCAGGGCGATGAGCGCCGTCTGGCGCATGAAGGTGGATTTGCCGCCCATGTTGGGGCCGGTGATCACCAAGAGCCGCCGCGTTTCGCCGTCGAGCCGCACGTCGTTGGCTACGAACGTCTCCACCTGGCGCTCGACCACGGGGTGTCGCCCACCCTCGATCGCGAGCCCCGGCGTTTCGGCGAATTCCGGCGCCACGTAACCGTAGCGCTCGGCGGCCTGCGCCAGCGAGGAAAGCCCGTCGAGCTCGGCGGCCGCGCGCCCCGCCTGCTGCAGCGCCGGCACCCAGGCGAGCAGCTGGCGTACCAGGTCTTCATAGAGGAAACGCTCCCGCGCGAGCGCCCGCTCGGCCGCCGACAGCGCCCGGTCTTCGAAGGCCTTGAGCTCGGGCGTGAGGAAGCGCTCGGCGTTCTTCATCGTCTGGCGCCGGCGGTAGTCGGCCGGCACCTTGTCTGCGTGCGCCTTGCTCACCTCGATGTAGAAGCCATGCACCTTGTTGTATTCGACCTTGAGCGTCGCGATACCGGTGCGCTCCCGCTCGCGCGCTTCCAGTTCGAGCAGGAAGGCGCCGCAGTCGTTTTGCAGGGCGCGAAGCTCGTCGAGCTCGGCGTCGAACCCCGGGGCGATCACGCCGCCGTCGCGCACCAGCGTCGGCGGTTCGTCCGCGAGCGTGCGCTCCAGGAGCGAGAGTGCCTCGGGGGGCACGGCCAGGGCGTCGCTCAGCGCGGCGAGGCGCGGCACCTCGCGGTGCGGTTCAAGCAGCGCCCGCAGCTCGGGCAGGCGGCGCAGCGAGGTGCGTAGCGCCGCCAGTTCCCTGGGGCGCACCGTACCGAGTGCGATGCGCGCGGCGATCCGCTCCAGATCGCCCAGGCCGTCGAGCCGCTCGAGGATCGCGGCGAAGGTGCGCGGTTGCGCGATCAAGGTTCCGATCACCGCCTGGCGCTCGCGCGCCGCTGCGGGATCGCGCCGCGGATGGTGCAGGGCGTGCTTCAGCCAGCGCGCGCCCATCGCCGTGCGGGTGAAGTCGAGTGTGGAGAAGAGGGTAGGGGCGGATTCGCCGCGCAGCGTCTCGGTGAGTTCGAGGTTGCGGCGCGTGGCGGCGTCGAGCCACAGATAGTCGTCGTCGCGCTCGAGGCGCAGCGTGCGCACGTGGGCGAGCTCGCTCTTCTGCGTCTGGCGCACGTATTCGAAAAGCGCCGCGGCCGCGGCGAGCGCCGGCTCGTGCGCCACTTCCACGCCGAAGGCGGCCAGATCCTGCACTCCGAAATGGGCCGTCAGCAGCCGCCGCGCGATCGTCGCATCGAACTGCCAGCCGGGCAGGCGGCGCAGCGGCGCACGCCCCGTCTCCAGCACCGGCGGCAAGGGCAGTTCCTCGGGCACGAGCACTTCGGCCGGGCGCAGGCGCTCGAGCTGGGCTTCCAGCTCGGCGGTGTCGCACACCAGCAGGCGAAAGTCGCCGCTCGCCAAAGTCAGTGTCGCCACGCCCGTCCTCCCTTTGCGGGTAAAAAGGGCGACAAGCGGCGCATCGCTGCGCTCGTCGAGCAGCGCCGCATCGACGAGCGTGCCCGGCGTGACGATGCGGGTCACCACCCGCTCCATCGGTCCCTTTTGCGCGCCCGGCTCACCCTGCTGCTCGGCGATGGCCACCGCCAGCCCGGCGCGTATCAGCCGCCCCAGGTAGGTCTCCAGGGCATGGAACGGAATGCCAGCCATGGGAATAGGAGCTCCGGCCGACTGGCCGCGGGTGGTGAGCGTGAGATCGAGCAGCCGCGCCGCCTTTTCGGCGTCCTCATAGAAGAGCTCGTAGAAATCCCCCATGCGAAAGAGCAGCAGGCACTCCGGATGCTGCGCCTTGAGGCGCAGGTACTGCTGCATCATGGGGGTGTGGGCGGAGAGATCGGCTACGGCCGGCATGACACAAACCGCCCTCAGCGGGGAAGCTCCGCCGGCAGATGCTCGCGCACCACGCCGAGCAGCGGCACGAAAACCTTGGGGGTGCCGGCCACGACGTTGCCGCTCTCGAGAAAGCCGCCCTCGCCGGAGAGGTCGCTCACCAGGCCGCCCGCCTCCAGGATCAGCAAGGCCCCGGCGGCCATGTCCCAAGGCTTGAGACCGAATTCCCAGAAACCGTCGAAGCGGCCGCACGCCACGTAGGCCAGATCGAGCGCCGCCGCGCCCGGGCGGCGGATGCCGGCGGTCTTTTGCGCCAGATCGCGGAAGATCGCTAGATAGGTGTCGATGTGGCGAAACTCGCGGAACGGGAAGCCCGTGCCGATGAGCGCCTGGTGCAGCTTCACCGTGCGGCTCACCCGGATGCGCCGTTCGTTGAGATAGGCTCCGCCGCCGCGCGAGGCGGTGAAGAGTTCGTTGCGTAGGGGATCGAAGACCACCGCGTGCTCCAAGACGCCGTCCTTGCGCACGGCGATGGAGATGGCGTATTGCGGCACGCCGTGGATGAAGTTCGTCGTGCCGTCGAGCGGATCGATGATCCACTCGAACCCTTCCCCGGCCAGTGCGCCCGATTCCTCGGCGAGGATGGCGTGTTCCGGGTACACTTCGCGGATCGTCTCGATGATCGCCTCTTCGGCCGCGCGATCGACCTCGGTGACGAAGTCGTTGAACGCCTTGGCTTCGATGGTGAGCCGCTCGAGCTGCAACGCCGCGCGGTTGATGATGGCGGCGGCGCGCCGGGCGGCCTTGATGGCGATGTTGAGGGTAGGATGGACGATCATCGGCGAAATCCTCGGTGGTGAAACGCCCCTGCGGGCCAACCTTGGATTTTACCGTAAAGGGCGGCGGGGCCGGCGGACGGAAAACCGGCCAGGGTCGTACGTTTCAGTCCTCCCGCACACATCGATGTTGCCGTGCACGGCATTGGAGTAGGGACAGACTTGATGTGCGGCAAGCATCAGTTCTTCTGCCGTGCGTTGAGTTTTTCTCAATGGCGATTTAGAATGAATCACATTGATTCAGAACATGAAGAGACTACAGATGTCGAAAACCGAGACTCGAGTTCTGACAGTCCACGTGCCTGTCCCTTTGGCCGAGAAAGTCGATGATCTCGCCCGGCGCATGGAGCGGTCGCGGGGCTGGATCTTGAAACAGGCACTTGCGGCCTGGATCGCCCAAGAGGAAGAAAAGGATCGTCTCACGAGGGAAGCACTCGAAGACGTCGATGCGGGGTACGTGGTGGAGCATCGGGTCGTTCAGGAATGGGTCGAACGAATCGGTACCGATCAACCCTTGCCGATGCCCGAGCCGCGATGAGGGAAATACGCTGGACGGGCAAGGGCTTGTCCGACTTGGAGCGTCTCTACGCTTTTCTTGCCCCGAAGAATGAGCAGGCGGCCAAGAGGGTGCTGAAAACCCTGATTTCGGCGCCGAATATCTTGGTGACGAATCCCCGGATCGGGGAGCAGCTTTTTCAGTTCGCGCCGCGCGAGGTTCGTCGGTTGCTCATAAGCGATTACGAGATGCGATACGAGCTCCGTGACTCGGATATCTTCGTTTTGCGCATATGGCATACACGGGAGCAACGCTGAATTGTTGTCGCTTACGCTAGATCACGAGGGCATGCGATTGCTTTCCCGTGTGCGCGTCGTGCTGTGCCGCCCCTCGCATCCGGGCAACATCGGTGCGGCGGCCCGGGCGATGAAGACGATGGGGCTGTCCCGGCTCGTCTTGGTGGCGCCGCGGCGTTTTCCCGATCCCCAGGCCACGGCGCTCGCCTCGGGCGCGGTCGACGTGCTCGAGCGCGCCATGGTGGTGGATACCCTCGCCGAGGCGCTTGCCGGGACGGCCGTGAGCGTGGCCTTCACCACGCGCTCGCGCACGTATGTTCAGCCTTTTCGCACGCCGGAAGAGAGCGCCCGGGAAGTGCTGCAGGCGCTGCACTCCACATCCGACACCCAGGCTGCGCTCGTCTTCGGCAACGAGACGAATGGCCTCGCGAACGAGGAAGTGTGGCAATGCACCTTCCCGGCGACGATCCCCGCCAATCCCGCGTATTCCTCGCTCAACCTCGCGGCGGCGGTGCAGGTGGCCTGCTACGCGCTCGCCCGCACCTGCGAAGCCTTTGCGCCGCAGGCAGGCGCCATCGCGGACGCGCCCGATTTCGTGCCTGCTTCACACGAGGCGGTCGAAGGTCTGCTCGCGCAGTGGCTCGCCGTGCTCGAGCGGCTCGATTTTTACGATCCAGCTTCGCCGAAACGGCTGGAGGCGCGGCTGCGGCGGCTGCTTGCGCGCGCCCGGCTCGAACGGGCCGAGCTCGACATCCTGCGTGGCATGCTCAAAGCGGTGGCGCGTAAAATCCCGTAAAATGATCCGCCTTGCGGCGCAACCGAGAAAGGAACCCCTTCATGCCCTCCTGGCTGGAACGCCTGCGTGAAGACATCGACAGCATCCTGCAACGCGACCCGGCGGCGCGCTCGCGCTGGGAAGTGCTCACCTGCTATCCGGGCCTGCACGCCCTCTGGCTGCACCGGCTGGCGCATTTTTTGTGGACGAAGCGCTGGCGCTGGCTCGCGCGCTTCCTCAGCCACCTCACGCGCTGGCTCACGGGCATCGAGATCCATCCTGGCGCGACGATCGGCCGGCGCGTGTTCATCGACCACGGCATGGGGGTGGTGATCGGCGAGACCGCCGAGGTGGGCGACGATTGCACCATCTATCAAGGCGTGACGCTGGGTGGCACGTCGCTCTATCGCGGCGTCAAGCGCCATCCCACCCTGGAAGCCGGCGTCGTGGTGGGGGCCGGGGCCAAGGTGCTGGGTGGCTTTACCGTCGGAGCGGGGGCAAAAATCGGCTCGAACGCGGTCGTCGTCAAGCCGGTTCCGGCTGGGGCCACGGCGGTGGGGACGCTCGCGCGCATCCTCGAGCCGGAAAAAGAAGAGTCGCGCGACGAAGCCCGTCGACGCAAGGCCGAGGAGATCGGGTTCACCGCCTATGGGCTCACCAAGGATCTCGACGATCCGCTCGCCAAGGCGGTGCATGCGCTGCTCGATCACGCGGTCGAATCCGACCGGCGCTTCGCCGAACTCGTGCGCCGGCTGGAAGCGGCCGGCATCGCCTTGCCCGATCTGCCCGGCGAGGATCGAGAGTTCGACCCGCAGCGCGTCTCGCGCTGGGTGGAATAGCCCGGGATAGCAGAAACGCATCGCCCGAATAGTTGACTTTTTCAGTAGGGTAAGTTATCTTGCTTACGGCACGTCGGCCACGACCCGGCGGGAGGATGGACGATGCGACTGACGACGAAAGGGCGATTCGCGGTCACCGCGATGGTGGATCTGGCCAAGCACCAGGACAAGGGGCCGGTGGCGCTGGCGACCATCGCCGAGCGCCAGGACATTTCTCTGTCCTATCTCGAACAGCTTTTCAGCCGCCTGCGGCGCGAGGGGCTGGTGTCGAGCGTGCGCGGACCCGGCGGCGGCTACCGCCTCGGGCGGCCGATGGACGAGATCACCATCGCCGAGATCGTCGAAGCGGTGGACGAGCCGCTCGATACCACCCAGTGCGGCGGCAAGGAAAACTGCCAGAACGACCACATCTGCTCCACGCACCACCTGTGGAGCAACCTCAACGTGCGCATGATGGAGTATCTCGATTCCGTCACCTTGGGGGCGGTGGTGCGCGGCGAGATCAAGCGTGTCATCTCCCGTCGCCGTCCCCGCAAGAAGGCGAGCGAGACGGGGGAACTGACCGCCTGTGCGGCATGCTGAAGCGATGAGTCTGGCGGCCGGTAGCGTCTATCTCGACTGGAACGCCACCGCGCCGCTCGCCGCGGCGGCGCGCGCCGCGCTGCACGCCTGCCTCGATGACGAGCGGCTCGGTAACCCTTCCAGCCTGCACGCCGCAGGGCGCCGCGCCCGTACGCTGCTCGAAGAGGCGCGGCGTACCTTGGCTGAATGCTTGGAGTCCTCGTCAGAGGAGATCGTCTTCACGAGCGGCGCCACTGAGGCCAACGCGCTTTTTCTGCGCGGGGCGGCGGCGTTCATGGAGCCCGGTCTCATCGCCGTGAGCGCCGTCGAACACTCCAGCGTCTATGAGACGGCAAGGCTTCTTGCCGCGCACGGCTGGCGCCTGGTCGAGATCCCCGTCGATGCCGAAGGCCGAATCGACCCTTTTGCCTTCGAGCGCATCCTGCGCGAGCGCCCGGCGATCGTCTCGGTGATGTTGGCGCACAACGAAACGGGCGTGATCCAGGACGTGGCGGCGCTCGCCCGAGCAGCGCGCGAGGCCGGCGCTCTGGTGCATTGCGACGCGGTGCAGGCGGCCGGAAAAATGCCGTTGTCGCGGCGCGGCCTGGGCGTGCATGCGATCACGCTGTCGGGGCACAAGTTCGGCGCGCCGCCAGGAATCGGCGCCCTCGTGCTCGCGCGTGAGGTGGCATTGGAGCCACTCATCACCGGTGGCGGGCAGGAGGCGGGACGGCGCTCGGGCACGGAGAACGTGCCCGGCGCGATGGCCATGGCCGCGGCGCTCGTCGAAGCGCTCGAAGCCAGAGAATCCTGGCACGCCCGCCTGCGCTCCTTGCAGCAGCGGCTGGAAGCGGGGCTCGCGGCGCAGGGGGCGGTGATCTTTGGCGCCGGGGCGACGCGGCTACCCAATACCACCTTTTTCGCGCTGCCCGGGCTGGAGGGGGCGGCGCTCGCCAGCCGGCTCGATCGCGCCGGTTTCGCGGTGGGGACCGGCTCGGCCTGTTCCAGCGGTGAGCCTGGCGCACCGCGCAGCCTTCTTGCCATGGGCGTACCCGAGGCGCTCGCCCGCGGGGCCGTGCGCGTGAGTACCGGCAGCAGCACGACCGAAGCCGACATCGACGGGTTTCTCGCCGCGCTCGCGCAGGCGGCAGGCGATCTGCGGCGCCTCGCGGCCCTGTGTGCCGATTGAAAGGATTCCTTCATGCAGCGACGACCGATCTATCTCGACTACGCCGCCACCACGCCGGTGGACCCCCGCGTGCGCGATGCCATGATTCCCTGGCTCACCGAGCGCTTCGGCAACCCGGCGAGCCGCACCCACGCCTACGGCTGGGAGGCGGAAAAAGCCGTGGAAGAGGCGCGCAGCCGTGTGGCCGAGCTCGTCGGCTGCGAACCGCGCGAACTCGTGTGGACCTCGGGCGCGACCGAGGCCGACAACCTCGCCATCAAGGGCGTGGCCGAGTTCTACCGCGACCAGGGACGGCATCTCATCACCCTGCAGACCGAACACAAGGCGGTGCTCGACAGCGTCAAGGCGCTGGAAGCGCGCGGTTTCACCGCCACCTATCTGCCGGTGCAGGAAAACGGTCTGGTCGACGTGGACGAACTCGAACGCGCCCTGCGGCCAGACACGCTGCTCGTGTCGGTGGCGCTCGTCAACAGCGAGATCGGCGTCATCCAGCCGATCGAGGAGATCGGGGCGCTGTGCCGCGAGCGCGGCATCCTCTTTCACGTCGATGCGGCGCAGGCCACCGGCAAGGTGACGATCGACCTACAAAAACTCGACGTCTCGCTCATGTCCTTTTCCGCCCACAAGACGTACGGCCCCAAAGGGATCGGCGCGCTCTACGTGCGCCGTCGCCCGCGGGTGCGGCTGGAAGCGCAGATGCACGGAGGAGGGCACGAACGCGGTTTTCGCTCGGGGACGCTGCCCACGCACCAGATCGTCGGCATGGGGGAAGCCTATCGCCTCGCGCGCGCGGAGATGTCCGATGAGCTGCCGCGCATCCGGGGGCTGCGCGACCGGCTGCTCGCCGCCTTGCAGGAACTGCCGGGCATCCACCTCAATGGCGACCTCGAACATCGCGTGCCGCACAACTTGAACGTCTCGGTCGAGGGCATCGAGGGCGATGCGCTGCTCCTGTCGCTGGGCGAGGAACTGGCCGTGTCGGCCGGTTCGGCCTGCACCTCGGCAAGCCTCGAACCCTCCTACGTGCTGCGCGCGCTGGGCCGCTCGCCAGAGCTCGCCCGCAGTGCATTGCGCCTCACCCTGGGGCGCTTCACCACCGCCGAGGAGATCGACACGGCGATCCGCCTGCTGCGCGAGCGTATCCTTGCCCTGCGCAGGCGCTGAAGCGGAACCCCGCCGCACGAGCGGCGTCATTTCATCTACTGCAAGCAAAGGAAACGAAGACCATGACGATCACCCTGACGGAACGCGCCGCTGCCCAGGTGCGGCGGATCCTGGAAAAACGTGGCCACGGCCTGGGCCTGCGCCTGGGCGTGACCCCTTCCGGCTGCACGGGCTTTGCCTACAAGCTCGACGTGACCGACGCGGCGGGGCCACAGGATCTCGTGTTCGAGAGCCACGGCGTGAACGTGGTGGTGGCGCAGGAGGATCTGCCCAAGCTCGACGGCACGGTGATCGACTACCGCCGCGAAGGCTTGAACGAATCCTTCAAGTTCGACAATCCCAACGTGAAGGCGACCTGCGGCTGTGGCGAGAGTTTCGCCGTCTGAGAGAGCGCCGGGGGATCAATCTACTGCGCGGTCCGATTGCGTCGTTGCGCGGTGCTCATAGCGCCGAGGCGGGCAAGAGAAACACCTTGTCCTCGGCCGTCTCCGTGGCGAGCCAGGTGAAGGGGAGCTCGGGGAAGGCCGCTTCCACCAGTGCCCGGTTGTGCCCGACTTCCACGGCGAGCCAGCCCTGCGGCGTGAGGTGGCGCTTCGCTTCGGAGAGGATACGCCGCACCACGTCGAGCCCGTCTTCTCCCGCGGCGAGCGCGAGCGCCGGCTCGTGGCGGTATTCCTGCGGCAATTCGGCCATGACCTGCGCCGTGACGTAGGGCGGGTTGCTCACGATCAAGTCGAACGTTTCACCTCCGAGCGCCGAGAATACGTCCGAGCGCAGTAGCCGTACGCGATCCTGCAGGTCATAGGCTTCGACGTTGATCCGCGCGACTTCCAGCGCCTCGTCCGAGAGATCGGCCGCCACGATCTCCGCTTGGGGAAAAGCATAGGCGGCCATGATCGCGAGGCAGCCCGAGCCGGTGCACAGATCGAGCACCCGCTGTATTCTTTCCGGCTGCTCGAGCCAGGGCGAGAAGCGCTCTTCGAGCAGCTCGGCCAGAAACGAGCGCGGCACGATCACGCGCTCGTCCACGTAGAAGCGAAACGGTCCCAGCCAGGCTTCGTTGAGCAGATAGGCCGTCGGCACTTTATCGACGGTGCGGCGTGCCACCAGCTCGGCCAGGCGTTGGCGCTCGGACTCGGTGAGGCTTGCGTCCAGAAACCACTCGAAGCGCTCGCGCGGCAGCTTCAAGGCGCCGCTCACCAGCCACACCGCCTCATCGAGCACGTCCTCGCAACCGTGGCCGTAGAACGCCTCTTCGCTCTCGAGCCGGGTGACGGCGTAGCGTACCCAGTCGCGCACCGTGATGAGCGCCTCGGTCTCGTCGTGCTCGTGGGCTTCGAACATCGGATCGTCTTCAGCTTCGTGCATGGGCTTCTCCGGCAGGGGGCAGCAAGCGTTCCAGGACGCCGCGATAGACGGCGGCGAGTGGCTCCAGTTCTTCGAGCGCCACGCATTCGTCGATCTGGTGGATGGTGGCATTGACCGGTCCGAATTCCACCACCTGCGGACAGATGGCGGCGATGAAGCGTCCGTCGGAGGTGCCGCCGCTGGTGGAGAGCCGCGGACTGATCCCGCAGGCGGCTTCGACGCCGTCCGATAGCGCCGCGACGAGTTCGCCCCGGGGCGTGAGGAAGGGGCGCCCGCCCAGCTCCCAGGAAAGGGAGAAGGGCACGCCGTGGCGGTGCAAAATCGCCTCCACCCACTCCTGCAGGCCCTCCGGCGTCTGCTCGGAGGAAAAGCGGAAATTGAAGGTCATGCGGCATTCGCCGGGCACCACGTTCGTCGCACCCACCCCGGCGTGCAGGTCGGTCACCTGCAGCGACGTGGGCGGAAAATGTTCGTTGCCCCGATCCCATTCGGTGGCCACGAGTTCGGCGAGCGCCGGCGCCAGGCGATGCACCGGGTTATCGACCAGATGGGGATAGGCGACGTGACCCTGCTTGCCATGCACCGTGAGCCGGCCAGTGAGCGAACCGCGCCGGCCGTTCTTGATCGTGTCTCCGAGCACGCGCTCGCAGGTGGGCTCGCCCACCAGGGCGTAGTCGAAGCGCAGGCCGCGCGAGCGCAGAACCTCGACCACGTGGCGTGTGCCGTGCACCGCCGGCCCTTCTTCGTCGGAGGTCAGCAGAAAGCCGATGGAACCGCGATGCGCGGGGCACCCCGCGAGGAAGGCTTCCACCGCGCACACCATGGCGGCGAGCGAACTCTTCATGTCGGCGGCGCCGCGCCCGTAGAGCCTGCCCTCGGCCACCGTGGCAGAAAAGGGCGGAAAGCGCCAGCGATCCTCGGGGCCGGGCGGCACGACGTCGACGTGTCCGGCGAAGACGAAGAGCGGCCCCTCTTCCCCGCGCCGCGCCCAGAGGTTGGCCACGCCGCCCGCATCGAGCCGCTCCAGGGTAAAGCCGAGCGCGGCGAGCCGCTCGCCGATGAGCGCCAAGCAGCCGGCTTCCGCGGGCGTGACGGAAGGGCGGCGGATGAGCGCCTGGGCGAGTTCAAGGACGTTCATGTCTTGGTGCTGGCCAGCGAAGGAAACTCGATTTCGGTCATCTGCGAGGGCAGGTCGACGTCGGCGGGGGGAATGCCGCCATCCTGGATCGTGGTCTGCACCCCAGCGTTTTGCAGTTCCCACTGCAGGTTGGTGGGCGAGTCGGCCTGGGCGATCGCCTCTTCCAGGGTGATGGCACCGCTGCGGTAGAGCCGCACCAGATCCTGGTCGAAAGTCTGCACCCCCGGGGAGAGCGAACGCTCCATCGCGTCCTTGATCATGGAGAGGTTGCCTTTCTCGATCATCTCGGCGATGAGGCGCGAATTGACGAGGATCTCGACCGCCGGGATGCGTTGCCCTTTCACGTGCCGCACCAGGCGCTGGGCCACGATGGCGCGCAGCGCCACGCTCAGATCCGAGAAGAGCAGCCCCCGGCTCTCCAGCGGATAGAAATTCACGATGCGGTTGAGCGCGTGATAGGTGTTGTTCGCGTGCAGCGAAGCGAGCACCAGGTGTCCGGTGAGCGCATAGGCGATCGCCGCCTGCATGGTTTCCAGATCGCGGATCTCGCCGATGAGGATGCAGTCCGGTGCCTGGCGCATGGCGCTCTTGAGCGCCTCGCCCCAGGAGAGGGTGTCGATCCCCACGTCGCGCTGGTTGACGAGCGATTTCTTGTGGCGGAAGAGGTATTCGATCGGGTCTTCCACCGTGAGGATGTGCCCCGGCAGGGTCGAGTTGCGGTGATCGATCATCGCCGCGAGCGTGGTCGACTTGCCCGAACCGGTGGGGCCGACGACCAGGATGAGCCCGCGTTTGCCCAAAGCCATCTCGCCCAGCACGGGCGGCAGCCCCAGGGCCTCGAACGAGGGGATGTCGCGGCTCACGTAGCGGATCACCGCCGCCGGGCTGTTGCGCTGCCAGAAGGCGTTGATGCGGAAGTTGCCGACATCGGACAAGCCCAGGGAGAAATTGAGCTCCTTGCGTTCGACGTAGCGCTGCCACAGCGCCTCGCTGGCGATGGCCTCTTCGAGGATGCGCCGCACCTGCTCAGGCTTCATCACCTGCTGGTTGATCGGTGCCACGACGCCGTTGATCTTGATGTGGATCGGCGCCCCCGCCGTGATGAAGATGTCGGAGGCGTTGCGATCGTGCATCGCGCGAAAGAGCTTTTCCAGCACCGGCGTGACGATGGGCATGATGGTCGCCTCCTCAGGCTCCGCGCAGCAGTTCGTTGATCGCGGTCTTGGCGCGCGTCTGCGCATCCACCCGCTTGACGATCACGGCGCAGTACAGGCTGTATCTGCCGTCGGGGGAGGGGAGGCTGCCGGGCACGACCACGGCACCGGAGGGCACGCGCCCGTACAGGATCTCGCCGCTTTCGCGGTCGTAAATCTTGGTGCTCATGCCCAGATAGACCCCCATGGAGATCACGGCGTTCTCTTCCACGATCACGCCCTCGACGATCTCGGAGCGCGCGCCGACGAAGACGTTGTCTTCGATGATGACCGGCCCGGCCTGCACCGGTTCCAGCACGCCGCCGATGCCCACGCCGCCGGAGAGGTGCACGTTCTTGCCGATCTGGGCGCAGGAGCCCACCGTGGCCCAGGTATCGACCATGGTGCCCTCATCGACGTAGGCGCCGATGTTTACGTAGGAGGGCATGAGCACCACGTTCTTGGCGATGTAGCAACCGCGCCGCGCCGCCGCCGGCGGCACCACGCGAAAGCCCCCTTCGCGGAAGTCTGCCTCGCCGTAGCGGGCGAACTTCGGCTCGACCTTGTCGAAGTAACGCGTCTCGCCGCCTTCCATGAGGCGGTTGTCGCGCAGGCGGAAGGAGAGCAGCACCGCTTTCTTGATCCACTGATTGACGTGCCAATCGCCCTCGCGTTTCTCGGCCACGCGGATCGCGCCGCGATCGAGCCCGTCGATCACCGCCTCCACTGCGTCGAATACCTCCTTGGGCGCGTTGCCGGGGGAGAAGCGCGTGCGCTCTTCGAACGCGGCGTCGATCAGCGATGCGATGCCTTGCCAGTTGGCCATGAGATCCTCCGTGGAGATGATTCCAGTTTCACCTAACGCGAAATGGTATCATGCGCGGCTCGAAGCCTTCATTGGTCTTCCTTTCACGCCGTGCGACTCATCAAGATCAAACTGGCCGGTTTCAAGACCTTCGTCGAGCCGACCACGCTCGTGCTCCCGGGCGCGCTGGTGGGCATCGTCGGGCCCAACGGCTGCGGCAAATCGAACGTGATCGACGCCGTGCGCTGGGTGCTCGGCGAGATGCGCGCCTCCGCCCTGCGCGGCGAGCAGATGGCCGACGTGATCTTCAACGGCTCGGACAAGCGAAAGCCCCTGGCGCGCGCGAGCGTCGAGCTCGTCTTCGACAACGCCGACGGCGGCGTGCCCGGCCCCTGGGGGCGATTCTCCGAGATCTCGGTCAAGCGCGTGGTCGTCCGCGGCGGCGAATCCAGCTATTTCCTCAATGGGCAGCGCGTGCGCCGCCGCGACGTGGTCGATCTCTTCCTCGGCACGGGACTGGGGCCGCGCGCCTACGCCATCATCGAGCAAGGGATGATCTCGCGTATCGTCGAGGCAAAGCCCGAGGAACTGCGCCGTTTCCTCGAAGAGGCGGCTGGTGTCACCCGCTACCATGAACGGCGCAAGGAGACGGAGGCGCGGCTGAAGGAGGCGCGTTCCAACCTTGAGCGGCTGGCCGACCTGCACGCCGAGCTCGCCGCCCAGGCCGAGACGCTTGCCGTCCAGGCCGAACGTGCCCGGCGCTATCGTGAGCTGGAAAAACGCCTGCGCCTGGCGCGGCAGCAATCCTGGGCGTTGCGGCGGCGCGAGGCGGCCGCGGCGCTTGCCGCCGGAGACGAGCGCATCGCCGCGCTCGAAGCCGAGCTGGAACGGCAGCGGCAGGAACGAACGAGTCTCGAAGCGGCGCTCGAATCGGCCCGTGCCGAGGCGCAAGCGGCCGTCGCGGCGCTCGAATCCGCCCAGCAGGTTTATTTCGAGGCGAGCGCCCGGCTCGAACGCGTGATCGGCGAGCGGCGCCATCGCGAGGAGACGCTCGCCGCGCTCGCCGAGCGGCTCGAGCGCATCGGCGAGGAGGCAGGGCGCTGGCAGGAAGAGGGCGATCAGGCCCGCCTCGAGCGGGCGCGCTGGGACGAGCTCGACGCGCTCGCCCAGGCTCGGCGCGAGACGCTGCAGGAACGGCTGGAAGCGCTCGACGAGGTGCTGGAAGCGCTCGAGCGCACCCTGGAAGATGCCCGCCACGGCGCGGCGATCGCCGAGCGCGAGCGGCACGACGGCCAGCGGCAGATCGCCGTCGAACGCGCCCGGATCGCCGCGTTGGAGCGCTCGCTGCAGGCGGGCGAGGCCCGGCTCGAACGCCTGGCGCAGGAAGCCTCGTCGCTCGCTGGCGGCGACGAGGAGGCGCTCGAGCGCGAGCACGCGCGGCAAGAGACGCTCGCCGGGCGGGTCGAAGCGCTGCGCGAGGCGCTAGAGGCCGCGCAAACCCGGCTGCGCGAGGCGCAGGCGCAGCATGACGCATCCCAGGACGAATTCCGCCGGCTCGACACCGACCTCGGTCGGCTCGAAGCGCGCCGCCGGGCGCTCGCCGAAACCCAGGCGCGCTGCGCTGGTGACTCGGGCGAGGGCGCAACGGCGCTGTGGCCGCGGCTCGAAGTCGCCGCCGGCTGGGAAACGGCGGCCGAAACGCTCCTCGGCCCCTGGCTCGGGGCGCGCCTCGCGCCGCTGTCCGAGGCCACCGTGCGGGTCGAGCACGCGCCGCGTCCCGGCGAAGCCTGGCTGTGGCAGGATCTTCCCTGCGAAGCGGGGTTGGAAGAAGGCGAGCCGCTGCCCGAAGGCGCGGTGCGGGCCGCAGCGGCGATCTCCGCCCGCGACCCCACGCTTGCCGGCGCCCTCCAGCGTCTCCTTGCCCATACCGTCTTCGTCGAGGCGATCGACGAAGCGCTGCTCGATTGGGCGCGCGAACGCGGGCTGCGCCTGGTCGACCGGCGAGGCTGGATCGTCGATCCCCATGGGGCGCGCAGCCTCGGCGCCGACGAACGGATGCTCGCGGGCATCCTCGAGCGCGCCCGCGAGCTCGGCACGCTGGAGGCCGAATGCGCCGAGCGCGAACGGCAGCGCGAATCCGCCGCGGAGAAACGCGTCCGCTGCGCCGCCGCCTGCGACGAAGCAAAGACGGCGCACGACGCCTTGCGCCGCGAGCTGCAGCAGGCCGAAAAGCTGCAGCGCGAGCACGCGCTCGAACTCGCCCGGCTCGAATCCGCCTTCGAGCACGCCCGCCGCCGGCGCCATGCCATCGACGAAGAGCGCACCGCCCTGCGCGAGCAGACCGAGCGCGAGCGCACCGAGCTCGCCACCCTGGAAGAGCGCATCGCCGCCCTGCTCGAACGCGAAGCCGCGCTCGAATCCTCCTGCCTCGAACGCCAGGCCGACCTCCGCCGCCAGCACGAGCGCCTCGAAGACGCCCGCGCGCAGCGCCAGGTGATTGCGCGCGAGCTGCAGGAAGCCGAATTCTCCTGCCGCGAATGCGCCCTCAAACGCGAGGAGAGCGAGCGCCGCGCCCGGATCGCCGCCGAGAGCCTCGAGCGGCTCGAGCGCGAGCGCGCCGAGCGCCTGGCCGAACGCGAACGGCTCGCCGACGCCCCGCTCGAAGAGGAATCCCTCGTGCGCGAGGCGCGCGAACGCGCTTCCAGCGCGCTCGCCCAAGCCCGGCTCGTGCTCGACGAACGTCACCAGAAGCTGCGCGAACTCGAAGAGACCCGCCAGCGGCAGGAATTCGCCCTGCAACCCCTGCGCGACGAACTCGAGCAGGCGCGGCTGCAGCGGCAGGAAGCAGCCGCGGCGCTTGCGCACGCCGAAGAGCGGCTCGCCGAACTCGGCGCCGATCTGGCCGCCCTCGAGCCTCAGCTCGACCATCTCGACGCCGCCAAGCTCGCCCGCGAGACCGAGCGGCTGGGGCGCGAGCTCGCCGCGCTGGGCGAAGTCAACCTCGCCGCGCTCGAAGCCCTGCGTCAGGTGGAAGAACGCAAGACGGCGCTGGAAGCGCAGCTTGCCGATCTCACCACTGCCATCGGCACGCTGGAAGAAGCGATCCGGCGCATCGACCGCGAGACGCGCCAGGCGCTCGCCGCCACGTTCGACGCCGTCGATGCGCATTTCGGCCGACTGTTTCCCCGGCTCTTCGGCGGCGGGCAGGCCAAGCTCGTGCTCACCGGTGAAGAGATCCTCGATGCCGGCGTGCAGATCCTCGCCCAGCCGCCGGGCAAGAAGAACGCGAGCATCCACCTGCTCTCGGGCGGCGAGAAGGCGCTCACCGCCATCGCGCTCGTCTTCTCCTTCTTCGCCCTCAACCCGGCGCCTTTCTGCATCCTCGACGAGGTGGACGCGCCGCTCGACGACGCCAACACCGAGCGCTACGCCCGATTGTTGCGGGAGATGTCCGGCACGACGCAACTTCTCTTCATCAGTCATAATAAAATCACGATGGCGGCGGCCGAGCAGCTCATCGGCGTCACGATGCAGGAGCAGGGCGTCTCGCGCATCGTCGCCGTCGACATCGACGAGGCGCTGCGGCTCGCCGAAACGCCCTGATTCCGGCCGCGCGCCGAGGCAAAGGAACACGCATGGATACCGATCTGCTCATCGCACTGGGAGGCGTGGTCGTCATCGTCACCGCCGGCTTTTTCGGCTACGGGAAATGGCAGGAAACCCGCAGCCGGCGCACCCTCGAGCGCACCTTGCACACCCCGTCGCACGACCCGTTGCTCGATGCGGGCGAACGGGGGCCGGGCGACGCGCCCGGCAGCGACTTCACCGAAGAAGAGGGCGTGCTCGGCCCGGCGCACCGCGTCGCCCCCCGGCGCGAACCCGCCGCGGAAGCAGGGTTCGCCCGCACGCCACGGCATCACCCCGACAGCCTCAAGGAAGGGGTCGATCTCATGGTGCGCCTCGAATCGCTCGGCGGCATGGATGCTGCGGCGCTACGGGAAGCCGTCATGCGCGAATTCCGCGATTCGCCGCGTCCGGTCGGCTGGTACGTCTTCGACGACGCGAGCAACGACTGGCAGCCGCTCACCGCCAAGACCGAGGGTCAATACCACCTCGCGCTCGCCTCGCTACAGCTCGCCGACCGAACCGGCGCCATCGGCGAGAAAGAGTACCTGCGCTTCACCGGCGGTGTCGAACGCGTCGCCGACCATCTCGGTGCCGTGCCCGGGGCCATCGAATCGCGCGTCACCGTGCTCGAGCGCGCCGCTGCGCTCGACCGCTTCTGTGCCGAGGTCGACGTGCAGATCGCGGTGAACGTCGTGCCGCGCAACGCCCCCATTCCCGGTACCAAGATCCGGGCTGCCGCCGAAGCGGCCGGCCTCACGCTCGGTGAAGACGGCCTCTATCGCCTGCTCGACGACCATCGCGTCCCGCTCTATGCCCTCGCCGACCTCGACGGGCGGCCCTTGCGCCAGCCCGACATCAAGCTGCACCAGGCAAACGGCGTCACCCTCTTTCTCGAAGTCACGCGCATCCCCTCGCCGGTGGTGTTCGACCGCATGTTCACGTTTGCCGAGAAGCTCGCCGCCACGCTCGACGGCCAGCTGGTCGACGATGCCGGCAACCCCATCACGCCCGAGGCCGGCCGGCTCATCCGCGAGCGCATCGCCCAGATCCACCAGCGCATGAAGGCGCAGGAAATCCCTCCCGGCAGCGCCATCGCCCGCCGTCTCTTCGCGGGATGAAAGGACCACGATGACCTCCCATGCCCCGCCGGAGGCGGTCGAACGCGCCCGCTGGCTGCGCGAAGAGATCGCCCGGCTCGACTACGCCTACTACGTGCTCGCCGAGCCGCTCGTGCCGGATGCCGAATACGACCGGCTCTTCCGCGAGCTCGTCGCGCTCGAAACCCGCTATCCCGAGCTCGTCACCCCCGATTCCCCCACCCAGCGCGTGGGTGGCAAACCGGCGCCCGAATTCGCCGAAGTCCGGCACGAAGTGCCGATGCTCTCGCTCACCAACGCCTATACCGACGAAGAAGTGCTCGCCTTCGACCGGCGCTGCCGTGAGCTGCTCGGCGTCGAGCGCATCCGCTACGCCTGTGAGCCGAAGTTCGACGGGCTCGCCATCTCCCTCATCTACCGCGACGGCCTCTTCAGCCTCGGCGCCACCCGGGGCGACGGTTTCACCGGCGAAGACGTCACCGCCAACCTGCGCACCCTTCGCTCCATCCCCCTGCGCCTGCGGCTCGACTCCCCGCCGACGCTGCTGGAAGTGCGCGGCGAAGTCCTCATGACGCGCGAAGACTTCAAGCGGCTCAACGAAGCGCAGCTCAAAGCGGGCGAGAAAACCTTCGTCAATCCGCGAAACGCCGCGGCCGGCAGCCTGCGCCAGCTCGACCCGCGCGTCACCGCCAAGCGGCCGTTGCGCTTTTTCGCTTACCAGCTCGTGCGCCTCGAGGGGCACCCTTGGCCGGAAACGCACAGCAAGGCGCTCGCGCTCTTGCAGCGCTGGGGCTTTCCCCTGTCGGACGCGCGCGAAGTGACCGAAGGCGCCGAGGGGCTGCTTGCCTACTACCGCCGCATGGAGGCCGATCGCGACCGGCTCCCCTTCGACATCGACGGCGTGGTCTACAAGGTCGACGATCTGTCCGCGCAGCAGCGCCTGGGCACCATCGCCCGCGCGCCGCGCTGGGCCATCGCCCACAAGTTCCCGCCGCAGGAAGAGATCACCCGCCTCGTCGGCATCGAAGTGCAGGTCGGACGCACCGGCGCGCTCACTCCCGTCGCCCGGCTCGAACCCGTCTTCGTGGGAGGCGTCACCGTCACCAACGCTACGCTACACAACGAAGACTACATCCGCGACAAAGACATCCGCATCGGCGACTGGGTGGTGGTGCGCCGCGCGGGCGAAGTCATCCCCGAGATCGTCAAGGTGCTCCCCGAGCGGCGCGACGGCAGCGAACGCCCCTTCGTCATGCCCGAGCACTGCCCCGTGTGCGGCTCGGCGGTGGCCCGCGACCCGGACGAAGCCGCGGCCTACTGCACCGGCGGCATGTACTGTCCCGCCCAGCGCAAACGCGCCCTTGAGCATTTCGCCTCTCGTCTGGCGATGGACATCGAAGGGCTGGGCGAGAAGCTCATCGAGCAGCTCGTCGATCTCGGCTGGGTCGAAACCCCGGCCGATCTCTACGACCCCGACAAAATCAATGCCGATCGGCTCGCGAGCCTGCCCCGCATGGGGGAAAAATCCGCCGCCAAGCTGATGGCCGCCATCGAGCGCAGCAAGAAGACGACGCTCGCCCGCTTCATCTATGCCCTTGGGATCCGGCACGTGGGCGAGGCCACCGCCAAGCTCCTCGCCGGGCACTTCGGCTCGCTCGACGCCCTCATGAACGCAGGGCTCGACGAGCTCACCGCCATCGAAGGCATCGGCCCGGTGGTGGCGCAGAGCATCCGCGACTTCTTCGACGAGCCCCACAACCGCCAGGTGATCGAGCGCCTGCGCCGGCTCGGCGTGCATTGGGAAGAAAGCGTCCCCGCCAAGAAGAGCAGGGCGCTCGCCGGTCTCACCTTCGTGCTCACCGGCACGCTACCGCGCTTGACGCGCGAAGAAGCGAAGGCTCTCATCGAAGCGCACGGCGGCAAGGTGAGCGCCTCCGTGTCGAAGAAGACCGATTACGTCGTGGCTGGCAGCGAAGCCGGCAGCAAGCTGCAGCGGGCGCTCGAGCTGGGCGTTCCCGTCATCGACGAAGACACGCTCGAGCGCCTGATCGCCGAGCGCAGCACAACCCAAGGATGAACCCATGGATCAACCGCAGGAGTCGAATGAAATGAAGAAAGCCGTGCGCAAGGCCGTGTTCCCCGTGGCCGGGATGGGCACCCGGTTCCTCCCCGCCACCAAGGCGAGCCCCAAGGAAATGCTGCCCATCGTCGACAAGCCCCTCATCCAGTACGCCGTGGAAGAAGCGGTGGCCGCCGGCATCACCGAGCTCATCTTCATCACCGGCCGCACCAAGCGCTCCATCGAGGACCACTTCGACAAAGCCTACGAGCTCGAATCCGAGCTGCAGGCCCGCGGCAAGAAGGAACTCCTCGAAGTCGTGCGCAAGACCGTTCCCAAGGGCGTCAACTGCATCTACATCCGCCAGTCGGAGGCGCTCGGCCTGGGACACGCCGTCCTATGCGCCGAATCGGTCGTGGGCGACGAACCCTTCGCCGTGCTGCTCGCTGACGACCTCTGCGACCACCCCGAAGGCAAGCCGGTGCTCGCCCAGATGATCGACGTCTACAACTACCACCGCTGCTCGGTGCTCGGTACCATCAACGTCGCGCGCGAAGAGACGCGCCAGTACGGCATCGTCAGCACCGAACCCGAAGCCCGCGGCAAGATCCAGCGCATCACCGGCATCGTCGAGAAGCCCAAGCCCGAAGAAGCCCCCAGCACCCAGGCGGTGGTGGGGCGCTACATCCTCTCGGGCAACATCTTCGAGCACCTGCATCGCATCCAGCCCGGCGCGGGGGGCGAACTACAGCTCACCGACGCCATCAGTTCGCTGCTGCAGGAAGAAGCCATCCTCGCCTACGAATTCGACGGCGTGCGCTACGACTGCGGCTCCAAGCTGGGCTACCTCAAGGCCACGGTCGAATTCGCCCTGCGCCACCCCGAAGTCGCCAACGAATTCCGCGACTTCCTGCGCGCCCGCTCGGTGGGACTGTAACGAAAAAGCCCCCGAAGGGGCTTTTTCGTGAAAGGAAGCTCAGGCGAGCGCCGTCTGCTTCGCCGCGCGGCGGCGATCGTGTTCCTGCAGGTGGCGCTTGCGCAGGCGGATCGACTTCGGCGTGATCTCGACGAGTTCGTCGTCCTCGATGAACTCCACCGCTGCCTCCAGCGTGAGCTCGATCGGCGGCACGAGCCGGATCGCCTCGTCCGAGCCGGAAGCGCGGATGTTGGTGAGCTGCTTGGTGCGGATCGGATTCACCACCAGGTCGTTTTCCCGCGTGTGGATGCCAATGATCATGCCCTCATAGACCGCATCGCCCGGGCTGACGAACATGCGGCCGCGATCCTGCAGCTTCCACAGCGCATAGGCCACGGCCTGGCCGTCGTCCTGCGACACGAGCACCCCGTTGCGTCGTCCGCCCACGGGACCGGCGAGAGGTCCGTAGCCGTCGAAGATGTGGCTCACGAGCCCCGTGCCGCGCGTGAGCGTCAGGAACTCCCCCTGGAATCCGATGAGGCCGCGCGCCGGCACGCGGTATTCCAGCCGCACGCGCCCCTTGCCGTCGCTCGTCATGTCGAGCAGTTCCGCCCGGCGGCGCCCCAGTTCCTCCATCACTGCGCCCTGGTGGCCTTCCTCGATATCGACCGTGAGCCGCTCGTAGGGCTCGTGGAGTTCGCCGTCGATCTCTTTCAACACCACCCGCGGTCGGCCCACCGCCAGCTCATAGCCCTCGCGGCGCATGGTTTCGAGCAGGATGGTGAGGTGCAGTTCGCCCCGGCCGGAGACCTCGAAGCTGTCGCCATCTTCACTGAAGCGCACGCGCAGCGCCACGTTCTTGAGCAGCTCCTTCTCCAGCCGTTCGCGGATCTGGCGGCTGGTGACGAATTTCCCTTCGCGCCCGGCCAAGGGCGACGTGTTGACCATGAAGGTCATGGTGAGCGTGGGCTCGTCCACCTCGATCGGCGGCAGCGGCTGCGCCGCCTCGGGATCGCACACCGTCACGCCGATGCCAACCTGCTCCACGCCGGAGATCATCACGATGTCGCCTGCCACCGCCTCGGGCACCGCCTCGCGCTCCAGGCCGACGAATTTCAGCACCTGACCGATCTTTGCCCGACCAAGGTTCTGTTCGCCCAGCCACACGCCCACTTCCTGGTTGGGGCGCAGACGCCCCTGGCGGATGCGGCCGATGCCCAGCTGCCCCACGTAGCTCGAATAGTCGAGCGAGCAGATCTGCAGCTGCAGGGGTGCGTCGATCGTCACCGGCGGCGGCGGAACGTGGGCGATGATGGTCTCGAAGAGCGGGCGCATGTCCTGGCCCGGCTCGTTCAGATCCAGCGTGGCGTAGCCCTGCAGGCCCGAAGCATAGACGATGGGGAAGTCCAGCTGCTCCTCGCTCGCGTCGAGCTCGGCGAAGAGATCGAATGTGGCGTTGATCACCCAGTCGGGCCGGGCGCCGGGGCGGTCGATCTTGTTGATGACCACGATGGGCTTGAGCCCGCGCGCCAGCGCCTTCTTGGTGACGAAGCGCGTCTGAGGCATGGGGCCCTCCACCGCGTCGACGAGCAGCAGCACGCCGTCGACCATGGAGAGCACCCGTTCCACCTCGCCGCCGAAATCGGCGTGGCCCGGGGTGTCGACGATGTTGATGTGGGTGTCGCCATAGCGGATGGCGCAGTTCTTGGCCAGGATGGTGATGCCGCGCTCGCGCTCGAGATCGTTGCTGTCCATCACCCGTTCGGCGACGGTCTGATGCTGGGCAAAGGTGCCGGACTGCTTGAGAAGCTGGTCGACGAGAGTGGTCTTGCCATGATCGACGTGGGCGATGATGGCGATGTTGCGAATGGCGGAGGACATGGACTTCCAGACGTACGAAAACGCCAATTATAACAAAGGGGCAAGGCGGCGTCGTGTAAAATTCCGCATCCTTTCGGCTCGATGCGGAAATTCCATGTTCGCGATCATCGGCGGCACTGGCCTCACCTCGCTCAACAATCTGGAAATCGTGCACCGGCAGGTCGTGCGCACCCCTTATGGCGACCCCTCCGGGCCGCTCACCCTTGGGCGCATCGCCGGCCGGGACATCGCTTTCCTTGCCCGGCACGGCTACGGTCACACCTATGCGCCGCACCGCATCAACTACCGCGCCAACCTCTGGGCGCTGCAACACGTGGGCGTGCGCGAGGTCATCTCGGTGGCTTCCGTCGGCGGCATCCAGGCGCAATACGCTCCGGGCTCCCTCGTGATTCCGCACCAGATCATCGACTACACCTGGGGGCGCGTGTCGACCTTCTTCGAAGGCGAAGAAGATCCGGTCACGCACATCGATTTCACCCTGCCGTTCACCTCGGCGCTGCGCGAACGCCTGATCCGCGCCGCGCAAAAGGCAGGGGAGCCGGTGATCGACGGCGCGGTCTACGCCTGCACCCAGGGCCCGCGCCTGGAGACCGCCGCCGAGATCGACCGCCTGGAGCGCGACGGCGCCAACGTGGTGGGCATGACCGCCATGCCCGAAGCCGCGCTCGCCCGCGAACTGGGCCTTGCCTACGCCGCGATCAACGTGGTGGCAAACTACGCCGCCGGCCGCGGCGCCGACGCGAGCGAGATTTCATTCACCGAGATCGAGGCGACGCTTTCCGAGACCATGGCCCGGGTCAGGCATGTGCTGGAAGCATTCGCGGCGCAGCGGGAGTGAGGGGGTTTGCTCTGCACCGATCCCAATTGGTTTCATTCTTCGAGCGGCCGTCACTCGGACAGTCGGCCTTTGCGTACCAGCTCGATGACCCGGTTTCGCACCTCTTCGAGTTTCTCATTCCTGATCCGTCCTGCCATGCGTTGGAACAGATCTTGATGAGCGGTAAATAGTTTCCCGGGACGGATATAGCTGGTCTGTTGCAGTGAGCCACAGGAAAAGTCACCTTCCGCCAGTTCAATCGCGAAGGGATCAGCGTAGGATCGGCTGGTGATCTGCAGGCACAGCCAATCCTCCCGTCCGCTATGAGCGAGCACGAGTGCCGGCCGTAGTTTGGATGCTGATAAATCTGAGAATGGAAAAGGCACGAGGACCACGTCGCCTATTGCAGGTGCGTCCATGCCTCATCCTCTTCCGGTTTCAGCCAATCCTCCGCAAGGGCCTTTTCAGCCAGCTGTGTGACCTCGTCGATTTCAGCGGGAGCTTCGTCCAATATGGTCACCAAGGCGCGACGCATTCCTTTGATTTCAACGGGTTCGACCAGGCGGACATGCCCCTTTTCGTCGATGATGGCTTCTACGGTCTGTTTCATCACGTGCCCTCCGCCTTGTTCCGGATCGACAACTCAATGATGGTGGGCATGGGGGCAAGGAGTTATGCTCATGTAATGGCGGAGATGGAGTCCGCCATTCCCATGTAATGTGCAATTTCCCACCGTTTTAAATAGTATTGTACATCAAGACACTTAGGCTACAATCTGTCTCATCGTGTTTCGTCATGCGTCGTAAAATGATAAGGCAAGCGATAAGGCAGAATTTATGCCAAAGGTAATCAACCGGCTCGCCCCACGGGCGCTGGCGAGGTTGCCGGACGGCTACCACGCCGACGGCCGCAATCTCTATCTGCGGGTGCGCGGTGTCTCGCGTAGCTGGGTACTGCGCTACCGGTTCAACGGCAAGATCAACGAGCTCACCTTGGGGCCGCTCGATGTGCTGGCGCTGGCCGATGCGCGGCAAAAGCGCGACGAGCTCTTGCGCGTGCTCAAGCTCGAGAAGCGCGACCCGGCCGAGACGCTGCGCGTGAAGCGTCATGTCGCGCTCACCTTCGCCGAATGCGCCGCCAGGCTCATCGAGGCCAAGCGCGCCGAATGGACGAACGCCAAGCACGTCCAGCAATGGGAAAACACCCTTGCGCAGTTTGCTTTCCCCATCATCGGCCACCTGCGCCCCGCCGAGGTCGAGACGCGCCACGTGCTCGCCATCCTCGAGCCGATATGGACGACGAAGACCGAGACGGCATCGCGCTTGCAGCAACGCATCGCGGCCGTGCTCGACTGGGCGGCGGCCCACGGACTGCGCGGCGGCGAGAACCCGGCGCGGTGGAAAGGCCATCTCGACAAGCTGCTACCGGCCCCGTCCAAGGTGGTCGAAGGCGAAAACATGCCTGCGCTCGACTACGCCGAGGCCGCCGACTTCTGGCGGGTGCTCGACGCCAAGACGAGCATGGCCGCCCGGGCGCTCGCGCTGCTCATCCTCACGGCCGTTCGCCCCCTCAACGTGCGCTTTGCCCAATGGCAAGAGTTTGACTTCGAGGCGCGCGTCTGGCGCATCCCCGGTGCCAGCGACTACGGGCAACGAATGAAGACCAAGCGCCCCCACGCCGTGCCCCTGTCGGCGGCCGCGCTCGCGCTGCTGAACACCCTGCCACGCTTTACCGATTGTCCTTGGGTGTTCCCATCGCGCGGCGGCAAGCCTTTGTCGGACATGGCGCTGACGAAACTATTGCGCGACCTGCACGCGGCCAAGCACGCGGCCGACGGCGTAGGTTGGATCGACCGGCGCCAGGGTGGGCGCGTCATCGTGGCCCACGGCTTTCGCGCCACCTTTCGCACCTGGGGCGAGAACGAGACCCACTATCCCCGCGCACTGCTCGAAGACGCGCTCGCGCATGACTACAAAGGCGAGGTCGAAGCCGTCTATGCCCGCGGCGACCTTGTCGAGAAGCGGCGGCCGCTGATGGAGCAATGGGCACAGTTCGTCACCAAAGGAGCGCTCGACGATGGGCAATGACTTGAAGCGGTGGCGCGACATCCCCGATGATTTTGTGGTGCCGGTGCCCGAGGTGGCGCGCATCTTGGACGTGTCGGAAGAGGCGATATATTCGGGCGCGACGAACGGCTTTTATTTTTTGGTTGCGCCGTGCGATCGCCCGGCGCTAGCTATTGATTTTACTTTTTCGTTGGGGAAAGAGTATTCAAACGAAGAAGAAATGGGCGAAGATATTTTTTCTTGGAAAAAATATCCAGTGTGGATAAGGCTAAGCGGCCCAGATGTGGCGCAATGGATTTTTTCCAGAAAAATCGAAATGGATGATAGTCGAACAGAAGCGTTTTTTTATCGGCCTCACGTTTTTCTTCGTTTCTTTGACACAACCCCTCTAAGCCCCCCATTCCTTGGCGTCTCTGGCGCCTTTCTCAAACGATTCCTCAATGAAGGATTCCCCCCGCCTGCCGATTCGCCCAAGGTGCAGGAAATTGAACCGCCCCCGCGGGAAGATGCCCGCGAGACGATGCGCGCCATCATCGCCGGACTGCTCGAAGAGGCGGGCGCGGCGTTTCTGATCGAGCGACCCACCGAGACCGAAGTGTCCAAGGCATCGGCCTTGCTCGAGGCCATCGGGCAGCACCGCGGGAAGCCCATCGCCCCCAAGACGCTATCGCGCTATCTGAGGAATTGGCTACGCGCCGAGGATTGATCACGTTTGAAACCGGACATGTCCAAGCGGCGGCGGACATGTCCAGAAAACCCGGCTCTTGGTGAAATATCTTTGGTGTCGCGTCAATTCTCTATGGAGCGACACCATGCAGCGTGTTTTATCCCAATCCGAAGTTTGCGAGCTCATCGGCCGCTCGCGTGTGTGGGTTTATCGCCACGCGCGCAACGGCACTTTCCCCGCGCCCCGCATGGCCGGTTCCCGGCTCTTTTGGTTGGCCGAAGAGGTCGAAGAATGGCTGCGCACGGCCCCCGTTCCCACGTGGGCGGCACGGAAGAAGGCGTGAGCGATGGAGGCCGTCAATGAAACGGCCACCCCGGGGCGCATTCCCGAGGCGGCCGACGAAAACGAACGGATAGTCGCCACCACCGGAAAGCAAAAGCGGGAGGTGGCGCCATGAGCGGTGATTATATCGCGCAATTCACCGAAGCCATCCGTGCGGCGGGATTGGAACCGCCGGACACAATCAAGGCCGACGGCAAGCTGCACCGTTTCAGCAGCAACGGCAAACGCGGTGACGATGCCGGTTGGTACGTGCTCCATTCCGATCATGTTCCGGCCGGCGCTTTCGGCTGCTGGCGTGAAAGCATCTCGGAAACGTGGCGCGCCAATATCGGCCGATCGCTCACGCCGGAAGAAGAATCACGCCTACGGCAAACGCTTGACCGCATCCGCCGGCAACAAGAAGAGGAAAGGCGCGCGCGGCGCCAGGAATCCGCCAGCAAGGCCAATGCGCTTTGGAACGCTGCCGAGGAAGCGCGGCCGGATCATCCCTACCTGACCCGAAAAGGCGTCAAACCCCACGGCATTCGACAAAAAGGGGACATGCTCATCGTGCCGGTGCGCATCGGTGGCCGGTTATCGAGCCTGCAATTCATCGCGGCGAACGGCGACAAGCGCTTTTTGACCGGCGGCGAGGTCAAAGGAGGTTACTTTCTCATCGGCTCGACGGAAGGCGCGGCGGCGCTGCTGGTGGCCGAGGGATACGCGACTGCGGCCACGCTACACGAAGCCACGGGGTTCCCGGTGGCGGTGGCATTCAACGCCGGCAATCTCGAACCGGTGGCGAAGACGCTACGGCGCCAGCACCCAAGCCTGCCGCTGGTGATCTGCGCTGATGACGACTCGCGCACCCGCGGCAACCCCGGCGTAACCCACGCCACGGCGGCGGCGCTTGCGGTAGGTGGCAAGCTGGCGGTGCCGAACTTTGGCGACGGCCGGCCGGAAGACGTGAGCGACTTCAATGACCTTGCCGCGCTGCGCGGTATCGAAGCGGTGCGCCAGGCGATCGCGGCGGCCAAGCCGGTACGGCCGGCACCACCCGAGCAAGCGCAAGCCGTGCTGATCCGCGCTTCCGAGCTGAAACCGGAACCCGTGCATTGGCTTTGGCATGGGTGGCTGGCGGCCGGCAAGCTCCACATTCTGGCCGGCGCGCCAGGGTGCGGAAAAACCACGATCGCCGTAGCGCTGGCGGCCACCGTTTCTTGCGGCGGCCGTTGGCCGGACGGTTCGCGCGCCACCCCGGGAAGCGTGATCGTGTGGAGCGGCGAAGATGACCCCGCCGATACGTTGGTGCCGCGGCTGATCCTTTCCGGTGGCGATCCTCAACGGGTGTTCTTCGTGCGCGACGTTCAAGACGGCGCCGAGCGGCGGCCTTTCGACCCGGGGAAAGACATCGAGCTGCTGCGGCAACGCATCGCCGAGATTGGCGACGTGCGCCTGCTCGTCGTCGACCCGGTTGTTTCGGCGGTGCCTGGGGATAGCCACAAAAACGCCGAGGTGCGCCGAAGCCTGCAACCCCTGGTTGACCTTGCCGCATCTTGCCGGTGCGCGGTGTTGGGAATTTCCCACTTCAGCAAGGGAAGCAGCGGCCGCGATCCGACCGAACGCGTAGTGGGTTCCCTTGCGTTTGGCGCGCTGGCGCGGATCGTTCTTGCGGCAGCCAAGGTAAAGGCCGATGACGGCAGCGAGCGGCGCATTCTCTGCCGCAGCAAGAGCAACATTGGCCGGGACGATGGTGGGTATGAATACTCGCTCATGGCCGGCGAACCCATCCCGGGATTGACGGCGACCGCCGCCACTTGGGGGCGACCGATCGAGGGATCGGCGCGCGAGCTGCTGGCCGACCCCGACGAGGACGGAGACACCGGCGACGGTAGCAGCATGGCCGATGCCAAGCAATTTCTGCGCGATCTTCTGGCCGACGGGCCAATGCGCGCCGGCGATGTTTTCAAAGAAGCGGAGCAAGCCGGCTACGCCAGGCGAACGATCCAACGCGCGGCCAATGTGCTCAAGATCGACCGCCGGAAAGACGGGATGAAAGGCGGCTGGACGTGGCGGCTTGCTCCCGAAGGTGCCAAACCACCCCCCGAAGATGCCGAAGATGCCAACAAAAAAAGCTTGGCACCTACGGCATCTTCGGCACCTTCGTTGGCATCTTCGACGGTGGTGGAGGTCGAGCTATGACCGCCGAGACGCTCATCGAACGCGCGCGCGCCGACGGCGTGGGGTTGGCGCTCACGCCGGCCGGAACCCTGAAACTTACCGGCGAGCAGGAAAAGGTGCATCGGTGGCTTGGCGTCTTGCGCCAGCACAAGCCGGCCATCGTCGAGGCGTTGCGCGCAGAGACCACCTCCACCACGCCAACAACCGAACGCGCCACCACATGGCGCATTCGCTACACCGACGGCACCGAGCACGTCATCGCCACATCGCCACCCCGTACCCGCGAAGAAGTGCTGCGCGCCGAGGCTGGCGCGGTGGAGGCGGTGGCGCACGTGCCGGGGAAGGCGCCACCCGATCGGCCATTGCTCGAAGATGAACGAACCCGCATTCTTCGCTGGCTCGAGCTGATCGGCGAAACTGACGCGGCTACCATCGCCAAGGTGCTGACGATGGCGGCCGAGGATTCGACGGCGCGGCATTACTACCTGGAGCGATTCCGCGACTGGGAAGAACGCGCGGCCGTGGCCGAGTTCGACGGCGGCTTGCCACGCCAAGAGGCCGAGCGGCTGGCGGCGGCGCACCCCCTCGAGGCCACCGAGGAATCACGCGCGGCACTACGCGCGGCGCGCCAGGCGTTTGAACACCCCACGCCAAGGCTTTGATCACCCCCCCGTGAAGTGCGCTTACGGCGGCGGTAAGCACGCTTCACGGCCACGCCAGGCGGCGGCAAAAGGTACTCCTACGATTCCCGTGGTTAGGGTGGTGCAATCCGCGTTGGTCGGCAGTTTTCGCATTCCGTGGCTTGAAGAAGCTAAAGGCATAAATGCCTTTAGCGTGACGCTTTCGCCGGTTCAAGCGTGGCGCTTGCGCCGTGCGGCCAGGCTTTGAGGCGGCGCCACCACGCGAACCCTGGAAGAGCACCACCACCACGCGCCAGAAAGAAAAAACGGCTTGAATAGCGGCCGCCTGAGCCGTTTTCTCTGGCGGGGATAGGCCACCCATGGGCCACTACGGAAAACGGCCTACAGCGGCTCTATGGCGGCTTTGCGGGGGACCCTAGGGGCTTGGCTGGGGTGCGGGTGCGAAAACCCGCGAAATCGCGCTAGGGCGCGCGGTGGGCGCATATGCAACTGTACGAACTGGCGTCTTTGCTTGCCGGACGTGCGGCGCAGCTAGCGCGGCGCAGGCGAACGGGATGCACAGCAGCCTTGGGCACAACGTCGCGGCGGAATCCGCCGTGACGTTCGCTGAGGCGGCGCAGGCGAACGGGATGAACGCGAGTGTGGGGAACAACGTCACGGAAATCATTTCCGCGACGTTCGCTGAGGACACCGCGAGGCAAGCTTGCCGATACGCGCTCGAACGTGCGGAGCAGATTGCGCGGAGAAAGGCCATCTATGAGGCATTGCACCCGGAAACGAGAAAAGGGGTGGCGCAGGCGATCGGGATGCACAGCAGCCTTGGACACAATGTCACTGACAATTTGTCAGTGACATTCGTCGAAGATACAGCGAAGAAAACTGGAGCCAACGAGCGGAGCATCTACCGCGACGTCCAAATCGCCACGCGCATTCCCGACGACGTGCGCGAGCTATTGCGCTCGACTCCGGTGGCTGAACGCTCGCCGAGGCCTACACCAACGCCAAGCGCACCCCGACCGCATCCACAAACGGGAAAACAAGGCTCTTCGTTTTGCAGTTCATCATTTTGCTGGCGCCACTGGCTGGCTGCTCCCCAAGACCTGCACCCGGCACGTTTCCGGATTTTCCGGAAGCGTCGAGCGCTTGACCGTGGCTTGCCGAGCGATGTTGAAATTCCAACATCGCGGAACCTGAACCGCCGTTGCACTGGCGGCTACGCCAAGGCGCCAAAACGGCGCGCATGGCGCTATCACGGCGCGGGATAGGCTACCCCAAGGAACCCCGAGAAAGCGGCTTGGCGAGGCTATGGCGCGGCTTGGCGAGGGTTGCGGCGGCGGCCAGAAGTTGGCTCATGCCGACCACATCAACAAAAACGGGACGCGCTGCAAGACGATAAGGCAGGGAAAATGATAAGGCAAGCGATAAGGCAGGAATTTTTTGCTTGCCGGTTTTCTCTTTGAAATCAAGCAATTATGCGCATGTGATGGCGGAGATGGAGGGATTCGAACCCTCGATACCGGTTTTAGCCGGTATGCTCCCTTAGCAGGGGAGTGCCTTCGACCTCTCGGCCACATCTCCTTGAAGAGGTGCTATTCTAACCGATGAGGACGCTTGGCGTCAAACCTGCGGAGGAAACCATTCATCATGATGGTCGATCTCGAGCTCGACGCGCGCGGGCTGCGCTGCCCGCTGCCCATCCTGCGCACGAAGAAGGCACTGGCCACCTTGCACTCGGGGCAACGGCTACGGGTGCGGACCACGGACCCCGGTTCGATGAAAGACTTCTCCGCCTTCGCCCGCCAGAGCGGCAACGTACTGGAAGTGGCGCGTGAAACCGGCGAAGGGGAATATGAATTCGTGCTGGTTCGGCGATAGGATGGGTTAGATTGCAAGACGCAGGAACATATGAAATGTGACTGATTTACGACGACGTCCGCTTCAGCGAACGCTCGGCAGCGGATTCCGAAGAGGTGGCATCAGGCTTCCCATGGCGTCGGTCGAGACCATTTGAGCGGGTCGCTCCTTTCCTTTCTACCTGGGAAGTCGAAATAGTTGATTACCACTGAGAAAGCCATGCCGATGAGCCGTGAAGTTCCTCTGGTCCACCCTGGCACGATCCTGCTAGAAGACTGGCTCAAGCCACTGGGCATCAGCCAGTACGCTTTGGCGCGAGCGATTGGCGTGCCCCGTCGGCGCATTAACGAGATCATCCAGGGGCGGCGGGCCATCAGCGCGGATACGGCGCTGCGCCTGGCCGCTTTCTTTGGGGTCGATGCCGAAAGCTGGCTCGCCTTGCAGGCGCACTACGACGCCGTGCAGCGGCGTGAGGCGCTCGCCCAGGAACTGGCTGCGATCCCGCGCTATGAACACCTGGCGCGGGAGTATTCCGAGTCCGTCTGAGCTGCGAGCGCCTCTGTCTCACCCCCCCGCCAAATGCCGCTCGATGCGCGCGAGCTGCGGTTCGAGCTGCGCGAGCGTGGCGCTGAAGCGCTCGATGCGCTCGCGCTCCTGGGCCACCACTTCGGCCGGCGCGCGTTCCACGAAGCTGGGGTTTTCCAGTTTCTTCTTCGCCCTGGCGATCTCGGCGCGCAGGCGCTCGATCTCCTTGGCAAGCCGCTCGCGCTCCTTGGCGGCGTCGATGGGTACGTCGAGCATGAGCTGCAGCGTCTCCACCGCCGCCACCGGCGCGAGCGCCTCTTCGGGTAGGCGCGCCAGCGTGCGCACTTCCGTGAGCCGTGCGAGCGCCTGCAGGTAGGGAACGAACCCGGCGATCGTCGCCGCGAGCGCCTCGTCGGCCGCTTCGCCCAGCGCCACCGCGAGCGGCACGCGCTCGCCCGGGTTGAGCTTCATCTCGGCGCGCAAGCCCCGCACCGCCCGCGTGATTGCCTGGAAGAGCGCCATCTCGCGCTCGGCCGCTTCGTCGAGCCGCCCGGGCTCGGCGACGGGGTAGGGCGCCACCATGATCGAGTCGCTCACCTTGCGCCCGGCCACGGGGGCTACGTGCTGCCAGAGCTCCTCGGTGATGAAAGGAATCACCGGGTGCAGCAGCCGCAGCACGGCTTCGAGCACGCGGATGAGCGTGCGGCGCGTGGCGTGGCGCACCGCCTCGTCTCCTTGCGCAAGACGCACCTTGGCAAGTTCCAGGTACCAGTCGCAGTATTCGTCCCAGACGAATTCGTAGAGCGCCTTGGCGTAGAGGTCGAAGCGGTAGTCGGTGAGGTGGCGCTGCGCTTCCGCTTCCACCCGCTGCAGGCGGGAGACGATCCAGCGTTCGGCAAAGCCCAGCGCCTCGGGCGCGGCGGGCGTCTCCGGCAGATTCTCGCCCACGTTCATGAGCACGAAGCGCGTCGCGTTCCACAGCTTGTTGCAGAAGTTGCGGTAGCCCTCGCAACGGCCGAGGTCGAACTTGAGGTCGCGCCCGGGGCTCGCGAGCGAGGCGAACGTGAAGCGCAGGGCATCCGCACCGAACGCCGGGATGCCGTTGGGGAATTCCTTGCGCGTGCGCTCCGCGATCGATGCGGCCTGTTTCGGGTTCATCAGGCCGGTGGTGCGCTTCTGGATGAGCGATTCCAGGTCGATGCCGTCGATGAGGTCGATCGGGTCGAGCACGTTGCCCTTGGACTTCGACATCTTCTGCCCCTCGGCATCGCGGATGAGGCCGTGGACATAGACGTGCTTGAACGGAATCTTGCCGGTGACGTGGGTGGTCATCATCACCATGCGCGCCACCCAGAAGAAGATGATGTCGAAACCCGTGACCAGCACCGAAGAGGGCAGGTAGAGATCGAGCGCCGGGTTGGATTGGGCCGGATACTCGGGCGTCCAGTCGAGCGTGGAGAAAGGCCACAGCGCCGAAGAGAACCACGTGTCGAGCACGTCCGCGTCGCGCGTGAGCGGCCCCGTGTAGCCCTCGGCCGCGGCGAGCGCGCGGGCTTGCGCCTCGTCGTGCGCCACCCAAAAGCGGCGGCTCTCGGCCGGGTCTTCGTCGGCATACCAGGCCGGGATCTGATGCCCCCACCACAGCTGGCGCGAAATGCACCAATCCTGGATATTGGCCAACCACTGGCGATACGTGTTCACCCAGTTCTCGGGAAAGAAACGGATGCTGCCGTCCTCGACCACCTCCAGCGCCTTCTGCGCGAGCGACTTACCGTCCGGCCCGGGCTTGGTGGTGGCCACGAACCACTGGTCGGTGAGCATGGGTTCGAGTACCACTCCCGTGCGCTCGCCGCGCGGCACCATCATCTTGTGCGGCTTCACCTCGACCAAAAGCCCTTGCGCCTGCAGCTCGGCCACGGCCTTTTCCCGGGCAACGAAGCGGTCGAGCCCGCGGTAGGGCTCGGGCACCTGGTCGTTCAGATGGGCATCCAGCCGGAAGATGTTGATCAGCGGCAACCCGTGGCGCTGGGCTACGGCGTAGTCGTTGGCGTCGTGCGCCGGCGTTACCTTCACGCAGCCGGTGCCGAAGCTCGGATCCACGGCCGCATCGGCGATGAGGGGAATGCGCCGGCCCACGAGCGGCAGGATCACCTCCTTGCCGATGAGCCCCTGATAGCGGGGATCTTCCGGATGCACCATCACCGCCACGTCGCCAAAGAGCGTCTCCGGGCGCGTAGTGGCCACCACCACGCCTCGTTGCCCGTCGATGGGCCCGTCGGCGAAGGGGTAGAGAAGGGACCAGAGAAATCCCTCTTCCTCTTCTGCCGAAACTTCCAGGTCGGAAACCGCCGTGCGCAGCTTCGGATCCCAGTTGACCAGACGCTTGCCGCGGTAGATGAGCCCTTCGCGGTAGAGGCGGACGAAGACTTCGCGCACCACGCGCGACATCCCCTCGTCCATGGTGAAGCGCTCGCGCGTCCAATCGGCCGAAGTGCCCAGACGCCGCATCTGGCGCGTGATGGTGCCGCCGGAGTATTCCTTCCACTGCCACACGCGCTCGAGGAATTTCTCCCGTCCCAGGTCGTAGCGCGTGAGCCCCTCGCGCTCGAGCTGACGCTCGACCACGATCTGGGTGGCGATGCCGGCATGGTCGGTGCCCGGCTGCAGCAGCACGTTGTCCCCGCTCATGCGCCGCCAGCGCACCAGCATATCCATGATCGTCTGGTTGAAGCCGTGCCCCATGTGCAGGGTCCCGGTGACGTTGGGCGGCGGCATCAGGATGCAGTAGGGATTCTTTCTGCCCGGGTCGAAACCGGCGCGGAAGTAGCCGTGTTCCTCCCAGAAGGGATACCAGCGCGATTCGATCGCCTTGGGTTCGAAGCTCTTGTCCAGGGTCATGGCACCAATGGAGTCGGGGGACGAAAGCTGGAGATTATAGCGCGAGCAGCCCCTGAAGCCGGTGTTGACACCGGCCCAACCGTTCTCGCCAGCGTACCCCCATGAATCTCGCCCCACTGCTGATGCCATCGTCCATTCCCTGGACGGATAAGGTATACTTCGCACCGGTTCAAACCCTTACCGGATTTTCTCCAATGGCCTCACCGCTGCCGAAAGACCCGTCCCTGACCCATCCCCCTGCGGCCGACGACGAAATCGATCTCGCCGAGCTCGCCCTCATCGTGTGGCGGCGGCGGCGCATCGTGCTGGCGGTTATGCTCCTGACGCTCCTTGCCGGCGCCGCGTTCGCTTTTCTGCGTCCCCCTGCCTACGAATACAAAGCCGTCATCGAAATCGGTACGCAAACATTGATGGACACAGGAGAGGCCCAGAAGATCGTGCCGCTGGAGGGGACGGACACCGTACTCTCCAAGCTCCAGGACGCCTACATTCCGGCGGCCATCGCCGAGGCGATCCAGGAAGACGGCAGCCTCACCCGGATGAAGATCGACGCCTCCGTACCCAAAGGGGCCGCCGTCGTCACCCTTTCCGCCAAAGCGCCGAAACCCCTGGAGTCAGTCTATCTGGGCGTGATGAGCGCAGCTGCCCAGAAACTGATCGCTGACCACGCCCGTATCGTCGAGGCCAAAAAAATCGACCTGCGGCTGGCCATCGAGCGCAAACGCAGCGAAATCGACGACCTGGACCGACAGATCGCCATGCGCCAGGCCGATAGCAAACGCATCGAGACCCGCCTGACCGAGACCCAGGGAAGTATCCAGCGGCTGCAAGCCCAGCTCGGCAACGAGAACGAAGCGGTGAAACAGGCCACACGCTCGGTCAACAACGAACCTGCGGCCATGACCATGCTGCTCATCGACAGCCAGCGCCGCTCCGCCCTGCAGTGGCTCAATACCCTGCAAGATACCGCGGTCGACCTACAAGGGCGACAGGATCAGAACCAGGCCAGAATCGCCGCCATGGAGCAAGAAAAGCGAATCAAGACTTCGGAAATCGGCCTGATCGAAGCGCAGGAAAAGGCGCTGCGGGAAACCCGGCTCGTCTACGGCCCGGCACCCTCGACCCTGCCCGTCGGCCCCTCGCGCAGCCTCATCCTCGCCCTCTCGCTACTGATGGGCGCTTTCTTCGGGCTCATGGCAGCGTTCGTCGCCGGGTTCATCGCCAACGTCAAGGCCCGCCTGCAAGGCGAAGTCGGCGAAGGCGAAACCGTGGTTTCGGAACGCTAAGATGCAGGAACGTGCCTCCAGCGCCTGCATGGGGCTGGGCAACGCCTGCTGGGATGTTCGGTCTGGCCACTGGCATGGAGTGCGCCCAGTGTGGACGGTCCGTGCCACGCTACAGGAACACCTCATCATCGGCAACAACAACCCGGTGAACATCGGCGCCCTGGAAGAGGCGTTCGGCAAGGAAGCGATCAAAGAGTTCCTTCTTTGCAGCCGGCGACGTGCCCGACACCTACGCCAACGTCGAGGACTTGGCGGCCGACTTCGGCTACAAGCCTGCTATGTCAAAGGTTGAGCACGGGGTGAGACGCACACGGCTGTATCGTGAGGCAAGCCGCCTTTGGCGCAGCAGCTTTGTGCGCAGCGTGGCGCTGGTTGTCAGTGGCACAGGGGCGGCTCATGCCATTACTATGGCATTTGCGCCCATCATCACGCGCTTGTATGGACCTGAGGCTTTCGGCATTCTTGGTACATTCAATGCTCTACTCGCCGTTGCCGCTCCCATTGCCGCATTGGCCTATCCTATTGCTGTGGTCTTGCCTGGGCGGGACATAGAGGCTCTAGGGCTTCTGCGTCTGAGCGGATATATCGCACTGGTGGTATCTGGGTTTACTGCCTTAGGCTTGTGGCTGGGTGCAGAAATTTTGCTTGAGTGTCTGGGTATCGAGAAGTTGGGGGCTTACATTTATCTGCTTCCAGTAGCGATGCTGGCCGCCGCTGCGGTACAGATGGCCCAGCAGTGGCTCATCCGCAAAAAGGCTTTCGGGGTACTGGCGCGAACCACTGTATTACATTCGGTTTTAATGAATGGTGCAAAGGCCATCGCCGGGCTTGTCATTCCGATCGGTGTTGTATTGATAGCGCTTACAACCGCCGGGCAGGCGCTTTACGCCTTGCTCATGCTGATCGGTATTCGCCTTCGGTCGCAGGCTAAACACAATGTGCCGAGAATAAATTGTGAACTCAGCATTAAAGACCTCGCCAAGCGGTACTGCGATTTTCCGCTGTACCGCGCGCCGCAAAACTTGATCAATGCCATTTCGCAAAGCCTGCCGGTCCTTATGCTGACGGCTTTCTTCGACCCAGCTGCCGCGGGGTTTTACACGCTTGGTGTGGCGGTAATGGGTATACCTAGTGCATTGATAGGAAAAGCGATAGGCGACGTTTTTTACCCTCGTGTCACGGAAGTCGCACATCTAGGTAAGGATGTGGCTGAAATGATTATCAAGGCCACGCTCGGTTTGCTTGCCATCGGGATGTTGCCGTTTGGACTGGTTGTTTTGTTTGGACCATGGATGTTTACGTTGGTTTTTGGTTCGGATTGGGCTCACGCGGGCGAATATGCACGCTGGCTGTCGATTTTTTATCTTTTTAATTTGATTAATAAACCCAGTGTTGCGGCTGTTCCAGTTTTAGGAATACAGAAGGGGTTGCTTGTTTACGAGATATTCAGCACGGGTAGCAAAGTGGCAGGCTTCGCCGTGGCTGTATGGTTGTTCGGTAGCGATATTTTGGCGGTGTTCATATTTTCTATTATTGGTGCTGCCGCATATGGAGCGATGATTTTATGGGTGATTGGATCGGCTAGAAAATGGAAGGGATATGAAGAAACAAGTCGATAAAACACATTACGAATTCTCCCGCTATGTGTCAAGGCAGCGTTGGGCAAGCATGTGGCATCAGCTTGACGAAGTTCTCGCGTTTGAGCCAGAAAGCGTATTGGAAATTGGGCCGGGACCGGGTGTATTCCAGGCGGTGGCTAAGCGGTTCGTCCCTCGGGTTGAGACGCTGGACCTGGATCCTGAGCTACAGCCAGATCATTTGGCCTCCGCTGAGGCCATGCCGTTTGAAGACGCTGCATACGATGTTGTTTGCGCGTTTCAGATGCTAGAGCACGTACCGTACGAAACAAGTCTACATATTTTTCGCGACATGGTTCGGGTGGCGCGCAAGGGCGTAGTAATTAGCCTGCCGGATGCTAGAAGGGCTTGGCCGTATTCATTCTATATCCCCAAGCTCGGAGCGGTGTATTTTCACCTGCCTCTGCCACGCTTGCATCCGAAGGAGCATGTGTTTGATGGTGAGCACTATTGGGAGATAAATAAGGCAGGTTACGCACTCTCGAAGATTGTGAAGGATTTGGAGAATGTCGGTGGGGTGTCGATAAGCAAGACCTACCGAGTGGATGAAAATCCTTATCACCGATTCTTCGTGTTCAAAAAGCGTGACGGAATGGGGCGATATGATTCAAAAGGGGCGGGTATTTCTCAGTAGGCTGTAATTCAATCTTTACCCTTGTGCCAGGATGGTGCGAGGTAATCGGCTTTTTTATTAGCTGTTCTGTAGCGGCTCGATCGCGTTCGTACAGCGCCCGGTGCAACACACTGAAACGATGGCTTGTTCAAATTGCAGCTCCGGAGAATTGAGAAAGACCATGTTGAATAAACCTCCAAAAGCTATCATTTTTGCCCCCTTTTGGCGGCAAGCCGGACATGTGGGCAACAACCGCGTAGATCGTTTTGTTCGCTGGCTGGCGGAAGCAGGTTATTTTATCGTCATTGTTCGGGCCGGTAGCGTGAATACAATACGCGATGAGTCATGGGGGCAGGAAATAACGGTACGTGACCCTCTTGGGCTTTATCGCGATGCGCAACCAGGAGAGCCAGTCGATCCGAGCCCCAGGAAACCCAACAAGTGGCGTCGCATGCTGGCGTATTGGTTATTTAATCCTGACCCGAGCGTTATTTGGGCGCGCGCCGCAGCTCGTCACCCTACGGTATTGAGAGCCATGGAGGGAGCGAACTTTATCTTGTCATCCAGCCCCCCAGAATCAGCACACGTAGGGGCATGGATGCTGTCGCGCAAAATGTCAGTGCCGCACATTGTCGATATGAGGGATGGTTGGCTTGATGAACCGCTGAAACCGTTGCTGCGCTCCTCGCCACTGCGCCGTTGGCAGGAAGGACGGTTAGAGCACCGAATTTTGCGAGATGCTCAAGGTATCCAGGTTACATCAACGGTATGGCAGAAAATGTTATGCAATCGTTATAAACATTTGACCTCGAAAGTTCAGGTGCTGACTAACGCTTACCCCGAAAACGCGCAGGCACTGTGCGCTAAAGACAAGCCACGACGGGAGAACGACAAAATCGTGCTGATCCATGCGGGTCGCTTTACTGGATCTAGGCTTACACAACACCCGTCGTTGCTCTTGGAACCGTTGTTGAAAAATCTTGCTAATACAGTCAAAACGGGGGTGATACGATTAATCGGTTCGCTCACAAAGGAAGAATTAGCACAGATTGCACCATTCGAACCTCGGTTTAATGCTATTGGCTGGAAAATTGAAACTCCCGGTCCAATGTCTCGATATGAGCTTTTGGAGCAACTTCCCTTCGCAGACGGTTTGTTACTTCTTTCCGCATCCCATGCTGCATTGCCGAGTAAACTCTTTGAATATATTCCGACCGGCCTTCCTATATTTGTGGTGACTGAAAAACGTAGTGCAACGTGGGAGGTATGCAGGTCACTTCCCCAAGCAACGATAGTTGAAATTGATGGTGAAACGATTACCAAAAATAGGATGGAAAAAAATAGAAGTTTTTATGAGAATGCAGGTTTTTCAGTGCCAGATATCTACTCAGAATATGCACTAGGGATTTGTTTTAAATCATTTATAAATCAATGGGGGCTTCGTTAATTGGATTTTTATGAGACGAAGTGCACGTACCTTCTTTTTAGACAAGATATTATAAACCGGCAATATGACTTGCGATATAATAACCCGATCCGTTTCTTTTCATGAGATTTGATGATCATGGAAAAGATCGACACCCGCAAGCTGCCTCGTGAAGTGCTGGAGGAGAAACGCCGCATGGCGATACGGCTGCGCGAGGAGTTGAACCTGACGTGGAAGGAGATCGCGCGGCTGGTGCAGGTGCATCTGACGACGGTACTGGGCTGGTCCAAGCGCTATCAGCAGGCAGGAGAGGCGGGGCTGAAGGACCGGCGTCAGGGGCGGGCCAAGGGAGAAGGCAGGCGGCTCAGCCCGGAGCAGGAAAGCCGGATCCAGGAGGTGCTGCTGCACGATAGGCCCTCGCAGCACGGCATCGAACGGGCGCTGTGGACGCGCGAGGCGGTGCGTGCGCTCATTGCCCGGCTGTGTGGCGTCACGCTGCCGATCCGCACGGTGGGCCTGTATCTGCAGCGTTGGGGCTTGAGGCCGCAGCGGCCGATGAAACGGGCGATCGAACAGGATGCGGCGGCGCTGCAGCGATGGCAGCAAGAGGTGTATCCCCAGATCGCCGAGCGGGCCAGGAAGGAAGATGCGGTGATTTACTGGGCCGACGAGACGGCGGTACAGCAAGACGCCCACTGGGTGCGGGGCTACGCCCCGCCGGGCAGGACGCCGGTGCTGGCGCAGGCCTCGCAGCGCACGAAACTCACCCTCATTTCGGCGCTGACCAACCGGGGGCGCGTGCACTTTGCCCTGCAGGAAGAGGCCATCGACACGGAGCGCTTCCGTGACTTTCTCGAGCGCCTCGTGGCAGACACTGCCCCGCGCAAGGCCTTCGTGATCGTCGACAACCTCGCGGTGCATCACGCCCGGGCGGTACGCCAGTGGGTCGAGGCAAACCTCGAGCGCATCGAGCTCTTCTACCTGCCGCCCTACGCCCCCGAGCTCAACCCCGATGAGCTGCTCAACCGTGACCTCAAGACCGAGCTTCGGCGGCTCGATCGCACCCGCGACACGCAGACGCTGCGAGAAAAAGCGCATGCCTTCCTGCAGTATGTGCAACACACGCCGGAGCGGGTAAAAAGCTATTTCAAACATAAAACCCTGGAATACATTGCTCAATCGGGTGTTTGACTGCTGGGTTAGTAATTCACATGAGAGCAAGAGCATTTATGTCTCACGTAGGAAGTTCTGGGCTATTTTTATCTAAATATTCTTTGATCAAGAAATTGATCTTGTTGATATTTTTTTTTCTTGCTGTTGATATGGGTGGTGATTTTGGATTGCGAAATATTGCAGTGCCAGTTGGGATGTTATTTTTATTATTATTGATTGGGTTGTCTTTCCCAAGAGTTTGGTATTTGCCATTTGTAATGCTTGTCGTCTACCCAACGATAGCATTTTTAATAGGTGTGGCAGGTGGTGCTGAATTAGCAATAGCTATATCTCAGCTTAAGTCAACGGTTTTAGCTTTTATTATGTTTCTAGTTATATATCGAATTCCTTACACGATTACATCAAAAGCACTCTTATACTCTTTATTTGCCGTTGCATTTTTGGCTGTTTGCTTGACTATAGGTTTGTCTCTTGGTGTTGATGTAGTACGCGAAATTTTGTCGACAATGGCAGATAAGGGTGGGGGCTACTTCGGTGAGCGCTTTATTAGTGAAGATAAAATTTTCCCTAATGTATATTTCAAAGCAACTTTATTTTATGTACCCGCGTTTGTTATTTCTATCTTTTTAAGAAAGTATTGGTTTGCTATGGTCTTCTTTTTAGCATTGGTTGCCGGTATTTCAAAAACAGGAATGCTGGTCACGGGATTGGTAATGCTGATATATTTATTTTGGAATAAAAACGATATAAAATTAGTACTCTTGGGGTGGATTTTGTTGGGTGCGTCTGCATATTTTATAATACAATCACCTATTTTTATATTGTTTGATGAAATTTTGAAAAATAAATCATTAACAGTTGATGTGCGTGTAGGCCATTTTCAATCACTTGCCAGTCTTTGGATTGAAAATCCTTTAAATCTTTTATTTGGATTTGGTTTAGGCTCAACTTTTTATTCTGATGGGGTGGGGGAGGTAGTGTCAAACATTGAACTAGATCACCTAAACGTAATTAGAAAATATGGCCTTATTTGGGCTTTAATATTTTTTTCATGGGTGATAATGGTTGCGTATTACGCCATAAAGAATAAAGAATATGAGATTAAGATCATAGGATGGGCGTTGTTAATCAGCTTTGTTGTTGCAGGAACAAATCCTGTTTTAATTAGTCCTATTTTCTTTTTATTTTTATTTTTAACAATGGCCGCTAATCGCCAATCATCTATCAGGAATAACTCATGACTACAAAGAAAGTTGCCGTTTTGCTTGCAACTTATAATGGGGAAAAATATATCGCAGAATTTCTGGAGAGTTTGTTGGCTCAATCGTTCACAGAATTTGAGTTATTTGTCCGAGATGATGGGTCGACTGATAATACATTAAATATTTTGACTGACTACTCTGATAGGTTGAATATCACGCTCATTGATAGTTCCTCACGTTTAGGTGCGGCTAAAAGTTTTATCCAACTCCTGATTGAAGTGGGTGAAGGATTTAATTGTTATATGTTCGCAGATCAGGACGATGTCTGGAATTTCGATAAAATTGAGCGCGCCTATACCAAGCTACTGAATGAAAAAAATGATGTGCCAATTTTATATTGCGCTGGCCTGGAGCTGGTTGATTCTTCTCTTGCGCATATTTCATTTTCATTGCCGCCTCGGATTATTTCGTTAAGAAATGCTCTCATTGAAAATATTGCTACTGGTTGCACAATTGCACTCAATGAGAAAGCACGTGAACTTGTAATAAATAACCTGCCAGAAAAATTAATTATGCATGATTGGTGGTTCTATATTGTTTTTTCGGCTCTTGGCCAGGTTATTTATGATGCTTATCCAGCCTTAAAGTATAGGCAACATGGCGGGAATGTGATTGGTGCAGCGACAAGCCCTGTTCAGGATTTAAAAAGAAGGATAAAAAGATTTTTGTCTTCGAAGAAAGATGGTGTGTTTAGCATCGCTGACCAGGCAGCCGAATTTGATCGTTGTTTTGGGCCATTTCTTACAGCAGATGATGCTAGACTCGTTAAATCTATCATTGAAGGAAAAAAAACCATGTCGGGGAGGTTTAGGTTGGCGCTAAATTCTGGTTTTGTTCGGCAAAAAAAAATGGATACATTTATTTTGAGGATTCTGTTCTTATTGGGGCGATTTTAGATCAAATGTATGGTTTGATTGGGAGCTTCTCCTGACTTCCCTCTGTCAGAATAGTTGTCGCCATCATCTAAGATGGTCTTTGAGAGGGGGAGCACATCGAGCGGGTAGACAAAGGTTTACGAGGCGAAGCCATGTGCGACCTGACTGGTGACTGGTTTTTGGTAGCCCATTGCCCGAGGCAAAAAAACGATTCCGCCGCCTGTCAGGCGCGCAAGCGTGTGGCGACGCATTTTGACATCGAACGGATGGTGGACAGCTACCACTCGGTGTGGCAGCGCGTGTACAACAGGGCACGCCTTTCATGGCAAGCGAACAGGAGGCAGAATGATCGGGGCGATCAAACGCAATATGGGCGGCTGGCCCTATGAATCCATCTTGCCATCCGAGGTCGATTCCCTGATGGGCAGCCTTGGCTTTGTTCCTGTGCGCGTATTTGCCGCCAAGGGCTCGATCGGCAGGCGTCGCATCGGGTTTTTTGGTTCTGGCTGCGATGAGTATGTCTATCGACGGAGCATCGGAGGCGGCGTCTGATGTGCGGTTTCGCGGGTTTCTTCGGTGGTGCGCCCAACATCGGGTTCGAGGCGGTGTTGCGTGCGATGGGCGATGCGCTTTTGCACCGCGGTCCGGACGATGGCGGCGTGTGGTGGGACCCGGCTGCGCAAATCGGGCTTTCGCACCGGCGTCTTTCCATTCTGGACCTCTCGCCCGCCGGCCACCAGCCCATGGTGTCGCCCTGCGAACGGTTCGTTCTGGCCTACAACGGCGAGATTTACAACCACCTGGAGCTGCGCGCCGAACTGGAAGCCCAGAACGGCCACTTCGACTGGCGCGGTCATTCGGATACCGAAACCTTGCTCGCCGCGCTGCGACACTGGGGCGTGGAGGGCGCCTTGCAGCGGCTGAACGGCATGTTCGCGTTCGCGCTGTGGGACGCGGCCGAGCGCACGCTGTTTCTGGCGCGCGACCGCATGGGCGAGAAGCCGCTGTATTACGGACGCAGCGGCGACGCGTTTCTGTTCGGCTCCGAGTTGAAGGCGCTCGCGGCGCACCCGGATTGGCGCGGCGAGGTGGATCGGGATGCCCTTGCGCTGTACATGCGGCACAACTATGTGCCCGCGCCGTGGAGCATCTATCGCGGCATTCACAAGCTGCCGCCAGCGCAGTTTGTTGCCATCCGCGATGGCGGGCGCGCCGTCGGTGCGCCGCGGTGCTATTGGGATCTGGGCGCGGTGGCCGAACAGGGTGTGGCTGCGGCCAGTGGCACGCCCGAGGCGCTTGCCGATGAACTCGATGCGCTGCTGCGCGACGCAGTCGGCCGGCGCATGATGGCCGATGTGCCGCTGGGGGCGTTTTTGTCCGGTGGCTACGATTCCTCCACCGTGGCGGCGCTGATGCAGGCGCAGTCGTCGCGCCCGGTCAAGACCTTCACCATCGGTTTCAACGAAGAAGGCTACGACGAGGCGCAGCATGCCCGGGCGGTGGCGGCGCACCTGGGTACCGACCACACCGAGCTTTACGTGACGCCCGCCGAGGCCTTGGCGGTGATCCCCAAGCTGCCGACGATGTACGACGAGCCGTTTGCCGATTCGTCGCAGATTCCTACCTTTCTGGTCAGCCAGCTCGCGCGCCGGCATGTGACGGTGGCGCTTTCCGGCGACGGGGGGGACGAGCTGTTTTGCGGGTACAGCCGCTATACCGTCGGACAGCGGGCATGGCAGAAATTGCGCCCGCTGCCGCTGCCCTTGCGCCGCGTGCTGGCGTGGCTGCTCGAACGCGCGCCAGGTCACGCGCTCGATGCTATCCAGCGTCTCCTCCTGCCGCCTCGTTTGCGCCTACCCAATCTGGCCGACCGCCTACCCAAGCTGGCGGAAGTCCTCGTCTGCGAGAATGGTGAATCGTTCTATCGGCGCCTGATATCGCACTGGAAAGAGCCGGAGCGCGTCGTGCTGGGCGCGCGTGAGCCGGACACGATCCTCAGTGCGCCCGATCGCCTGCCGCCATTGCCCGGCTTGCGCGAACGCATGATGCTGCTGGACATGCTGACCTATCTGCCCGACGACATCCTCACCAAGGTCGACCGGGCGAGCATGGCGGTGAGCCTGGAAGCGCGCGTCCCGCTGCTGGATCACCGCGTGGTGGAATTCGCTTGGCGGGTGCCGACGGCATACAAATACCGTGACGGCCAGGGCAAGTGGCTGCTGCGCCAGGTGCTGTATCGCTATGTGCCGCGCGAGCTCATGGAGCGGCCGAAGATGGGGTTTGGCGTGCCCATCGAGCACTGGCTGCGCGGTCCGTTGCGCGACTGGGCCGAGGAGCTGCTGGATGAAAAACGCCTGCGCGAGGAGGGCTACTTCGACCCCGCGCCGATCCGCACGATGTGGGAAGAGCATGTATCCGGCAAGCGCCGCTGGCATTACTACCTGTGGGATGTGTTGATGTTTCAGGCGTGGTTGGAAGCGTGGGGAAGTCGGTGAGGAATCGTGTGCTCTTTGTGGTACCGAAATCGGGTAGTTCTTCCTGCGCAAGCAGCTCAATCCCCATGCTCGATTCGTGGTTGATTTCATTTTTCCGGAACAGGGGCAGAAGACCTTATGAATCTTCAAGATAAAACTATTGCTGTGATCGGTCTTGGTTACGTCGGACTTCCTTTGGCCGTTGAATTCGGCAAATTCCGGCCTGTTATCGGGTTTGACATCAACCCTCGGCGCATCGACGAACTGCGGAACGGCAAAGATCAAACCCTGGAATGCAGCGCTGAGGAACTGTCACAGGCCATCCACTTGCGCTATAGCTGCACCCCTTCCGACCTTCAACAGGCGCAAGTTTTTATCGTCACCGTACCTACCCCTGTGGATCTCGCCAAGCGGCCTGACATGACACCCCTTGTGAAGGCCAGCACCACTGTTGGCAAGGCCCTGAAAAAGGGCGATGTCGTTATCTACGAATCCACCGTGTACCCCGGCGCCACGGAAGAGGTCTGCGTACCCATATTGGAACAGCACAGCGGCCTCAAATTTAACGTAGATTTTTATTGCGGCTACAGCCCCGAACGCATCAACCCTGGCGACAAAGAGCACCGCCTGCCCACCATCAAGAAGGTCACCAGCGGTAGCACCCCTGAAGTGGCCGAGGCTGTGGATGCGCTCTACCGGCAAATCATCACCGCTGGCACCCACAAGGCCAGCAGCATCAAAGTGGCCGAGGCTGCCAAAGTCATTGAAAACACCCAGCGCGACGTGAACATCGCCTTGATGAATGAACTCAGCCTCATCTTCCACAAACTGGGTATTGACACGCTGGAGGTGCTCCAAGCCGCCGGCACCAAGTGGAACTTTCTGCCATTTCGCCCCGGTCTGGTGGGAGGGCACTGCATTGGCGTGGACCCGTATTACCTGACGCACAAGGCTCAGGAGGTGGGACACCACCCTGAAGTCATTTTGGCGGGCCGCCGCATCAACGACAGCATGGCCAGCTACGTGGCTGATGAGACCGTCAAGCTCATGCTGCGCAAAAACTTGCCCGTGCTGGGCAGCAAAGTGCTGGTGCTGGGCCTGACCTTCAAGGAAAACTGCCCCGATCTGCGCAACAGCAAAGTGGTGGATATGATCAAGGTCTTGCAGAGCTACAACATCCAGGTGGACGTGTACGACCCCTGGATCAACGTGGATGAGGCCGCGCATGAATACGGCTTGCAGTGCCTGAAGGATCCACCGCAGCCCGGCCAGTACGCTGCTATCATCCTAGCCGTGGGGCACCGTCAGTTCGTTGCCTTGGGCGAGCAAGGCATCAAGGCCCTGGGCCAGCCCGGCGCCGTGTTGTTTGACGTGAAAAGTATATTGCCGCTGGGTGCAGCGGACGGACGGCTGTAGGCAGGCCTATTGACGTCTTCAACCATGGCCAGATGGTGCGCGACTTCACCTACATCGACGACATTGTGGGAGCGTGGGGGCGGAAAATGAGGGAGGAGAAACCGTGCGCATTGCGCTGATTGGTAACCAGGCGTTTTCTTTGCTCAATTTCCGCGGGGCGCTGATCGAGGATCTGGTGGCGGCGGGGGCGGAGGTGTTCGCCTTTGCGCCGGACTACGACGCGGCGGCGCGGGAGCGGGTGCGGGCGCTGGGGGCGGAGCCGGTGGATTTTTCGATCACCCGGGCATTCGGCAATCCAATGCGGGAGGTGGCGGACATCGTGCGTCTGGCGCGAACGCTGAGGCGCTTGGGCGTGGATGTGACGTTGTGCTATATCCTCAAGCCGGCGATCTATGGCACTCTGGCGGCGCGTTTGGCTAGGGTGCCGAAGCGGGTGGCGATGGTGCCGGGTTTGGGGTTTACGTTTACCACCGTAGTGGGGAGGGTATCGCTGAAGCGGCGTTTGTTGCGCGCAGGGGTGCAGACGCTGGCGAAAGTGGCATTCGCCGGGGCGGAGCGGGTGGTATTCCAGAACCCGGACGATTTGGCTGAGTTCGTTGGCTGGGGGGTGGTTGAAGAAAGCAAGGCGGTGCTGCTAAGGGGGACCGGCGTCGACCTCGACCAATGGCGCCCGGCTCCGCCGGTGACGGAGCCAGTGACGTTTCTGCTCGCGGCGCGTCTGCTGCGGGAAAAGGGGATCGTGGAGTACGTGGAGGCGGCGCGGCGGGTGAAGGCGCGTCATCCGCAGGTGCGCTTCGTGCTTTTGGGCGGGCTGGACGACAACCCTGGCGCACTCACGGAGAGTGAAGTGCGGCGTTGGGTGCAGGAGGGGACGATCGAATGGCCGGGGCACGTGCCGGTGCAGCCGTGGCTCGCGCAGGCGAGCGTCTATGTTTTGCCTTCTTATTATCGCGAAGGGGTGCCGCGCAGCACGCAGGAGGCGATGGCAATGGGCCGGCCGGTGATCACCACCGACGCGCCCGGTTGCCGCGAGACGGTGGTCGATGGGGTGAATGGCTTTCTCGTGCCGGTGCGCGACGCGGAGGCGCTTGCGCAGCGCATGCTGTGGTTCGTGGCGCATCCGGAGGCAATCGGGCCGATGGGGGCGCAGAGCCGGCGCCTGGCCGAGGAGCGCTTCGATGTGCGCGAAATCAACCGGCGGCTGATGGCGCTGCTCGGGGTGGGGGGTTAGGCGGCGATGATCGTTCTCTTGATGGCGTTTCTGGTGAGTTTCTTGGCGACGCTGGGGGTGATCCGGTGGCACCGCTTTCATGGGCATCTTTCCGCCGACGATGATTTTTCCGGCGTGCAGAAGTTTCACCGCCATTCGGTCTCGCGGGTGGGCGGAGTCGGCGTGGCGCTGGGCCTGGTAGCCGCGGCGCTGGTGCTGTGGCTCGACGGTCGCAGCATCGCCCGGGAGTTCGCCTTGTTGCTCGCGGCGGGGATTCCGGCGTTCGCCGGGGGGCTTGCCGAGGACGTGACCAAGCGCGTGGGCGTGGGGGCACGCCTCTTGCTCACGATGGGGGCGGCGGCGCTGGGCTTCTGGCTGTTGGGGGCGATGCTCACGCGGGTGGACGTGCCGCTCGTCGATGATCTTCTCCGCTACGGCCCGGTGGCGTTGCTCTTCACGGCGGTGGCGGTGGGCGGGGTGGCGAACGCGATCAACATCATCGACGGCTTCAACGGCCTGGCGGGCATGGTGGGGGTGATGATTCTCTCGGCGCTGGGGTACGTGGCCTACGTGCTGGGGGATCACCTGCTGTGGAACGTGTGCATCGCCAGCGTGGGGGCGCTGCTGGGCTTTTTCCTATGGAACTACCCGCGGGGGCTCATTTTCCTCGGCGACGGCGGAGCGTATCTGGTGGGGTTCCTGATCGGCGAGGTGTCGGTGCTGCTGGTGGGGCGGCACCCGGAGGTGTCGGCGTGGTTTCCCATGCTCCTCGTGGTGTATCCGGTGTTCGAGACGGTGTTTTCCATCTACCGGCGCAAGGTAGTGCGGGATACTTCGCCCGGATTGCCGGACGCGTTGCATCTGCACACGCTGGTATTCCGCCGCATCGTGCGCTGGGCCGGCGGGCGCGAGGCGGAGGCGCTGGTGCGGCGCAATTCGGCTACTTCCCCTTATCTGTGGCTGCTGTGTTCGGCTTCGGTGATCCCGGCGGTGCTCTTCTGGCGGCACACCTACGTGCTGATGGGCTTCACGCTGGGTTTCGCGGTGCTCTACGTGTGGCTGTACCGGCGCATCGTGCGCTTTCGCACGCCGGGGGTGCTGCGGCGGGGGTGAGCTCGCCGCTTCCTCCAACGCCTGCCGCCAGGCGCTTCTCGGCCTTCCGGGAACTTGATGCGATTGCCCTAGATCGGATGGGTTCGATCCGGCAGGCCGGGTTACAATGATCCTCATGAACGCCCGCCACGACGCCAGCTACAAGCACCTCTTCTCCTCGCCCAAGGTGGTGCGCCACCTCGTCGAAGGCTTCATCCCCGACGAGGAGATCAAGCGCCTGGACTTCTCCACGCTCGAGCGCATGAACGCAAGCTACGTGAGCGAAGACCTGCGCAGCTCCACCACGACCGCCTCCTGAAACGGGGTCAGGTTCGTCTGCAGACGGTGCGCCGTGTGCGGACGATCTTCGACGTCGGTGCGTTTCTTCCAGCGTCGGATGGTGTCCTCCGACACCCCGAGTTCCCGGGCAAGA